>Ga0193706_1000027_pt1 | contig 189427 bp, 267 predicted proteins | sample U3c1metaG_FD_160130 | JGI IMG/M metagenome (GOLD analysis project Ga0193706, IMG submission 160130) | Soil microbial communities from a riparian zone of the East river system, Colorado, United States - U3c1 | ecosystem: Environmental > Terrestrial > Soil > Riparian zone | place: USA: East...
AGCTGGATGGTGCGCAGCACCACTGTGAGCGTATCCTCGAGGGGGTGGTGAAGACCGGCTCGGATTGTCGAGGCTCGCTCCGACAATGCACGTCGGACCTCTTCACTTCGCAGATCGATGCTCAGGAATGCCGAGGCGATTTTGTCATGCTCGAGGCATCGCGCGCGGACGCGGGAAAGTCGAAAAAATGAGCCGTCATGCCGAATGGAAAGCGATGCACGTCGAGCTCGTGACGAGCGATGGCCACGAGATCGCGGATGCGTGTGAAGCGCTCAACGCTGCGGGCTGGGCCCCCATGTTCGTTGTGGCGATGGGCAATCACACATCGGCGTCGTCAGGTACGGTCACGATCAATTTCCAGATCATCGCCTCGCGCCCGCGAAAATCGGTGAATCCGCCGCCGCTTCCGGGGGGTCGTGGGCCGTACGAGGACCCGAAAGGGCCCCCGCGGGTGCCGCCGCACGGCCCCCCTCGCCCGAAGAAACCACTGTAGGCATCGTCAACACTATGGCCCCTAGGTGGGGACGGCTCCTGCGGCTGCGCACGCCTCCGCACAGCCCGGGGCGGTGACTTTGGTGAAGTTTCACGCCATCTTTTTTTGATTCAATAGCCACGTCATTGTTGCCTATTCCTGTCCATGGAGCTACTGATGGCAGTTCGCGCTCCTCAGCACGATCGAGCGCGTTCGTAGGGGCAGGTGACGGAGACCACCCATGTAGGGAGTCGTGGGCCTCTTGTCTACCATTCAGGCGCGAAGGGATGGGGTGCGCAAATGATTGGGTCTCCTCTCGTCAGGCATGCGGCAGAGCCTTGCAGCTGCGTTAGCTGCGGCCGCGATGTTCGCCGAAATCTCCCAGCCGCCTCTGCAGCTCTTCGATGGAGGCAGGTCAAAGTGGCTCGAAGCCAGCCGCGAAAGTTGAAGCTCATCGCGTTTCGCGCGGTGTGCTCCGAGCTCTGCGCCGAACGATTGAAGCGTGAGGGCGGTTGGCAATTTCAGTCGCTTTCACCTTGGATCGGACCACATGCCTTCATCGAGTATGAAGATCTGGTCGTGATGCACTGGATGGACAAGACGATGAGGCATGAGACTGTGCCGGCGTTCTTGCATGCGTTGACCGTCGCTCCGAAGCCCACGGTGCTGAAGATCCGCCCCGAGATCCGCGAGATCATCTACGAAGCGAAGGAAGCTCTCGGCAAGTAACCCGGCATCGGGCGAGCTGCCATTGGGTTTTCCACAGGCCCCGCTCGAGGGTAGAAGTAGACGTTGTGTCGCCTACAAGATGGCGCTATGGAGCCGACTTGCAGGCCGAACGCCCAAGAAACAAGGGGGGAACCCATGGATGTGACAAAGAGAGCGACTATCGTGACGGACAACCCCGTTGTGGCGCCCATCGGGGAAATGCAACTCAATGCGGAGGGCATCCTCAAGATGATGGACTGGGTAGGGGCCCACCGGCCCGAGTGCCTCCCTGCTGAGTTCGATCCTGGTGTCCCGTCATGGATGCAGCTCTACCCGCATGACTTGAAGCAGGATGGACGGCGGCTTTCTTCGAACGAGCTCCTCGTCGAGCTCGCTGGGAGAAAATGCTACGACTCGTTCGGGCTAAGGGCCGGCAAGAAGTCGAACGCCGAATACATCGCCAACACTCAGGCGGGGGAAGTTCCCCACGCGTCGATCCTCTACCACGCGAAGATGTCCTTCTTCATTGCGGGAGTGAGTCGTCGTGTGAGCCACGAGCTCATCCGAAATTACGTCGGGGCCGACCGGGACGAAGAGGGCAACCCGTCGCAGGAGAGCACCCGCTTTACCCACCACTACGGATGGTACATCGCGCATCCGTACTTATTGAACCTTCCGGGCATCGATCGCCGCAGCGAGCTCGCTCGTTTTGCGGTGGCCATGCAGGACAACTACAACGCGTATTTGGACTTCGTTCAGCGCCGGTTTGAGGAGTTCGAGAAAACGCACGGAGCTCCGCCAAAGGGTCTCGACCGAAAGCGCGTCTATGAATCGGCATCGGCGTACCTCTCGCACGCCTGCGAAACGTCGTTCATCTGGACGACCAACCCGATGGCGCTCGCCAAGCTCTTTCGGGAGCGTGACAACGAGAGTGCCGATCTCGAGTTTCAGCGCCTCGCCCGAGTGTGGAAGGGCGTGTGCCTCCAGCATTGGCCGAACCTTTTTCCCCAGCCGTGGATGCAACCCCAGGGTCAGGGCGAAATCGGGCGCCAGTCGTGAGCGGGCCCGCCACGGCGCCCAAGTTTTTCCGTGTCAATCCGGACGACGATATTCGCCAAAATGAGGATGGCGAATATGACGAGAACGACGACGAGGATGACGAGCGCCGTGTTCATGTAGAGGGTTTCTGCGACATGTGCAGCGATCCGCTGACGGAGGACGATCTCGATTCGGACAAGGACTTGTGCGAGCACTGCCAGTACTTGACCGGCGACGATGACTTTTGAAGTGAACGTCACCGCCGTCCGGGGGGTTTGATCGGCTCCGGTTGCTTCGACTGCTCGCGCTTCAGCCATTCGAGATCGGTCTTGATGCCGGCGAAGGTCTCTTGGTTGAAGCCTTGGTTCGCGGTGCAGATGCGCTTCACTTCTTTCACCTCAGCTGCGAGCTCATTCAGGGCCTTCAGGGTTGCGACGTCACCGTAGAAGGCGCGCGCCCCCCAACCGCCGGCGGCGGCACCGAAGAGGATGACGATGATGCCCCATACGCTCACCATCGCCTTGTGGGCGGCGTCGGCGTGCTTCTTCGGCGGGGCCATGACGCTCGGAGAGCCCTGTGCCTCGACGACACGAGGGGGCCACACCTCTCTCGGCATTGCAGCGGGTCGGGGGGCGCGTTGTGCAGGCGGGGGTGGGTTGGTTGGCTCCCACGCCTGGTGGGTTCCGCGTGCTTCCTTTTCGGCCTCTGCTTCGGCTTCGGCTTCCGCTTCCTCCTGCGCCCGCCGGCGCGCGATCGCTTCAACTTCCTCCTGCGCCCGCCGGCGCGCGATCGCTTCGTCGAGCGTTGCGCTTCGAGCGCGGGGCGGGCGAGGAGGATCGGCCATCCGTCAGTTCAGGGGTTCAACGTGGCCGAGATGGCCGCCTGGCAGGCGGCTTCGAGGTCTGCGTCCGCGGCCTCCTTGGGGGTAGCCGCGGCCTGCATGGCGGCCATCGCGTTCGCCCTGGCCACAGCGGTAGCAACGTATTGCGTCGCGAGGCCTGTAAGCGTCGGCTCGTCGGCGTTCGAGTCGACGCCGGACAGCCATGCGGCCCTTGCGTTCGCGGCGTTGGTGACGGCGGCGTTGTAGGCGGCGAAGCTTGCGTCGAATGTGGTCTTCAGCGGCGGCACGGCTTCGGCCTTTTCGAGGATGTCTGCGAGTTCTTGGGGTGTCATTCCGTTTTCCTCCTGTTGGTTATCCTGGTGGTAATGCGTATTTGTCGGCGAGGTAGCGCTCGACGAGGATGCGTTCGCCGTCGGCGAGGCAGCGGTTGAAGACGATCACCTCGGCGATGACACCAGCCATGGGCGTGTCGCCGTACCAAGGGCCGTCTGCGTTACCGACGTAGACCGGGTAGTTTTGCGTGGCCGTACCCGGACTGCCCGTCTGGTACACGCTCGCTTCGCCTGGGTCAGCGCCGTCTCGACAAATCTTGAAGTCCCAATTGCCATCGAACGCGACGGAGACGCTGTGCCGCAGATTATTGCGCAGCCAATTTGCCCGTGTGAAATTCTTGTAGGCAGTCGCTGCGCGCTCAACCGTGACGGACCAGCCAGCCCCTTCCACGTCGAGGGCATCGATCGAGATGAAGTGGCTGATGGACCCCAGCAAGATCGCCTTGCGCGATGTCGCGCTGGCGCGGAGCGCCATGAAAACCGTCGCCGGGCCGAGCAAGATGTTCGGCGTCGTGAGCCGCATGGCGGCGACCGAGCCCGCGCCCCAGTCGAGACACGGGTAGCCCCCAAAGCCGGTGGCGCTGTACGCGGGCCGGTTGGCCGGCGTTGCTTGCACGGCGTGCTTGGCGTTGCCGCTCTTGTCGGCCCACTGCGAAACGTTGTTCGACCCGTCGAGCGTGATGGAGGAGAGATCGGTCGCGTCGAGCCAGAGTTGACAGCCCTGGATCTCCGTTGGCGCGGTGATGAGGCGCTGCGGGGCGATGGCCCACTTCTTCGAAAGGTACTGCTCGACGAGCACCATCTCGCCTTCGGTTAGCATGCGGCTGAAAACGATGAATTCGGCAGTGACGCCCTTGTGCGGGGCGACTGCGAGGCTGGCGTTGCCGATGTACATGGGACCGGTTGCCAATCCCGTGCCGGGGTTGTTGCTGGTTGAATTGACGACTGCCGCCTGAAGCCCGTCGAAGCGAACGCTGTTGTTTGCGTTGAGGCCGCCGAAGTACCGGGTGACGATGTGCCGAAGACCGTCGTGAAGCAGGTCGACGGTTCTTGCGGAGAGGGTGGAGACGCGGGTCAGTAGAAATTGCGGAGCAGCCGCGGCGCCGCCGTGGAGCAGGTATTCCGCATCTACCCCGGTATAGTTGTTGTGCACGTATGGGTATCCCGTGGTCCCTACGATGCCGAGCGCCACGATGAATATCGTGAAGGGTCCGTAGGTAAGATTGGGCGTGACGAGCCGACGCGCGGCGACTTGGCCGTTGCCCCAATCGACGCACGGAAACCCGCCGAACCCCGCCGCACTGTAGGTCGGTTGGTTGGCCGGTGTTGCCTGCACGGCGTGCTTGGCGTTGCCGCTTTTGTCACTCCACTGCGAGACGAGCCCTGCCCCGTCTCGAATGACCGAGGCCGAGTCCATGGCGTCGAGCCAAAGCTCGCAGTCCTGAATTTGCGTCGGCGCGGCGATGATGGCGCGCACGGGCGCGAGCGCCCACTTTTTCGCGAGGTAGCGCTCAACCTGCACCCGCTCGCCGTCCGCGAGCGCGCGGTTGAAGACGACGACTTCGGCGATGACGCCGATGTGCGGGCTGTTCGGCACCTGGTTATTGCCGATGTAAAAAGGCGCCGTGACAGGAGACGTACTCAAATCATTGGCGACAGCGTCGGTGGTGATGGGCGCCACGCCGTTGATCAAAACCTTGTGCGAACTGTGAAGCCCGTTGAAAGAGACGGTGACTTGCTTCCTTTTCCCGTCTGCGAGCCAAAAACTCGTGCCGGCGATGTCGCGAGCGCTCCTTACCCCTCCGCGAAGGATTTGCGAGCACCAGTTCGTTGTGCTGCGCAGGTAGCCGGCGGTCGCGCCGTGGGTGAGACTGTAGAAGACAGCCGCCCCGTCACCGCGTAGGACAACAAATAGTGTATGTGGCCCGATCGAGATGTCTGGCGTCGTCATCACCCGAGCGGGGACAGTGTTGTTGCCCCAGTCGAGACACGGCATGCCGCCGAAGCCAGTCGCGCTGTACGTCGGTTGGTTCGCGGGCGTCGCCTGCACCGCGTGGCTGTTGCTCCCGCTCTTGTCGCTCCATTGCGACACGAGGCCAGAGCCGTCCTTGGTGATTGAGGCGAGATCCTGCGCATCGAGCCAGAGCACGCAGCCGGAAAACTCCGTCGGCGCGTTGATGCTGCGATCGGGGTAGCTCATAGCGCGTACTTTCGGCGGAGGTACGCCTCGACCTCGGCGGCTTCGCCATCGGTCAGGCGGCGCTTGAAGATAACGACCTCGGCGACGGAGCAGAGTCCGTAGTGTGGCGAACCGAAGCCCGTTAGCCCGCCGACGCCAATGCCCGCGGCCGTCGCAACGCCCGCGTTTCCGCGAACCTTGACGGCGCTGTCCTGCGTGTAGCGCGACGCCACGCCATCAAGCACCAGGCCGTGCACGTGCCAAGCGTCTGGGGTGACACCGAGAACGCTAATGTTGTTAGAGGCGTTGCCCACAAAGTTTTCAGAGCTGGCATCGATGCGCCAGAAGCGCATCTGGTTGCCGCCGCCGCAGAGCATCGTGCCGGTGCCCGATCCGCCCCATTTGCCCACCACGAAGACGGACTGCGGCTGGGCGATTGCGACGGTGACGTTGAGGATGTCGTCAACGCCGTCGAAATTGATGCAGGGTAGACCGGCTTGCCCGACACCCACGACGGGACGCGCGCCGGCCGTGCCCTGCGTGAGGTGGTTATTGAGACCGGAGAGGTCGTTCCACTGCGAGACGGCGCTGCTCACCAGCGTCACGCCCTGCGCGGCGTCGTACCAGGCAACGCAATCCGGTAGCTCGAGGGGCGACGCGATGAGGCGCTGCGGGGCGATGGCCCATTTCTTCGAGAGGTACTGCTCGACGAGGACAATCTCGCCCTCGGACAGGCAGCGATTGAAGACGATGAATTCGGCGAAGGCTCCGACGATGGCAGAGGCCGGGGTGCCGGCGTCGGAGTTGCCTATCCAAATCGGACCCGTGACCACGGCGGCGGCGGGGTCCCCGCTCAACGTGGTTACGGTGATGGCCTGCTGGTAGCAGCCGTCGACCCGAACTCGGTGGGTGGCGTGCGTTCCGTTGAAGTGCCGGGTGACGACGTGGCGGGCGCTGTCCTGCAAAAAGCTTCCGCTTGACGAAAGAGCGGTGACGTTTTTTCCAGACACGATGCCGGCGCTGTGGCGGACGCCACTCGTCGGGTTGCCGACAGAGCTCGAGATAAAGTAGTCGCGGTTGCCCCCGGCCGAGCTCTCGTGAATGTAGACGTAGCTGAGTGCGGTCGAGCGAAGGACCACGAACGCCGTGAACTTGTCGTAGGCAAGATTCGGCGTGACCAACCTGGTTCCGGTGGTCGCGCCCCAGTTGAGGCACGGCAGCCCCCCGAAACCCACCGCGCTGTACGTTGGTCGCCAAGTCGCGTTCGCCTCGACGGCATGCGCCCCGCTTGCGCTCTTGTCACTCCACTGTGAGACGAGCCCCGCTCCGTCGCGGATGACCGTTGCGCTGTCTTGCGCGTCGAGCCATAGAAGGCACCCCGGAAGATCCGTCGGCGCCCCGATCACGCGCTGCATCGGTCAGCTGCACTCGGCGACTACGGTGATGTCGGCTCCGGCGCCGAGTGTCCCTATGGAGGTGCCTCCGTAGGTCGTTCCTTGGCCCCAGGCGATACCTACCGAGAATCGCTTGCCGAACATGAATTCGACGCGCGACATCCCGCCTCCGGGCACCATCACCCAGAAGAGAACCAGATCGGCGGAGGCGCCGTTGGAGGCTTTGTTGACGAAGGCGACGGGCTGCGCAGCGGCGTTGCCGTTGGATATGTGCGCAGTGTACAGGTTGCCGGGAGCGGGTTTGATGCAGCCTGCGTTTGCCTTAGCGAGTGAGTCGTAGGGGATGGCGTTGAATGCAGCCGAGGTCGCGGGTTTGGCATGCGTTTGCGCGCAGGCGTCGGAGACGTTCTCATAGGCGGGCGGGGCCTGCTCGGAGATGCGGAGGTTGCCCTTCACGTCCGTCTCGAGCGGGCCGCCCTGTGCTTCAGTCCGTGTCAGGGGTAATGCATGAAAGAGCGCCCAGGGGAGCGTGTTGGCAAAGCCGGTAACCGTCGCGGAGACAGTCGTGATGCCTGCGCGGAGCATGGCCCATGTGGTGCCGCCGTAGACCATGAGGCGCGTGCGCACCGTGCCCATGGTGGTCGCTGCGGCCTCGCCGTCTGCTGCTGCGGCTACGGCTGTTGAGCCGAGCTTGCCGTCGATGCTCGCGAGCGATGCGTTGCCAGCGGTCTGCGCGGCGGCGGTTGTTTGTGAGCTGAGCTTGGTGTCGATGCTCGAAAGAGAGGCGTTGGTGGTGATTTGCCCGGCGCCCGTCGCGAGGTTGTTCTCGTCGATGTCGACGCGTATATCGGCGGTGACCGCGACCTTCAGATTGCCCTGTGCGTCGACCTCGAGCCCGCCCCTTTCCCCTGGAGTGCGCGCGATGGGGCTCGGGTTGTAGACCGCGCCGATGGCCCCGATGAGTAGTTCAAGTAAGGTGGACGTCTCACGATTCTCAGGCATAGGTCGCACCCCTTTGCTCGAGGTGCGGCTGCGGCTCTTCTTTGAACGTCCCCAGAACCGCCATTCGTCCCCCCTCCAGCCCGACGCTGAACTAGAAGTTTACTAGTCCGCGGTGGTTAAGCCGAAGTGGGGGAAGAAGCCCTACTTCTTCAAAGTAGGCGGGCTCTCAGGGGGCGCGGCCGATCGAGAGGTTCATTTCTTACCCACGAAATTCATGATGGTTGCGCCGGCGTGGACCCAAATGCCCAAGCCGATGAACCAGAGCGGCCCGGTGATTTCCGTCGAGGCGCGGATCAAATCACTGGCACTCAGCATGGTTTACGTCCTTTGGGCGGGGATAATGTAAGGCAGCTGGCCCTGGATGGACGTGCACTGGCTGTGGAGGCGCTGTGCTTGGGCTTTGCAGGCTGAGGCCCCGGCTTCGACGACGAGATCGCATTGGCTCTTGAGGCTGGTCTCCGCGGCCTCGATTTGCCTGCCGTATTGGGAGAGGAGCTCGACGCGCTCTTCGGCCCCGGCCCCAATGATGAAGAGAGAAATGCCGCCGGCGACGGCCGTCCCTCCCGCGGTGCTCGCGCCGGCGATGGTGACGGTGCTGGAACTGCTGTTGCTGTTGGCGAGCACCGCCGTGATGATGCTGCCGGCGACACCTGCGATGGTGGTAACGAGGATGCCCCCCTGTTTGCGGCTCGCCGCTACCCGCTTCAGGTTGAGCTGCTGGTTCGGGATGGCGAGGAGCACCGCGTCGCAAGCCTGCAGGGCGCCGAGCCCCGCCTCGCGCGCTTCGTCCGTAGCTGCGTTTCCCGTCGGCACTTCACGGGCGAGGCGGGCGCCGGGGGCTGGGGAAAACTCGGTTGCGGCGACGGCCTCGGGATGGCCGGGCTCTGGGATGTGGCCTGCACAAGCGGTGAGAAAGAGTGCTGCGAAAGCGCCTTGGATCAGTCGGTTCATTGGGTCCCCCTTGGACAACTCGTATGGCCCCTCTGGGATAAGAAGATGGGCTTCTCCTCATCCTACGCTTGCAGGGGGTCCCTCGGCCCTCTAGGCTGAAGTACAGTTGTGGTGGGAAGAATACACTCGGAAAGGCCTTTCATCATGGATAATCTGCGTGGGCTCCAGATCGACACGCTCATCGTACTTACTTTTCCCCTACTGTTTTTGATCGTAATGAGCTACGTACTGTTTCGCACCCGGAGAGCCGGTGGTTCGACACGAAAGGGAGAGCCGCGTGGCAGTAACGACCCACGTCCGTAGGGACCCGCACACCATCTCTGCCGTGCTCTACGATCCGAGCTCGCGCGTGAAGGCGATCGCTTCGTGTGACAACCTGCCCGGCCAGGACTTTTGGTGGGTGACGCGCGTGGTCGTGCACCCCCTCGATCAGCGCGGCCGCGGCTACGGCTCGACGGTGTTGAAGCTCATGCAGGACGCGGTTGCGGCCGCCATGGGGCCGGGGGGCCGCGTCCTGGTTCTTCCAGGTGGCTATGGGCAAAACGTGGAGGCGCAGAGGAGGTTCTACTGCAAGAACGGTTTTGTGCCTGCGGGGCAGTACGGTCCTGAGGCGCTGTCGTGGGCGCCCGGGGAACGGTCTTGATTCGGTACGAAGAGTTCGACGTCCCCTTGAACGCCATCTTCAAGAAGGCGCGCGAGATGGGCTACACCATCCCGTGCAAGCGTGGGTGCGACGCCTGTTGCTACGACGCCGCCATGGCGACCCACTTCGAAATGCCACCCCTCATCGAGCACCTGCGCTTGATGCCTGCCGAAGAGAAGCACGCGCTCGCTGCTCGGATCCGAACGTGGTTTGCCGAGATGCGGCGGGCGGGGTTGGACCCGATGACGCCCGCTCAGCACATGCCGACCTACCTGCGTGCTCACATCCCCTGTCCGCTCTTGGACCGTGAGGCCCATGCCTGCATGGCCTATGAGGCACGACCGATTTGCTGTCGTGGGCACCACGTTGTCAACACGACTCCAGACGCCTGCGCCAATCGTGCGAATGTACCGGTTGTACCAGGCCTAGAGCTCGAGCCTTTTGTTGTCTCGTACATCCAGTACCTCGCCGCCGAAGAGACGCGCTCGATGCGCTCGGGGCGCGACCTCTTTCTGTCTGTCGGCCTTTTGCCGATGATGCTCGCCGCGGTGTGGCGACTCATCGCGGACCCAAAACTTTCGGTCTCCGAGTGGCTCGCCCATGCCAATGAGCACGGCATTGAGTTCGAGCTCCCCGCCGACGGAATCCCTCTTTTCGCGGAATAGGGCTCCGCCGAGCCCGCTTGGGCGGCTCTCGGAAACGGGGGTCGCATGGAGGACTCGAATGGCCCCGACTTCAGCGCGAAAGAGCCGGCAATTCTCGTTCACCCTTTCGGAGAAACAGCATCGGTTGCTGTTCAAGTTGGCGGAAATGGACAACCGCTCGGCGGCCAATTGGCTCCGAGACCAGATTCGACGTTGCTACGCCGATTGCCACCCCGCAGAGAACTTGCTGCTCACGGAATAAGGGTCTTGGAGCTCGCCCGTAGGCGGCTTCAGAAAAGAGGCAGGACAAATGAAAACGCCTAGTGTGCTTGTGAAGACGGTAGGCCTCCTTGGCCTTGTACCTCACCTGAAGGTGCTGACTGTTCATGCGGCAAAGGGCACCGGAGTGTTCAATATTGTAGGGCTGGGCGATGTTGCTCAGTCTGAGATTCGAGTGTGCGTGCGCTCGGCGCTCGCGACGAATGGCGTATCGCTCGATGGCTTTGCCATCACGGTGACCGCGAGCCCGCCGGATCTCAGCCCCTCGGCCGACCTCGCCATTGCTGTGGGAGTACTCGCGGCGGTCGGCAAGATCCCAGTGGAGGCTGTCTCTCACCTCCTCTTCATCGGCGAGCTCTCCCTCGATGGGAGGCTGCGCGCGGTTCGTGGCCTTTCTGCGATGTGGGGGCAGGAAATTGTGGAGCAGAGCTCAGGCGCCATCGTTTCCGAGGAGAACCGTGGTGAGGCGTGCCTTCGCCCCACTGCCTTTCCAGTGATGACGGCTTCTGATCTTGTCGAGGTCGTCAGCCACCTGAAGGGTGAAAAGCGGCTCAGCGCACCTGTGCAAAGTGAAGAGCTCCTTCAAGAGGCCAGCCCCAAGTACGACTTCGGCGACATCCCGCCGGGCTTGCCACGTCGAGCGCTCGAGGTAGCTGCAGCGGGGGGCCACAACATTCACCTTGTGGGTGCACTTGGGTCGCAGACGATGATGCTCGCACGGCGCTTGCCGAGCATCCTTCCGAGACTGACGTCGAAAGAGCAGTTCGACATCATTCGCATCAACAGCATTGCCGGGCTTCTCTCGCAAAGCCAACGGTACGAGAGCCGTCGCCCTTTTCGTGCTCCTCATCACACCGTAAGCGATCCGGAGCTTCAAGGAGGCGGGCTCGTGGCACGTCCTGGTGAAATGACCCTCGCGCACAACGGAGTTCTCCTCCTCGACGACGCCTGTGAGTTTCGTCGGTCCACCCTGGAGGGTATGCGAGAAGGTCTCACCACCGGATTGGTTCGCCTTCGCAGTGGTGAGCGCGGGGTCGTTTTCCCGTCGCGCTTTCTCCTGGTGGCGGCGACGTTCTCTTGCCCTTGCGGGCGCCGCAATTCGAGTAGGCCGTGTGCTTGCTCCGACGCGCAGATCGCCGCGTACCAAAACCGGTTGGCGCCGCTCGCGCCCTTCCTCGATTTGCGTGTCGAGGTGCCCTTTGTCCCGGTACCGGAGATGCTCCATCGGCCAGCCCTCACCACCTCGGAGAGCACCGTCGAGGTGAGACTGCGCGTGACACGGGCCCGCGAGCGCCAAACCAAACGTCAGAAAAACGGTGAGGTGGGCGTCTCTTGTAATGGGCTCCTGACCATGAAGGAGGCCGAGCGTCTCGCTGGTGGCATGAGCCAGTCGCTGTCGGTCTTGCGGGTCGCCTTGACCCTCGCGGATTTGGAAGGCGTATCAGCAGTGGGGCTTCCACATGTTTTGGAGGCTCTTCGGCTTGTGGGCAGTCCTGGTTTGAAGTCGGGGCAGGCACTGGATCAGAAGGAAGCGAACGGCGGTGAACGAAAAGAAGCTTGAGAGCGGGGAGAAGGAAGTCGGATGTTTCACAGGAACCGTGTTTGGACGATTTCGGCGATTGATTCGCTCGATGAGCTCGCGAACAAGCTCTACGAGCACACTTGGTGCTGTTGCAACGCGTTTCGCTACAAGGACCTGCTCCTCTTGAACGATGCGACGAGCGGGGACGGGGCTCAGGAGTATGCCGTCGTTCGGCTCGATGATGCCCCTCACATTGAACCGCCTTTACGTGGCACTCAGATCGAGTCGCTGACGGTCAGTTGGTACGAGTCCGAGGCGAAGCTCCTGTTGGATCTCCAACGGCTCGAGCGTAACGAGCCTCTTGGTTCGAGTGAGGGGCTTGCTGCAATTGGTGTCCAGCCATGGACCGCGCCGGTGGAGATCCGTACCCACCCGGCGTCGGAGCGCTGCGTGCACTGCGCATAAAAAAAAAGGGGGGGGGGCCGACTCATGAAAGATTTCCACATGACTGTGCGGCTGCGCAACAACCAGTTGCGGCAGCGTCGCGAGGAGCTGGGGCTGAGTCCAAAGGTGATCGCAGAACGAGCTGGAATTTCCTACGAGAAGTACTTGGCTTTGGAGTCGATGAGGAAGGCGCCCGTTGTTGCTGCGGGTGGTTGGTCAAAAACAGCGGTCCGCTTGGCTTCTTTCCATGGTGTTGACTGTGCCGAGCTATTTCCGGCTTCGGTTCGGGAGGTGACGAAGACAGAGGTTCAAACGATCGTCGACCTTGCTGACATTGCTCCGATGTTGGCGATGGGGCCTGACGAGGTGCCGCTTCTTCAGGACGCGGCCTTCGAGCAACTTCAGTTCACCGCTGTTGCCATGGCCTACTTGGAACAACATGCGTCTTCGGATGTAGTGCACGTGGTGCGCGAGCGGGGTTTGTACGGGTGCACTTTGGACGAGGCTGGCGCAAAGCTTGGTTTGTCTCGGGAGCGGACGCGCCAGCTCTATGAGACCGGGTTGGGCTTGCTTCGTCATGGAGCGGAGCGGGATTTTAAGGAGAAACTCTCCTGGGAGGAGTGCGTTGCAAGTGCCTCTGTTGTGATAGGCGACCTACTGGAAGGAAGATATATGCGAGTTGGAAGTGAAACACCGTGGGGACGCGCTGATCGTGTATCGGCTCTAGCGGTGGGGGTTTGGGAGGTTGTTACCCCTTCTCATGGGGGCGTCCGGCTCGAACCTGCTCGCAACGCCCGGGTGGCCCCAGAGTGGCGCCGTGCTTCGGGCTGGTATGAGGAGGATGTTGAATGGGCGATCGTCGCGTTCACCTTCTCGGACCTATTCAGCGAGAAGGACACTAAACGTGCGCATACAATTTTGAAGGATAATTTCCCTGCTGAGTACGGCAAGGTGACGGGAACGGCCGTTGCCGAACGGGTTAGCCGGGTTTTGCGATCACGGGCGTTTGCTCGCGCACACCATGACGACTTCATCGCTCGGGCAGCGTGGGGCGCTTGGCACCCGAAGGTGCCGATGGGGTTCATCGGCATTTCTGCTCGTCACACAGAATCGCAAGAGGAACGCTACTTCCTCGTTCCTGTGGCTGAGTACGAGTCGCGCAGTGAGTTCGGCTTTGTTGTCGATCTCGTTAAGCACAAGCCGTGGGACGACCATACATGATGGCCAAGAAAGCCAGAGTGCTCCGGATCATCGAGGCGCGCGCGAAGCGCCTCGAGCGCGATGCCCGTGCGCGTGGGTTTCCGGTGAGTCGCGACCATTTTCTCATTCTCGATGAGGGTGCTCGCTACATGAGAACCAGGGTTCTTCCGCCCACCTTGCAGGGGCTCGACATGCTCGTGGCGGCGTACGCGCATGTCCTTCTGCAGGCCGGCATTGCTGCTGATGTTGTTGAGGCGATTGTGGCGGACGTCGCCGTTGAAGAGGCGCCGCCAAGTTTTTTCCAAAGACCCCCTCGAGGAGACGATGAAGATGATGAAGGTGCGTGATGGTCAGGGGGCGTTGAAGCAGAGCGTTCCCGTCTATGAGCTTCGTCGGGCACGCCGGATCCCCAAGGTGTGGGGGCCATGCGCAGCACCGGAAGATGCGGTTCGCATTGCGAAGGTGGAGCTCAAGGGGCTTGATCGCGAGCGCCTCCTTGCGCTCTACCTGAGTGCGCAGAACGTTGTGGTGGGGCTCGAGATCATCGCCATCGGCGCTGAAAACAGCTGTGCGGTCACCATGACGGCGATCTTCCGGGGTGCTGTCGTGGCTGGCGCCAAGGGGATCATCTTGGCGCACAACCACCCGGGCGGTGATCCAAAGTCGAGTGAGGAGGATCGTGGGTTGCTGAAAAAGGTGAAGGAGGCAGGGGTTCTGTTGGGGTGCGAGCTCGTCGATTTCCTCATCATTGGTGATGGGGACGTCTCCAGCGACATGGAGTCAATCCTAGGAGGGTTGGATGAAGGAAAAACCGCATGAATTGTAGCTCAACCGAAGGTGGCGATGTGACTACGAATGGGAAACCAGGACCGGGTTGGTACTTCGACCCGTACGTGCGTGAGTGGTGCGTAATCCCTGAAGAGGCGAGGGCCGAGGCGCGCAGCTATATCGATCAGGGTTACCATCAGATCAGTGCGAAGTATCGGCTGGTGGAGCGTTACGCGGATAAGCAGTGGGGCAAACCATGCGGGCCCTCTGTCGAATTGAGCCTTCCGGTGTTCGCCTCCTTTCGTGAGCAACGCCATGCCGACGCTGAGTTGCACGCATATCGGGAGCGCGAAGCGCGTCGGCTGCGCGCGAGGCGGCTGCTCGAGATCGTGCAGAAGCTACCAGCGGACCGCGCCGAGGAATTCTTGCTCGATATGCTGACGGGGTATGTCAACGAGTACGGGTACGCGCGCGAAGTAGGGATTCTCCCGCCGCTGCCCGAACCGAAGTGATTTCTAAAGAAAGTTGGAACATGAAAATCACAGTGAGTGTGGGGGGAACGAAACGATCAGCCACGCGGCCGTTCGCGACCGCGGATCACGTCATGGTGGCCGGTGTTTGCCCGCACTGCAGCATCGAGCCCTTCAAGGTGCGAGGCACGGGGATCTCGAGAAAGGACCACGACTCGTACTATGCCGATGCTGAGTGCGTGGCGTGCAGCAAATTCGTCGGCACCATTCGGGCGAAGTTCGGCACGATCTTCGGCATCGAGGAGGACGAGCGCGTCCTCAACGGGCCGTACAAGGTCTACTAGATGGTGTGGGAATTTGAGAAACAGGCTAGGGCTTGGGCGGCTCGGCAGCGAAGAACACCGCACCATTTTCAGGGTGTCGATCTGCGTGTCGAGCTCCGGCGGTATTGCAAGCTCCCTGCCTTTCACGGGTGTTTGGATGGTATTCCGACGATGCGGGTCCGGTGGGGAGGAAATCCTGGTGAGAGCTTTGTGAGTGGTCGGGCGTATCGAACCCGGTTCGTCATCAAGATCCAACGCAACTCGTCCTTGGCGGAGGTCCTTGAGACGATCATGCACGAGCTCGTCCACGTGTCGCGTCCACCAGGCCGCTCCCATGGGGAGTCGTTTGTCCTACGTCTTGTGCGTGCTGCACGCGAGGCGTGGGGCATCGTTGTTCTACATCCTCTTCAACTGCGGCGTATTTACGATGTCGATGTGGCTATTTGGAAAGCACTAGACGAGAAGTTCGTGTCGAACCCCGAGCTTCGGCCCATGCCCGCACTTCTACCGACCCCGCTCAGCCGGGATGAGAAGCGCCGGAAGCTGGTGGAGGCGCGGGCCCTTCAAGCGATTCGGATGCTCGAGAAAAATGAGCTCAAGTTGAAGCGCGCGCAGAAGCTTGTTACCAAGTGGCGGCTCAAGGTTCGTTACTACGATCGTGCAGCGGCCAAGAAAGGGAGCTAGGTGTCTCGATGGGAGCCATGAACAACCCTCGGTTCCTACATAACTGCGACGTCTGCGTGTTCCTTGGCCATCTTGAGGGCAACGACCTCTACTTCTGCCCTAAGGAGCCCACCGTTCTTGCGCGTTATGGCGATGACGGCCCCGAGTATACGTCGGGGATCTCCTTGGCAGAGCTCGACCCACGCCTAGCCGAAGCGTTTCGCCGCGCTGACAAAAAGGGGCTGCTCGACGGGCCCTGTCATCCGTTGATGGCAGAGCGCATACGGAAGCTTCGTGGCCTCCGTTTACCAAGTCTCTTTCGTGGTACTGGTGGGAAGTAGAGGGGGGGCCCATGGGGTACCAGCCGTTGACCTTCGAGGAGTTTTTGCGACGTCTTGGGGCGGGCCGTTACACGAAGCTCAAGGCTGCGCGGCTGGCGATTTCAGCCACGCCTTGGTCTAGTAAGGTTCGCGCACAGGCCGTTCAGGCCGCCGAAGGCCACTTCATCGGTGCGACGTCGGGCCCGCCTCGACAGCGTGACGTGAAGGGCCTTGTTCTCGCTCTGGAGGGGCTGGTGGCTTGGATTGCAGAGGATCCGGTCCTGGTGAGGCGCGTGCGCTCTCTGTCTCCTGTTTTGGGCAAGCTCCTTTCGGCGGTGCCCTCGGGTCAACCTGCTCCCATCCGAAAGCGTTCACTGCATCCGCCGCCCCCGTCCCCGCCGAAGCCGCCGACGCCGAAGCCGCTGAAGCCGAAGGCGACGTTGCCGGTGGAACCAGGTCCGCTTGCGAAAGTCGACGTTGCGCACCTCTTCGATGGCCCTGCGGTGGGTGAAGAGGATGACGAGGATGACGATGACGACGATGCACCCGCACCGTCCCGGGGCAATGGTGGGAAGGGGGCCTCAGATCTTTTGGCTGCTGCGGGGGACTCTACGCGACCGGACATCGAGAAAGGGATTGAGGAGCTCGACGCGAAGATCGAGGAGCTCGACGCGAGACCGATCTCCGACAAGGAGAAAGAGACCGGGCGGGCCCTGGGACGGTTCCTTTTTGAGCGCCGCAATCAGGAGGCAGTGAAGCAAAAGAGGGGGTAGCAGCCCGCTTCTTTTCTTTAGCTTCCTGCTCGGCGCCCGTCCGGCAGGCGCACATCGCTGGCTTCGCAGGCGAATACGTATGCTTCGTTCGGCCCGCAGACGAAGGTCTTGGCCTTCGGCGCGTCGAGCTCCCCTGCTCGCTCAAAGGCCTCGGCGGGTACCCATTTGAAGATTTCGCGAGCGCCGGTGACTGCGCTCTCCCAGCCGGGCAGGTCCTTCAGCTTCATGCAACGTCCTGTTCTAGTTGTAGAAGTTGCCGCGGAAGAAGTCCCACAGGCACACGAGCCCCTCCGCGAAAAGCCACAGACAATAGAGCCCGAGCGCTATGCTCATGCAACGCTGGTCCCCGCGGGGCCCGGTCGGCGGTGCCCGTAGAGCGCGCCCGGTGCCTTCGACTCGTCGAATTCAACGTAGTTCGGCAGAGCATCCAAATCGCTCAGATCTTGCTGGTAGAGCCAGGTGAGGAAAGGCTCGAACATGGGGCAGACCCAGATGCGGTGCTTGTCGAGGTCGGCATGAGGAGACCCCCCTGGTCTGAAGCATGCCCCTTCGCCGGTTGCTAGGTCGAGTACCCAGAGGAACGTGGCGTCCCAGCCCTGGCTCAGCACGAGAGAGCACCCGAGCTCGTCTTGCGTTGCTCGCCTCTGGAGCTCCTCAGCGTCGAACTGGCACACTGCGAATTTCCCCCAGTTGATCTTCTTCCCCCCGCGGGAGTTACACGCCTCGATGAATTTGGTCTTCATGGCTACCTCCTTCTGTGGGCGGGAGCCCACCAATGCCTTTCTGGCGCCAGACGCGAACGCGGATGATCCGCTGGAAAAGCTCGGGCAATGTTTCGCCCTCGACGATGGCGATGTCCTCCATGAGGGCGAGTACGCGAACGAACCCTTCACGCTCGAGCTTCATCGCCGTGATAAAGGCCGTGGTGCTTTTGCATAGCATGAGAATGAAGTAACCCAGGATGCAGAGCGTGCCGATGTTGAGCATAACCAGCGCGGTGATGACGTGGTGGAGAGTGTCCATCAAAGCCAGCTCTCGATGATGTGCGGGGCATCGGTTGGGTCACGCGTCATGCAGGCCAGGCCGGGAGGCACGAGGGAGCGTACTTCATCGAGCGTTTGGCCCTTGCGAAAGAGCGGTGTCCACCGCGTTTCTCCAGCGCGTACTTCGAATCGACGGACAACGTAGTGGTCGGGGCTTTCGAAGGGGGGCTCGAAGATGGTGAAGATCACGAGCACTTGGCCTTTCGGTCGAAGGTAGAAGGGATCTTCCTTTGCGTTCGCCTCGATCATGGTGCGTCCCCCTTTGGTGCAAGGCTGTCGGCGCGTGGTTTTCGCTGCATCGTGAGCTTCATGACGCTCGCTTGAGCCTGTAGTCGGCTACCGCGACCGGGCAGCGCGGGTTCTTGTCGTCCCAAATGACGAAGTATAGGTAGACGTTCTGTCGGTCGCTAGACTCGGCCCAGGCCAGGCCGAGGGACCCGACGATGACGGCTCCTGCTCCATCTTGGTGGGTGTCGGCGGCGTCGCTGCTGGTCTTTACGACACGGGTGCCGTTTTTCCACGCTCCCTCCGCCTGCTTGTTTGTGAAGACGGCAACGAATCCTTGGTCAGAGGGAAGGTGCATGGGCCAGTAGGCCGGTGAGTGCGGTCGTGATGCGCTCGATCGGAAGGGTGTCGCAGGTACGGGCGACAAGGCTGATGAGCAGAGCGTGCTGCATGCGCCCCTCTGAGAGGAGGCGACCCGCGAGGCCGTACAAATCGAGCCGTGTGCTCGTGAGCTCAAGAAGTGTTGTATTCGTTCTTGTGGGCAGTTTGGGCTCGTACGCGCTCACGGTTTCCAGCTTGGTGGTGAAGCGTTCTTTGTACGCGTTGAATTTCTCGAGCGTCCGGTAGGAGCTGCCCTTGCCATTTAGGATGAGCCCGAGCGAATGCGCGGCCATGCCCATGGCGACCGCGACCTCTGTTCGGCCGTGGTCGCGGACCTCGTTCGCGAGCTCGGAGCGGAAGGCCTTCAATTCTGCTGCGGGTAGGAGCCCGCTCCGGAGTTCCTTATTGTCGCTCTTCGGCGTCGGAGAGCTTAGATGGATTTCATCGCCGATTGCATGCTCGAAAGCTTGCTTGGTTTGGACCGAGATCGATCCCTCGGTCTTCATCAGGATCTTGCGCAGCCCATTGGGGGAAATGTGGAGGGCGTTGGCCATGGTGTCGATCGAGCTGTTGAAGTTCCTGCTAAAAGCCTCGTTCATGGCCTTGCGAAGTTCTTTCGCTGCGGGTTTCGAGAGTAGCTGGTAGCGCGCGTTCTTGTTCTCTGGGTGGAGGGCTCCAGCGCCGTTGGTGAGGGTGTGCGTCCCAGTGGATTCCATGTTGTTCGTCTCCTTTGAAGACGGCGCGCCTCAAACCGCCATGCCGGGGTTGCCTACAGACGCTGACGGACCAACGGACGATCAGTGGGGTGATCTGTGACGTCTGATCTGGTGCCGCCTGCTCGAAGGCCGTCACTCTTGACCGAGGGCGGCGCCAGCCAGGATCTCGAGTCCTTCCACGCCCCAGCGCGCCGTGGTCGCGTCGATGCGGGCGCAAAGGGTAGCGTCCTTCGACCTCGTGCGCACCTCGACAATTTTTGCGAGAACTTGCTCGGCGAGGCTCAGTCTCGAAGCGGGATCGCTCACGCCGTTCGCGTGGCCGTTGCTGGCCCCGTTGGTGTGTTTGTTCGACCCGTTCGTCGTTTCGACGTAGTCGGCGAGGGTTTTGGCGACTGCTCTTTTGGTTGCGTTGCTTACGCCCCCGAGGTTCTTCTTCTTCAGTCGGTAGAGGGCGTTTGATCGAAGACCTGCGCGTGAGGCGATGTCCGAGTGCGAGCTGAAGTCGCCGGAGGCGATCGCCCTTTCAATCAGCCCTTGAATCTGTTCGTTTCCCAGCTCTCTCATGATCTCCTCCTTGAGTTTTGAATCACTTCCTGCCGCGTCCCCTAGTCGTCAGTTCTGCCCTGTGCGGGGGCTGAACAATGCGGGGCTCGCTGGGGCTCCATCATCGTTGCGCTGCACGAAGGCGAAGAGCTCGTCGATGGTCTTCACTTCTTGCCCCCTCTTTTGCGGTGGTGCGCGGGAATCTACCACAACGTCCTACGGAAGTGCCTAGTGGAATCCACCTCTCCCCACCACTCTTCCCTCCATGGTCTGTTCTGCTTTCGGAATCGGGGCTGGGAGGCAGTCTCGCCTTGATCGACTCAAGCATCGTCCATGCCCCCGGCGCCTCTCTGAATGACTAAAGTGGCTGCCCTGAGGGCGCATCGCGTGGGCTCTTGTTAGAGGGGGGCGGCAATGGGGCAAGAGAAGCAGGTTTTGTCGATCCGGGGTGTTGTGCTGGAAACAACCGGCGACAAGTGTGACAAGCACTACGTGTTAACCCATGATGATCGTACGGTTTACGCCTCAAGTCTCTTGCAGTGGTTCGTTGGGAAGCATGTGGACATCTTGATCAGGGAAGTAGCGGATCCATCGGGTACCGACCCTCTTTCGGCTGCTTGAGCCTTCATTCCTTTGTTGAGGTTTCAACAAAGGTGGCGTCGGGAGTGCGAAGGGCTTGCCATCGAGACCTTGGGTGTCCGACACTACGCATGCGATGGATCAACGGGGGCTCGCGGCGATCGGTTACGAGCACTACGGGAACAAGGCCGGGTGGAAGAATTACCTTGGTAGGCCTATGCCGAAGTGGGAAGAATTACCCGAGCCCATCCGCGAGGCTTGGATGGCTGCTTCGCAGGGTATTGCGGAGGCCGTTGTTCTGGCCTTGACTGAGGCTTGGGAGGAAGCTGCTCGCGGGATCAACGATGCTCTTTTGACGGCTTAGGGGGGAGAAGGTGCGGACGCTTCGATTGGACTGCCAGTTTTGTAGTGCGGCGGCCGAAAAGGTCGTCGAGAATGATGACGCTTTCAAAGTTGAGGCGGTTCTTTGGTTTCGCAGGCATCGGCACTGCGGCGCCGGCCGCCCCATTCGTTGCGCTCTGACAGGTGGACAGAGCGCGGCGACGGGGCCCATCGCCAGCGTTGTTTTGAAGGGGTAGCTCGGGTGCGCTTCTCCGGGGTGCAGTGCGGCCAATGTCCTTTCCGACGGACGAGCGCACCGGGGTGGCTTGGGAGTTACAATGCGGGCTCCGTCTTCGCGTCGATTTGGGAAGGCTTTCCCTTCTTTTGTCACACCAAGATCAACTACGAAGCGAAGGGCTGCATCGAGCGGGCGATGAAGCGGGGCCCACTCTGTACTGGTGGCCTCGCGTTTGCCAACTCCATTGCGGCGCCAGCAAGCCTGTATGGGGCCGTTAACGAGGCGCGTGAGCGGGTGCGGCTGGTTGTTGTCGAGTGTATGTCGCCGAGTGAGTTTGGGGAACATCACAAAGACTGGCGGTAGCGCATGGATCCAAATGACGAAGATTTCGATTGGATGGTCGCCCGTGCGCGCGGGCTCATCGCCAGCGGTAAGGCGCGCGATGCCGCGGTGGCCGCCGCTCTTGGCGAAGGAGAAGACCGCGCCAAGCGCCGGGGTCAGCAACAAGAACGGGCCGTCGAGCCGTGGCGACAGCCCCTCTTGCAGGTGAAGCTCGGTGAAGCGGCCAAATGGCGTCTCGGGAAAGGGGCTTTTGGTGATGAGTGATGAGCCTAAAAAAGAAGAGCCCGCAGACGCCGTGCGCTTCTCGGATTTCGAGTACGACGCTGCGATCCAGGCCTTGCAGGATGCCAAGGGGCAGTTGAGGCCCGACGGGCGCCCGTGCGCCATCTGTCATGACTCGGGTCATCAAGCCTGGGGGTGCTGGGACAACCCGGTCTTACTCGCTGCGCGCTACAAGAAGTTCTTCGCGAGCGCGGATGAGCTGCACCTTCTGCTCCACCGAATTCTTCCCCTCTGACAAGGCGGATAAAATTGGACTTCAAACCAGGGCTCTACCGTCATTACAAGGGTGGTCGCTACACCGCGCTCGGCCTCATCACGCATCACGAGACCCGACAACTGATGGTCAAATACGTCTCGCATACCTACGGGGGCGAGAATGTTCGCCCTCTGCACGGGTGGCCGGGGGATCCGGACGGCTGGGCCGATCCGGTCATGGTGGACGGGAAACCCGTGCCGAGATTCACGTTCGTCGGGGAGCTCCCCAGCGACATGCCGATTGACGAGCGATAACGGGAACCCTTTTGCTGAGGAGAGCCGCCCATGGGATTTGCTGAATTGCAGAAGAAGGCAGCCGAAAATTTGTTCGTGGACAATCCGCCGATGCTCGGTCGTATGGCTGGGGACGATCCGGTGATAGACCTGGACGATTGCGCCGATCTAGACACGCGCGCCAGCACGAAGGCCATTGTAGATGTGAAGGTGGGGTTCGCGTCAGGCCAAGAAGGGCGTGCGATCGTTTCGCTCTTTCAGAGCAACGACGATGAAGACCGGGGTGGCTACGTCTTTCGCTTCACAATGGACGACCATAGTGGGGGTTCCTTCTTTCCCTATTCCAGATTGATCAAGGATGGCGTGGAGCTTCATTTTGCGGGGGACGCGGAAGCTGCTTCCTTCTTCGTCGCTCTGCAGGAGCTCCTTCGATTCGTTGAAAAACCTTACAGCCGCGGGGGCATTTTTGAAGTGGCCGTCACGCGTAGGTACTGATGAGCAGGCTTCCTAGCCATCGATTTTGTAGATCGACCGAGGACCGAAAATGGCCAAGACGAATGATCGTGGTGGTGAGAAGGGGCGAAGGGAGTTTGCCCCAGGCGAGCCGTTTTTCATGTTGTTCGCCGACGACCCGTGCTCCATGTTCTTGGTAAAGATGTGGCGGGAGCTACGTCATAAATTGGGCGATGCGCCTGATGGGGTGCTTGCCGAGGCCGATTCTTGCGCGAAGTCTCTGGAGGCTTGGTTTCGTGCGCGGCATAGCGAGAAGGCGTTGATGGCGGCGCAGTACGCGTTTGTGGACGCATGCCGAGATGTGATCACGGCTGCAGATGCAGTTGTGAGGGCAGAGCAGACGGCGCAGGCAACGCCCTCAAAGAATTCTCTGCGCTGCCCAAAATGTGAATTCCCGGAGTATGTGGCGGGAGAGGCTTGTCCCATGTGCAAGTACGTGGACGTGGCAAAGGCGCCTCCACCTCCTGTGGATGAGGAAGAACGCATCGCGCTCACTTTGAAGCAGCGCGATCGCGAGCTGCGGCAGGAGGTCTTCGCCGTCTTCGACAAGCGAATGGATGCTACCCCCAACAAGGAGTACAACCTTGAGCTCGTTGCTCAGGCGGGTGCGTGCGGCGCCTGGTTCTTCATCTTGACCAATCGGTTGCTTCCCGAGGAGTGGAGATCTGCCGCGCGTGAGTTTGCACTTCGCTTGGCAGCACAGGCGCCGAAGAACGGGCAGGACATTTATGGTTGGTTCAAAAATGGACCAACGGCCTGACGGGCTGCAGGAGCCCCTCGCCTGCCCTGCGTGTGGCAAGCGCCACATCGACGAGGGTGAGTGGGCGACGCGCCCGCACCATACGCATCGGTGCGTCGACGATGAAGCGGGCCGCGGGTGCGGGCACGAGTGGCGGCTCGATCACATCATCTTTGGAGCACCGCTATGACGGTGCACTTCTATGCCCCAGGGGCGACTCGGCTCGGCCCTTGGAAACCGCTTGGTCCGCTCGTTGTTCGTGTGGCGATCGAGCGTGGGTTCGATTGTCGCATGGAGTGTGAACACCTGCCCCCGGTCCCGGAAGCTCATGGGCAGGCGGGGGACGAGTGGCGCCTCGTGTGTAAGTCCGAAGATCTCGCGGTTGAATTGTCCCTCTACAGCTGGATTCGAAATGGGGTGTCGTCGAAGCCCCTCAATTCGAACTCGCACATGCTGTACGGGGCTTCTCTCTTTTTCCACCATGGGGACTGCCGGCCCCGCGAGAAGTGCCACCTGTTCGCGCAGGGTTGCATGCTCGAGGGGACGTCGGCCCATGCACCTGATGCGATTTGGGGTAAGGCGGAGAGTGCTCTTCTCGAGCCGGTTGCTCTTGCGCCAGTTGAGGCCATCGATCTCGAGCGGGCTTATGTGGTGCTCGAACCGGTTTGGGCCAAATTTGCTTCGCTTCTCGAGAAGAAGCGCTTGGAGCGCTACGAGGGTCGCGCGGATGAGTAAGGATGGCGAGGCGCTGCGGCCTCAGCGATGCATTAAGGGCAAACCTTGCGGTGCGCTGAACCTCGTGCTCGGGGGCGTGCATAAGGGCGATCGCACGGGGATCGTACGGAGCATGTTCCCGCCCTTTTTGGTCGGTATCCGGTATGGCACGGGCAAGCGGGGCGAGTACCAGGTGCTGATTTTCGAGCAGTGCCCGTGGTGTGGGGTTCGGATTGCGCCACCCCTACACCGCGGCCGATGAGCGGGTTAGGATCGGGGTGATGGCCACGGCAATCACGCGACGTCACCAAAGGGCCACGGGCCCAGGTACAGCCCTGGTAGCCGGCCCTTCAAGCCATGAGGTCGATCATGTTTACGTCGGAACAACAAGCTCAGATCGCCACCCTCCTCGCTGAAGCGAAGCAGGTCCCGAATCAGGTTGGCCTCCTCGAGGGGCACGTTTGGGACCGACGGCTCTCGGACGATGAGACGCATCTTCTCGAACGCTACTTTGCGGATCGGCACGGGATCTATCTCCCCCCCGAACGGGTTGAGATCCCGCGTGGTGTGGAACGCCGCCTTCTTCGAATGTTTCGAAAGGCGGCTGAGCGGGGCTAAAAAAGAAGTGCCCCTTCCTTCTTCCCCCGGCACCAAAGCTCATACACTTTCCTGGCTTCCTCCCGCTTCGACATGCCGCTGTCTGGCTCCGGTTCTTCACTGAAACAAGAGCACTTGCCCCGGATGTGCGCGTACGATCCGAGTACCTGTCGCATCATGCACTCTTGGTGGTACGGCAGGTAGCAAGCCTCGAGGGTGAAGTCTCCCTCTACTTCGGGCGCCAAGAGCGCCATGTGAGGCGTGAGCATGCCCGAGTCGCTTGCTTCGATTGTCTCGTCGCACCAGTTGCATGTCCCGCCCACGGGCGTGACGGCGTGGTTGTCTTCCTCGCAAACTGCGCCGAAGGGTTTGAGCCCGAACCACTGCACTTTGCCGTCGTTCGACATGTTCACCTCCCGAGGGCCTTTGCGATTTGTTCTTTCAAATGCCCGACGTAGGCGTTTGCTCGTGGGCAGTTCGTGCAGCAATTAGTTTGCAACTCGCGATGGAGAAGATCTATGTGGTTGTCGATGCAGTGATTTTCTTCAACGAAGAAGCGCGTGTCATCGTCGGTATAGTTGTCTTGCACTTCAATCTCGAACTCGACGACTAACGTCACGGGGACTTTCTTCATCAGGTTCTCCGGTTTGAGATCGCGGCCAGGCGTCCAGCTCGTCTTTGAGTTCTGCCGCGAATTGGTGCAGCAGGGTGTTGGTCCTCGGTTGATCGAGGAAATGTTTATCGATCCCCATAGACGCCATCTGAACCTGCGGGTACCAAACCTCGAGCCATTTGCGCGCCTGCTCATCGGCTGGCGCTACAAAAAGCCGGTTGGCATCCGATTTGACTATGAGGAGGTTCACTTGAAAACCTTCCGGCATTGGGGGCTCCTCCTAGTTCGGCTGGCGCTTCGGGTCGATGCTCGCCAGGATGGTGTCCATCCTATGGGCGGTGAGCTCGTTCGGCTTTCCGATGCAGTGCTCGGCGCAGGTCTCGCAGATTTCGCAGATCCCTGGTCGGCCGCACAGGTGGCAGGTCCAACGTCGCGCGCCCGGTTTCATGACGAATTTTGTGCTACTCCTTTTTCGCCGGAGGTGCGTCGGGAACAATAAGCGGCCTTGACGACGTGGGCTAGAGTCTTCTGGCAGGGACTACGGTGCGGCGGTCGGCCGACCTGCTGCATCGCGTATCCCCCTCCGGCACCTTTTCGATTGGGTTCTGTTCTAGGAGGTAGTCGATGGCTGAGGTCGAGAAGCCGTTCGGGGTATGGCTCACGCAGTCTGTCGACGGGACGAAGCCGTACGTGCAGGCCACAGCGACTGCAAACCGTTGGGAGCTCGTGTGGCCCGACGCTTCCGGCAACGGCCATGACGCCGTCGGTCCAATCAGGCCGGAGGATGTAACCGAGCTCCTTGCCGAACGGCACCGTCTTGCTACTCGCGTGCGCGTCCTCGAGGACCTCGGGCGCCGAGCGCTTCATGAAGTCGGTGAGGGCTACGATTGGGCGGTCGAGCTTCGTGAGCTCTTCGGCATCCCGCGCTACAACGCTGATGGCGATGTTCACGAATGGTTTGTGCAACCTTTGGCCGCGTCGACTCCGCCAAGTGAGCACTCCCTACCGCCCGGTACCGATTGTCCGACCTGCAGGGCACCGCTTTCGAGCGAACGGCTCTATCGGGAGCTTGCGCGGGTGATCGATCATGACGAGCCCCCTGGTATGGGAGCGAAGGCTCTCGCGCGTTCGGTCCTTGCGTTGGTTGAGAACCGAGGCGGCAAGGCGGCTGTCCATCTTGCCATCCAACTCGACGAGCTCGGCGTCCGTAACCCTCGCGGCTGAGCGGGTCGTGAAGCGACGTCGACCCCGCAAGCTCACCAAGGAGAGGGCCGCCGCGTTGAACCGCAAGCGCGACCTCCTCGAGGGGCACGAGGCCAATTACGAGGTGGACCGGGTGCGGGCCCTTCCGGGTCGGGGGCGCACCGAGCGCCGGTGAGAGGTGGACCGGGTGCGGGCCCTTCCGGGTCGGGGGCGCACCGAGCGCCGGTGAGAGCTTTTATCGCAGCGCCGTGGCAGGAGGGAGCATCGGAGGGAGCATTGATTTCGGCTCTCGGGAGCCCTTCAGAAATATGCTTATTTTGAAGGGCTTCCAGAGAGCGGGAGACGGGATTTGAACCCGCGACGTCCACCTTGGCAAAGTGGAATTTGATTTACAAAAGCTCGCTAATCTGCCTGTTTTCTCGAGGATTCTGCTTTTCGACAACTCCCCTTCGACCCCCTGTTCTCCCGTCCTCTCCCAGCCGTAGGAGTGAACTGAGGAGTGCTCATCAAAAACACTGTAAAACAAGGCGATCACGTGCGCCCTCCGATGCAAGACCCAGTCATTTCACTAACTTGAGGTGCCCGCCCTTTTGGCCTGTGGGATTCGGTGCTGTAGGGGGCGTAGGCGCCTTGGTGTCGGCGCCGCTCACGAGCTGGTAGACGACGCTCATTGCTTCACGCATCTCATCTGGGGCGACGGTCGAGTACAGGTGTTTCATGTCCTCGGTGCGGTGCCCGGTCACTTCCCGTTTAATCGTCTCGTCCATCTTGGAGACTCGGCACAGATCGACGGCTGTTCGGCGCATGCCTCGGGGCGTGATCCTCTTGTTGAGACCGATCGCGGCGGCCACTTCTTGAAAGGGTTTGGTCAGAATGCTCCTGGCGCAGAGGGTTCCCGAGCGGCTCGGAAACAGCAGGTCGCTCGTTCGCTGCTTCGTCCACGGGAGATGGTCGACGTGCCACCGAAGTTTGTCCATGAGCACGTCGGGCAAGGCCAGGCATTGGTGGTACTTCGTCTTCGTGCGCTTCATGACCTCCTGTCCCCTCGAGTTTGATCGGTGGACAAGGATGAGGCCTTCGTCCCAGAGCACATCTGCTTCGGGCCCGGAGCGGCGCAGCGGCCGCATATGGGACGGTCGCAGCCCGGTGAAGAACCCGAGGTACGCGAACGCCAAGAACTGGGGGTAGAGCTCTTCCAGCTTCTCGAGAAATGGGCGCACCTCTTTTGCTCTGAGGGAGTTTGGATCCTGAAGGGTGTATCCATGCTCGCTCTCATCGAATCGTTTGATGCGAGCCATGGGGTTCTCCTCCATGTGATGGGTGAGCACCATGTCGTTCACGATCAGCTCAAGCTTGTTGAGCCAGGTGTTCACCGTGATCGGGGAGTACTCCCCACTCTTGACGAGGGGAGCCAGCTTTTCGGTCCACCATTCTTGAATGTGGTCGTGGGTGATGATCGTGGCTAGGTAGGAGGCGAACGGCGCGGGGAAGATGTGCAGGCGCAAGATTCCTTCCCAGAGCTCCTTCGAAGCAGCGCTTTTAATGCTGCCTGCCGCAATCTTTGTCGCCAAATGCTGTACGGCGAAGGTCTTGAAGATGGGGATCGCCAGAGGCTTTCGAACGAGAGCGTTTCGGATCTTTGCGATCTCCTCTTGCAGGATCGTGAACGCCATCGGGGCGTCCGCCACCTCGACCACTTTTCTGATCTCCGTTTTCTTTCCGGTTAGTGGGCTCTTTGGTTGAGCGCGGATGAGGAAGTGTCCTTCCTCTCGGCAGCGCCACACCCCCGGCAGCACTGGTGTTGGATAGATCCACGTGTTCTTCGATAGGATGCAATTCACTGCTTTGGACATGAGGGACTCCATCTGGTTCGGTTGCCATGCCCCCGCCGACGCGGACCCTAGCAGGGGCCTCTCCTCGGATGTAACGGTCGAGCTCGTCGGTACCCCACATCAAGGATTTACGTCGCTTCGCTGAGGTAGGGGTGATTAGCCCACGAGCACGAGCGTTGTGGATGCCACTCGCGCTGCGAAATCCGCAATAGGTTGCTGCCTGCGCGGTGGTGAGGAAGGGGATGTTGGCGGGTACTTCTTTTGCCTTGCTACTCATGGTGCTTCCTCCCCGTCGCCATTCGTCACCGAGTCCTTCGTCTCGGCGCTCTCCTCGAGCGGCAGCAAGCTTTGCGCCGCCACCTTCGGCGGCATCAGCTTGTCGCCCATCTCACTTTTCTTGAGGGGCTCACCACGCATGTAGCGATCGAGTTCGCTACGTCGCCAGGTAAGAATGTTGAGACCGCCGCGCCTCCCACATGGAAAGACTTGAAGGTCGTACCACGCCTTGCGGATGCCCCCCTGCGTGAGGAACCGGCAGTACTTGGCTGCTTCGGATGTGGTGAAGTACTCCGCCGTGCTCGACGGCTCGGGCATCGCGGCGAGCTCGCGTCGCTTGCCCCGCCGGCCGCTCGTTTTTGCAAGAGGTCGTAGGAGGTCCGCCGGGCTTGGCGGCGTCGGGTTTTTGAGCGTCGGTCGGAAGAGGCCCGCGCCGTAATCGACCTGCGTCTCCTCCGGGTTTGAGAGTGCCGCCCGCTGCTCTTCGATGTGAGCTTGCTCCTCAGGAGACTTATCCCCTCGGGCGCCCGGCCTTTTCCCCCCACGCGTCGTGCGGTCGTGCATCGCTACCCCCCTTGTATTCCCTACTACGCATGTCGGCGCAGTCTGGTTGCACTTCCGGAGTACATGGATACTTGCGGGCCCGCCAAGGCCTATTTTCTCCACAACAACCTCCGGGCAATACGAGCGCGCCCGGGTGAATACAACATCCCAAAAGTAGCCCTTGCTTCTTCTCCCCGCGGCGTGTTTTGGTTTTCGTGTGTTGCGCCGCCCTCTCACGAAGAAGGAGCCCGCTTCCTCCAGCGCCGTCATCGGCACCGGGCGCACGCCGCGTATCGGCGCCGCCAAGGGCCTTTCCATGGAGGATTGCGAGGCTGTGGTGCGCGCCCCTGTCGAAGAGCGGCTCGAGGCGTTTCTCGACTTGCTCTATTCAGACGGCCGGCGCGCCGGTGTGACGACCCCGATCTACGCGCAGGCACTCTTTCGCCGGTGGCTCGAGCTCTCCATTCACCACGATCCTGAAACGGGCGCCGTCTTCCGGCCCCTCTTCGTGGCGCTCCTGCACTTCTACATTCGGCCGCGAACGTTGCGCACGCCCGATCGCCAGAAGGCTGAACTCTCGCGGCGGGCCGCGGAAACGGCCATGCGAGCGCCTTTTGAGGACCTGCTCCGGCTCTACCTCCGGCGCGTCTTCGACTCGAGCCACCACCCCGGCATCCGCAACCCTGTTCACGCCCGCGAGACCTTCGTTACCTTCTGTCAGCTCCTTCACGCCTACCAGGTGAAGCATGGCCGCGACTGACAAGGAGATGCTCGAGGCCCTCTTGGTAGTGGACAAGTTGGGCGACGAGGAAGAGGACGCTTTCCGCGACATGCTCCATCGCCTGCGCCAGGGCTACCAGAAGGAGCTCACATCAGCACAGCGTTCCTGGGTGAAGGGGCGCTACTTGCACTTTGAGCTCGACGCGGACGAGGGCGCCCTGAATCTCGTCTCGAGCGGCAAAGTAGCGAAGACCAAGGTTGTTCTTCCCTACGAGTCTTTGCCGCGGCCCGTAAAGCCGCCGGGGCGCGTGTAGCGTCTTCTTTTTTCTTCTGGAAAAACAACCTCGCCGGCAGTACTTCTTCTCTTCACGGGGTGGCCATGGGGTGGGCGGATGCCTGGGTAGCACTCGATACGGAAACAACCGGGTTTGGGCCGGACGCGAGGATCGTCGAGATCGGCGTCGAGCGCTTCGAACACGGACAGCCGGTCTTCTCCTGGTCGTCGCTCCTCTATCCACCCCAGGTGGAATGGGATTCGCCAAGGGTCATGGAGGCTTTGAACGTCAACGGCCTCTCGCGTGAAGAGCTCGTCGGCAAGCCCCTCTTCGGGCAGGTCTACCCTGAGCTCGTCGACGTGATGGCGGGCGTTGTGTGGGTTGGACACAACATCGATTTTGATCTCCGCATGCTCGTGCAAGAGTGCAACAATTTCGGCCGTACCGATCTCGTGCAGCTACCTCAGGTCGGGTTCTGCACCATGTGCCTCGCCTACCAGTTCGAGCCCGATCTCACGAACCACAAGCTCGGCACGGTGGCTGAGCGTTGGCGCGTCCCAAAAAACGGGGTTGCTCACCGCGCCTCAGCAGATGCGAGAGCCTCGGGGATGATCCTTTCTGAAATGTACGGGGAGGTACTTCTCCCGGACGACGATCAACGCATGCTGACCCTCTTTCGGGCTGCGCAGCTTGCATGGAGCCGCCGGCGCCGGCGGCGGTAGGAGGATCGATGGCAAACATCAACGACTTCGAGAATCCGTACCTCGAGCCTCCGGCGCCTCCTGAAGGTAGCCACATCATCATGGGAGGAGTCGGCTTCGATCCGGGAGATCTGCGCGTCGACAATTGGATCGACCACGATCCGCACGACTACCGGTTCACCAACAAGCGCCGCAGCGGCGTGGTGACCGAGATCATCGTGCACGAGACGGTGACCTGCAACCAGATGTCCACGCTTCGCGTCCTTCAACCGCCGAGTAAAGCGAACCCCGGCGGGCGGGACCTCGGCGTGCACTTCATCGTGGAGCACAACGGGACCGTCTTCCAGAATGCCGACGTCCTCGATGACATGACTTGGCACGCGGGGGTCCACAACGGCGCGTCCATCGGCATCGAGGTCGTGAACCCCTACGAGCCTCGCCTCTTGAAGCCCAACGCGCCCTGGGATCAGGTGATTGCGGCTCCGTGGGCGGCGGGTGGCAAGTACGTCGTGCCGACCCGCGACAGCGCCGAAGCGCTGAAGAAGATGCTCGAGTTCTTCACCACCAAGCGCGAGGGCATGCCGGACCGGCTGATGGTGCCCCTTCGGTGGGTCGGCCTCCGTGAGGGAAAGATGTCCCTCGGGCGCGTGTCCGAGACGGGGCCCGGGATCTATGCGCACACCTACTTCACCCACGCGGACGGCTCCTGGCTTGTTCTTTACGCATGGATCCGCATCATTGCGGGCCTCGGTGCGGAAGAGGCGTACGCCGAGGCGGTGAAGCGCGCGACGGGCGCATCCGCCGCGGGCGTGGATGTGTCGGACCTTCTTCCTCCTGCGTAGGTGAGCGCATGCTCATGGGCGTTGCGTTCCACCCCGATAGGAGCAAGCCGTGTCGAGACCGAGTATTACAACGCCCATTTTCGAGACCAGTCTCGATGACCTCGAAACGCGCTTGCAAGGGGACAACTCCGGCGTTGCGAGCGAGCTTCGCCGTGAGGTCCACGACCTCAAGGTCGTCTTTGGCGTTTGGCAAGAGGGGCGCCCAACCGACGCTGCGCGGCTCCAGACCATCCACCGCCTTTTCGACGTCTACCGAAGAACGATGGATTACCTGACGGCGCGCAAATAGTGGAGAGGAGGGATCATGGTGAGGTGCCGGGGTGTGTGGGCCCTCGAGGAGTACGAGGCGCTCCTTGCGAAGGCGAAGCCCGTTCCCCAGAGAGCCGACGATCTGCGCTGTGTCGAGTGTGGTGCGAAGCTCGAGTTAAGGCATTCGCGGCATGGGCTTTTCTACGGCTGCACCACATGGAGAACAACCCGATGCCGGGGGGCCATACGGGCCAACCCTGATGGTTCCCCGGAAGGGGTGGCGGTCGACGATCGAACGAGGGAGGCACGCCTCGAGGCCAGCACGGTGTTCGATGAGCTCTGGAAAACAGGCAAGATGAGCGTGGAGCAGGCTCGTCTTTGGCTCGGTGAAGAGCTCGGTCTTCGGCCGGGCTATATGCACTTCGGGATTCTGTCGGTCGAGCAGTGTGCGCGGGTTGTCGCGTGCGTGGACGGGATGCTGACGGAGGACGAGCAGCTGCAGATCGCAGAGCGCGCGCTCATGGGGGAGGGCCCTGATTCTCTCGCTGCTGAGGAGCAGGCCCTGCTTGCTCAGGTGCCGCGTGACCGGGATGTCTTGGCGCGCAAGCTCCGCGGTGGGTATTTGCAGTCGGCCGACCTCTGTCGGCTGCTCGGGATTTCCCTCGGTTCGAGCAGCCAAACGACCATCCGAAATATCCTCGAGGCCCTCCGAGTCTACGATCACAAACGCCGGCGGAGCGGGGCGGGTCGCGCCAATTCTTCACCTCTCTTCGAACTCGCAAAGAAGTTGTGGTGAGCGTGCCCTCCGAGCACCTCACCACTGTCCTTCGCAAGGACTACCAAGAGGCCTTTGAGCGCATCGTCGCGTACGTTTCGCCGCACCAGTGCGAGGGCTGGATCGAGAACTGGTTCTGGGATGTCGTGCATGGCCGGCGCCCGTGGCCCTTCTGGCTCGAGCCGGATGAGCAAATCCTTGGGGATATGCACGTGCTGCTCGATCAGGCGCGGGTCTGGTTCGCGTGGAGCTTCACGCGCCAGGTCTGGGGCGTGGTCAGGGTCGCGATCTGGGCTGAACATGCGAAGCGAAATGGCGTCGCCGAGGCCCAGAACATGTGCGCTGATTTTCAGCGGAGAATCGGACGCGCGAGGGAGAAGAAGGAAAAGGAAGCACAACCAAGTGGGGTTGTAGTAGAAGAAGAGGTCGAGAAGAAGCGTGTTCTGTAGCGGGGTACTTTGAGGAGGGGGACGATGAGTGCGCTTGGCAACGTTCGCGATACAAGCCTCCTCGCGTTCGAGCAGATCAAACGCCAGGGCATTCTCGGCGCGGTGCAGTGGAAGGTGTACGAGCTGCTCTACAGCAACGGACCCATCACGGCCCGCGAGGTGACCCGCTACTTTGAGGTGCATGAAGCGAGCACAGCCATCACCACCTACCAGCCGCGGCTACGGGAGCTCGAGGCGATTGGCGTCGTGCGCCGGGTGGGCACGCGCTCGTGCACGGTGACGGGGCGCCTTGCATACGTGTGGGATGTGACGAGCCAGGTGCCGAGGGGGCGGGGGTTTTTGAAGGGGCTGCGCAAGACTCGGCCTTTTCTGCATGACCGAGCTCGCCTTCTGCGCCTCAAGATGGAGCTCGAAGCGCTGTACAATGCCGGCGGCCGCAGCGAGGACTTCTACGCCCTTGTTCTTTTCCTCGAGAGCGCCCTCGCATGAAGCCCGTGGTGGTGCTCGATTGCGATGGGATCCTCTGCGACTTTGTGGGCGCAGCACTCGACTTCGTCGAGCGTCAAACGGGCACGCGCCCCGCGCGCGAGGACATTCGGACTTGGCACATCTTCGACAGTGTTGGAGATCCGGCTATACGCGACGCGTTCAACGTTCACGCCGGTCGCCCCGGGTTTTGTGAGTGCCTTGCTCCTTTCGAGGAGGCGCTCGAGGGTTTCCCCGCCTTGGCCTCGGTGGCCGAGGTTCACATTGCGACGTCTCCCTGGGATTCGCCTACCTGGATGTGGGAGCGCACGAACTGGCTCAACAAGCACTTTGGTGTTCCGGCGTCACATGTGCACCACGAGAGGATCAAATGTCTTACCCGTGGTGACTTCTTCGTGGATGACCACCCCAACCACGTTCGAGATTGGATCTACCGCGGTCACGTCTCCGATCCAGGCATCGGGCTTCTCTGGGACACGCCTCACAACCGCCTCGATGGGGGCTTTCAGAGGGTGTCGTCATGGAATGAGTTGACCGAGCTCGTGACGACCGCCTGCCTGGACGCCACGATCTTACGGGGCCTACTGAAGAAGAACAACAAGTAGGCGTACAAGCTGGTACTTGCTTGTACTGGAAGAAGAACGTAGAAGTCGAAGGGGGGCCCGGGGGGAGCTACTTCTCCCCTCGGGCTCGGGGGGTTGATCCGATGGCCGGGGCCGAGCAGGACGCGAAACTTCAGGCGCAAAATCTCGAGATCCGCGAGAATCTGAACAACGCCTATGCCGCCGTCGAGGGCGAGAAGGCCGTCCAGTCGTTCTCCGCCTTCACATTCGAAGATGCGCTGGACGCTCAGATCGAACGGATCATTGGGGCGGGCACCGATGTGCGCCCGAACGAGCTGCGCCGCGTGGACAAGATCGAGAGCAACGTGATTTCGGCCGTTGCCAAGGTGAAGGCGCTTCCGCCGAGCGCTTTCTTGGAGGCGAAAAATGAGCGAGACGTCAACACCAAGCCCTAACGGGTCGCCGGTGCCCACGAAGGCGTCGCTGTACAAGGACCTCCACCGCCTTGCGGACCGGTACTTCAATGGCCCGTTCATCCACCCGGACACTCGCGACTCGGTCGGCCGGGAGCTGCGTAGCCTCATCCTCACCATCGATCGTCGCGAGCACCTCGAGTAGGCCATGTACATCATCGGCTCGGATGAATGCGGGTATGGGAGCTGGGCGGGGCCACTCTACGTTTGCGCCTACGTTGCCGAAGAGGGTTGGAGCGTTCCCGGCCTGAACGACTCGAAGAAGCTGACGGCGTTCGAGAGGCAGGAGGTCTACGGCCATCTCGATCTCGGTCAATCGGTTCTCATCAGCGTCGAGGCCGCAGCGATTGACCAGTTTGGGCTTGGCCGCTGCCTTGTGCGGGCGCACACCCAGGCGATCACCTTGATGCTGGCCCGTGGGTTTAGCGGGGCGCGCATTGTGGTGGATGGGACCTTGCGCCTACCTCTGCCTGAGGCCGAGTCGATCCCTAAAGCGGATACGACGATCCCTTCGGTGATGGCGGCCAGCATCATCGCCAAGTGCAACCGCGATCTCCTGATGAAGGCGATGCACCGCGAGTATCCGGAGTACGGTTTTGCGAGCCACGTTGGCTACGGGACGCCCGAGCATATGGCCGCTTTGCGTGTCTACGGGCCCTGCCCGCTTCATCGGATGTCGTACCGGCCTCTCAAGCAAATCGTGCAGGACCGCATCGACGAAAAGCTCCCACCCTTCGCCGCCGTGCACCCCGTGGACAGCGGGGCGGCTGTCCCAACCATTGAGGAATGACCATGGAAGCACTCGAGCTCGTCGTTCGGGGTGAAGAGGATCTCGTTGCTTACGCGTGCGCAACTTGCGGGGGGGTTTTCCCTGTGTCGGTGGACGGCGCCAAGGACCTCGCTGAGGAGCATTGCAAGGCTACCTGCAGATGTGGAAGCGCCGTTGCAATAGGGATGGTCCTTTGCTCGACCTGTACCGACGATGAGCGCAAGGATCGGGAGGCACGTCTCTTCGAGCGGGCCGTAAAGGTCTCGGTCGACGACTATCCGGACGAGCCGGTCTACTGGGAGGGGCACGAGGGCTCGATGGGATCGGGCTTTTTTACGACGGTCGAGGAGCTGCTCGACTACTGCGAAGAGGAAAAGGCGGCTATTCCGCGGTACGTGTGGGCCTGTGCTCCGCGGCCGCTGCAAGTTCCGATCGATGCCGTGCTGGAGGCGGCGGTCGACGAGCACAACGCAGTCGGGGTCGACGACTTGAGCCCAGGGGCGGTCGAGGAGCTTCAAGGGTTTCTCGGCACCTGGTGCCAGAAGCAGAACGTGAGAACCTGGTTCCCTGACTTCTCGAGAGCCGTCCTCTTGACCCCAGCTGCTGTTTTGGCCGGTTCTTCTTACCAGTAACGCGCCTCGGCTTTCCACCTCGGGCGCTATACGATCGAGGCCCGAGGCATGCTCCCCCCCGTCCCGATCGTTTCGCCGTACTGCGAGCACGCTTGGCCAGCGCTGTGGGGCTGGGGGCGTTTTGGCGGTTGATTTCCAGATTGTCTTCCCTCAGGAGCTGGTCGAGCTCGCCTCGGTTCGCGTTCTTCCGGGCGTTGCCCCCCGCACGCTCGATGTGACCGGTCGTGACTTTTCTTCCATCGACGAGGTGCTCGTCAACGGCATCCCCTCCCCGGACATCGTCGTGCTGAGCCTTACCCGCATGCTTGCGCAAATCCCGGACGCTTTGGCGAATGAGACCGTCACGTCGGTGACCGTTACTTCGGTGCGCTTGGCCATGACGAGCCGAAGCCTCTTACGCTTTCGGGTGGGCCGTACGCCGAGCAAGGTCTCCGGGATTTTGCGTCTGATGCAGGTCTTTCTGAAGATCCTCTTCACGACGCCGGGTAGTGACATCTTCGCGCGCAAGACGGGCGGTGGGGCACTTTCGCGCGTTGGCGCTACCTTTGGTCGAGACGAGGGGGGCTCGATCGTGAGTGATTTTATCGTGGCTGTCGGAAGTACCCAGCGGCAGATCCGTGCGCTTCAGGCGCGCGACCCGTCCATCCCTCGCGACGAGCGCCTCTTGACCGCCAAGGTCCTCTCGGCCGGTTATAACCGCAACGAAGCGGCCCTCATCGTTTCCGTTGAACTGACCTCTCAGGCGGGTCGGGCTGCGACCGCCAACGTGATGGTGTGATCTATGGCCCTCGCCGAACTTCAAACCTTCATCGCCGAACGTTTGCGCGTGCTCGACGAGAACATGGACCTGTCGAGCGGCTCGCCGGCGGACCAGCAGGTGATTCAGCCGCTCCTTCGCCGGCTTGGAAGCGATCCTTTCACCGTCGATCTCGGGACCTTTTTGCAGGAGAAGATCAACCAGGAGTTTCCCGAGCTCGCGACCAAGGAAGGCGACGCCATTACGGATCTCCTCATCAAGGCGGCGATGGTGCTCTGGGATCCCATCGTTCGCGAGAACCGGCGCATCAGTAACAGCCTTTCCTTTCGGGATCCGACCACGCTGACGACCGAGGAGGCTGAGGCCCTTGGGGCCAACCTCTTTGCTTCGCGCAACACGGGCGATTTGGCTCGGGGCACGGCGCGCATTTATTTCGCACAGCCGCAGCAGCTCAAGGTGACGCCCATCAACTACATCACCTCCAAGTCGAATCTCCATTTTTTTCCGACGGAGATCCAAGGCATTCGCGTTGAGGAGATGCTCTTCAACAAGGAGGGCGATCTCTACTACTTCGACGTCAATACGATCGCAGAGAAGGCCGGTGACTCCTACAACATCGGTCCTGACGAGCTCGTCACGATCGCCAACCTCTCGGCGGCCGTGCGCATCACCAACAAGGTGCGGTTTCGCACAGGAATCGAGGAGGAGTCCGCGGTTGAGTTCGTCGATCGCATCGAGCAGGAGCTGTCCGAGCGGTCTCTGGTGACCATACGAGGGATCGTCGCCAAGCTGACGAGGGCTTTTCCAGAGCTCACACGCCTCGGCGTAGTGGGTACGGGCGATAAGGAGATGAACAGGGACGTCGTCTCCGGCGGCGGGCTCAGCGTCATCCTGGCGGCTGGAACGACCGGTAGTGCGGTGCCCGATGGGGAGAACAAGCTCACTACCCGGCGCTTTCAGGTGAGCGCTGGTGAGGCGAACTTCACGAGCCTCATCGGTCCCGTGGGGGAGGCGCGCGGGTTTACCGTGACCCTCCATGCAGCATTTCCGTTTGGGGCGTTGCCCGTTGTGAGGGACCTCTCTGTTCGCCGGGTGATTGACGGCCAGACTCTCGAACTCGAGGAACAGGTCCTCGCGTACAACGCCGCGGGCAAGCCCTGGGCGCTGCGCAAGAAGGAGCTCACCCTTTCGGGGATCCCGGGCGGGATCCTCTTTCCGGACAACGCAGGGGGGACGACTCGAATCCCCGCTGATCAAATCCACGTGGGCGGTGCGACCGATATTTACGTGCGGGGGAGCGACTTCGATTCTGCCTCCCTCGTCGTGGCAAACCTCGTCGACGACACGCCGCTGCTTGCTGGCACCAGGCTCCAAGCGAGTTTTGTGGACCGAGTCACCCTGAACGACTTGACGCTCGGGGTCGACTACGCCGTCGCGGATGGCACCTACCAGGCGCTCCAGCTGGCCGCGACGAAGGGTTACTCTTTGCAGCTCCTCGATCCCCCGAATGCGGGGACCTACCGCGTCCTCGTGGCTGACTTGGCGGGCGCGCACCCGGTGCTCACCGTGACGCCGGCGATCACCGTGGTGGGGGGCGATTGGCGCTGGCGCCTTCTCGATGTGATCGATGTCGATCTTGTCGAGCCGAAAGAAACCAAGGTCTCGGGCAGCGACATGTTTTGCGTGCAGGGCGTCGACTACTTCGACACGGCGAGCGGCATCGACTTTGCGACGACGGGCGTTGGTCCGAATGACATCGTCCGAATCTCCACTGGCCCCGTCGCCGGCGATTACACCGTCAAGCAAGTGGTGTCCCCGCTTTTCCGACGAGTGCAGGTCGATCGCCCTCTTGCTGCGACGGTGAGCAGCTTGAAGTTCGCTGTCTTCCGCCAGAACCCCGAGGGTGGCCTGCAACTGCCTTTGGTGCGCGTCTCTTCCATCGATCTGCTCGACACCTCTGCCCAGCCCGTGGGATCGAAGATTCCCTACGCCCGGCCCGTCGACATCCAAACGAGGGCGTTTGCCAACGTTGCTCGTGGGATCAAGGGGGACGTGGTCGATGCGGTGCTTGGCGTCGTAACCCGCGATCTGACTCTAGGGACGACCCGCAATGTGACGGGCCAGAGCCTCACGATTCAGTGGGGCGGCACCGCGCCCGTAACTTTTACCGTGACCTTCACTGGCCTAAACCCACTTACCCTCGGGGCGTTGGTCGACCAGATCAACACGGCCGCCTCTGTAGCTACTTCTGCCACCGTGACTCGCCTCGCGGTGGTGATGGGGCAACGGTTCGGTCTCATACCGGTGGGGCCCGGCCTGCAGGTGAGCGGAGGCTCTGCTCGCGCACTGCTCTTTGGCTCTGGAGCGGCATTCGCGGCGAGCGACGTTCGTGCGGACAACTTCGCGGTCTATTGGTCGGGGTTGACCCCGCCGATCGATCACACCTTCGATGCCTTGCAGGTTTTGGACGGCTTGCAAGTTGGCTTCTATGGTGCGCTCACGGCGGCGGGAGGGATCCTGCACACCGGCCACGACTTCTTTCCAGAGTTTGGTCGCCACGTGCAGGTCGGCTCTCGATCGATTGGTTCTGCGCGTGCGTACTTCCTCGAGCCGACGACGATCGGGTTTGGGGCGGGTTCTGTGTTTACCCTCACGGCGTCGGACGGTTCGGTCCATCGGTACACGCCCGATCCAAGCGTTAACTACCAGTGCATCCCAGCACTGCCGAGCGGGGTGAAGCCGAAGGATGGCGTGCTCACCAGCGGCCCCTCGGTGCTCACCTCCGCATCGACCGATTTCATCGCCAAGGGGGTTCAGCCTGGGGACATCGTTGTCGTGGACTACCAATTCATCCGCGGCTCGGTCGCGCTTTCCGATCCGGTGGTGAATTTGAGCATCACGACGTTCATCGTTTCCATCAATGGTGGGCTCGATAAGACCATCACTTTCATCACGGACGACCCCACGATTCCCGTGACGCACGTGACGCGTCAGGGCGTCGCTGATCAGATCAATCGGACTATCGGTCAGGTGATCTGCAAGATCACCACCGACAACCACCTCGAATTTGAAGCCGACGCTTCCATCATCGTTCGGGCTACGGGGCTCGCGAATACCGCCTTGGGTTTTTCGGTCGTCGCTGACCAGAACAACGTCTCCCCTTACGATGGCCAGTACACCGTATCGAGCGTGGCGGCCCATGTCCTTGCGATCGCCCCGAGCTTTGGTTCTGTCGTTGATGTCGTGAACATCGCAAGGCAGCAGTTCAAGGTGTATCGCGCTGGGCTGCAGCGCATTTGCTCGACCGACATGGCCAAGCACGTGGGAACGGCAGGCCTCTACTACTTCGACGTCGAGCTCATCAGCGAGGGGACCGGAGACGCCTACAACATCGATGCCGGTCTTCAGATGACGGCCACGGGCTACGAATCGGATGGGTACTACCTGACGACGGAAGATCTGAACCTCAGCTTCTCCGAGCTCGAGCGCCCGAGGCTTCACATGTCGCGGTCGATGCTCGAGGTGGGCGTGGCCGATGATCCCGATAATGCCACGCAGCTCTCGGGGCAGAACGTTCAGATCAACTATGACCGGTCGACCTTGACGGCCAATGTGCAGAGTTTCGCTTCGGCAGAGACTGAAAGGGTCATCAACGAAAGTGTCCTTGTGCGCCACCTCATTCCGTACTTTGTTCGTTTCGACCTGTCGTACGTGGGGGGCTCCAAAGAGGGTGAGGTGACCCCCGAGATCGAGAAGTACATTCGCGGGATCGATCCGGCGAGTACGCTCGATGTGGCTGCTCTCGAGAAGATCCTCTCGAATCGCGGGGCAGCCTCCATCTCGAATCCTGTCGACCTCGTGGCGGTCATCCACAACGTGGATCGCACCCTCACGGTGGAGCGCTCTCAGGACCGGCTCAATACGGGTGCTCTGGCGGCCTTCGTGCCTGACGTCCTCAACATCTCGAGAAAGCTCGCCTAGTCTTCCTCCCCGCCGACCAGCGGGATGTCGGGCGGCACCTTGGCGGGGTTGCCCATTTCGAGCACGATCCCGGAGTGGGGGTCGAAGAGAAATGCGCAGCGCGTGCACCTGAGGACTGCTCGGGGGACAAGTACCGAGGGGTCAGAAAAGACGTGCCCCGAAACTTGTTCTTTCTGACAGAAGCCCCCGCACCGCTTGCATCGAAACTGCCGGTAGAAGGCATCTAACGACTTCCGTTCGGGGTCGAGCTCGTTCTGGTATCCTTCTATCGACCTCAACGCGAGCTCTGGGTCCATCTCGACGAACGGCACAGGAAGAGGTTAGGACAGTACTCTAGAAGGAGCAAATCATGCCGGGGGCAATCATCGCAATTGACCAGGACAGGCCTGGTGGCACTTCCTTTGGCACTCCCGGGGTGGCGCGTAAGGATTTGTGGAAGGACCGTACTGTTCGCCCGAGGTGCTCCACGACGGGCAACTCCAGTTACCTCTGGACGCTGCTGGCTGTTCCTCCAGGGTCTGGCACAACGGTCGTGCCTGAAAGTTCCGAACTCGTCGCCTGCGAGTTTGACCCTGATCGGAAGGGCAGCTACCGCCTGCAACTTGCTACGAACGGCGGTGGGCCCGGCAACATCCAAATTCTCATCTTGGCTGTCACCTTCGATGAAGACGGTGTCCTGCTCGGGCGTGGATGGCGTATGCCGGCGTTCGGGGAGCAGGGGGCCGAGAACAATTTCGACGGGCAGGCTGACGGTTGGGATCCTGCCATTCGAGAGATGGTCGAGGATATTCTCGCCAACGCGTTTGGGGGCGGCGGAGGCGTGGGCGGTGCGGATGATGGTGTAGCGCTGCGCGCGTCGCGGTATTCGAGGGGCTACAACGGGCTCAAACGAAGTACGGACCTCACGACTGGCGACGGGGAGGTTCTGGGTGTGGCCATCGTCGACTCGTTCGGCGCAACTGCCACAGCTCCGATCCTCTACTACGTCACTGATGTCGATGGTTGGGCTTTGCGGAGTGTCAATACAGTTACCAAGGTGGGGGCGCTGGTTTCGGTTTTATCTGAACCTGGTTACCTCTTTTCGATGGGTAACACGCTCCTCGTCATGGGCGAGACCCAGTGCTTCATCAAGTCGGTCCCCTCAGGGGATCTTTCCACTGTGTCGCTGCCGGTGGGAGCGACGGGTCTCGATGGGTATGCGGCCGTTGGGTATGCTCCTGAGCTGGAGCAAGCGTTCTGGTACTTCACGGCCAATGACGACAGCCTCATCCTTCGTGTTGAGTTGGATCCTGAGAGCAGTGTCGTCGCAGATGTGGCTTTCACGGGAGGGGGGCCTGAGTCGACCGGCCCAAAGGGGATCGTTGTCGACAACGAGGGGTGCATCTGGGTTGCCTATAAAGACAGTGATGTGCTTCAGAAGTACACAGTCGACGCTGATGGGAACCTCGTTGCTGCAGGGGCTGCGGTGGCGGGGCGTGTCACATCCAACCTGGTATTTGATGGTAAGTACATCTTCGGCTGCGAGAACAATCCTGCTGATGGGGACAAAATTGTGCGCATCCGGGTTGCGGATGGCGACGTTACCTTGTTCGATGGCGAAGGGATAACCGGTTCCTCCTGGGTTGCCTTCGACGGCGTGTTTCTTTGGGTAACGACTGGGCGAGCGCTTACGGCGTTTCATCCAGAGACGTTCGAGGTGATGCAGCGTATTGTTGAGCCGATCGGCAACGATCTCACGCAAGTCGTCGCTGACGTGCGTACGGGCTCACTCTATGTCGCAGCCGCTGAAGTGTCGGCTGGGGATACTGTCCTCGTCTATTCACCGGGCCACCACCTGGTCCTCGACTCGATGCGTCTCGGAAACGTTGCTCCCGGTCAGTTTCTACGGACACACGCTGTCACAGGGCAGGTTGTCGGCGGGGCTGATCCTGGCGGTGGCGGCGGCGGCGGCCCGAGCGTGTTTCACTGCGTCATGCAAAGCGCGGTGGCCAATACGAATCTCGCAGGCTTGGGAAGCAAGGCAGGGCTTGGCACAACCTACTTGGACCACGACTTGCTCCTTCCGGCGGTCACCCAGGAGCTGCACGTCTACTTCCAGGCTGTCCTCGAAACGACCGATGTCGGGCATTTGGCCCACGTGGACCTCTACGACGTGGAAGAAGGGGAAGCGGTTGCCACGCTTTCGACCGACGAGCTGTCCCCGACTTATTTGGTCGTGGAGGTGCCGGCGCTCGCAGCGCTTAGCCCGCGGGTCTTTCAGGTTCGGCTTTGGATGGACCCCCAAGATCCAGCTCACATCGTGACGTGTTCGCACGCGGCGATCATTCTCAAACTCGAGGAGATCTAAAATGTCTCATTGTGTCGTTCCGAATTACTTGCCGCCTTCCAACGGTGATCATTTCGATGTGATTTGGAAGCTCACCCGCGCGTTGAAGAAAGCCGGCTGGACGTACATGGCGAGCTCGGATGGGACGGCCAAAGACGCGGCTGGCGCTGCCGACAAGTGGGGGACCGACCCGGATCCGTTCGTCGATGTGATCCCGACGTTAGGGTCGGGTGCGTGGTGGTGCGCGCAAGGCCCGAGCCTCTTGAAGGTCCCGATCTCTGCGGGTGCTGTTGGTACGTTCGTCAAAGGCGAGAACGTGATCCAGGGTGGATCGGGTGCTGAAGGGGAAATCCTCGGTGTGGTTTTTGATGCCACGTATTTGGGTTGGGCCGTCATCGCCCCGCGCGTTGACGGGTCGGGGGGCGGCCCACAGGGGTGGGATGCGACGGGGGTGATTACCGGTGATTTGTCGGGGGCAACGATCACGCCGACGGCGACGGTTCTTGAGTTCGTGGTTGAGGTGGTGTTTTGGCGGAGCAATACCTTGCTCGCTGGAAGTGTCTACTTCCAGTCCGTCGACACGGTCGCTGAGGCGACGAGTCGGTATAGTGCTCTGGCGGCTTCTGCGGGCTGCACGGCGACTATAGCGCCAGGGGGTGGAGGTACCGGCAATGCCTTTCCGACACCCGGCTCGTGGGTGGCGCTTGGGACTGGTGGGTCAGTGGGCCATGCCCAGTGGACTGTTAGTGCGGACGTTTCGGCGATCAGCATCGGCGCCGAACAAATTATGGTTGCCAATTGCACGTCAAGCGCTGGGGTGAGTGCCGACGGGTCCTTTATCTGTGCCTTTGGCAATCCCGGAGTCAATGCAGGCTCGTTTACGGGTTTTGCATTCCAACGATGTGATGATCAGGAGGATGGGGATGTTTGTCCATTTGTCTCTATCTTCAACACTTATTACACGCCCATTTATACCAACAGTCGAACCGTAGCGACAAGTTGTGGTGGGTGCCCCGACAATTGGACCAACACCAAGGATTCGGCGTGGAGGTACAACGGGTCAGGGATGCGCAGTTGGCGTCGGCGTGGCATCTCATCGGCGGACGCGTTTACCGAGGTAGAGCCGATGATTTTGTCGCGGGTTGGTGCCAATAACCAAACGGCGACGACAGCCTTCTACACCAACATTGCCGATCCCGAGAAGGTGGCCTGTGATCCAGCTGCGAACACGTGGGTGGCGGAGCCCGTCTGGGTCGGGTCGCTCAATCTGGGTAGCAAGATTCGCAAGGGTACGCTTCGCTGGATGTTCTGGACGCCGACGGGCAACGGCACCGATACTTGGAAAAACAAGCAGTTCTTGCAGCTGTCGAGTGCCCAGCTTTGCGTTATGGGTGGGCCTTGGGACGGGGTCTCCACTCCGAGTAACTCCTGATGGCTTCCGTCGATCAAGGGTACTTCGTTCGCCGCGGGCCCCATTCCCGGTTGACCCCGATCGGCGACAAGGAACTTGGGCCTCCGTCGACGCGAACAACAAGCGCCTACGATAGTCGGGTGGGAGACCGCGATCGGGAGTCCCGTAACTTTGTGACGCGCCCGGTGCGGGGGTACACGTCGACGCCTCCGGGGGCGGTGACCTTTTTCAAGCTCCGCGGGCGTATCGGAGAAGGGGGCTATGCGACCTGGGTCTCCACCGTCGGCCCCCTCGATCCTCCGCCAGGCGGTGGTGTGGTCACCGAGGTTTCCTTCGTGAAGCTGCGGACAGATTCCGATGAGTAGGCAGGTCCACCCGTAAGGGAGAATCGCGTTTTGTCTGATTGCGTCGTCGCCGGTTGGGGTACAGGGGCGTGGGGAACCACGCCATGGGGCGGTCAGCCTTCGAGCTTCGGTGGACCACTTCCGGTCACTGACCTCTTCGGCATCTACTGCTTCGGCCCCTGCGGGCCGATGGCAGGGATCCTTACGCACGTCGAAGTTGCGGTCGTCGAAACTGGCCCCCAGGTCACGATAGACGGGACGTCACTTGATCTTTCGATCGAGAGCGGGGGGTTTGCTTCTACCGACGCTGCGCAGCTCTCCATCAGTGTTCCCGTCCCACAGAAGTTTACGCTTGAGCTGACGGCCTTCTTTCATGCGCTGCCGGTGAACTTCACCACCCTTGGCGCAAGCCACGTGTACGTGGGGACGTTTGATGCGCAAGGAACAGCTGTTGGGCTTTTCTTCTCTCGAGCTGGGCTGGCCTACTCGGGCTCGGTTCATTTCGATGCCGGGGAACTCGTCCTCGACGGGCCATTGCAGCCCCTTCCTGGTAGCGAGGGGCTCGTCACCGAGGGCGCCTACTTCACGATTCGCCTTGCGTGCGATGGCGTCGCCAACGTCGTCTACATCTATGTGACGCGCACTTCCGATCTTCATGCGATCGGTCACCAGCTTCGCTTCATCTTGCCAGGGCTCGCGTCGTCGGCGATGGCCGTCGTTCCACCTGACGAGACCCTCATCAGCGTGCGCGGGACGTCGGTGCAGCCGTCGACTGTTTTCATCGACACGATCTGCCTCGGTCAGGGGCTCATCATCCCGAACATTATCCCGTTCGCGGACGCAGGTGTCGACCAGGCGATTCAGCGCTGCACGGTGGCCCTTCTTGACGGAACCCGGAGCTTCGATCCGGAAGGCGCGCCGCTCGCCTACCGCTGGCGTCTCATCGATGTGCCCCTCCAAAGCCAGTTTGGTTTTCAGGGACTTGATGGGGGCACTGTCCCTCAGGCGCTGCCGAGTGGCTTCACCGATCGCTTGTATTCGCCGGCGCTCGGCGCGGTGCATGCCCTCGATCCCCTGACGCCCGAGGACGTTCTGGTCATTGGGGGTCGCGTCTACGTTCTTGACAGCGTTGGGGTGGACGGCGTCGGGGTCTACGCGCGCATCCATGGGTACGTTCTGCCGGACAACTTGGTGGGCGTTGCCTTCAAGTACATCCGGCAGCGGGGAGTCAGTGGCGTCACGAGGGTGAAACCCACCTTCTACCCTGACGTGGCGGGCCTCTACCGATTCGACCTCGTCGTTTTCGACGGCAACCTCTTCTCCGAGCCGAGTGTTACGGTGCTCAACGTCACCGAGTCGCCCGTCGCTCGGGGCGTGACACCCGATCTCCGCTTTCTCTGGGACTACCTCTCCGATTTTTGGCGCCTCGTGGAGGACCGGGAGCGCCTCGAGGTGTTCTGGGCAGGGCTTGCGCAGGTGGCCGCCGCAGAGCTCCTGAGCCTCTGGCAGATCGACTACTCGAAGAGCCTTCGCGATGTGCAGCGCACCGTGCAGCGCCGCTGGCTCCATTACGACTTCTTGATGCAGGAGAGACTGCCGGAGCTCTCCACCATTCGCGCGATCTATTCGGGTCTCGATTCGGTCGACATTCCCACGGGGGGCCTGTCCGGCGTCGCGGGGATGCACCTCGACCTTCTCATCGATCCGCTTCCCGGACCGGTGGTCGTCTCCTTTTCGGGGGCCGGCAGCCTTTCGGCGACTGCCCTGCAGAACGCGCTTCAGGGAGCGCTCTTTCAACTCGACGTTCGCTTCAAAGTCCTGCTGGTGGAGCACCGCACCGTGCCCGGCGTCTACCAGCTGCGGATCACGGCGCCTGTGGCCATCACCGTCGTCAGCACCAGCACGGCCCCCCTCTTCGTGCCCGGCGCGGCGAACGGCCTTTTGCACGGGGCCGGTTCTGCCATTGGCCCTCTGGCCTACAAGCTCGATCGGGGCCTCAAACACCTCGATGTGGCGGAGGGCGATCTGCTCGTTCTCGACGGTGTTGGGTACCGCATCGCTCGCGTCATCGACGACGCGCTCGACCCTTGGCCCTTTCAGCGGGTGATCCTTCGCGATGAGATTCCGATTCCGGCAGCCACCTCGTGGACGATTCCTGGATCCATCTCGAGCCGGACGCTCGACTTCGACGCCTCGCTCGTCTCGTCGGGGGATCGGGTCACGCTGGAGGTCCTCACGCCTTCCGGGGATGCCATTGAGCTCCGCGTTTCTGCGTGCGCGACGTGCATGGCGGTGCCAACCACGCTCGCGGTGGACACCGCGGTGCTCGGCCCGTACTTGGCCACGTCCGGCTACAGCGTCTTTCTCAAGTCGGTGTTGCGGCGCACCTTTCTGCCGCTCGATCCGCTCATCGTCGACATCCCTTACCTGCAAGAGAAGATTCGGTCGACCGATGATGCTGAGGTGCTTCGCCGCAACGTGGACTACTTCCTCGAGGAGCGTAGCGGAGCCCCATGCCTGCACTTTGTGACTGGGGAGGATCCCGAACCCGATGTTTGGCAGTACGGCGATCCTCCCGTTCGGATGTGGGCCGAGGTCACCTATCTGGACAATCGGGCCACCATCGAAGGCAATTTCGGCATTCCTGCTGACTTTACGCTGGACGACCTTTCGGCTTTGCCGGGCAATATCGACTACCTGTCCTCGGTTCGTGGGCTTTGGTACGCGTACTTCAACGGCCCTACGATTTTCAACCTCAAGGCTGGCACGCAGATCCTTCTCGGACTGCCGTTTGCTGAGGAGGCTGGGATCATCGAGGAGATCCGCACCGACTTTTCGAGCACCCAGGGGCGCCTGCTCATTCGGGATCGGGCATCCACCGCAGTAGTCCGTTCCTACACGTACCCGGCGCGCCTCCTGATGGAGATGAACCCCACGACGGGAGAGCCCTACCAGGTTGGGGATCGCGTGGCTCAGTTCGCGCCGCTCGTGACCGGGGTGGAGGTGGCGGATTGGGTGAAGACTCCGCGCTGGTTTGAAGGCTACTTGCAGCAGGGCGTTTTCTACGAAGTCGAGAAGTTCTTCAAGTTCCTCGTGCGCGTGGACAGCGAGGCGTTCAACCTGGCTGCCCTCCTGTTTGTGCAGAGCTTCGTCCGCCGTATCAAGCCGACCTACACCTTTCCGCTCTTCGTCGTTCTTGCCCGCATCAGCGACACCGAGATCAGCACCACAGATGCGGTCCGGCGAACCGGCACGCTCTATCTGAACGATCTCGGCGTGACGAATGGCGCCCTTGGCATGTCGACGATGACTGATGAGCCGCGCGCCGCCGGTGGCGGCTGGCGCTCGCAGTTGGACGCTGACCCCTCTGGAACACCACCCTCTTACCCGGAGTCTCAGCTGGTTATGTGGGGAAGCGACAAGAATTTTCTCTCGCCTGAAGACGCGGTTCTCGCGACTTGCAGGATGCCCATGCCCCACTTCGCGCCTCCCGATTTCTCAGGGGGCGCTCCGAGTGACTTTCCGTTTTTGGACGGCCTCTTCCGAAGTGATCTCCCTCTCTACGACACGGCGGACCCCCTTGGTATCGTGGTCTTCCATGCAAACCACGTGTGGGCGGTGCCTGCCGGTCCTATCGGGCACGAGGTTGAGCTGACCCCCCAGGTCCTCGGGGCGGTGGGTACGTTCGACTTTTGCCAGCTCGACATCACCGGCGACTTGGGTGACTCCCTGCCTGAGTACACGCTCGTGGTTCTTCTGAACGGTGTGGAGCACACCACGATCGACTTCACCGTTCCGTTCAACGGCTTCGTATTGGCCCAGGATGTCTCGATCGCCGTCGGCGTTGGGGATGAGCTCCGCGTGCGTATCCGCCCGCAGGCACTGGGTGTTAGAAGGCCGTACTGGCACCAGGTCACGGTGCAGCTTTACAAGAAGGTCCTTTGGGCGCTCGACACTCCAATGCCCGCAGGCATGTACGGGAGCTTGCGAGCGCTGTAGTCTTGGGGCGCCGCTCTGGGGCGAACACGGATGAAAACCATCAATTTTCAGGGCCTCAAGATCCGCATCGATCGCCCAAAGGGCTTCGTCCAGGAGGGGAAAGGAGAAGATGGGGGCCCCTGGAAGCGCGTCTACAAGTATGACTACGGGTTTTTGCCGAAGACCAAGGGGGGCGACGGGGAGGGCCTTGATGTCTTTGTGGGCCCGGCCGGCGACGCGCGAGAGGCGTACTGGGCGATACAACGCAAGGGCGATGGTACTTTCGACGAATACAAAGCCTTTGTAGGGTTCAAAAACAAGGCTGAGGCAAAGAAAGCCTATGGGAGCCACATCCCGATGCGCTACTTTGGGGGCATGGCGGCGATGTCCCTCCAGATGATGAAGGCCATGCTTGGCCTCGAGCCGATGGAAAAGATGGCTACGGTGCTCGGGTTTTTGCGAGAACTTGAGGGGATTGCCCTCGATGCTCGAGGCTGTTCATGAGGATCGAGGACTTCATCGAAGTGAAAAGTAACCTCGTCATCGTGGTTCGTGAACGAGGCAAGATTGTCGATCGCCGAGAGGGCCACAATATTTGGCTGAACCTCGGCCGTGAGTACTTGGCCCAGCTCATTTGCTATGTGTCGTTCACGCCGGTGACCGCCGAGCGCGACGATCGTCTTCGGTACATGGGCCTTGGAATGGGTGGCACGCGTCAGCTCGCTCTTGCAACTGCTAACGCGGCTCCGCTTGTCACCGCGTACCCCGGTACGAACTCGCAGACGGATAGTGAGCCAACCATGACGCGCATCGAGCGCCCGGTGCGGCTCAGCGGGTCATCGGATACGTATCCAGGGCAGCCAGGAGATTCTTGGCTTGGGCAGGTGCAGGCACCGGCGCAGCATCCGGTGGCGACCCAAACAGTCTTGAGCCGCCTCTTCACCTCGGTCGATGTGAGCTACGCGCCGTTTCTCACGGTGCCTCTTTCGGAGATTGGGCTCTTCACAGGGGATGCGAACCCGAGCGTCTACAACAACACGCTCGTCGCGTATGACACGTTCGATACGCTCAGTAAGACCGCTGCCTTCGAGTTCGAGGTGGCCTGGACGATTCGGTTCTGAGGGGGCGGAATGGGATTCCATCGACTGACGGTACCTACGTACACGGGCGGCCTTCCGCCTGGGTACGACCTCATCAATTCCGGGGCGGCCCCCGCGGACGGTGCAAAGGTTGGTGGACCGAATGCAGGGACGTACTTCCATGCCTTTGGTGAGGACGCCCTTGCGATCTACTTCAATCGCCCGGCTCGGGCTCTCGCTGAAAACTGCGACTACCTCGACGATGAGCTGCGAAGTGATTTTGTAACGGTTGTTAAGTTGGCCGACGTTTTAGCGGCCGTGCCGGTGAGCAGCATCATCTTGCCGGAAGCCGTGGGAATCTTCGCTGACCCCGCTCGATCCCTCAATCGGCTTTTTGAAATTACGGACGAAAACGACGTACAGATCAGTGGGGTCACAGGTCAGCGCTGCGTGGTCGTGAGCATCTCGGGTGGCACGCCTGGTGGGGATGGGTTCACGACGGCACCGACAACGCTCAATATCTCTCCGGCGATTCCGGTGGGGTATACGTACCGTGCGTACTACGGCATTCGCACCAACTGGCACGACAAGAACATCGATTTTGCAGCTGCTCTTGGTGTCCGTGGGATGCGTCAGACGGTGCCCGCTGTCTTCACTGCCGCGGGCTTTCGGAATACTCCCGTTGAGCTAACCATAGCGGGGGTAGGCGCGCTTGGGACGCAAACCTTGTCCTGGGGTTCGATGTTCTACGCGATCGACTGCACCTACCGGGATGTGGACACAGAGCTTGTTCTCAATTACGAGGGTACCGTGCGGCCGGGCGCGGTCTATTTTATTGCGATCAGGCGCTACAGGTCTTCGATCAGCAAGTTGGTAATTACGTCAGCTGGCATCGAGCAGGTTCTTACGGGTGGGGACAAGTACCTGCAGCCGGGCAACGAGGATTTGGGAGGTTCGGAGCGTCAGGACCTTTACGTCGGGTATGCGCTCTCCGCTACGAGAGTCGCTTGGACCGTTTTGCGATTTTGAGGGGGCGAGATGACCAAACGGGTGCGGGGGGGTAAAGAGGATGAGTACCGTTGGTTTAAGGGGCTCGATCAACCGAACTCTGAGCAGTACGGTACGATCGGTGGGTCCACCACGACGCCCCTTGTCTCGGTGGGAGGGCTCATTGTCATCAATGCCAATATTGAAGTCGATGCGATTGCCGCTGGAGCCAATTTCGAAGCCAACCTGATGTTCTTCTACGAGGCAATTCGGGTTTCGTCGATCAACGCGTTCTTCTTACCCCTCGGTTGCACCGTTATTTGGGGGGAGCCCACTACAAGCCCAGGGCCAGCAGGTGGTGTGCCCGTCGTCTTTTCCTTGAATGCGGGAAGTGCCTCGCCTGGCACGCGAACGATTTGGCAGTCGATACCAATCACTCTCACGCCCGTTGCTTATATCAGCGCCTATTCTTCGGTGAACCATACGCACGGGGATGCCACCTTCTTTTCGCCAGTGCCCATTGGGGTCAACTCTGTGAACGTGGCGGCTGGAGAGCCATTTACCCGGCTTCTTCTAGAAATTCACAATAACCACATGAGCAACCCATCGACCCCTGGTAGTTTGCGCGCCATTGTTTGGGGCATTGAAGGTTAGGGCGGCCGCATGGATCTGAGCCAGATACTCACTCAGTTTTTCTCGCTGCCGACGGTCGTCTTCACCCTGGGCATCGGTGCCATTGTTTGGGTGATCCGTCGCGTCTTGCAGACGTCCATCCCGGCGCTCCGGGCGAGGATTTGGTGGACTGAGGTATTTCTCCCTGTTGCGCCCCCGATCATCGGGGTGGTGATCGCCTACTTTGCGACTGGGTACCCGTACCCGGAGATTTTTTCGAAGTCGACTTCGGCACACCTCTTCTTCGGCCTCGTCTGCGGGTTCTTCTCGAGCAAGCTCTACCGGATTGGGTGGGTCATTTTGAAGAAGCGGTTGATGGACAAGGGGGTCGACATCACCCAGTTCGAGTCGATGCGCCCTGAAGGCTCGGCTCCTCTTGTGGTGGTCAACGTGGTTCCATCGCCGGCCCCGACGCCACCAACATCTCCTGCCCCACCGGCCCCACCCGTTCCACCCGTCCCACCTGCTCGCTAGTTCACTTAAGTCGCACAGGGGTTCTGATGCTGCGCCATGCATGGGAGAAATTGCTCGAGGCTGCTAAGAGCGAGCCGGGCTCCCGAATTGCTCAAATCGTTTTTGCCCTCGAGCGGGCGATCCTTCAAGAGCGTGAGCAACCTCTCGAGGTTGCTTTTCGTCTCGTCAGCTTTGCGAGCCCCTTGCTGCATGTTTCTGTCGTCGACCTAGGGAAGCTCATTCACGATTACAACAACGTGCTGGTAGTTAAGCAGGTGCTCGAACAGGATGTCGAAGAGCTGAATCGGCGCCTCGATCTTATCGAAAAAGCCGGGCTTTTGACGACTCTGCACTGCCCTCGCTGCGCGACCTTGATCTCCCTTCGACCGAGTACGGTGCCACCCGCCACGCACTCGCGGGACGACCAAGATTGAGCTACTGTCCAGCGCATGGGGAGCGAGGACGTGGGTAAGGTGGGCCCGCCGAAGGAGCAAAATGTCGCGGAGGCACTTCGCGATCTCAAGGACGAGCAAGCACATTTGCGGGAGAAGGTTGAACTCGTCATGAAAGAGGGCGGCACGCTTGCCAAGCTGGCTGATGCTGTTTTGGGCCTCCGTGGGGAAGTTGCGAAGACGGTGCCTGCGCTCGAGGACCTTCGACGTTCGGTGACGCCCATGGGTCGGATCGAGAAGGTCGTACTGCTTGTAGGCGCTCTCTTCCTTGCTGCGATCTTCACCGTCGTCCTCTTTTGGTTTCTTGCGGGACAACCCAAGTTGTAGTGGCTAGAACACTACGTTAGGGACGGCTTTCCTCCTCTTTTACCCCTTTCGGATGCTACCTTCTTTCTAACGCGGGTCGTTTGAGAGGGGTGGGATCATGCAGCGGTTTCCTCTAGGCCACATTACCGACGACTATGCGCCGGACAAGTGGACGTCGATGGTGGCGCTTGTTGGGGCGGAGCCCGAGCCGGCGCCGGCTGCGAGTCCCGGGCTCATTATGTGGGCCGATCGCATCGAGCATCAACCTGGGGGGACCTGCGTAGGGCACGCGATTGCGGGCGGTATTTACCTGAAGCAGGGCGCTGCCAATGCCGCTCTGGGGCAGCCTACACGCGTGAGGGAATTTCCATCGCCCCTGGCGATTACTTACAATGCGCGTGTGAAGGGCGGGTATCCCGAACGGGACGTCGGGTGCCAGCCACGGCTCGCCTTCGAGGGCCTGACAGATTATGGCTACTGCGCGATCGAGAATTGGATCTCGACGGATGAGAACATCTGCAAGCAGCCTTCCGCGGAGGCTTACCGCCTCGCAGTCGATCAGCGGGCGATTCAGTACTACCGCGTTCTCAACGAGGGCCAAGCCGCGTGCGAGGATGTCCGTCAGGGCATCTCTCGAGAGAACCCCGTAGTGATTGCGCTAACGCTCAACGCTGCATTTCAAGATTTGACGGACGCGATCTGGAAGGGCCCGAGCGGAACGATCATCGGTAGCCACTACGTCTTGGGAGTCGAGTACACCCCGGACTACCTGGTCATTCTCAATTCCTGGGGTCGGAATTGGGGGGTCAACGGTTTCGGGAAGGTCGCCTGGTCGGCCATCGGGGATCCGAGCGTTACGCGCGATCGCTACGCGATTACGTTCGCCCCGGCCCCCGTGCGGGAGGCTGCATGAACTACTTGCTGGGGCTCGTCCTTCTGCTCAGTGGTTGCCTGACGCCCGGTCCGCAGCCACCGTCGCCACCGCCATTGCCTGAAGATGGCGGCGGGCTGCCGCCCTACAGCCCGGATGCGGAGCCGGTGCCGGATGTCCCAGAGCGGGCGGCCTGCGGCCGGATGTGCAAACGCATGGAGGACCTCAAGTGCCCTCTTGGCAGGCCGACGCCGGTGCGTAAGGAGCCTTGTGTCTCTTGGTGCACGCGCATGCAAATGAAGCACGAGATCGACATCCACCCCGATTGCATTGCCAAGGTCGAAAGCTGCGAGCGAGTGAAGGATTGCGATTGAGGGGCTAAAAAGAAGGGTAGACCTGGCCACTGATGGGAGCCACGGGACATGACGTAGCCGGCCTACTGCTGCAAAGCCCCCGTGGGAACCATCACAACTTCGCAGCAGCAGGCAGTCTACGGGCCAGGGGGCATCATCGCCAAGTGTGGTGCCGGATCTGGTTGCGGAGGCGCTCGACATCGACATCATCGGCGGGGAGGCCGAGCTTGGTGAGTAGGTAGACGAGCTCGGCTCGGCCCCCAGAGGTCAGGGTGGCGTCGGGGACGAAGACAATCTCGTCGTCGCTCGGGGGTCTGCACCCTGACCACAAGGAGGCCGAACCGGCTACGCTGCTTTTCCCGCGGGGTTACTCTTCCTCACCTCGTGTAGCATCGCGTCGTAGTTGGCAGCCTCGCTTACGGCGTCGGCGAGGAGATCGAAGCGGCTTGCAACCCCCCGCTCCTCGGCGATGGTGAGCACCAGCATCAAGGTGTACTTCATGACGGCGGTTTGCTCTTGGACGGCTTTCTCGATCGCCTCGAGCTTCGCGATGATGGCGGCCCCCTGTACGGCGCCGCGCAGCTCGGTCAGCGCTTGGGTGACGCTGCTGTTGCCAGCTTGAACGAGGCTCTGGATGGCGACGAGGGCAGTCGCGAGGTTATCTTCTCCTGAGCCATTGGTCTTCGGTTGGCGCTTGCCGGTCCCGGCAACCCCGGGGCCGGGCGCCGTTGCATCCTGGGCATTCTTGAAGGCAGTCGGGTCGACTGCTGCCACCGAGCTGCCAGGCGCGTCGGCGGTCGGTGCGCTTGCGGGCGCTGCCGTCGTGGCCGGCGCTGCGCCGTTGGTGGGAGCTCCACCGCCTTTGGCGTCGAGATCGACGAGTACTTTCAGGATGTTCTCTGCGCGTTCCTCCGGGCCAAGTTTGCCGTAGGCCAGTTGAGTCTCTGCAGAGGCGAGCATGCCGAGCGACTCAGCGAGTCTGCGCAGCTGAAAGCTCCCCGCTGCGGTCAGCTTGGCTTTGTCTCTCGGTGCATTTTGCGGGTTCAAAACGGTTGCAGTCGTCATGGTGTCTCCTTCGGGTTTTGGATACTCAATCGCCTTCTTGTGAAGGGTGATCAGGTGCAGGTTGTTCTTGTTCTCGGCGAGGCAGCTCACGACCTGTTGATCGACGCACTGAAAGCAGGCGCGCGGGTCCATGGTCTTGGCTGGGCAGCGAAGCTGCACTTGCAGCGTGATTCGGTGCTCGATGACGAAGCCCATGATGGCCAGGCGCCATTCATCGATGTCGTGGGCGATGGGCGGTGGGAGCTCTTCGCCGGTGATGTACTTGATGAGCTCGTCCTTGGTTGCGCTCGGGGTGACAACAAGGCCCGACGCCCGAGCGATTTGATAGAGCTCGGTCTCGTTGCAGCGTTCAAAGAGATCGTAGGGCATCATCGAAGGGTGTGACTTCCGTCTCGAGGTTCCAGATCCACAGCTTGGTTCGTTCCGGCATTCCCTGTTTCTTCGCCCAGAAGAACTGAAGTGTTTGAGCGTCGTCGATCCCCCCGGCGTCCTTGAGCGCGTCCTCGAGGAGCTTCAAGTTATTGTTCCCGTCGAACGTCTTATACCGGGTCGTGCAAGTTTTTGGGTACCCCTTGTTCTCTACTGTTTCAAAGTACAAGTAGACTACTACAAAGTAGGGCGTGTTCTTCTTGAAGATCATCATCTCGCGCCTATAGTTCTTCTGAAAGTAGCCGAGGGTCACCGTGAGGTACCTCCTGCCCTCGGTGGTGAGGACCCGGCCGCGGCCCCGGACATTGAAGTAGGCGTTGTTGGTCGAAGGGGGCAGCCAGGGGACTTCGAGCGTGATCACCGGGGGGCCCCAGGCCGGTGGCCGGCGAACGTCCCACGGCTCGGCATGTTCTCCTCGTTGCGCCCTCCTTGGTTGTCATCCCGACGGATTTCGACCTGGCGAGAGACCACCCGGAGCTGCCGGTCGAGATTCTCAAACCAGGCGCCAACTAGCAGCTTGTTCTGTTGGAGCTTCTGTTCTCGCAGCTTCAGGTCCTGCCATCCGGGGTCGGTCTTCACCTCGTCGCCGACCTGCTCGGCCGTGAGCCGGTCGGCCTTGGCGGCTCCCTTGCTGTGATCGCGTACCTTCTTGCGTAGCTCGGCCTCGAGGTTTTCGAGCTGGTTTTCAACCTCGAGCAGCGCTGCCTTCGTCCGCGCCAGAAGGGAGTTGACGTAGCCGTACCAAATCCGGACGTTGGCGAACATCACGGTGTACTCTTTGGTGTCCGGGGTTAGGAGCATTTCGGCCGTGACTTCGGGGGCCGTCACCGTGGGTTCCTTTAGCTCCGGCAACTTCAAATGCGTGAGGACCTGTTCGACCTCTTCGAGCGTGTCCCAGCGCTTCTTCGTCCGCTCGATGAGACTTTCCCCCGATCCCACGAATTTCGGAAGGTTGAGCCCGCCGTTGACTGGCAGAAGGTCTTCCTCTTTCGGATTCCCCATGTTCTCACCCCACTTTCGGCACTCGAAGGCTTTCCTGTTTGTGGTTCTTTCCGGGCTGCAAGGACGCTGGCTGGCAGGTCCAAGAGTAGGAGCAAAAACTGCAAGCGATTGATTCCTGGCGCGGCCCTAGTTCCTTCTTGTCGTAGATGTCGAGGGCGAGGCGGCACCGCTCCTCGACGTCGTGCCATTCATTTGGGTCGAACGGGATGAGCCAAGGCTGCTCACTGTTGGTGTTGTTCTGCGTGCCCTTGGAGAAGTAGAAGAACCACATGAGCGGCAGATCGAGAGCGGCCATGTAGAGGTGGGCCTGCTTGATATGGTCAGGCCTCGGCGCGGTGAGCTTCTCGAATTCGGCCGGGGACTCCGTCTTGATCTCCGCACCGATGCGCAGGATCGCTGGACCGTGCGGCGTTTCGCGAAAGGTGAAGATCCCGTCACAGTGCCCCTCGAGGTGAAGTGCCTTCGCAAGGGGTTGGAACTCGGCCGAGATCTGGACCTCTCTCTCGAATTCGAGCACCCAGTCGCGTTCCTTGGCCGCTTGCCGGGCGTACTTGAGCGTGCGTCTAGAGAGCTTGGCGAAGTCAGTTTGCACCATGTTGTGGATGGCGTGCCCCACCTTGAAGCGCTGGCGCCAGAACTTGTTGATGCTCGACTTCTTGGCGTAGTTATGGAGTGAGTAGGTCGTCTTGCGCAGGCATGAAGAGAACTCTGAGGGGTGGATCCCCGGCGCGCGCAGGTGAGAGTCGTCCTCTTCGGTGTTGACGTACTCGTCGTACAAAAGGGAAAGCTGCTTCGCGAGCTCGATCTTCTCGCGCGCTTCCTCCTGATCGTTGAGATCAGCGATGGTGACTAGAGGCATTGAACATCTCCTTGACGTCTTCGAAGCGGACCACCGCAAAGCGGTCACGCAGTTTTCCGGTATCTTTTTCCTTGAAGTCGAGTACGAGCACCGGCCGCTCGCGCCCATGGCACTCGCTGGCGATCTTGTGGAGCTCGTCGAGGCGCACGACGAACGATTGCGCTTGGGTGAATTTGGCCTCGAACCTGAGAACATCCTTGCGCCGGCCATCGCCCTTCGAACCGGGCAGTGCGCCACTAGCAGGTTGCACACGGGCACCTAGGGCATCCGCGATTTCGGCTTCCTGCTTTTGAGAGAGGCGGCGTTGCCGGCGCAGGGCGGGGCGCTTCGATGGGAGTACTACCCCGTCGACTTCTTTGAGCTCGACTATCCCTAGGTTGAGCTCTCCGGTGTTGAGGCAGTTGTAACAGAGCGGATCCGTCGCACCGGTTTCTGCGGTGCTGAGGAAGAGGTCGAGCCGGACGCAGGGAGCAAGGCAGCCACACTTGCTGCAGCAGCCCCGTACGACGGGGGTCAGGATTAGCTTCAGGAGTAGAGGCACCGGATCCCCGCGGTGGCGAGCACCTCTCTGCGAACGGCGAGCTCGAGCTGGAAGTCGCTCTTCAGTAAAGCGATCGCCTGCTCGATGTTCGGTATCGCAGAAAACTGTGGGTCGGCCTGCTTCTCCGGGCCCCGGTAGAAGGTGAGCTCTCCCTTCTTCTCGACGATGACCGCCTTGGTGATGGCGATGAGGATGAGGTCCCGATAGTCGTCGGTGAAGGGCGGGACGTCGTAGTGGAAGTCTACCTCTCCTGTTATTCCGTCGTGGGTCCCGGCTTTGCCCTTCAAGATTTGCCAATGCATGGTCTTTCGGACGGCAACGCGCTCCTCTCGCCGGGTGGTCGTTCCGCCCAGGCCGAGGACCTGCTGGGTTTGCGTTTGCTTTTCGGGGCTGCTGCTCCAGACGCAGATGTCGATGAGTTTGCCGTGCTTGGCGGCCCAAGCGCCCTGCGAGGCCCAGTCGCGCATGTACTTGGCGATGCTCGCCTGCGCTTCGCTCTTCTTTCGGTTGGAGCGCACCTGCGAGACGAAGAACACGGTTGTTTCGTTCGAGCCCATGAAGCCCGTCGTGGTGGGCAGGTAGTGCAAAAAGAACCGGGTGAGCGCATTGGCTGCCGCAGCTTGCTGCGGGTACTCATCGAGCCCTTTGCTCGCTTCCGATTCCGGCATGAGCGCGGAGACGGAGTCGAGAGCGATGATGTCGAAGGCCTTCGACTCGACGGCGACGATGATGGCGTCGAGGAGCTTTTCGGCCGTGGGGGCGCGGATGATTTTGATCTCGCCGACCTGGGTCTTGAGCTCTTTCTCCTGTGCCTTGGTGAGAGGGGGCTCGCCACACTCCTGACGGGCTTGGTTCATGGCTTTGATGGTTTCGTTGGGAACGGCTACTTGGACCCCCGTTGCGCGCATGCGCAGGTGGTCGGGTGCCCCCTCGCTCATCGCGTACCCGATACGAGCCTTCTCTCCGTAGAGGCGCTGGAGCATGGCAAAGTACTTGTGCAGGAGAAAGGTCTTGCCTGCCCCGTCGGGCCCGGAGATGTAGACGAGCCCGCCGGCGGGGAGCCCGCCCCCGGTGTGCAAGTCGAGCTCCATGATGCCGCTCGGTCTCCGGAGGAAGTACACATTGCTGGCCTCGGCTGCGGAGACCATGATCGGGTGCGGGTCCTCCCCACGCTTGGCCGGCCGGTTTAGCTGGGCCGTGCAGGTCCGCATGTGCTTCTCGATTTCGGCGAGGCTGTCGCGCGGCATGAGCTCTATTCCTTCTTCTCTTCGTGAGCTTCGAAAGGTTCCGTCCCGTGAATCGGACAGACCAAGATCCGGCCGTGCCGTTCGGGCTTGCGGCCGCATTCAGGACACCCCTTCGCGGCTCGTTTTTCGAGGTCAGCGCTCGTCGACTCGTCCACTCCGTACTTTTCCATAGGGCACCTCATCGTTGCGTTTCTTGATGGCTTTCTTGAGAACTGGGGACTTCTTGAAGAACACGAAGTGTTTGCGTTGCATGGTGTTGCTTGTAAGCGCGCGATTTTCGCGGACGACGATGCTGAGGCGCCCGAAGTTCTCGAACATCACGACCCCATACTCGACGAGGCAGCCGAGAGTCTGGTCGAGGAACGACTGCGTGATGGTCTGCACCAGCTTGACCGGGACCCCGAGCGCCACGGAGACGCGGTGGTCCACGGTGCTCTTACGGGCCTGCGCTTTCATTTGGCGTTGATCCAGCTCGGGCCGCTGCCGATGGAGACGGTCAGGGGCACGGCGAGGTTGGTTGGGAGTGGGTGCTCCATGATGTCCTGGATGACGGCGATGGCTTCGCGTGTCGTCTCCTTCGGATTCTCGAACATGAGCTCGTCGTGTACTTGAAGCTCCATGTGGGTCCCAAAGCGCAAGTCGAGCCGCTCTCGGTCACAGCGAATCATTGCAAGCTTCACGACGTCCGCGGCAGTGCCCTGGATGTTGTTGTTCACGGCCTTGCGTTCGGCGCCCCACCGCTCCGTTAGCCGAGAGGAGAAGATCTCGGGGTGAAACCGGCGCCGGCCGAGCAGTGTGAATGAGTACCCCGTCGCCTTACACTCCTCGATGGCCGAGTCGTAGAACTGCTGCACGGCGGGCAAGGTCTTCAGGTAGAGGTCGATGAGATCCTTGGCTTCCTGCTTCGTGCAATCGAGAGAGCGGGCGAGCTTGTTCTCCTTCATGCCGTAGTTGAGGCCGAAGCCGATTGTCTTTGCGCGCAGTCGTGCGACCAAGCAGAGCCTCACGAGTTCTGTCATCTCCGAGTCGGGGAGCTTTCCTGCTTTGACCTTCTTGTCGATCGACTTTGCTTCGACGATGTCCTCGTAGCTCATCCTCCAGCCGTGCTTTTTTTCGTAGCTCGGCCCAAAGATGAGGGCAGCGTTGCCCATGTGGATGTCCCTGTTCGACAGGAAGATGTCGATCATGGCAGGCTCGGCCGCAGCACATGCGAGGAGGCGCATTTCGAGCTGCTCGTAGTCCCCTACGATGAGGTCTTTGCCCTCGTCAGCGATGAAGGCGCCGCGTACCTGCCACTCGTCCTCTTCTACTGTCTTGACGTTCTGCATGTTCGGGTTGGCCGACGAAAGCCGCCCGGTGCGCGCCACGTCCTGATTGAAGCGCGTATGGATGCGCTGATGTTGGTCGAGGCGTTTCTGCATGCCGACGATGTAGGTGCCGTTCGTCTTCATGAGATCCCGGAGACGAAGGAGGACTTCCGCTGCCGCTTTTGCATCGGGGTTGTCGGGTTGCTCGGCCACCCATTCGAGCATCTTGCCGTCGATCGACGGCTCGCGGACCCCCTTCTTGCCTCCCTTGGTGTAAGTGCGCGGCTTGATCTTGAGGTCGCCGTAGAAGTATTCGCGCAGCTGGGGGTTGCTCTGTGGGTTGATGAGTCGGCCAGCCAGTCGGTTGAGCTTGCGTTCGAGCTTCTTGATCTCTTCTTCGATGGGGCCCTGAATCTTCTTCAGGTATTCGCAGTCGACCTTCACGCCTTGGCGCTCACACTTCCAAAGCACCTTGGTGAAGGGCATCTCGACTTTGAAAAAAAGATGCCAGAGGTTCGGGAACTGCTCTGGGTAAAGGCTGAAGGTCGGCTCGTTTTCGAGCTGGTGCTTGAGGATGCCTTTGATCTTGCCCGTGCAGTAGGCGTCGCAGGTCGCGTACTCGATCAGTTTGTCGAGTTCGCCTTCACGCTCTGCGCGCTGGAGCCGCTCGCCGATTGTCTCTCCTTTCTTTGGCGCGAAGAGGTCTTTGAAGCTTCTCGTCTGCCACCCGAGCAGCTGCTTCTCCATATACTTGAGCTCGTGGCTCTCCTCCTCGTAGAGGAGGGAGTGCATCACCTGGGTGCACATCAGCTCGCCGGCGGTGTCGATGCCGACGTTCGCGAACATGTGCGTGTCGTACTTCGCGTTGGCGAAGATCCACCGCTTGGTTGGGTCGGCAAAGCTTTCTCGAAAGTACGGGATCGTCGTTGCCGGCATGCAAACGCGCCGCTCGCCCCAGGCGAGGGACCAGTAAAGGGGAAAGTCGGCGACGATGTTGAGGCCCGTGGTCTCGGTGTCCGTCGCCACCTCGTCGAGGTCGAGTACCTCTCTGACGATCGCCTCGATGCGGCGATCACCGTGCGGGTACCACTCAGGTGGTGGCAGACTGACGTTCCACGGCATCGCTCATCCCCAGGCTCGTAAAAACAACGTAAAAAGAATGTAAAAACATTCGCGACGTCCCGGGCCACGATGGCCCGGGATCGCGGTTGATTCGATAGGTCACTCTTTATCGGTACGTCTCGCCGTAGGCGCGTGCCTCGTCCCCTTCGCCGGGGGGCGGATCGTCCGGAGGCTGATCCTGGACATCTTGCGGTGCGCTGAGGGGGGGTGAGCCGAATCTATCGAGCTGGTCCTTGTTCGGGGTTGGAGCAAAGATTCTCAAGAGGTCCTTCGGGACCGCCAGGTCGGATCCTTGAGGCAGCTTTCGACGAAGCACCCAGTTTGAGATGCTCAACACGGATTGGTTGTTCTGCCCGGTGGGGATGCGGCGTACCTTGCACTCCACGTCGAAGAGCGTCATCCGATCGCCTTTGCTGCACGACCGGCACTCGACGAGTTCCTGTAGGAAGTCCGTCTTGCCGCACTTGCAGGTGAAGTGCGACTCGGAGATCTTGATGATGTCCTCCATCTTCAGTGTCGTCGACGACATGTCGATGGCGGCCTCTCCGCAGCCGCGGCATATCCAGGCGATGGAGGCGATCGTCTCGATGCCGCCGCAGGATCGGCAGGACTTGCCTACCTCACGGTCTTGCTCGAGAAGCGTTTGGTAGTAGCCCCAGCTCATCGGCCAATGGGGGTTATGCCCAAATTTCGTCGGCAGCTTGGCCGCGCACATCTCGCATCCGCGCCCTTCGCACTTCACCCAGTTAAAGTAGGGCTCCTTCGTCTTCGGATTGATTCGAGGACGACCGGTCTGCATGTCGTGCTGCGCTTGCTTGTGGTACGGGCTGTAGTCGATGATCCCCACGGCGAACTTGGATTGCCGTGACATTCGCGTCGAGCGCTTCTTACCGGCGTCGTCGGGCTCGAGGGTTGCCCAATAGATGTCGCAACCGTTGCAGGGGTTGCGCATGTCCTTGAAATTGCGGAAGGGGCCTGCACTGCAGATTGCACTCTTTTCGGTCTTGCCGTCGAAGTGTTCGACGAACTTCACGAACGGAAAAACGACGGGGATGGCGACGGGCTTTTCACCGCTGTCGTCGACTTCGAGGTGCTCGTAGTTTCCTGCGATGAGCGCGACAGTGTCGGAGTCGACTTGAGGTGGCCGGTATTGGCCGATGAAGTACGGGATGCCCTTTCCTTTGCGAAAAGTGCGCCCCTTGTTGTATTGGCCGCTCAGCTGACGGAACGATGGGATGTTCCCGAGCAGTGCGGGATTTTTACCAAATGCAGTCATGGTGGCTCCTAAACGTGAGTTGGAGAGTTGTCGGTGAGGTGACGTCCTTGGATTTTCCAGAGGTGGTACTCAGTGGCGGACTCGATCGATTGTTTGATTTGTTCGGTGGTAAGGTCGCTCGGTTGGTCACCCTCGTAGTCGACGACTCGAACGTCGTTGAGGGATCTGGCTAGGGATCGGGCGACTTCGAGCCGTCCGATTTGCCCCGCTTCATCGTTGTCGAGCATCACGTACACGGTGTCGGCCCCCAGGCTCTCGATGAGCCAGCGCTGCTCTTGAGACATCCAGGAGCCGAGTAATGCGACCGTGTTTCTTATTCCCGCTTGCATGAGCCGCATGCAGGCCTTGAAGCCTTCGACCAGGATGAGGCGCTGTCCCTCTCCGAAGTAGACCTCGGGACGCACCTCGTGCAGGTTCCACACGAGCGAGCGCTTTTTGGTCTCCCTTGCATGAAGACCCCACGCCTCGTACTCGGTGTCGTAAACCTTGTAGCGGGGCCACCGGTCCGTGACGGTTCGGCCGCTGATCCCGACGAGGCGCCCGTGCAGATCTCGCAAGGGGTACGTGATCCGCTGGTGTTCGTGGTCAAATCCAATGTCGAGCTTTGCGAGGAGGGCTTCGTCAAAGCCTTCGTGCAAAAGTCGCGTGGGGCAGAAGTCGAAGAGCCCAAGGAGACCTTCGGGCAGTGGGTCGGCCGCGGGCGTGATCCGGAGCGGGTTAGGGGCGGTGGGTTGGTGGCGCTCGGCGTCCTCGAGGACGTACTTGTACTCCCCATCGATTTTGGCCTGGGAGACCCCCATCTCCTTCAAGAACTTCCGGAGGCTCCCACGCTCGTGGCAGGAGAAGCAGTAATAGAGACCCCTTGTGATGGACATCGTGAAGGAGGGGTTGTGCTCTTCGCTTCCATCGTGGCGCCGGTGGAACGGGCAAACCGCCATGACGTTCTCGGGGCCCGACTTCTTGACCTTCGAGAGAAACTGCCCGGCGATGTCCTGGATCTCCGAAATCATCGTCAGAGCCCTACGGCCCTCCAGTGCTTGTCCGCGAGTTGGCTTTCTTTCGCGTCGAGGTTCGCTTGGGTGGGCCCACCCTTGCTGCGCGCCTTGCTCTGCGCTTTGCCCTGGAGATCACGCTCGGCAACTTTCTGGACATCCCCCTCGTCCATCACCGAGTGCTCCGTGAAGTTCTGAGCGACCACGGCATGGATACGAAAGCCAGGTAGTTTGAACTCGCGGGACCCCGCCATGATCATCGCCATGGTGGCTTGGAACTTCTCCGCGATCGTGCGGATGGCGATGGTGGCGTCCTGCGCCACCGCGTCGCTGTAGGCGATCTCGTCGAGGTTTCCTTCGCTGTGACCTGCTGCCTTTCGATTGGCGTGGATGGTCGCAATGATCGGGAGCCTCTTGCGAATACACATCTGCCGCAGCGCCCGACTGATGTTTTGGACGCGCATGTGTTCGGCCTGCCCCTTCTTCGAGAATTCATCGCTCAGGAGCGCAAGGCCATCGATGAAGAGTGCATCCGGCGCGTACTTCTCCACTTTCGCCTGGAGCCAGCTCACTGTGTCGCCCCCGGGGTTGATCTCTGCCCCATCGATCATGATGAGGTTGCTGCGGCTGTACGGGTTTGCGAAATGGGCGGTGTAATCCCTGAGAAGTGCCTTCTGCTCGGGCGCGAGCTTGCCGAAGCGAAACTCGTGGTAGGGCAGGTGAAGGGCACACGCCACGATTCGCCGCAGGAGGTTGCCCGGCGTCATCTCCTTCGTGTAGATGAGGATGCGCATGTCCTGTTCCACCGTGAACGCGGCCATGTGCGCGAGGGCCCAGCTCTTCATTTGCTTCGGGCGTCCGTAGAAGATGACGTAGTCTTCCTCGGACACGCCGCCCGTCATCTCGTTTAGGATCGGCCAGGGCCACTGGAACTTTGCTTTGAGGAGACCCAGTTCCTGCTGCTCGTAGGTCACCATGAGCTTCTGCATCCCGTCCTCCATGCCGATGTCGCAGTGCCGGCTCGTGCCGAGCTCGACGAGTTGACGTGAACGTGCGGCGATGCCGGCGATGGCGTCGGCGACGTTGCTCTCGCACTCCTCTACAGCTTTTTCACATGCCGCTTTGGTCTCGCGCTCGATGTAGCCGAGGCGCACTTGTTGGCAGAGAAAGTCCATCGTGACCGAGTCGTCGCCGAGTATTTGGAACTCGGGGCAAAAGACCTCGATGGTGTGGGGGCCGGGGATGGTCCCTGCCGTGTTCTGGGAGAGGTAGAGCGATGTGATGAAGTCGTAGACGGCCCTGGCTTGGTTGATGCCGAAGTCCTCCGACCGAATGCCCCAGTTGAGGGCCTCCTTCAGGTTCGCCGTTCTGACAATGCGCGAAAGAAGCTCCCACTCGAAGTTCGATGCCATCCAAACCCCCGAGGGCCTTTGGGGACGTCAGTGCACGGCTGTGCACCGTCTTGTGGCCCCCGCACGCCGGAAGATCACAAGACCAAAGAACGCCTGATCCTGTCAACGTCGTACTTTGGGAGGAAGTACTCGATTGTTGCGGCGGGCCCGGGGACCACTAGATGTAGTGGTCAATAGAGTACTAGTGAATACTTCAGATGGATCGACCTTCGCCCTCTGACAGAAATTCCCCGAGGCCCGAACCCCGTTGTTCGCCTTGCCAGGGGTTGGCGCTCGTTGGGACCGGGTTGCTCTCCGCGAAATGAATCCTCGCGAGATCCATCTCCATCGCGGTGAGCAGATCGCGGAGCTTTTCTATCGTCGCGGGCGTCCACTCATCGTTTGTCGTCCAGGCGTGAGTTTGCCCGCTTTGGGATCCGACAAACGCGGCCTTGGCTTGCATCTTGATGGTAGGTCCGAGCCGGTTGACACTGAACTCGCCAACCGCGATTCCATCGAACTTCGCTGTCCCCCGTACCATGGCGATCTCCTATCGGTCGTACCCCGCCAAGCCCCAGCGGGTGTATTCGTTGCTCTTTTCGATGGCGAGTCCTGCTGCTTCACTGAGGCGCGCCTCGTTCTGATCGCACGCTAAGCGGACGTTACTCTTCAGCTTCACCTCGCCATAGCCGATGGTCGTTCCGACGTTCACACCGACGTGTGCGAGTGCGCCGCGCCCGCTGCAGAGCAGGGCAACGCGATCGGGCGGGCTCTCTTTTGCGGGAGCCTTGTCCCACAGAGCCTTGTCCCAGAGGCTTGCTGCGTTGAACTTGACGGGCGCAAGGCCGTGGTGGATGAGGCCCTGGTTCATGAAATCGTGGCCCACGTCGAGCGCGATCCTCGCAGCTTCGTCCATGGCCACCTCGGTCTGGTCGCACGTGAGCGTGACACTGACGTCGATCTTCATCTCCCCGTAGCCGATGGTCGTCCCGACGTTCACGCCTACCTGCGCGTGGGGACCGTGCAGTTTACAAATGCTTGCGAGCCGGTCGATGTTGTCCCTCTTCAATTCGGTCACTTTGCCGTCCTTCTCTACATTGAGCCGCGCCTCGTTGATGAACATCAAGGGGCCCAGATTTTTCGGATGTCCTTGAAGGAGACCCGGCGTTTTCGGACGGCGGCGACGAGATCCGTGGGCAATTTCTTGAACATCACGGCGGCATCGAAGCGCTTTCCATCGAGTTTGAGTTCGCGCACCATTTGGATCGATCCACCGATGGTGAGAAATTGAGCTTCGCCAACGGCGTCGTAGAGTGCTTCTGCGTCGTAGATGGTGGCGATTTGATGCACCTCGAATGGGCCGCACGGGGCTTGCCGAGATCGCACAGCTTTCTGGGCTGCCTCGAGGCCGGCGTTGCGACGGGCGGCGAGCTCCTCGAGGGTTTCAAGCGTACCTGGATGGCGCGTCTTGAAGTCTTCCAGAAACTCCGTGAGCTCTTGGTCAGCGATCATGTACTCGGCAACTTCCGTCACCTCGCGGGGGTCGAGCGGTGCGATGCGCTCTTTCTGCACTGGTTGTTTTCCCATGATGGTTCCTTCCTTCCTTCGTTGGTCAGGTGAAGTTGTCGTCATCGTCGGGGACAAAACTTCTTCGTACCTCTTCGACAGAAATGTCGGTAGCGGCTGATGGTGGTTGTCCGAACGTGCGGGCCATGTAGTCCTCGTAGAGCGTGATCGCCAAACGGATGTCCTCGAGCAGCTTCTTGAACGGGCTCTCGTCGGGGTGCATGTCGCTTAGCTTGCGCAGCACGTATGCGGGGTGGATGGTGGGGATGCAGAAGTAGTGCACCTCGTTCTGCTGCGTCGGTGCGATCCAGCGGCCTTCGTGCTTTCGGAACCAAGCTTGCTTCTTGTCGGTGAGGATCGCCGAATGGGAAGCCCCGGGTAGCGTGAGCCGCTCCGCCTCTCCCCGTTTTTGGGTGATGGCGATCTTCCTCTGCAGGAGGACTTCTGCTGCTGTTGCCCCGAGCGTCACGATGATGCGTGGATCTACAATGTAGATCTCCTCGTGAAGGCGCTTGAGGCATGCTTTCCAGTACGCGGGTAAGGGTGCCTCGTCTTGCCAGCGGGGCTTTGGGGGTCGGCTGTGGCGGCCTGGAAGGAAGATGGGTTCTCCGTCAGCGGTCGTCGCTTGGGCACACGAACGGCACGTCACGAGGTTGGTGATGTAGAAGTTCGAGAACCGAAGCTTCTGAAGCGCGGTCCGAAGAAGCCGTCCGGAGGGGCCTACAAACGGCCGACCAGAGAGCTCCTCCTTTTCACCGGGGCCCTCGCCGATGAACATGATCCCGCGCCGGACACCTTCCCCGAAGACAAACTCGCCGTGGTAGGTCTCGCGCCGAACGCCAAGTTCGCATGCGGTGCAGCCTTGCCATTCTGCGCGCAGGACCTCGAGCTTCTTGCGTGCGTCAGGCACGCCCGCGCGCTCCTTGCTCGACCGAGGGTTTGACCAGGCCAACCCTCTTCAAGCGAGCTTCCCGCATGTGTTCTTCTGCCTTGGCGACCATTTCGTAGTAAGTCTGATAGTCGCCACCACTCATCTCGTGGAGAAGAACGATCGATGTCCAGCGCGTTCGTACGTCTACTTCCTCCAGGCAGGCGCCGAGGGGCATGACAGTGGGCAGGCGTTGCAGCCCCTGCGGCGATGGAATGATGGGGCAAACGAATTCATACGCTGGGCAGAGGTGGAGCCACTCCGCCTTTATTGCCTCCCCAAGGTTGAAGTTGTCCACATCAGCGCAATCCTCACCTTCGGTCTCGTAGTCGACGATGCGCCCGATGTATTGGATGCCCATGCACGTCACGATTGCCCAGGTACCCTCAAACTTTCCCTTTTCCATTGCGTGCTCCTGTTCTGGCTGAGTGGATGACCAATGTTGGAGTACGTGTAAGGGCCACCGTCCTCGACTGGCCAGCCGCGCAGGTGCTTGCGGATGTTCTTGCACATCGCGATGAGCAGCCCGATGTCGTCTTCCAAAAAGACGCACACACAGCGCTTCTTGCCGGCCTTCTTCCTTTGGATGCGCCCCATCAGTTGCTGTAGGCCGTTGCGGTCGCTCATCGGCATCGAGGCGATGATGGTGTCGAGCCGCTCTTCGTCGAGGCCCTCTCGGCCGTACTTGGCGATCGCGAAGGTGACCTGCTTCGAGCGCAGCATGGCCGTGCGCTCTTTGGGTTTTACCTTGGCGATCATGAGTCCACCGCTGCTTGGCAGGGAGAGCAGCTCGGTGAGGTACGCGCGCTGACGTTTCTCTCGAAGGCTATGCACCTTCCTCCACACCGCGTGCTGCTTCAAGCGCTCTGCGATGCCGGCGCTTTGCTCCTCGAGCAGTTTGCGGTGGGCGGGATTCAGCTTCGTATCTTTCGATAACCTCGCCCGAATCACCCCGAGGGACTTGCCGAGTTTGGCCAGCTCCTTTTTCGTTAGCTCGATCGGTGTCAGCGTTTCTCCTACCTCTTCAGGTGTTGGCCAAGCGACGTCGGTGTAGAGCTCGTCGATCCCATTCCAGAGGGCGAGCAGGTTGATGAGCTCGTCAACCGACTTCGATAGGACGATGATTCGCCGTCCGAGCTCGGCGGCCGAACGGACCTCACCGATGACCTTGTCGAGCCGCTCGCGCCACGTCGCGAAGTAGGTCGCGATCTTGCTGATATGGAGCTCTCCCGTCGTGTCGAGGACGCGCGACCGGATGAGCGGGTCTTCCAGATCAAGTTTCAGGCCCGTCCACTTGAAATAGAAATTGGGCTTCAAATCTTGAGTGAGGTCCTTGTAGACGACCTTGCCTACGTGGAAATCGTAGATGACGTGGTTGCCGTCCGTGCGGGTCGGGGTCGCGGTGAGGGCGATGCGCTTGCCATAGAAGAGGTCTGCTGACCTTGCCCAGGTGGGCGCCGCCATGTGGTGGGCTTCATCCCAGATGATGAGGCCAAACCAGCGCCGGATTTCTTCGTCGAGTGTGTCGGCGTGCTGGGCGAGCGTTTGGTAGGTGGCCAGTACGATGGGCTTTTTCCAGTTGAAAACGTCGCCCTGGATAAGGCCGACGCCGTCCGGTACGTCGAGAAACTTGCGGAGCTCGCCGGCCCATTGGTCCATCAACTGCGTGTTGTCGAGGATGATGAGCGTTGGCACCCCTTCGCGGGCGATGAGTTCGAGCGCGACGACGGTTTTGCCCTTGCCGCACCCAAGTTGCAGGATCCCGCCGCGGCAGGTGAGGAGCGCCTCGAGCGCATCGGACTGCGTGGTCTTCGCTGGGTCCTTGAAGTCGAGGACGATCTTGCTCTTGACGCTGACCTTCGGGTAGCTCTGCGGCCGACAATCGATGGTCGGAAACTCGCATTCGCTCGGGTCCCAAAACTCCCTCGGCACCAAGAGGTGGTGGGCGGTTTCCTTCCAGAGAAAGAGGTAGCGTGCTTGGCGCTCGTCGAAGAATTCGAACGTTAGCGCAGCCTTTGCCCCATCGACGTTGACCTGCGCCTTCGGGATCCAGAAGAGGGTGTCGAGGTAGCCCTTGTCAGGGTCCCGGCGGACGATGTGCATGGCTACTTCTTCCTGAAGAGGCCGCCGAGAGGGGTGCGATCGAAGAATTCTGCCACGGTCCACCCCACCGATTTCCCAATACCCCGCAGCATCGCGCGCCCGAAAACGGACCAGGGCGTGTCGCCTGGCATCGCGACTTCGGGGACGGACAGGAGGGGTTCGGGCGGCATGGCTGCCTCAGTGAGGGCGGTCCTATTTGTCCCCAGGTTGTGGTGTACTTGTGGGGCTACTTCTTCCGATGCGTCTATTTCCGCGACCGCAAGGGGTTCTACTTTTGCGCTCTTCAGCTCTTGCCCGCAAGGGGAAAAGCAGAGGCAGCGCAGGCAGTCCGGCTCGCGTGGGTCCCACAGCGTTCCAAAGCAGGGGGGCCGTTCATCGTGGCTAGTGGTTGCCAGTACACGTAAATTCATTGGGAACCTCCGGGGTAGCGTCGACTTCTCCGGTTCCCTTATGCCGTTGGCTCGCATAGTCTTGCTTCCACTAGGGGTCCGAAAAGTACCGTTCCGGGGGGGAACTACAACATGGAGACCAGTGGGCTTGTTCTCGACGTCTACGACGACAGGCAGGGAGCAGTACTGAGGTCCATTTTCCCCACGCTCGAGGCCATCCCCGAGCGGGTGAAGACGGCTCATCCCCTGTCGGCGGACGACCGCGATCGCCTGCCGGACGACCTCTTCGCTCTCGTTCTTGTGGAAGGTGACCAGAAGCTCCGTAAGTATGCCTGCTGCGATTCGGGCAACACGGTTCTCTCGACCGAGTACTTCTTGAAGACGGCGTCGCTCCTGCCTGATGGCGCGCGCCGGCTCGCCGCTCAAAACCTCTACGAAGCTCACCTCTGGTACGGGCTCGAGCCCAAACCCGAGCTCGAGAAACTCGCTCTCGGCCTTGGGACGGCGATGGCTGCGTTCAATGCGGTGCCGGTGGCTAAGGGGACCGCGGCGGCCATCAAGGGCAATCTCTCGGCAGTCCGCCAGCTCGAGGGCCGTGGCAATGTGGTCACTCCCGAGCAGATGCGGGCCTTCAAGATGGCGGAGGCGTCCGGTACGGATCTCATGCCGCTCAGTGCTCCGACGGGTTCGGAGATCAAGGCCAAGGCGGTCATCAAAAAGACGGCTGGCGAGGATCGGCCGGGGGCTCTCACTGGCACAGCGGTTGGGGCTCTGGCGGGCACCGCTGCGACGAACCAGTTGCTGATGGCGCTAACGCGTTATCGTGGAATTGGTAATATTCCGCCTATTGTCCTTGGTGCAGCTCTTGGCGGCTACGTTGGTGGGCAGGCGGGTGGTTATCTTGGTTCAAAGCTTCGCAAGAAGGAGGCTGCTGACGGCTCTGCTCACGCGCGTGATGCGGATGGGGTCACGCTGCACAACGGTGATGGCGTCACCGGTGAGCAGCCCGCTCGGCTCCCGCAAGCTCGGCAGGTGCACTTCGTCGTCACCAAAGAGCAAACGACCAAGCCTGCCACGGAGAAAAAGGCGTCGACGTATGCTCTTCGGGACAAATTTCCCTTGGATAACCTGCTCCAAATCAAAGCGGCATCAGCCTACTTCGATGAGCACGGGCAGCGTTTTTCGCCTGAGGACCGGCGCGTCTTTTGCCTGGCGCTCGTGAAGACCGCGGCCAAATTGAACCTCCCGCTCGGAGATGAGATCCGCAAGTACGGAAGTCTTTCGTACGCTCCCCTCTCGGAGATCCGGATGGCGCGCGATCTCCGTCGCAACCTCCTCGAACCGCGCAGCCAAGAAATGGGGGTCCTCGATCGGCTCTACGAAAAGCGGGCGGAGGTCTCCCCAGAGCTCTTTTGTGAGGCGCTTGGCCAGCTCGATCGAGCGACGGGTCTCGATGCTTACTATGACCGTGCGATCTCCGATCCTTACTTCTCGACGTTTGGCATGGAGAAGCAGGCGGAGCCTTTCTCCGAAATCATCGGCAACGACATGGTTACCGAAGCCGAGCTTCGGCGGCTCGCGCGTGCCGGGGTGGCGGCGATCAAGACTTCCTTCTCCGACGATTTCTTGAAGGAGTTTCAGAAGGATCCGGTGGGCATCTTTAAATCGCTGCCGCGCGATCAAAAGGTGATGCTCATGCGCATGGCGAATGAAACGTCGACCGGCTACGAGCGATCGGCCTAGGCGAGCTCCGTGCCGAATCGTGAGCAAGATCAGACTCCGGCTACTCGACTTCGGGTGGTTGGGGTGGCGCTTGGTTTGGACACGAGTGCTCTCGAGGATGACGGGCCGGCGGGGGAGTTTACGAAGTTCGCACAGACCGGTGTCACCGTCGCCAATCTGCTGCGTCACCCCGACGCGCATCCCATCGCGCTCGATATGTTGTATTTGCAGCACTATGGGCCTGAGTGGATGACGTGGGAGGGTGAGACCCTTCAGCACCTGGCGCCAACGGACTTTCAGGGGCAGGTGCTCAGCGATCTGAATCTCGCCAAGCTGCAGGCGTGTCGCACGCTGCACCTGGTGGATACCTATTGGGAGCGGTGGGAAGTTTTCGGTTGGTGCACGGCTGCCTTCAATGAGCAGTTCCCCGACTTCGAAATGATGCAGGTGCCGAGCGTGGGGCAGCTCCTCGTCAGCGCGGACATCGCTGGCCGTATTCGTGACGATGTCGCTTGGTCTGATGAGGTGAAGGGGTACATGGGGGCCGTCTTTCAGCACGACGGCGTCTTTTGGTCATTGCCACCGCTCGAGTTCATCGTGGTGCCTACGGAGCGTTTGCCCTTCGATATAGAGGAGGTGAAGGCGCAGTGGCCCGAGGCGCGCGCCGCGGGAAAGGCCCCGTCGGGTGATGGCGTTGTGGAGGAGCAACTGCGGCGGCTTGTTGCGGCCTACCAGTTTCTCGAGATGAGCCGTGAGCATCTACGTGAGCAGTTGAGGTTCCTCGGCCATGCAGCTGAGTGACGGTGTTTTCCTCGGCTTTCACGACGAGCTCGAGAAGCTCGCGGTCGACATGCACCGTTTGCTAGGTAACGCTGGCGCGGCGGGTGGTGTGGGGGCGCTCGTTGGCGCCGGTGGTGGGGCCCTCGCTGGGGGCGTGCGCAAGTACCGCCAGGCCCGTGCTGAAGGGGAAAGTGTTGCACAGGGTGTGGCACGCGGTGTGGGCGGCGCGCTGCATGGCGCCGGGACCGGCGCGCTTGTCGGCGCTGGAGCGGGAGCTCTCTATGGCGCAGCGGCCCCTCAAGCTTTTCATCGGGGCCTCAGCCAGGTGGGTGGGCCGATCGGTGCCGGGGCACGTTTTGGGCAAAGACAGGTGCATGCATTTACCGGCTGGCTCCCGAAAGCGGGGGATCCAAAGAGCCTGGAGTCCTTGCGTGGAGGCGCGTACGGAGCGAGGAAGACGCTTGGGAATACCCAGAAGGAACTCGCCTCCGCAACCGCGCACGGGCAGACGGGAGGTGCGCTTCGTTCCGCTGAGAAGTCGGTAGAGCGTGCTCGCGGCGGCCTCGAGGGGGCTGAGAAAGCGCAGGCGATGGGCCTGACGAGTATCCCCGGCTACGCCCGCGCCCTCCGCGCTGATCCCGGCAAAGCGCTCCGTACCGGAATGGCTGAGCAATGGCGAAGTGGTGGCCTCGGAGCAAAGGCCATGCTGCTTGGGCTGCCGGCGATGGGCGCCGTTGGAGCCATGCGCGCCCCTGAAGCTGCCGCCGGCCCTGGTAAAGGAGAGCGCGTCGGGCGAGAACTCGGCATGACCGCGGGCTATTTGGCGACGGCCCCCCTCGGTTTTGTGCCGGGTCAGGTGGTGAGCTCTGCCATCGGTCGAGCGGGGAGCTTGGTCGGCCGTGGCGTCGACCGCTTGCGGGGCCGACGTGGGGGCAGCGTGCAGCACGCGCCGAGCCCGGAGAATGTGACGGGGCAGCATGTCCCAACCGAGCGGGTCGTCAGCCCGACGATGGAAGGCAAACCAGGCGAGGGCGTTCGATGAGTTTTATGGGGAATCTTGGAATGGGTGCGGGGGGCCCGGGGGGCGGGATGCGCTTCGCCCAAACCCGCGGGCGGGTGCAGGGCAGTTCGGTTCAGGGGGTCAACTACCCAAGTCCATTCTTCGACGTTGCCCATACCTACTTGCCGACGACGGTGAAGCAGCTTTTTCGTTGGTGCCGGTACTACTTCCTCACCAACCCGCTCATCAACGCGACCGTCTTCAAGCTCTCGGAGTACCCGGTCACCGACATCATCATCGACCACGACTCGCCAGAAGTGAAGAAGACCTGGACGGAGTACTTCCAAGATCACCTTCGCTACCGCGGTTTTCAGATTGAATGCGGTCTCGATTACCACACCTACGGCAACGCGATGATCGGGATGGGGTTCCCGTTCAAGAAGTACCTCTATTGCGGCAATTGTCGGTACAGCGGCCTCGCCAACAAGATCCGGCCCCATTGGGTCTTCACCAATTACGCGTTTCGCCTCACGTGCCCGGGATGCGGTTGGGTGGGGGATGCGCGAGCGCAGGACATCTACTTCCGCAACGCGAGCGGCATCAAGACGATTCGATGGAATCCGGAAGACGTCGAGATCAACTACAACGACTTGAGCGGCGAATACACCTACTTCTATACGATCCCTGCGGTGATCCGAAACGACGTTGTCATTGGTCGGAAGGAAGTCGTCGAGGGGATCCCTCAGGTTTTCATCCAGGCGCTTCGAGAGCAAAAGGGCGTCATCTTTTCGAAGGACAACTTCTTTCACCTGCGTCGCCCAACGCTCGCGACCCAGGACCGCGGCTGGGGCATCCCGCTGCTTTTGCCCGTTCTGAAGGACACGTTCTACCTGCAGGTGATGAAGAAGGCGCAGGAGGCGATTTTACGCGAGCACATCGTCCCTCTTCGGGTGCTCTTTCCGCAAGCTGGGTCCGGCTCAGCCGATCCTTACACCTCGATCAACTTGGTTGATTGGCGTGACCATGTGGCGCAGGAAATTGCGCGCTGGCGCTACGACAATAACTACATCCCGATTCTCCCCCTCCCCATCGGCCAAGAGACGATCGGTGGTGACGGCAAGGCCCTCTTACTCACGTCGGAGATCCAGCAGTGGTCTGAACAGATCATGGTTGGGATGGGCGTTCCGCGTGAGTTTCTCATTGGCGGCATGAGCTACGCCGGCACGAACGTCTCGATGCGCATGCTCGAGAATGCCTTCATCGGGTACATCATTCGGCAGCTCGGCCTCATTCGCTTCGTCATGAAGCAGGTTGCTGCGTACATGGATTGGCCTGAAGTGAAGCTTCGTTTCAAGCCGTTTAAGATGGCCGATGACATCCAGCGCAAGGCCTACGAGTTCCAGTTGAACCAGGCTGGGAAACTGTCCGACACGACGCTGCTCGCGAGCTCCGACTACGCGCAGGAGGAAGAGAACCGCATCATGATTCGTGAGACCTCGACGAGGCTCGAGGCAACCAAGACGCAGCAGCTCGCGACCGCGACGATTCAGGGCGAAGCGCAGCTCATCATGGCCAAGTTCCAGGTGAAGGCTCAGCAGGAAATGCAGAAGGCTCAGATGGCGCCAACTGCACCAGGAGAGCCGGGGGACACACAGGGCGCTGGTGCGCAGCCACCGCAACCTGGGCAGGAGCAGCAACCCATGCCGCCGGATCTCCAAGTCATGGCCCCCGGAGGCGAGGCGATCCAGGCGAAACCCCCGCAAGGGGGCCCCCCGCCGACGACGTTCCTTCAAGACGTTGGGAGCCAACTGAGCGGCGCGCAGCGGATGCCGACCAATGACCAGGGGCAAGTGACTCAACTGAACGCCGACCTTCCGACGCTGGCGATGGCGCAGGCACGGCAAATCATTCAAATGCCTCCAGAGCAGCAGCAGGCCGCTTTGGATAACCTCGCCACTCAAAGCCCTGAGCTCGCCGCGCTCGTCGCTCAAATGCTCGCCAAGTTGGGTGGGAGTCAATCCGGCGGTCCTCAAGTCGACATGCGTCCCTTGCCTGAGCAACGGTCCCCGCGACGTGCGGCCGGCATGGTCTGAAGCGGATCTAAAAAAAATGGGGGCACGTTGCCCCCATCTTCCTTCACTTTGATTGAAGCGCTCGGTCAATCGCTGAATTCCACCTGACAACGGTGGTGAAGCGGCAGTCCGCACGTGAGCACTCGACGGTGTACCCATCCATGTCCCCGACGCCCTGGACGACAAGGATGCAGCCATGTTTAGGACACCGACCCGCCTTCAACCGACGATGTTGCGTGACCTCGTCTTGCTTTGCGCGGCTCGGCCGCGCTGGCTTAGGCGACTCCATCGTCCTGCACCACGATCGGCTCACGTAGCTGCACGGTGGGGTCGTCGGTGATGAGCACGGCGTGGCCCCAAGGTGCAGGCCGGCGGTTGTAATAGGAGGGGACGATGCACCAGACGGTTTCCATGCCTCGAGGTGGGGCTCGGGGTGCGCGCCCGTCACCGTCGGTGAAATAGACGATCATGTCCGGTGGTGGGTTGAGCTTTTCTGCCGCCGCAAAAGCAGGACGGAAGTCTGTCCCACCCCGTCCTGCGATTTTCAGCTTGCGGAAGTGCCCTCCTCCGACAAGTCGGAAGTTCAGGGCGACGGCTGCATCTGCTTCTGCAAACCAAACCTCATCGATGCCAAGAGCCTCGAGGATGCTGATGGCTTCGACGACGGAAGCGACGAGCTGCTCTTGGCCCATCGAGCCGCTGGTGTCGAGCACGAAGGCGATGACGGGCATGTTCTCGATGAGCCCAGGTCGGATCATGCCTCGTAGAAACGACCTCTTGGATGGGCGGCTCATCGAGTAGTCGTCCCCGCCGGATTGAATCCGACCACTGCAGTTGCGCAGGAGTGTTCCAAGGTGTCCGCGCCAATCCTTTCTCGAGGGCCGGCTTGCTGCATCGAGCCAGTCGATAAGGCTCGCTGGAACAGAGCCTCGGCCGTGTTGGGAGAGGTGCTCTCTGATCGCTTGGCCCACTTGCATCACCATGGCGGCGCGTTCAACCTCAGTGCGTCCTTCGACCTCAGCAAGGGCGGGGTGGTCGGTGTTGCCAGCGACGCCGCCACAGCTGCCACACGCAACTCCGGCCCCTTTGCATGTCCCTTTTGGATCCGAGGGATCATCGGCTTTGCCCGTGCTTTGACTTGGGGCTGACCCCTGCCCTTGTCCTGGGTTGGGGCCGTCAGCTGCCTTGTTCTTACATTGGTCGCTGCCCGATTTCCTCTGTGCGGTTGCCGCCTTCTCTTTGAGGAGGAGGTCGTAGTACTGCTCGGCGGTCTTGCCCGGAGGCAGGTTGTAGTTCTCGGGAAAGGCTCCGTTGGTAGGCAGCGCCCAAACGGGCTTTCCCTTGTGTTGGGCGTTGCGAAGGTCGACGTTGATGGGCAAGTCAGCGGCGATATTGGCGAGGTCCCGATCTTTGCAGGCGATCAGGCGATCGAAGTGATTGTGCAGGACATGCAGGATTTCGTGCGCGATGATCGCAGCGACGGCGTCGGTAGATATTCGGGCGACGTACTCTGGGTCATAACCGCACACGAGATTGCGGGTTGTCGAGAGCGTTCCTAAGCCGGGTACGGGGACGAAGCGCAAGCCGTACAGAATTTTTCCAAAGTACGGTGCGTGCTGCCGCACGTAGTCACGCGCGACTGCCATGCGGTCTGCAACGGAGGCGCTCTTGAGCCCCCATCCAGCGATCGTCTTGCTCATCATCGAGCCACCGTTTTGAGGCCGAGTTGGTGGGCCTTGGCGATGACCGGGCGCGCGGCATTGCGGATGTCCGGATCCTCACCCCTCGTTGCGAGGAACCCGGCGTTGAGAAGAATTTGGCTTGGTACAACAATCGCGTCGGGCATGCCGGCTTCGGAAGCGGCATTGAGAATGCCCCAGGCGCGGGCTGCGTACGTGTTTCGCTGCTTGCCCTCGGCGTAGCTTTTGACGAAGGCTACCATCGAAGAGAGCGCGGCGATGGTGACGTCGACCCGTGATGCATTTGGGGTCCAGCCTTTTGTCAGCATGTCCTCCGGATTCGGGAGGTCCATGTCCGTGACCCAAGCTGCCCACTCCGTAGCGGCACCCTCTCCAACGCACGCGCGAACGAGGTCGAACTGCAACTCGCTCTTGCCGAGCGCGTGGCAGGTGGCCACTGCTCGAAGGGCGAACTCCCAAGTCCTCGGTGAGGGCCAGGCTCGATGCCTCTCCTGGCTTCCCTCCTCGGGGAATTGGTAGAGAATGTCGGGATTCGATTGGATGAAAGCAGCCCCGAGACCTTGCATTTTGGCCCACGTTACCGGCCATGCCGCCTTCACGATCTCTTCGCCGGCGGCGATGGGGGCAAGTTTGCTCGCACCTTGAAGAAGCCACCGGTTCCACTGACGCGCATCAGGCCGGTCGACTTGGAGCCATGCAAGTCGGTTGGCCATCGGCGGAGCAAGGTTCCATCCGCCGGCGGCCTCAGAAGCGGGATTGCCTGCGGCGAGGATGCGGACGCCACCGGGTAGTTGGGTATCGCCCACGACACGTTCATAGATAAACCCGAGCAAGGCGCCTTGAACTGCGGGGCGCGCACACGTGATCTCATCAACGAAGATGACGCCCCGTCCGAGCGCGACCATCTCCCGTACCGCGGGCAGGATGCATTCGATTGCGATGCCTCCTTTACCGTCCGGAATGGGTGCCCCCGAAAAGTCCTCGGGCTGACGCGTTGCGGGGTAAACGACTCTCGTTTCGAGCCCTACAGACGAAGCGGCTGCGCAAACCCGGCCGCTCTTACCGATCCCCGGCGATCCTTCGAGCATGAGCGGCAGTCCCCAACGACACTTTGGATCGGAAGGATCAGTGTTCATCGGGACGAGCAAAGCGACGGTCAATATTTCTTCTAGAGTTTTCATCTTGAGCACCTGCTCCGGTAGTCTCCGGCGGTTGCACTGGTCGTTCTTCTTCCTACAATAGTTCTACCCAAGAATGGAGCGGAATGGCCCAACGGGGGGGTTCACTGGAAAGGCTGCCCCCTTTTTCCGCCTCGCCCTCGTATCCACAGGAGGAGCCCCTGGAAAATCCCAGCGAGCAGCCCCCACAACAAAGTCTTGCTCATTCGCTGTCTTCCTCATCATCTGGCCCTTTTTCCTTGGCGTTGTGGTCCTCTTCTGTTTCCCCATGTTCTCCCCAGTACAAGCTGTCGACCAAATCCTGAAATGCTCCCCCGGTGGTGTCTGATGGCTTCTGCATGTGCAAGCGTTGCTGCCTTTCTAGGGTGTTTTGTTCCCCAGACTCTTATCCCCGAACGGGGCTCGGCCTTGCGACGCCGGAAGCCGCTGGGGTAACCTCCTTCTGTCGCGCAGAGCGGGACAGAAGATGGCCTACCTCGACCCCAAAGAAGCGTTCGAGCACCTGCAGGAACGTGTTCTGGCGGGTCTCACCGCGCAGTTCCCGCTCCAGGGTAAAGTACAATCTCTTCACTTGGAGAAGCTCGAAGTGAAGGACGAGCTCCACTCCGATGACATCCGAGGCCAGCACAAGGCAAAAGTAGAGGGTGCCAGTTGGTCGGTCCCGATTTATGCCCACCTCGCCTTGAAGGACAATGCCACGGGGCGCGTCGTTGATCAGCGTCGTGTGCGGATCGCCGAGCTCCCGAAGACGACCCGCCGTTACAGTTACATCGTCGGGGGGCAGGAGTATCAGACGAGCAACCAGTGGCAGCTGAAACCAGGCGTGTACGCGAAGCGGCGCGCCAACGGCGAGCTCGAGGCCCAATTCAACGTTTCAGGTCGCCGGTCCTTCGACATGCTCTTCGACCCAGCATCGAAGGAATTTCACATGGAGTACGGCAAGAGCGCCCTGCCCGTTTACCCGATCTTGAAGACCATGGGCGTCGATGACGCGGCGCTCGAGAAGGCTTGGGGGTCGGAAATCTATGAGGCCAACAAGAAGGCACGCTTTGTGGGGACGGCCCTCGAGCGTTTCTACAAGAAGGACCGCAAAGTCCAACCGGAGTCGAAGGAGATCGCCGCCGAGCACGTCTTCGCCACCCTCACAGCCTCCAAGCTTCGCCCTGAAGCGACCGCGGTTACTCTAGGCAAGGCGTTCGACCATGTCAGTGGGGAGGCCCTGCAGAGCGCTACCGAGAAGCTCCTGCGCGTGCAAAGAGGCGCGCCTGAAGATGACCGTGACTCTCTCATGTTCAAGGACTTACGCACGGTAGGTGACTTCGCGCACGACAAGCTTTTGCACAATGAGTTCCGGCGCAACATCCAAAGCAAGGTGATGCGCAAGATCAACATGGCGAAAGACGTGCGCGACGTCGTGAAGTTTGATTGGTTTCAAAAGCCCATCCTCGACACGTTCGTCAAGAACGCTGCATCGAGCCCAGCGAGTCAGATCAATCCGCTCGAGATGGTCTCCGCATCGCTTCAAACGACGGTGATGGGCCCTGGTGGGATCCAGAGCGAGAGGAGTATCACCCACGAAGCAAAGTTCGTGAACCCTTCTCATCTCGGGTTTCTCGACCCCATCAATACACCGGAGGGGGACAAGACCGGCGTGACGCTCCGACTTCCCATCGGGATCCGCAAGGTCGGTCACGAGGCTAAGATTCCGCTCTACAACACCAAGACGAACAAGATGGAGCTCGTTTCCTCGGCCGAATTTCTTCGTACCAACGTTGTCTTACCTGACCAGGTGAAATGGAAGGATGGGCGTCCAGTCCCCCTTGGGTCGAGTGTGAAGATGGCGAGCTTTGACAACAACACCCTTCGGCAAGGGAAGTTCGAGGATGCCCACTACGTGATGCGGCATTCGTCGCAGCTCTTCAACATGACCTCGAACCTCATCCCTTTTCTCGGCAACACGTCGGGGGGCCGGGCGTCGATGGCGAGCCGTCAGATGGAGCAGGCGATTTCGCTCGTTCATCGGGAAGTCCCACATGTGCAGGTTGCGACCGGGGTGGAAACGAAAGGCATTGATACCTTCGAGGCGCTCCTGGGTAAGCAGGCCTCGCATGCCGCGCCGGTTGACGGCAAGGTCGTGGACATCAAGCATGACGCCATCGTTCTCGCCGATCGCGCCGGCAAGAAGCACGAGGTGCAGGTCTATCGGCACTACCCCTTGAACGATGCGAAGAGCGTTCTCAACTCGACACCGCTCGTGAAAGTGGGCGATCACGTGCACGCCGGTCAGGCCATCGCGGACACCAACTTTTCGAAGGGGGGTGTGCTCGCTCTTGGGACCAACTTGCGGGTCGGCTACCTTCCTTTGAAGGGCTACAACTTCGAGGACGGGATTGTCATCTCGGAGTCGGCGGCGAAGAAGCTGACCAGCGAGCACCTATCGAAGCATGTCCTGCAGGTCGAGGACACGATGAACCTGTCCCCCAAGCACTTTCAGGTGCAGCACCCGGGGGTGTTCGACCGGGCGCAGCTTGCGAAGCTTGGCGACGACGGCGTTGTGAAGGTGGGAGCAACCGTCCTTCCCGGCGATCCGCTCATCTCGGTCACCAAGCCCTTTGAGCTCCGGGACCGGACGGGCTTGTCAGCGATTCGTCGAAGCATGACCGGGGCACACACGGATCGTTCGCTGCGTTGGGACTCGGAGTTTCCTGGCGAGGTTGTGGGCGTGCATCGAAAGGGAACCGACCTTGCGGTGCACGTGCGCACGATTGAGGCCATGCAGGTCGGCGACAAGATGGCGGGGCGGTACGGCAACAAGGGCATCGTGACGATGATCCTGCCCGACAAGGAGATGCCCCATACGAAGGATGGCCACCACATTGAAGTTGCGTTGAACCCTTCCGGGATCCCTGCTCGCATGAACGTGGGCCAGGTCCTCGAGACGGTAGCCGCCAAGATTGCCCTCAAAACGGGCAAGCCCTACGTCGTCAAGAATTTCGAACCCGGTATCGACTTTGTCGAGCGGGCAAAAGCGGAGTTGAAGGCCCACGGTCTTTCCGATCAGGAGGAGCTCTTCGATCCGGCTTCGAAGCTGTCGCTCGGCAAGGTCCTCGTCGGACCCCAGCACATGCTCAAGCTCGTCCACCAGGTCGACAAGAAACTGTCGGTCCGGTCCGGCATGTCGATGCCGGGATCGCTCCATCAGGAGCACTACGATTCCAACTTGCAGCCGACGGGGGGTTCAGGGACAGGCGGTAAGAGCATGGGCTCACTTGGCCTCTACGCGCTGCTCGCACATGGCGCCAAGGCCAACATCCGTGAGATGCAGACGTTCAAGTCGGAGGGCTCTGATCCTCAAACTCATGCCGGCAAGAAGTGGACAAGCCAGCACAACGATGTGTGGGCGGCCATTCAAACCGGGGCGCCCATTCCTACGCCGAAGCCGACGTTCGCGTTCCAGAAGTTCACGGACTACCTGCGGGCGGCAGGGATCAACATGGACAAGAAGGGCCACGAGTTCATCCTGAGCCCACTCACCGACAAGCAGATTTTGGCATTGGCCCCGAAGGCGCTGCCGAAGGCAGGGGAGCTACTCTTCGCCAAGGTGGACAAGCATGGCGAGCCCAAGCCGAAGCCAGGCGGCCTCTTCGATGAACAGATCACAGGGGGGCATGGCGGCCGGCAGTGGAGCCGCATCGATCTCGCCGAGCCCGTGCCGAACCCCGTTTTTGAGTCGGCGATCCGCCATCTCACGGGGTTAAAACAGACCGATTACGATGCGGTGGTCCGTGGTGAGAAGGCCGTCAGTCCGACGGGGCACATCACGGAAACTGCACATGGGGTGACTGGGGGTAGCGGCATCAAGCTCCTGCTCGATCGCATCGACGTTCGAAAGTCTCTCGTGGCAGCCAAGCGGGAGCTCTCCACCGTTGCCGGCCCAAAAGTCGACGTCGCCTTGAAACGCGTGAAGTACTTGCAGGCCCTCGACAAGCTCAACCTCAAGCCGAGTGACGCGTACGTCCTTCATCACCTGCCCGTGCTTCCTCCCGTGATGCGCCCCATCACCGTGATGCATGACGGTAACCTCAACTACAGCGACATCAACGGCCTCTATTCGAACTTTGCGCAGATCAACGACAAGCTGCAGGACCCCCTCCTCACCCGCCACCTCACCGACGGGGCGAAAGCGGAGCTACGTCACGATTACTATGACGGAGTGAAGGCGTTGATGGGGGTCGGGGTCCCCTACGCCGACGCCAACCAGAAGGGGCTTCTGCACCAAATCGCAGGGTCGCAACCGAAGCATGGGTTCTTTCAGAAAACGCTCATTCGCCGAATGCAAGACCTGACGTTGCGATCGACCATCATCCCGGAGCCAGCGCTTGGGCTTGACGAGATGGGCATCCCGCGTAATGCCGCCCTCGACCTTTTCCGCCCCTTCGTCGTTCAGAAGCTCGTGCATATGGGCGCCGCCGCGACCGCCCTCGATGCCCCGAAGGTGATCGAGAGGAAGGGCCCCGAGGTCTGGCGTGCGCTCGACCAAGCCATGGAGGAGCGCCCGGTCCTGCTCAAACGTGATCCGGCGCTGCACAAGCACAGCGTGCAGGCCTTCAAGGCACGCACCGCGACCGGCAACGCCATTCAGATCCACCCCCTGGTCACGGGGGGCTACAACGCCGATTTTGATGGCGACGCCATGAATATCTACGTGCCCGTCCATCATGAAGCGGTCGCGGAAGCTTACAAGATGTTCCCGAGCAACAACCTCTTTTCCGAAGCTACCGGCAAGGTGATGTACCAACCGACGCTCGAGAGTGCGCTTGGAATCTACAAGCTCTCTCTCACGGGCAAGGACACCGGCAAAAAGTTTGCGCACCATGGCGAGGCCATCGAGGCGGTTCGGTCGGGCGCCCACCACGTGACCGATGTCGTGCATATCGGTAAGCAAAAGACGACCGCTGGGAGGATCCTGCTGGCTGCAGCGCTACCCGAGCCCATGCAAGAGAAGGTCCTCTCTGGAGTCGACCCCCTCGATCGTGGAGGGTTGAATAGTCTACTCACCGACCTGGCTAAGCAGCATCGAGGGGATTTCGGGACCGCTGTGAACCACTTGAAGGACCTTGGTAACGGTTCGGCGTCGGGGCTCGTCAAGATTCCAAAGCCTACGCAAGGGGGGCATTCGTTCGCCTTTGCGAAGGGCTCTACGGCCGCAACGCTCGATCCCGCGAAGGCGATCCTGGTGCCGACTGGGGTCCACTCCCTCGGTCTCGAAGACTTCACGGCGGATAAGGAAACCCGCAACAAGGTTCTCTCCGTGGCGGCGCGCGAAGCGGAGGGGATTTACGCGAGCACGAAGATCCCGACGGCAGATAAAGACCGACGTGCCATCGACGTTTGGACCAAGGCGACCGAGAAGATGAAGGGGCTGCACGAGGCGAAATCCGACAAGAACCCCTCGAACCTCTACCTCATGTACAAGGCGGGGACGAAGCCGAACTGGAGTCAGTACCAGCAGATGGCGCTCGCGCCGATGCTGCTCGCCGATTCGGCGAATCGCTTGATCCCAACGCCGGTGACCAAGTCCTACGCAGAGGGGCTCGACATCGGTGGGTATTGGACGGGGATGCACGGCGCCCGCCGCGGCGCGGTGATGAAGGTCCAGGAGGTCGAAAAGCCTGGAGCCATGTCGAAGGTCCTGATGAACAACATGATGCACATTACTGTCAACTCGACCGACTGCGGGACCGACAAGGGGATCGCTCTGCCGGTATCCGAGAAGGATGTGCACGATAGGTACCTGGGACAGGCCTTCGCGCACGGGCGACTTCATGTGCCCGCCGGCACACTTCTTACCCCGGACATTGTTGGAAAGATCCGGGCGGTTAAAAAAGATGCTCAGGTCGTGGTTCGTTCCCCGCTCAAATGTGAGGAGGAGAGTGGTATCTGCCAAAAATGCGTCGGCCTCGCTGCTGGGGGCCATCATCACCAGCTCGGCGCCAACATCGGCGTGCAGGCAGCTCATGCTCTAGGTGAGCGCGCGATCCAGCTTACGTTGCGGGTTTTTCACACAGGAGGGGTCCAGGAGCAAGGCGGTGGAAAGCTCCTCAATTCCTTCGCGCGATTCGAACAGCTGATGAAGCTGCCACAAAAGATCCCGGATGCAGCGGCCCTTGCAATGAAGGGTGGTCGTATCGAAAAGGTGGAGCACTCCCCCACTGGCGTCTCGGTGCTCATCGGCGGGCACCGCCATCACGTGGGCAAGGACGAGAGGGGGATGCCCCTTCACGAGGTGCTGCCCGGCGCACACACCATGGAGGGGTATGTCCCTTGGGCCCCGCCGAAAGTCGGTATGCACGTGGAAGCCGGGCAGCATCTCTCTGATCCCAACCGAACCTTCGTGAATCCGCACGATCTCTACGCGGCCACCGGGAGCATCGAAAAGGTGCAGCACCACCTCACGGGGGAGGTATACGGCCTCTACAAGGACGAGGGCATTCGCCGGCGGGCGGTTGAGACCGTGGTCCGCGCCATCAGCAACCTCACGAAGGTCCATGACCCCGGTGAGCATCCTGACGTTCTACGCGGTGAGTTCCGAACGCTCTCCTCCGTCCGTTCGATGAATGCGGAGTTGGCGCAGCAGCACAAGAGGTTGATCGAGCACGCGCCCGTCTTGAAGGGTGTCGACATGTTGCCCCTCTCCCTGCAGGAAGATTGGATGGCGAAGCTCCAGCATCGGAGGATTCGGTCCACGCTGACCGAGGCGGCGGCGATGGGGGGAGTGTCGAACATCCACGGCGCCCATCCGATTCCTGGGATCGCCTACGGTGCGGAATTCGGCTTGAACCAGACCTCAGCCAAGGTTCCTGGTTTGAAGCACCTCTCCAATGTGGCTGCGCACCGCTATTAGGCATGCCGTCCCGCTTTCGTACCTCGTTCTCGAGTACCGCCGGCGCGACGCCTGCAGAGGTTCACCAAGGCCGTGTCGTCAACATCAACATCGTCAACTGGACCGTCGACATCGCGGGGCAGTTCGATCGCAAGCGCTTCTTCGAAGTCCAGGTGGGCTCGCCTTACTTGCACAGCAACCGTGGTGAAGGCTTCTCGGCCTTTCCGGAGGTGGGTGCCATTTGCATGGTCTGCGTGCCGAGTGATACGTCCCCTCCCTATGTGCAGGCGTTCCTCATGCCGCACGAGACGCTGACTGATACCTCGACTGCAGATGCGCCTCTCGGCACCCGCTCGCAAGGTGCCCCGCCTGCCTTCGCGACGGACGCGACCTTTGCCGGCGGGCGCCCCAAGGTAAAGCCCGGGGACATTTTCCTTAAAACCCGCGATGGGAACTTCGTCATCTTGCACCGAGGCGGGGTCCTGCAAATTGGCTCGACCGAGCTCGCGCAGCGCCTCTACATCCCGCTCGGCAACCTCGTCACCGACATCTCGGAGAACTACGCGCACCACAACGCCGGCGGCTCGATCGTTTGGGGCTTGCAGGACGGCCCTTCCCTGGTCAACTTCCCAGCCCAGTACATGCACACGTTCCGCGTTTTCGCGAACGACAAGTATGCGGATGTGAAGCTTGTGGTGGGCAAGGTCTATAACCCCGTGGCCGAACCAGACGGCGGTCTCGCGCTTGCAGCGGCGGGCGTTGCGCGCTCCGAGTCGAGCCCGATCATTTGCGAGCTCACGGTGTCGCCGAAGGGGTTCAACACCGAGACCGGCGACGTAGCAGACGCGGCGGTGGGCAAGCGGAGTGTTCTCAAGTTCGTCTTTGATCGCACCGGCAACACGTTCCTTCGCTGCGAAGGAAGCCTTACCTTACTCGTGAAGCAAAAGCTCACGCTCAACGTGGGGGAGGATGTCGACTTCAGCACGTCGACGCACATGAATCTCAAGGCGCTGAAGGGGATCGACATCGATGGGGGCGCCTACTCGCACCTCAAAGCAAAGCTCGTTCGACTCGGCCGGGGCACGCGGGCGGTGGCCACTCGGGGAGATCTCGTGCGTACTACCGTGACGTCGGTGCCGTTCTCGATCATCTGCGCACCGATTGCGCCCGGATCGACGGCGGTTTTGGGCACGATTACTTTTGGGGTCCCGGGGGTGCCTGCGCCGATCATTGGGAGCATCGTCTCGGGTAACGACACGGTGCTTGCATGAGCGTCCAGCTCGTAGGTGCTTACACACTCGGAGAGGTGAACGTCGCTGCGAACGCTGCTGTGGGGTTGATGGTCCCGCTCCTCACCGAGTTCGATCTGATGCTCATGGGAAGTTTTGGTTTGGGCGCGCTCCAAGCGGACATCTCTGCGCAGCTCTACGGCGCGATGTCGACCGAGCTCGGTCTTGCCGCCCAAGTCACCAATCCCCTCACCGCCCTTCAAGAGGCGCTCGAATCAGCGATGGCCATTCAGGCGAGCATCGTGGCGACGATCGCGCTTGGCTTGCCGGTCATTGAAGCCGAAGTCACCGTGGAGGTCTCTGCCTCTGCTGCGATCTCTGTGGGCCTCGCCGCGAAACTTGGGGGCATTCAAGCGCTCATTTCGGGCGCCCTCGCCGTGAAACTCCCTGCGGCGAACTTCCTCGGGGGGATCATGGGACACCTCAACGCCGGGCCCGTTGTTGTTCTTTCTTTTAGCGATCCGGCTGATTCCCTCGGTTCGGTGGGTAGCGCTCTCGGAGCCATGTTTACTTCTGGCGTTGCTGGGATCACGCCCTTCGACCGGGTGTACGGTGTCGTACTTGTCACCAAGGCCCCTTCCGCCTGGGGCGCGATGCAAGCTACGCTGATAACCTCCTAGAAGGAACTACAACGGAGAGTACATGGACCTCTTGATAGAGCCGTCGGTCGCGTTCGAGAAGCTCGGTGGAGAAGTCACGCTGCCTGAAGATCCGAACGCGTGGCCCATCGAGATCACGCAGGAGCTCTTCAAGCAGGTCCCATACATCGCTGACTTCGAACCCCACGTGGTGATGGACAAGGTCGACGGTGAGCGAGGTTACGGCTTCGGCCATGTTGAGGTCATGAACAAGACGGAGATCCAGCAGGGGGCCTCTCCGGAAGGGGTTGCAGCTGCGGGTGTTCGAACGACGCGCATCCCCGTCATCATCAAGGACCGCAAGCTCCAGCCCTTCGATGTGCTCGTGACTGAGGACTCGACGATGTTGCCTCTCACCGAAGCGCGCCTGCGGCAGGCCATCTTTCGCCCGCAGAACTTCGACATCACAGCGCGGACGCCGGGGGACATGTCGATGATCGGGCAGCTCTATCCGCCTTCCCGTCAAAACTACGGGATGAGTGGGGGCAGTGGTGCGGCGATGGACGCCGGGATGGGCAAGACAGGCGCTGCCAAGCTTGCGGGCCTGACTGCGCAGATGGGGGCCGCTGCTGCGCTGCGCGCTGGGCATCCGTCCCATGCCCAGTTCCAAGTTCTTAGTAAGAATTTGGCCCGCAAGGTGACCCCCGGCCAAGTACTTGGTGGACTGGGGGGTGCTGCGCTCGGCGGTGCCTGGATACGGAAAGACTACAAAGCCGCCAAAGAGAAGCAGCAATTGGCGACGAATCCAGGGATGGGCAAGCAGGGGAAAGCGAAGGAGGCGTCCCTCCTCGAGGCGATCGCCCCGACCATCACGGCCGGCGATTACAGCCGCTTCTACGACGAGCTCGCCAACGATGGCCTTCGAGCCGCTTACGTCAAGAATGCGAGCGCCACGCTCCCTTCTTTGCGAACCCTGGGTGCCTGTACCCCCGTCGATGATGAGAAAGTGGCCTCGAGCCTCCTCGAGGACCTCAAACCCTCGGTGGTTCAGCTCGTGCGCGACGTCGAGGGGTACACGATCAAGACCGCCAATCACCGCGCGTGGGCGGTGAAGACCCTTCCTTGGGACCGTGTTACCGCGCTTGAAGCGCTCGGGGAGAAGGTGGTCCTCGCTGCCGATCTCGCCGGCTCGGCGACGATGACGCTCGGGGAGGGTGCGGCGCCCCCTGAGGGACCTGAAGAGCAAGGTGGAGAGCCCATCAAGGACTTTGGCGTCTACAAGGTGCGCGATCAGCAGGGTGCTGAGCTGACGGGGCACGTTTTCCCGAACCTCCTCGATGTCGATGGAGCGCTCCTTCCTCTCGCGCTCTTTTGGAACGGGGAGAAGTCCGCGGTGCAAGGGGGTGTCGTTGGAGAGCTCACCGGTGAGGACGTACCGTTGGCAGAGGGACAACCCCAAGGCCGTGGCGCGTTCTACGATCTCGCGGGCGAAGAGCCAGTGGCGACGATTCCCTTGACCATCCGTGCGGTGCTCGGGGAGGGTCCGGATGCTGCAGGGGTTTCTCTCATGGCGGAGACATTTGACGGACGAGAGGTAAGCGTCCTCATTCAACCGAACCTCGCCAAGGTCATGTCCGGCGGAGAGGGAGAGATGCTCATCCCGGACACCATGAAGTGGCTGCCCCTCGAGGGGACCGAGAACGTCGCCCTCCTAGGCGAGCCGGAAACAGCAGAGAAGATGGCCCATCCGACGAGGGCGCTCGCCAGCGTGCTCATCCGGGCGGGGGGCGTCGAGTGCTTCTCCATCGACGGCATTCCCGTGATGAAGCTCGCCGCCGAGGACCGCTCGTTCCTCAGTACCGACGATGCGATGTTCTTGCTCGCCGGCCTTGGGGTTCGGCCCTCGCATGCCGCCGAGAAGCTCGCCAGTGCTTTGGATGGCAGCCGGCCCATCGAGGTGAAGATCGGCCGTTCGCTCGTGCTCGCCCGCGACGCCTGGGAGGACGCTTCCAAGCACGCTGCCGCGCGCGTGGCAAACCTCCCGGTCCTCCAGGCGTACCTGGTGAAAGAGGCGGCCGTCCTCCCGGACCCGACCGCTGTCGATACCGTCCTGTCGCTCGGGTTCATCAACCCCGAGAACACGACGACCTTTCTCAACTACCTGCCGCAAATCGAAGAGTCTCAGAAGAAGATGTGCGAGCTGCTCGTTGCGGCCCGCTTGGGTCTACAACAAATCCCAACGCCCGCGCTGGAGAAGGCTGTCCGAACCACGGAGCAGGTTCTAGAAGGCCTGAAGGTGCTCGCGTTCCAGTCGAATTGATGCTGCGAAGTCCGGCCGAGTTCTACTACAAATTCCTCCTCGTCCACCCGGACGGTCACGACAACTTTGCCCTGAAAGCGCTCATCGCCGAGCGCGGTATCGATTGGATCTCGAACGAGTACGTGAACCGGCTCCGCTGCCGGATGCGTCTCCCCGTGCCCTTCTTTCCGAAGGACCCGAGCCATCAACCCTCGACGACGTTCCTTCTCGCCGAGCGCATCTCGCACCTCTTTCAGCCCGACAATGAGATGAAGGCAGCGCTCGCTCTGCTTGAAGTGCCGAGGGCGCGCGAGTTCGTCGAAACCATGCTGCTCTCCCACGCGCCTCTCGAAGCCATTGCGAAGGCGGTGACCCGGTATGGCTGTCAATGCACCCGCCGTGTCATTGAGCGGTACGCACACCATTTTTGGAACGTCGACCTTCTCGATTCGACCCAGATGAAGGTCTTTCTCAATTGGCGGTTCGAACACTCCGCGGACTCCCTCCCAGAGGCTCTGCCAGAGGGGTGCAAGGTAGGTGACGAGCAGTGGGAGCAACATCAAGAGCGCGCCCATGAGCGCGTTCGGGCGGAGATGGCGCTTGCCACCGTCCGGAAAAAGGCTTCGTATCAGGATCCGCGCAAGCTTGCTGCTGAGCTTCCCTTCTCCCCCTTTGCTGCCTTGCTCGTTCAGATGCGCATGGGGATGATGCCCGATCGCATCGACGTTGCGACGCGCATGGTCGCGACGCGCGACATGGCAACCATGCGGGCGCTCGAGTCTTTGCACGCGACGGGGCCCGGCGACGCCGGCAGGGCCTTCAACTACGCGATGACTGCCAAGATCATGAACGAGCTTCTCGAGACGGTGCAAAAGCCTGACGAGCAGTTGCGTGAGCAACTGTCGGCGATTGCCCTGCGAACCGATGACCGGCCGGTGCCCTCCATCCATCAATTGAGCGGGGGGCGCCACACGGTCGACATGCAACCTACCCCCGAAGGAACCTATGAACCCGAGCCCCTTGAAAAACCTGTCGACGGAGGGTGATCAGACCGTAGCGCCCCTCGCGTTCATCAAAAGCGAGTACACGACCTTCCGCGCCGAGTTCGCCATCGTCGACGGCGATCTGGTGTTTCACTTCTTCCTTTCGCCGGAGGCGGAGAAGAAAACCGACGTGCGCAAGTACTGGGACCAGTTCTTCCCGGCCGTCCTCGACCCTGTTGCAAGAGAGGTCTTCAAGGCCGAGTATCCTAAGTTGAAGGCTGCCAAGGTAGCCGACTTCAATATCGACTCTTGGTGGCTTCGCGCCTACGGGTTCGGGTACGTGCTCGACCCTCACCGCTTGGCCTACCGCTTCTTGGATGCTCTCGATGCCGGACTCGAAATGAAGAAGGACACATAGCCACGCTCGAACGTGACGCGGTGGACGTCCCATCCGCTCGCCTTCGCGTATTGCTTGATGTAGAGGCCCGCCGGTCGGGCGGACGGCCGTGATAGAGCAGTTGCGACCGGCATCCGCACCCAGTAGCACCGACCGCCGACTTCTCTTACTTCTGGAAGAACATCTACTAGGTTGGCCCCGGCGCGTTGTAAGCTCCCCTGGAGGCTCTCCACCAAGGCGCAAATGTCGTCGGTGGGTTCAGGGGGGAACATCGAGTGGGACAACTTGAGGCGGATTCTGTCGCCTCGTCAACGGTGGATGTTGACGAGGAGGACCGCGAGCTTGCAGACGACGAGGTCTGGTGCCCCGAACCAGAGCCCTTCGAGGACTTCATCGCCCTCGAACAGCCGCGGGTGCAGGGGCCGGAGATCCCAACCATCCTGCCGAGCCAGTTTACCGAATTCGCGTTTCGAATGCCGCGCGACGACGGGTTCGGCTTCGAGCCCTTCAGCTTCGAAGGCCGCCGTCACATGCTTCGGCCCTACGACTCGCCAGCGCGACGCATCCTCATGGTGTGCGCTCGACAAGTTGAGAAATCGACCCTGCTCGGCAACAAGGCCATCACCTACTCGTGCATGGTCACTGGTCATCGGACCTTGTACGTTTCGCCATCCGCGACGCAGACCAAAACGTTCTCGACCGACCGCGTGAAGGATCCGCTCGAGACGAGCGACGTACTTCGAGCCTACGCAAAGGCGGCCATCGCGCAGAACGTTTTCGAAAAGCAGTTCGTCAACCGCTCGAAGATTACCCTCCGGTACGCCTTCCTCAATGCCGACCGTACCCGCGGCATCCCGGCTTGGATGCTCGAGGTCGACGAGATCCAAGACATCCTCGCGGACAATATTCCAATCATCGAGCAGTGCACGAGCCACGCTCCGGAGCAGTGGCGAAGGTTCATCTACGCGGGCACACCGAAGTCGCTCGACAACATCATTGAGTATTACCGATCGCGCCTCTCCACCCAGGGGGAATGGGTCGTGCCCTGCGATGCGCATGGAGGTGAGGCCGGTCGCTACTGGAACGTTCTTGGAGAGCGCAACATCGGCAAGAAGGGCCTCATCTGTGAGAAGTGCGGCAAGCGCATCTTCGCGATGCATGACGGCGCCCAGTGGGCCTTTATGGTCGAGGAGGCACCGTTCGAGAGCTACCGCATCCCGCAATTGATGGTCCCTTGGAAGCCGTGGGACGAGCTGCTCCTCGACTACGAGCGCTACCCACGCGACAAGTTCTACAACGAGGTGCTCGGCATCTCCTACGACTCCGGGCTTCGGCCGCTCAGCGCGGCTCACATTCGAGCGTGCTGCAACGACAAGATTCGGATGAGTCCGGAAGGCCTCCGGTTCTACGCCAAGCTCGCTGCGGACCAGCCCATCTTTGCCGGAATCGACTGGGGGACGGGTGAGAATGCGTACACCGTGCTCTCCCTCGGGACTTACATCAGCACGAGGTTTCGGATCTTCTACATCCACCGGTTCGTCGGGGAGGAAGTCGACCCGCCGGTGCAGATGGAGAAGATCATCGAGATGCTCCGGTACTTTCATGTGCGGGTGACGGGCACCGACTACGGCGGGGGCTTCGATCGCAACGACACCCTCATCCGCAAGTTCGGGCCCCAGCGCGTTCAGAAATACCAATACCTTGCGCGCACCCGAAGAAAGCTCGAGTGGGACAAGCAACTTCGCCGATGGAAGACCCATCGCACGGAGGTGATGAGCGACATCTTCAACGCCATCAAGCGCAAGCAATTCGAGTTTCCAAGGTGGGAGGAATTTATTGAGCCGTACGCGTCGGACATGACCAACATCTACAGCGAGTACAACACCTCGCTCCGGATGCTGCAGTACAGCCACCGCCCGGATTGCCCGGACGATTCGTTTCATTCGGTGCTCTACTGTTTTCTCGCCTCGATGCTCATGATCCCGCGTCCCGACATCATCGCTCCCAATCGGGAGGATCCGAACCGGGGCCCACTGCGTTCGAGCTACACCGGTCCCGTCAATCAGGGGTAGTGGGGGTAGAGCAGTCCGATGATTCGCTCGGTGACGTTGCCCCCATTCTTGAATACTCGCTCGCTCAGCTTTTGCCCGTGGCGCTCGCGGCAGTAGAAATAGCTCACGGTCCGGAGTTGGGCGCGGGCAGCCGAAAGGTATCCATACGCCACGCGGAGTACCGGTTCATCGACAAATTTATCGTAGGGGGCATCGACGACGAGCTTGTATCCGAGATCGAGGAACTTCTTCCACGGCTCGTCGGTGTGGAGGTACTTCTCTACGAGAAAGAGGTAAGCCTCGTCGATCCCGAAGAAGGTCCCTGCGATCATCCGCACTTGTTCGAGGGTTGGAGGATCGGCGTCGAGCAGCGTTGCTTCCACTTCTTCGTGGAGGGCGATGACCGCGAACTCGCGTAGGTCGAGGGTATTGCGGTTGAGACCGAGGAGATCGAGCAAGGCGTTGACCCGCGTTTCGCAGTTCGAGCTCGCTGCGTAGGCGAGGTCGGCGCGCGCGGCGATGGTCCCGAGATCCGGGGGCCCTGTGTCGGCGACCAATGGAGCCAGGCCTTCGACTTGGTCTTGCCGGTAATGGGGCGCCTTCTGGACCAACACCTGCTCGAGGAGGCCTCGACCCGCCCAGGCGAGGACGGCGGTCTGGTTCACGTTGAGAATTTCAGCGGCCTTTTCCAGAGGAATGAGCGTGGCCGGGGCCCGACTTCTTCCCATGTACTTCTTCTCCCTGTACTTCTTAACTGTACCTCACGCAGGAGTTTTTCGATGTCCGACCTTCCGGTAGAGGGGTTACTCCAGCAGCTCAACGCTCGGCCCGTCTCGGGCGAGCATCTCGAAGTTCTCGGCAAGCACGCCGCAGATACGTGGCAACTCGGGGGGGTGAGTACGCTGACCGAGGCCGTGGTGCAGACGGTGAAGCACGCCGGCCTCGCTCCCGAGCAGGTCAAGCGGGTCGTCGAGTTCGCAAATACTCACGCCTACCTGACGGAGTTCAAGAAGGAGGGCACTCCGCACAAGGTGGTCGACTTTGGCGTGGGGGGGCCGGCCGACGCGGCGGAGGCGCTGCGCGATCTGAACGATGGTGGTGGCGGCAGTGTCTACGATCGGGGCACGCTCGACTACGAGCAACCACCCCTGGATGCGAAGATGGCGTCGCCGCGGGCCGAGCGGGAGCTCGACGTGCTCTTCGGCAACAAGGCAGCGCCTCTCCCCTTCGAAGAGCCGTTCGCGGAGGCGCTCGAGGTGCGCGACAAGCTCAGCGCGGTGAGCGACCACCTTCATAGCGAAATGAGCGGCCTCGAGACGATGTACGCTGATCTCGCCGACCGCCTTTACCAGCAGGTGAAGCAGGCGGCCTTGTCGGGTACCCCCCTCACGGACATCTGCCGCTCTTGGGAAGAGGTCAGCCCGACCGACGAGTACGTGAAGGCAGCTTTCGCGCTCTTCTCTCCCCGTCTTTTGCGCGACGGGGTCTTTCCGTCTCCCCAGGTGATGATCGCCTCCATCGACAAGGTCGCTTCAGCCGGCCTCGTCAACCGTGAGCATCCCCTCGTGACCGAGTTCGGCGAGTTTTGCGAAGTGCTTTCGAAGCTCGCGGAGATCCGCGCGGCGCGCGAGGAGGTTCGAGAAAGCCTCGGGCAGATGACGGCTCTCCTCAAGCAAGCCTCGGTCGGTGGCGCCTACGGCAAGGTGCGGGATGCGGCGAATTGGGCGGCTGAACCTGTTGGTAAGGCGGTCGGCAAGGCCGTGAAGGTTGTCGCCGGCGAGGGTGCCGGCCAGTCGGCCAGAGGCGCAGCGGAGTGGGCTACCAAGAATGCGCCATTGGGCGCTGCCCTCGTGGGGGCCAATGAGGTGCGCCGCCATTTGCAGTACGGACCGGTAGGTCGGCAGGTAACGGATGCCGTCCTCAAGCGCGTCCCGATGACGCCTCAATACAACGCGAACACCTACAACATCGCGACGGGGCAGTAAGCATGAACCCTGTCGTCGACTTCCTTACAGAAAAGCGGGCTGGGCTCTTCGGCTCGCTTCAGGCAAATAGCGGGCAGCTTTCGGACGTGCTCGGCAAAGCTGTTGTCGGTGCTGGTGCCGCCGCGGCCGTTGGCGCAACCGTGGGGGGCGTAGCTCTGGCAGGGCGCAAATTGTACGAAGCGGCAACGAAGGGGCGGGATTTTCGAAGGATGATTGAGTTCAACCCGGACCTCGCATCAGAGCACGAAAAGGATCCGAAGAGCTTCAATCAGCTGTTCAGTTCGCTGCGCGGTGTCAACCCGCAATTTTCTCAGGACCCGATCATTTCTGGAAGTTACATGCGGCGAATGGTCGGCAGTCCGATGGCCGGCGGCGTGTTGACTGATGCAGTGACCTTCCAGAATGCGCGTGACAAGACCAAGACACCACTCGGGGATCTCGTTCAGCGTCACGCGATCACCGGCACCAAGTTGAAGTAGTTTGTCATGGTCAAGGTCAGCTTCTTCAGGAGCGAGACCGGTCTCGGATCCGTTGCAGCCGTGCCCCTATGTGGGCCAAACGTACGAACCGCAACGGCTCCGCCTGCCCTCCTCACGGAGGTGAATCGTTACATCGAGGCGCTGCGCCCGAGCCCAACCTCTATCTACGTCCTCGTCAACGCGATGGGCGCCGGGGAGTACTACGGCTCGAACATCAATGGCGACTACTTCTCTGAGGCATCCCTCATCCACGCCCCGGACAATTGGGCAGCGAACCCCGTTCTCGATAAGCCGCGTGCCAAGGGTTGGTCGTACGGGTACCCGACCTTCTATGAGGCGCATCCGTTCGCCCACCATCGCAACAAGGATCCGAAGCGGGCCTACGGTGACGTCGAGCTCGCCGCATGGAATCCGAAGATGCGCCGCGTCGAGCTCGTCGTGCGCGTCGACAAGGACAAATGCGAGCGGTTCGCCGGCGTGGGGGTTTGGGACAAGCTTCGTCAGGGCCATTACCCAGACGTCAGCATGGGATGCAAGGTTCCCTTCGACACGTGTTCCATCTGCCTCGATTGGGAAGCGTACCGTAAGGCGCAAGCGACGTTCGACCCCGAAGAGCACACTTCGCCCGGTGTAGCAGTACTCGCCGTCCACAAGCGCATGAAGCTGCGCAACGGGCACGGCATCCGGGGTGTCTCGATCACGCGCGTTGATTACTGCGAGCACGCGAAGAAGTCGATGAACCGGATCCTCCCCGATGGCCGCAAGGTGTTCGTCTACAACGACTACCCGAAGTTCTTCGACATCTCCTTCGTCTTCATCGGCGCGGACAAGACCGCAAAGGTGATGCTCAAGATTGCCGACTCCGCCCGTGTCTGGTCACTACCTTCGGCCGAGCTCGCTGAGAAGCTCGGTTATGAGGGAGCGGAGCCGGGCTTGGAAAAGGTGGCGGCCTTAAGGCCCGATTTGCTCAAGGCCGCCTTTCTCGGCAAAGCAGCCAAAGAGAAAGGTAGCGAGATCACCAAGGATGTTCTTCCTTCCCCCTTTGCAGAAAAAGCCGTCCCGCTCCTGACCCGACACGAACCTTCCTTGCCACCAGAGGTTCTGGAGATGCTCGGGGCAGCAGGCGCCGGGCCGGCCCTCTCGACGACGGCGGGGCTCGGGATTGTCCTGCGCCCCAGAGAGTTCCAACGCATCATTCTGATTGCCAGCGGGGACCGCGCGATCGCAGACCTTTTCGACGATACCGGTGCCCTGTTTCAGCGTGCACCCGACGCCGTCCCGCACCCCCTCGCACCCTCTCTTTTCAGCCCGGCCCTCGCTCGGATCCTCTTGCCATTCCTCGCAGCCAGGTCCGGGCTGGGACCGGCGGTGGAAAGAAGGATCCTTGTACTTCCACAACACAACGCGCCGAGGAAGAAGAAGGGCTCTTCTCTTTCTTCGCCTCGGCTCGATAAGATTGGAGCCGCTTACAACGGGTACAGAACCGGCCTCATGGAACTAGTAGCGAACGCGCAACAATTGGTGATCTCGGCGGCAAGGCCGTCGGACTTCCATTTGTTCAAAATCGCACAAGCTCCGGTCGAAGAAGTATTCACCCCGCTCTCGCTCGCCTACCTGAGGACGGCCCATCTCGATGAACTCGAGAGTGGTCATGGCGACAGCGGGTCCGTGAAAGCATCACAGGCGCAAGCCGACGTGGAGAGGGTTTCCCCCTCGAGGAACACGTGGACGATCCCAACCCAAATTTCTGGAGTACAGAAATCATGAGCGGAATGTCCCAGTACCTCGCCGAGTTTTACGGCACCAACAGCACCAAGACCGCAAGCGCTCCCGAGCAAGACGACGAGAACGACCTGATGAAGCAGGCCCAAGTCGAGCTCTTCTGCAAGGTCGCTGCAGAAGAGAAGATCGACATCACGTCCATGCCCGATGCAGAAGTCGAGCAGCTTTTCACCAAGTTCGTCGCCAACACCACCAAGATCGCAGCAGAGGAAGAGGAAGAAGCGAAACCCGACAACAAGGTGGAACAGGCGACCAAAGAGCTCGAAGAGAAGAAGGCGGAAGCGGCGGAATTCGCCAAGTACGACTTCTTCGGTCGGCAAATGGCGCACGCCTACGTCGACGAGCTCAAGAAGATCGCGGCTGATGCAAAGGTCGCCGAGTTCCCCCCGCACAAGGCGGAAAAGGACGATGAGAAGGACGAAAAGGACGATGAGAAGAAGAAGGAGCACGACGGCGAGAAGAAGGCAGCTGGGATGCCTGACGCCCTTCGTCGTGGGCTCGAGGCGGCCAGGGGACACGCCGGCGGTGCAGCGGGCGCCGTGAAGAAGCATGTCGGTGAGGCGGCGACCGCGGCGAAGAAACATGTCGGCGAAGCGGCGGCGGCGACCAAGGAGCATGTCGGTCGACACTCGAAGGCGTACACCGCTGGTGCTGCGGGGGCCGGTGGTGTCGCAGCCGGTGCGGGCGCCGCGCATGCACTTCACAAGAAATCGTCAGCGCTCGACGAACTCGCTTTGGAGCGTGCCGTCGTTAAGGTGGCCGAAGCGGGGTATGACCCGGCGGAGGCTGTCGAGCGCCTCTCGGCGGCCTTGGTACTCGAGCTCGTTCCGGAGAGCGTCAAGGTAGCAGCAGCTGCCGACGTACAAGGCGCTGTGGAAATTCGAGCGCTCGAGATGCTCGAAGCAGCTCGTTACCCCATCGATTGGGCTGCCTGAAGGGATGAAGGGGAGCAGCATGCATGGGCCACTGGAAAGTAGGACAAGCAGGCGAGGTAGCGCCGGCGGTCCGTTCAGCTGCCTCCCCTGTCCCACAAGTCGAGATCACACCGGCCCTGCCGCCTGGGAAGAAAGGCCCAGTCGGAACAGCGCCGCGTACGAATTACTCGCGTGTCAACACAGGGACGCCCCCAACACCCGATGCAGGATCTGAAGGCCAAAAATCTGTGGCTCCTCGAGGAGCCGAAACGCTTCCGAAGGTTGCTTCAAACGAGGGCTCAATGGGAACGATGACACAACGCCCGAGGCTTCAAGACATGGTCAAAGCGGCGATGGAGAATTCGCTCGACCGCGTGGACATCACGCAAGAAGCTGCGCGCCAGGCTGCAAACATGGGGGAGGAAACCCCGGCGGAGAAGACGGCCAAGCCTGCCCCTGTGGGAGCTGCGACGGAGAAGAAGGCGTCGGCGGAGTACGCATTGAAGCTCGCGTCGGCGGTCGAATTCATCGTGGAGAACCTCGACAAGGAAGCGGGCCACGTTATCGAGGGGCCCCCGGGTGTGAGCCAAGCCACCAAGAGCGAGATGTTCCCAGCGCATCAAGGCCAGGGCCATCACCAGCCCCCAATGAAGCCAGGGATGCAGAAGGGGCTCCCGAAGGAGGAAGGCGCAACGCAGCTCGCCAACGACATCGACCACACGCCCGGCGGCAGCGAGAAGATGATCCTGACCAACTACGGCAAGAAGACGGCTGCGCCGTCAGTGGTCAGCAGCATTCGTAAGGTCGCTTCGAGCAAGGAAGTGAAGTCGAAGGAGGCAGAGGTGGGTAGCTCTACCGCCGCCCCAAAGGCGAAGGCGGCGTCGGTGGTGGCTTCGATCCGGACCAAGCTTGCCGAGGACGCGATCAACCCGGCGAAGATCTCTGCGGGCTCTGCTGTCCCGCCCGAGTCGAGCGCATCGGGCGAAGCTGGGGGCCAACCCGTCGGCGGCGCGCCGCAAGGACCTACCGGCCTCGTGGGGAGCAACGAGGCGGCCACAAACTTCACCCGCGGCCAGGCGTACGCCAACCGCAAGCAGGACCTGAAGAAGTACCTCGACGAGCCGGCGATGTCGTCCGAGACCGACAAGACCCTCGCCCAGGCCTTCGAGCATACGCCCCAAGCGGGCACGAAGTTCTCGTCGGCGTTGTCCACCAAGACGGCGGCCGCCAAAGCCCTCATCGAGAACATCGATGAGGAAGTGACGGCGCAATCGGAGCAGAGGAGCGCGTGATGGAGAAGCTGAGCGGCGAAGAGGTCCACGAAGTGCTGAGTGAGGTCCCCGGAGTCATCCGGGGGCTCGTCGAGCGTAATCAGGACCTCGAGGAAAAGGTCGCTTCGTTCGAGCGGCGCGACCGGTGCACGAAGCTCGCTTCCGAGATGCACCGCAAGGGCATCGACGTCGACGTGCCTATCGAGAATCTTGCTGACCGTCTCGAGAAGGCGGCCGAGGAAGGCACGATCGGCGAGTGGGAAAAGGCCGTTGCTCTCGTCGGCCCTGACATGGGGACGAAGATGGCGCACGTCGCGAACGACGAGCAGAGGAGCTCTCTCGGGGCATCGGACTTGGAACGGTTCCTCGTCGGGGGCGTGGGCTGATCGTTTCGAGTAGGGGGCAGCGAGCTACAGGGGAGCACCAGGGGAGGAATCAATGTCGACGATCCAGAAAGTCAACTTCGAGCCCGTGACCGACATCTTGCCGGTTCAGCGGAGGGATTTTCCCCTTGCTGATCCGACGTTGGCACAACCTCTCAACGCGGCCGCGCTGGTCGATGGAGAGTGGCTGACGCTCAATAGCAGCTACCAGCTACTCAGGGCCAGCGTGCTTGCCTCGGCGGATGATCCCGCTCTGCTCATCAGCTTCCCGCTCTTTGCCGAGCGCGGCCGCTACGACGTGCAGGGTATTGCCGGCACGAAGATGCCGGTCCTCTTCCGCGGCGACTACGAGTTCGACACTCGGGTGTTCGACGCGGCCGCGGCGGTCGGCAGCGGGGCTGCCATCACCACGCCTTTGCAGCCGCTGAAGGTTGCAACCATCACGATCGGCACGCGCAATTATTCGGGCTTGGTTGGGCACGGCGGCGCCGCCGACACCCACCCGATTCGCGGCTACGTCACACGACTTCCTGCCAGCAATGGCGGAAAGCTCCGGTTCATCTCGGGCTGGCGCGCGTAACCGGTTGAAAGGGGAGGAGTAGACCAATGAGCGTTCCGGCACGAGTTCTAAACGAGCTTTTCACGCAGAAGCTCGGTTCGGCAGAGGGCAAAGAGAAGATGGCGGAGTACGGCGGCTCGTACATCCGTGACCGTCTGCGTGAGGTCTCGTACGCCCGCAAGGTCGTTCCGCCGGAGCAGGTCACTCGGACTGACTGCCAGCGGTCGGTCAACCACGACACGCTCGTCAAGATCGTGGACGTGGAGCCGCGCAGCCGCGCGATGGCCATCACCTTCCGCGGTCAACCGACGGCCCGCTTCATCCGTGGGTCTAAGGTCGAGGTCCCCTTCTACACGATCGCTTCCGAGGTCTTTCAGAAGACTGAGCAGGAGCTGCTCGCGTATGAGATGCCCATCACCAAGATCATCGAGGAGAACTCGGTGAAGGACATCCAGGAGATCGAAGATCGGGAGTTCACCCAGCACGTCGAATCTGCCTGCCAGGCGCTTCAGGTCGAAGCGAATGGTGGGGTATCGACGGCCCTGAATGCATCAGGGATTACTGCGGGAACTGTCGTCGAGTTCTCGATTCGAAAGGGGGAGCTCGCCCGCAACGCCACCGCCAATGACGCGACAGCGCGCCCGATACAGCGGCCGGACTTGGTTGGGCTCTTCAAGATGCTCGATGGCAATCGCCTTCGGTCGGAGCGTCTGCTCATGACCGAGGTCGATTGGGACGACATCCTGCAGTGGACGGTCGAGGACTTCGGCGACAAGCTCCAATCGGAGACGGCGGTCGACGGCTACAAGTACAACACGCTGCTTGGTCGTGCCTACATCCGGACCATCAAGACGGACATCTTGCGTCAAGGCAACGTGTACGTTTTCACCAAGCCGGAGTTCTTCGGGAAGTTCTACGTCTTGAACAACACGAAGTTCTACATCGACAAGATCGCGAACGTCATCACCTTCCAAGCGTGGGAGGACATCGCAATGTGCGTCGCGAACATCGCGGCCGTTCGCAAGCTCGAGCTCTACTCGGCCGATGCGAACCCGACCACGAATGCGGATACTCTCCTCGCCAATTTCATCCCCTTTGCCGAGGATGCTCTCGGTGCACCCAACAACCGGGTGGATGCAGGGTTGAAGTTCCCGAACGTTTCACAGTTCTGAGGCGGGCCGCGGCGTGCGGCACGTACGGGGCGTGCGCGCCCCGACCGAGGCGCCGGTGCCCCAAGGTGCCGGCGCCTTTGTCTTTGGAGGATGACCATGGCGATGACCTATGCGATCCACAGCACCGTTCGTGGCCAACAAACCCGGACGCAACGAGCTACGCAGGGGCAGCACGCGCGGCTCAAACAACACGTTGGAGAGAAGCAACGACGGCTCATTCGGGGCCGCCCCCTCATCTTTAGCGAAGAGGATTTCCTGAAGAGCCTTCCCGAGATCAAGGAGAAGGCCGAGATGGGGATCTTGGAGGTGCGCACGGTGGGTGGGGAGCTCATCGATTTGGAGACGCTCCAACCTCGCAACGTGGCGCCTGCCCCTACACCTTTGCCGGCGCCGCCAATGGATTCCATTGCGCGGGATGCGCCTTGGGGCGAAAAAATTCCGCCTTTGCCAGGGGATGTTCTTCCTGAAGGTACCGGGGAGCCTACCTTGTTGACGCAGCTGGGCGACGGAATCGAGGAGGACAGCATCGACCCACGGCCGTGGCCGACCCCAGAGGAAGGAGAGGTCCCGGTAGAGCCTGCTCCAGAGGAAGAAGAGGTCCCGGTAGAGCCTGCCCCAGAGGATGTCCCGGCCGATCGGGAAACGCAGTCGGGCCACACTCCAAACCGTCCCCACCGAGCGCATCAGAAGAAGGTGAAGAAATGAAGGTGTTCAACCTGACGGACGTCGAGACTGACCTCCTCAAGCAATACCAGATGTCCAACCAAACGATCGTGGTGGGCACCTACAACATCGCGCCTGGCACGTCGGTCGACGTGAGCGCCAACGACGAGGACTTCGTGCGGTCCCATCTGGCGCATTTCATGAAGGCCGGCGCGGCTGCGATCGACAAGCCACCCGAGGCGTACATCAAAGGAAAAGCGCCGAGCCGCTCGGAGAGGATGAGCGAGAAGCCCAAGGCCGAGAAGTCCTACGGCGATCGGGCGACGAGCCCAACGATGCCCCCCTCCCGGCACAACAAGGAATGAAATGTCACTGCAGGGCATTCCCGGGGTGAGCCAGACCACGCTGGACTTTGTCCAGATGGTCAGGCTCTTCACCCGCGATTTCCCCGAGCTCAATCGTCTCCTCGCGGGGGAGGAATCGAGCGATCGTCAGATTGCGTGGGCGGTGCTCGACGCTTTGGCCGACTTCAACGGCACGCCGCACTTCACCTCGTTGAGGCTCGATGATCTCCTCCAGCGCAGCCAGCATGGGCTCATGCTTCGCATGACCACCGTCGCGCTCATCGAGAGTGTGGCCCTTTTGCAAACGCGTAACCACATCAACTATTCGAACGGGGGCATCAACGTCGGCGTGAACGACAAGACCCCGATGCTCATGAACTGGCTTCAGTACTTCAAGGCGACGACCGAGCAAATGAAGACGCGGGTGAAGGTCGCGCTGAACATCGAAGGGATCCTCGGGCCGAGCAATAGCGGCGTGGGTTCCGAGTTGTGGGCCGTCAATGCGACGTACGCTGCCTACTGAGGTGAAGGATGGCGCAGAATCGAATCTACAAATTTTCGGACATCACGGATGCCCAGTACTTCCTGAATGGGGGGCTCGTTGGTGGGAATATTAGTCGAGGCGTGCCGGATCTGGTCGGCAAGGTCCTCACATTCACAGCGCCCGCGTTTGCGGTCACCTTCGTTGCGGTCTCCCCAGCGCCGCCCAATCGGGACCCATACACGCTCTTGCTCGTCGACATCAAGGCGCAAGTAGAGGCAGCGGACCCTGGAATTTCGGTACAGCAGTACGACGGTAAGATCGTGTTCGTCGAGAAGGTCCCGACCACGGGCGTGGCGCTCTCCGGCAATGACGAACCGGCCAAGGCCTTGCTCGGTTTCAACCAGAGCCAACCTGCAGTTGGGAAGATTTACCGGCCCGCGGGCATCTCCGGTGGACCCCCCAATTACACCTTCGCGTACTCGGTCAACGAGTCGACGCACGTCCTCTTCACCTGGGAGTAAGTGATGCTCTTCGAAGACGCCCTTTCCAACGAGATCCCCCTCGCCGAGGCCGCGGCGTTCTTCCTGAAGTTGAAGCAGGCTGACGCCCTACCCCCCGACGAAACCGGTGAGCTCGAGGGACAATTTGCGGCGCCCGTCGAGCAGGTCTTGAAGCTCCTGACGGAGATGGTCGAGAATGAGCTCAAGACCATGTACGCCTACAAGGCGTACGCCCATTCGCTGCGCGATCTCTCGCATTTCTCCATCGCGGAAGAGTTCGAGGAGCACGCGAATGACGAACTCGAGCATGCCGATTTCCTGCTGCGGCGGATGGCCGTCTTGGGCGGTCCCATCGAGCTCCCCGACATCCCGGCTCCGCCGGCCGCCACCGACCCGGGCGAGATCATCGAGACGATGCTTCGGATGGAGCAGGAAGGGATCATGAAGTGGCGGGCTTTGCACGCCATGCTTGGGGACAACCCGACCCGGTTCAAGGTCGAGGAGTTCCTCTCTCGTGAGCTCGAACACCTCGACGAGCTCTGGCAGTTGCGACCGCATCAGGCCGCCGGGGGAGAAGCCGAAATGCCGCCCGCGCCGCCCGCGCCGCCCGCGCCGGCCCCCAAGGTCGCGAATGTTGGGATGGAGCCCCCGCTCCTTCCCCCGACGGGCAAAGGGCAAAATCCAATAACACCGTCTGGTGCGCTCTTGCCGCCCGCGGCGCAGGGGCAGCACCAGAAGGTCGCACTCGCGCTCCCGTCGATGCCGGTAGGACAGCGCAATGCACTTTCGGACGCCTTCGGAAAAATCGAGAAGGGTCTTCAGGCTAAAAAGTCGGGCGTGCTCAAGCAGATCACCCCGGATTTGAAAGCGCTGGCGGAGCGCCCGAGCGCCTCGCGCTTGAAAGTGGCTGCGGCGTTCAAGCTCGCCCTCGGGCTCCCATCGATGCCGGCGGGGCAGCGCAGTGCACTCTCGAGTGCGTTCGATAAGATCGAAAAGGGCCTTCAGGCCAGCAAGTCGGGGGTGTTCAAGCAGGTCAAGCCAGCACTTCAAAAGCTCCCCGATCTGCCGAGCTATTCCCAAACTCACTTGAGGAAGGTTGCCGCCGCATTCAAACTCGCACTCGAGCAGACGGGGCTCGCCCCAGCGGAAATGGCCCCTGTGCCTGCCCCCGCGGCGCCGGGAGCTCCGCCGTCACTCGAGGAGCTCGCTGCCGTGGAGCAAGGGGCACAAGCCGGTCAGGAGCAGAACGAGCTCGCCTTCTACCGCCAGAAGTTGCAGGAGGCGATGGCGCAGCTCGAAGCCCAGAAGGCCGAAGCCGCGCAGGCGGCGGAGCATACGATGCAGCTCGAGCAGCAGGTAGCCGCCGCCGGCGAGCAGCAGGGCCAGTACCAACAGATGGTCTCGGGCGCGACCGAACAGGCGGTCGCCGCGAAGGACGAGGTGCTGCGCGAGCAGCAAGCGTCTGCGGCAATGCGCATGGCATTCCAGCAACTTCGCGGGCAGCTCCTCAACGTTGCGAGCCAGGAGCCGCCGTCGACCGAGATGCTGGCCGAGCAGGCCGCGATGACTTCTGGTGGGGCGTCGATGCAAGGACCTCCCGCTGAAGCAGCAGGGCCTGGGGCGCCGCAGGGAGCGCCGCCACCACAAGGTGGACAACCCGCGGCACCCGCGGCACCCGCGGCACCCGCGGCAGGGGCCGACCCCGCGATGAAAGAAGCCAAACCTCCCGCCGCGGAGCCGGCGCAGAAGCAGGCGTCCATCATCGACCAAGTGAAAAAGCGCGCGCCGCATGCGCTTGTCGGTGCCGCCCTTGGGGGAGGAATCGAGCACGCGGCCGCCAAGAAGAGCAGCGATCCGCTGCGCGCCAAAATCCAGCAGTTGGAGGGCCGGCCGGAGCGGGGCTTTGGCGGGGATATGAACCTCGCCCAAGCCAAAGCCCGACTTGCTCTAGCCGACGCGGTAGCGAAGTACCCGACGGCGTCGCTCCTGTCCGGTATGGCGGTCGGGGGCGCCGAGGGGGCGCTTCATGGGCCCGCCATCGTCAAGCATTTGCACGAAGGAGCAAAGAACCTGAAGAGCCTGCGAGAGCAAAGGGGTTAGGGAGCCATCATGCTCGATTCGTTCTTGAACGTTTTGTACGTACACGAAACCCGTGCGCAGCAAGAGCGGGAGGCCATCGCGCTCTTGAAGCAGCTCCCAGAGGGCGACCTCATGAAGCTCGCTTCGGGAGCGAAGGTGGCTTCCTTGATGGGGTCTTGTGGGCCGGGGAGCGACGGCTCCTTCCTCGACAAGTTCCAAGGCTCACCCCTCTTCGAGGAGGCCGTCGCGCTCGAAGAGCAAGAGCTGCAGGCGGACATGACGAGCCTCGAGAAGCGCAAGGAGCAGCGCCTTCAATCACAGTCGGAGTCGGGGCTTTGGGACCTCCACGATGAGCTCCGGATCAAGAAGCGCCTCCTCGAGCTCCGCCTCGCGCAAGAAGACGCCGGCGGCGCCCTGGGCGCTGGGGACGCCGAGGGTGCGGCCGGTCTCGCCGATCCCCTTGCTGCCACTCCCGTTGGCACTCCGCCCATTTTGGCTGGTGGGCCTCCTGCGCCCGGAGCGGTTGGCCTCGAGGTGGGGCAAGCAAAGGAGGCTGGACCCAGATTGAAAGGGTTCGTACGTGGGGCGGAAGAGGTATGGGATGCTGGCGAAAGGCACGGCAAGCGCATCTTCAGGAAGGGCACCACTCCAGAGCAACGGTTTGAATCAATCGGTCACCATTTTGGGAAAAAGAATGCTCCGTTTGCGGTGGGGGCCGGGGTGGGGGTATTGAGCGGGCGAGCGTCAATGCGGCGCGAGAAGGAAAAAAAGAAGGAAGCATCGCTCCTCGAGGCGGTCCCTACGGTGGGAAAGACAGCGGGGATCGCCGACAAAGCCAAATTGGTTGCTTCGCGCCTCAAAGATCGGGCCTCCAACAGGGCGCGGGATGCGGGCCGGTATGTGAAAGAAGAGTTGGAGATTCATCCGAAGAGGACGGGCGCTGCTTTGGGGGCTCTCGGAATGGGGACGATTGCAGGTACGTCTGGAGCACTGGTAGGCCCCAACGAAGGCAGCCCAAAAGACAGTTTTGCTTACAAGCACCCCATTATAGGAAGTGCTGCGCAAGGCGCCCTTGCAGGAGGAGTAGTTGGGGGATTGGTGGGCAAATCGCGTGAATCTCTGACTCAACTTCGTAAGGGCGGGCTTGCGGGCGTGCAAAGGCGCGTGGAAGGCATGCGCGCCTTGCGCCAAAAGGGCCGGGACGTCGCTGACAAGCTTGGCTCCGCCGAAATGGCGCCCGAGGTGGATGGATGGGGTCGAGAGCTCGCGCGCGAGGACTTCGCGAAGGCGGCTGAAGCGGTTGCGCTCGAGGGGGCCGCGACCGAGGCCGGGCAGGTGCTTGCTAAGCACGCGCTCAGCGCCAGCGGCTTGGGGGCGATGGCGAGCCAGTTCGCGAAGAACCCGAAGAACCTTGGCACGTTGGTCGGCGGGGGCATCGGCGCAGCCGGGGGGCTCGCGAGTGGACTGCAGAAGGATGAGCACGGGCAACGGCACATCCTCGGTGGGCTTGCCCAGGGGGCAGCGGGGGGCGCCGCCGGCGCGCTTGCCGGGCACGCGACACAGAACATTCGGTCCGCCGTCCGCGGCGGGGCATCCGTCGGCGACGCGGCAAAACAGTACGGGAAGGGGCTCTTGAAGAGCACCGGCCTGTCGTCACTTGGCGGCGGTTCGGGCACTGCGGCTCCCATGAACCGCGGAACCGTTCTGCCCCTTCGCCGTCCCTCGGACCCGCCCGCCTTGGGCCTTGGGGGCCCCGATGTCTCCCAATTCGCGAAGAGACCTGGCCTTACAGGCTGAGCAATGCCCGTCCTTCTGCAGATGAAGGACTTGAAGGTCAGGTCGCTCGACCTCGACTTTCATGAGGTGTCGTGGTCGCTCGAGAACACCACGGAGGATGTCCTCGACTACTCGTTTCAACTCCTTCGCTCGGAGTCGCCGAGCGGGCCCTACGAGCCGCTCTCACCAGCGTTCCTCGATCGCTTCCTCTTCGTCGACAACGCCCTTCAGGTGGCGCACCGGTGGCGCAAGTTCTTTTACCTCTTGCGCGTCGAGCACCTTCAAACGGGGGATCACAAAGACTTCGGACCGGTAAGCAAGGACCCCGAGCCCGACCTTCTTGCGATGGAACTGCGCCGGCACATGATGCTGCTCTTTCGCGAGTTCGCCGGACGGCGCTGCTGGGTCCTTCCGATCCGCACGTTCGGCCAGCGGTGCGAGTGCGTCAACGCGACCCTGCAGCAACGGCGCCGTTCGGGCTGCGTTCTTTGCTACGACACGGGGTTTGTACGCGGGTACCTCTCCCCCATCGAGACCTGGATTCAGTTCGATCCGTCGCCGAAGTCCGAGCAGACCACCAATGTTGGCCCGATGCAGCAGTCGAACACGACGGCGCGCGTTGCCTACTATCCCCCCATGAAGCCCCGCGATGTGGTCATCGAGGGAGAGAATCGACGCTGGCGGGTCGGAACAGTCAGCCAAACCGAGCAGGGGCGTGCGCCGGTGCACCAAGAGCTCGAGCTGCAAGAGATTGCAGCGAAGGACATCGAGTTCGCGATCCCGTTGAAGCTCGAGGAGGCTCTTCGCGATCTTTGGCTCTCTCCTTCACGTAACTACACCAACCCGCACAACCTCGAGGCCTTCGATCGCGACGAGCTCCCAAGAGTTTTCTCCCTTTACCGAAGGCCCTACCCACCACCCCGATGAGAGCCCCGTCACTCTTCAGCTACTTGTCGCGCGAGGAAGGTGAGGCCATTTGCAAGCTTGCCGAGCCGAAGAAGCCATCGCGCGCGCTCGGGGCCCTGAAAGCAGTAGGCCTTCCGCTTCTTGGTTTTGGCGGGGGAGCAGTAGCCGGCTTCGCCGGCGGGCAACTGGCAGATACAATCTCCCAAAAGCTCTTGGGCCGCCCGATTCCCCAGTCGTATTTGGATTCACTCACGCCGGCGCTCGGAGCGGGTCTTGGCTTGACGTACAGCCTCTACAAGGCCCACGAGATGGAGGATCTACGCCGTGCCCTCGAAGGTCACTCAAACAAGCCCGATACCCGAGGGTAGCTTCAAGGATTCACCCCTCGAGCGTGTGCGTACGCTCTTCGCGGGTTTCATCCAGGGGCTCTTCTATGCTGCGCCGCCGGGCGCATACCACTGGGAACCACATGCCGACACGACGGAGATCTTCATCTCCGACGAGAGCCCGGTGCACACAGAGAGTTTGGGGCAGCGTCCGGGGGTGAGCCTCACGCGAGGGCCGGTGCAGTTCTACTCACTCGGTTTGGACGACATGCTCGCTCTCAACCAGGAGACAGGGACGAAGCAAAAGTCGGTGCTCGTTCCTGGGACGATGTCCATCAATTGCATCTCTCGGGTCATGCTCGAGTGCGAGCGGATCGCGTGGATCGTCGCCGAGCAGCTCTGGGCTCACCGTGAACTCCTCATGCGTGAGGGGTTCTTCGAAGTGGGCCGCCAGCCGATGATTGGTGCTCCCACGCCGGCAGGCAGTTTGGTGACCGGTGACCAGGGAGATGGGTACTTCGCAACGACGGTGAGCTGCCCCTACCAGTTCTACCGGACGACGAACATCACCCCCCTCGGAAAGCATATTGTCAGGAACATGGCGCTCACGATGCACACGAGGGTGCGTCCTGCGGCGCGGAGCCTCGGCGCGGCTGCCACCGATGGAGCCGAATTCCCGATTTCTCTACGCGGTTGTCTACCACCGTCTTTCTCTCCTGCATCAGATGCACAGGGCAATACACCCGCTCCGGGAGAAGAAGCGCCGGTGCGCCCCGTTGTTCCGCACCCCCTCAATCCTGCACAGCTTGTTGTAGTTCGATCGAGCCGTCCGAACCGCCCTGGGGTCAGACCACCTTCTATTGGTGGCCGCACTATTCCCTTATCAGATTGCTGCGTGACAGAATCTTCCTCGCACCTCATCGACACAATGAAGGTCAAGGTCTGAAAAGGAGAAGAAGATGGCGGCAGAACTTCCCCGCCCCGGGGTAGAGGTTATTCAGGTCTTTCGGTCGGTTTCCCCGACCGTGATCGCGCCTACCCTACCCCCGTGCTGCGTTGGCGTTTGCCGCCAGATTGTCGACGTACTTTCCCCCAGTGCTTCTGGTGGAAGTACGTTGAACAACGACGCACTCGTGCCGCTCCCGGCGGATTTCCTTGCGGTGGCGGGCATCGGTACGCCGGCCGTTTATGCAGGGCTCGACGGGCTCGCCCTCGTTTTGTCGGTCAACAACGGCCCGAGCGTGACGATCACCTTCACGGGCACACCCCTATCGCCCGCGCAGGTTGTCGCGCAGGTCCTGGCGGCTTTCAGCGCTGCGGGCGTCACCGCGGCGACTGCCGAGGTAGTTGGGGCTGCCCAGTGGAGGCTCCGCACCGTTGCCGCCAACGAGTTTCAATCGATCCGGGTGATGGGGTCCTCTGCCCCAGCAGTCCTCGCGGCCTTTGGTCTTGGATCCGACAAGCTCTACTCGGGGGCCGGTGGCTACGCCCAGGACCTCGTGCGCGTGAACACGTCGAGCTTTCCCGATCCGCGCCGCAACCTCGCCCAGCTTGTCATCGACCCCGCGACTGTTCGTGCCTTTCTCTTCATGGGAGGCGTGGGTGGAACGCTCACCGAGGTGCGGCGCGACCGCGCCTTCTTGCGAAGTGGCCTCGCGGCCGTAGCCCGTACGGAGGGCTCCGTCGATTTGACGACACTCACGTATGGCGGCTCCGCGACGGTGAATACCAAGACGCTCATCTTGACCATCGGCGGCGCCGTCCTCACGACGACTTTTGCGACCCCGGCTGATCTCCCTGCGATGCTGGCGCAGATCAACGCTGTCATCGGCGCTGCTGCGATCGCGAGTGTGGAAACCGGGACCAACCATTTGGTCATCCAGAGTTTGGCCTCTGGCATTGACGCAACCATCCTCGTCGGTGCTGGGACGGCGAACGCCGACCTTGGCGTCACTCCCGGCACCACCCTTGGTGAGACCGCGGTGAAGGCGATCGACAGTGGGAGCGGCGCGGCAGTGACCCCACTCGTGCAAGCTCCAGGTGCGAACTTCTCCGAGACCGCCCAAGCGGCTGTCGTCACAGGCACTGCGAGCATCGCGACGGGTGTTCCTGATGGGGAAACACTGACGTTGAACGACGGTACGGGCGTGCAAACGGTCACGTTCACGGGCGCGACGAACCAAGCCACGACGCTCGCTGCCATCAACGCTGCCTTCGGGGGCGCTGCTGGCGGCCAAGTCATGGCGACGGTGAACGGCTCTATTTTTCTGGTGCTCACGCACGCAGCGCTTGGAGTCGAGAGCACCATCACAGTTGTAGGAGGCACAGCCCTCACGGCGCTGGGACTCACGGCTACACTCGCGCGAGGACGCGCGTACCCCGTGGCGCCAGGCGACGAGCTCTACGTGGATGGTGCTTTGCTCGGTATCGTCACCCAGGTCGCTCCGGGCGCCGTGACAAGCACGTTGAAGCTCGACCGGCAGATCGCCATCAACGGGGACCTCGGCCAGTCGTACTACATCATGGCCAAGGGCCTCCCCGCCGCAGCGCGCCCCAGTCCGGACCTTTCGCTCGATGTGTCGGGCAACGTCACCATCAAGCAGGAGCTCATCCGCGACACCCAGGGCGATCCCGTCGCGACGGGGCGCGCGCAGATCTACCTCGCGTACCACGCGGTTCGCCAGGATGTTTCGCCCCTCGCTAGAAGCCCCGGACTCTTACGCTTCGACGACACCATTGCGCTCGGCTCGCAGCTTGCCCCTGTCAATGCGGACAACCCCCTTGCGCTCGGGCTCTACTTCGCCCTCTTGAATGCCCCCGGAATTCAAATCACCGGCCTCGGCGTCGATGCGGCCACGGGCGGCGCACCGTTCGGCACCGTCGAAGCATTCGCCCGTGCTGCTACCTACCTCGAGGGCTTCGACGTCTACGCGATCGCGCCGCTCTCGCACGACCCCGGCGTCGGCCAGCTCTTTGAAGCGCACGTCTCCGCAATGAGTGCGCCCGAGCAGAAGGGAGAGCGCATCGTCCTCTTCAACCCGTCGGCACCGGTGGCGAAGCTCGACGCGCTCGTTGGCTCGGGCCTGAGTGGCAACAGCACGACCACCGCGCACCAGTTCGACACAGGTATCGCCAACCTCGGCGCGCTCCTCCTGGCCAAGGGCGTGAGCCCGGTGGGGGCGCTCGCCGTCAGCGCCGGCGTCTACCTCGACATCGGCAATGGGCAGAAGTACGCCGTAACGAACGTCGCTGGCTCCATCGTCGTCGTGAAAACGAGCGCCTTTCTCCCGGGCGAGAACGACGACGGGTACTTCGCTACCACGACCCTCTCGACCGCCCTCATCGCGCAAGCCTTCGCAATTCGTGTTCGAGGCGCGGCGCTCGTCCTCACCGACGGCACCCCCGACAAGTCGAGCATGGCGCTCACCTACCAGAAGATGGCGCAGGCGTTTCAGAACCGCCGCGTGTGGCACGTCATCCCGGACCGGTGCGCCGCAACCATCAACAGCATCGAGCAAGAGATCGATGCGTTCTACGTGTCTGCGGCGGTTGCTGGGATGGTGGGCAAGCTCCCCCCGCAGCAATCGTTCACCAACTACCCCATCACAGGCTTCACGCGCGTGATGGGATCAAACGATTTCTTGAGCGAGCGCCAGCTCAACATCGCCGCCGGCGGCGGCAATTTCATCATCGTGCAGGACGGCCAAGGAACCCCGCTCAGTGCGCGCATGGCGTTGACGACCGACATGACGTCGGTCGAAACGCGCACCGACTCTGTTACCAAGGTGGTCGACTTCGTCGCGAAGTTCATGCGCCGGGGGCTGCGCAACTTCATTGGTCGCTTCAACATCACGCAGGGCTTCCTCGACTCTCTCGGGCACGTGATTCAAGGGCTCGGGGGTTTCCTCGTCGAGTCCGGGGTTCTCGTCGGCTTCAACTTGAACAACATCATCCAAGACGAGAATGCGCCTGACACGGTGCTGGTCGATTGCACGCTCGATGTGCCGTTCCCCTGCAACTACATCCGGCTCACGTTGGTGGTGTGATGCGCTTGGTGGACTCCATCCGCAAGACGGCCGCCCTGGAAGAGGGCCGTCGTAGCTTCGAAGAGCTCGCGGGCCGCCGCGGCCGGAGCGCGTCAGCTCTCGACCTCGTGCTCATGCGCAAGGCTGGAGCAGCCGATCCTTCTCTCTTGGCAATTGCAGGAGCGCTTTGTCCAGAGCGCCCCTTGGCCACCTACGAAGCCGTGGGGGGCACGTACGCGCTGGACAGGGGGAGATGAACCGTGGCGGGCAACTTTAGCGACTGGGCACCCTACTCGAACTACGTGCAGGCCGGCCTTGTGGATGGCCGGTATGCGAACGCTGGTTTCACCATGCTCGCTGCTGGGCCCCCACGGCTTGCCAACATCGGCGGGGCGGCGGCGATCTCCGGCGCGGTCTCGGGCAACGGTCAAGCAGCCAACCAGATCGTCTACCCCGTGGGCATCGTTCAGAACTTCAACCTCAGCCACACGCGGCAGTTCTCGCGCATCTTCGAGATCGGAAGCGAGCGGTCGTACTTCATCGCAGGCCGGACCGTCGGGCAGATCGGACTCGGCCGGATTTACTACCACGGCTCTTCTCTCCTCCGGATCCTCTACGCCTACTACCAGGACCTCGTGCCGCCGACGATCGTGCCTGCGATGTTCCCGAACGCGGGCGCAGCGCTCATGTCGAACCCGCACGACGTTGTCATCCCCCCCGGGTACGAGAACATCTACCTGAACCTCGCGTCGGACCTTTTCGCGCAACCGATCGGGCTGCTCATGTACATCCGCGACATCAACCTCGACACGCTCGCGGCGGTCTACTTCGAGGCCTGCTACCTGCCCAACCATTCGTGGGCTACCGATTCGCAGGGTGTTCTGATTCAGGAGTCGGTTGCCGTGCAGTTCGAGCGCGCCGTTCCTGTCGCGGTGGCTGCCCTCACGCTCATCTCGAACCAGACCAGCACCAATGCAGGTGGCGCCAACGCGACTTTCCCTGGCATCCCAGGGTCCTGATCTCCCATGTCGACCCCGTTCGCCCTCCAAGCCACGCTCCAGCTGCCTCCGGACGTGGGGCTACCCCAGGTATCGGTCGCCCTCGCTGTCTCCTCGCAGTTCGACAGCAAGGCCGATTTCGACCTTCAACTTACCGGTGCAGGGACGCATTCAGTCAACCTCGGTACGTCCATCGCCCCCGGCTTGAAGGCGCTCCTCGTCAAGGTCGACGCAAGTGCAACGGCAGCGCCCATCACGCTGCTTGTGAATGGGGCGGTCACCGGTGGGTTCGAGATCTCACCGGGAGGTGGGATCGCGCTTGCTTCACCCAATCCCGTAGTGGGCATCACGGCCCTCGACATCGTCCACACGACAGCGGTCACCGTACGGATCTGGGCACTAGGATGAAGGGTAAACGCGATGACGGCCCACCCTTTTCTCCTGAAGCACTACGGCACTAGCCAGCTCCTCACGGAGAAAATGGCCGGTGAGCTTCCTTTGGTCGCGCGCCTCAGCAGCATTCTCGTCAGTGCTGGGCTTGGGCACTCGGCAGTGAAGAGCCAGGCCAATCAGCGCGAGGAAGCAGCACTTCTGAATTTGCTGGCCGAAGAGGCCGAGAAAGGGCGCCTGCGCCCTGCTCTCACCGCGCTCCAGCACTCCCACGTCAAACCCCTCATTGGCCGCGGCGGCATTGATCCGTCGCTTGTCCCAGTTGGCATGGACGAGGGCATGACACGCCTCGCCTCCATCGCTGAGGCTTCGGGCCGCGCGCTCGCCAAGCTTGGTGGAATGGGCTACACGGATTTGGCAGCCGGGGCCGGGAAGCTCATGGGGGGAGCCGCCAAGAGGATTCTCCCGGGTTGGAAAGGGCAAGCTGCTCTTGGCGCGGGCGCGATCGGTGCGGCCTACCTTGGGACCAAGGCTGTGCGCGGCGGTCTTCGTGCTCTCGGCAATGAAGGACACGCCAAGAACTACGGCGCCGGGAATTACCAAGTGCCGACGGGTGTGAACGAGTACGGCCAGCCACAGGCTGGTACCTAGTGTTCTAAGAGGAGGCCGATCATGACTGCAGGTTCAGGTTTGTTCTCGACTCAAAAGCCGAATGTGCCTCATACGGTGCAGCGTGGTGTCGGTGTTGCGGGTGAGGTGTTCGACCTTCGCGATGACGTCAAACGGACCATGGCGCCGATGGCAGCGATCACCGTGGAGGAATTCACGAACCCGCCAGCGGCCGTCGCCAATGCGATCAAGCTCGCCATCGCGTCTTCGCTTGCCGTTCAAACGTACTCTGGCGCAGCGCTCAACGGTGCGGTTGGAGCAGGCACCATGAATCCGCCTCGCAACATCACCGTGACGACTGCAGGGGTGACGCCGGCAGACGCTCCCGCAACGGCAACGGTTCTCGGGGTCGACGTCAATGGGGCGGTCATCAGCGAGACGATCACCGTCGCCCAAACAGCGACCATCGCCGTGGGAGCCAAGGCGTTCGCCAAGGTGACGTCGATTACCTTGCCCGTTGGGCAGGGGGCGGCCGCAACGCTGGCGTTCGGCTTCGGTGCGCTCATCGGTCTTGGCAAGAAGATCGTGACGCGCGCTGGGCTGACCTCACCGGTGCGTGAAATCGCTGTTGGGGTGGAGGTCACTACGGGCACCTTTGCGGCGGCCTCGGTTGGCCTTCCCAATGGGACATACTCGCCCGCGTCAGCTGCGGACGGGACCCGGGACTTCGCCCTCTACTACGAGTACAACCCCCTCGTCTGAACGCGCTTTTGGCTTGCGCCACCCAGGGTTACCTTTCGGGCCGTAGAGTTTGCGCTTCCAGGCGGCGGTCTGGCGCAGGGCGCGCGTTTCGACTTCTGCGAGGGTGCCGTAGGTCACATGCCCGAACTGAGCGAGCTCGTTCCACATTTGCCATCGGCCTGGGCTGAGCTCGACCACCTCAAAGCACCCAATCTTCCTCACGGCTCGGGCGCCCTTACTTCAGCCACCAGTAGGCCCCCTGTTCGCCCGCCGGCACGTCGACGCCGGGGATGGGCAGGCTCGACTCGGCTTCAGGGCGGGGGGCGTCAGCGCGAGGCGTGCGCGGCGCTGGGCGGCCCTTCGTAGGGGAGCTGGCAAAGTCGATCGTGGCGAGGTCCAAAATCTCCTGCTCGGCGGCGCTGAGCCCCTTCAAGGTTTTTGCCCCGGCAACAAGGTCGTGAAGGAGAAGAACGGCCTCCTCCTTGAACTTCTCCGGATGCTCGAGGCTGTCCTCGTAAAGGGGTTCGACTTGTCCCACAAGGCCGTCAAAGAGGCCCTTCTTTGGGGGTGGCGTCGCTTGGGTCTCCGCCTCGAGCCGGACCAGCTCCATGAACGATGGGAACTTCGGTGGCAAGGGTGGAAGTATCGAAGCCAAGTTGAGCAAGCTCTCCGGGTTCGAATCGGTCGGCGAGGTAGCGAAGGAGCTCCTGGACTTCGGCGTCATGGCACTCTTCTAGAATCTCATCTCGGTGAGCTAAAAAGAAGTCGGTGAGGATGGCCCCCACCAACCTTGAGAGGGTGGCGGGGGGTCTCTTGCGTTCGACCAGCTTCAAATGGACGGCCTGCTTGTACTTTTGCAGCAGGCGCCAGATGGGTTGCTCGAGCTTCACGCTCACACCGTGCTGCTCGAGCTCCGGTCTCATTGCCGTTTCCAACCACCCGCAGGCGCGCGGGACCTCTCCTCGGTGACCTCGAAACCCAATTGGAGCAGGAGGTACTTTTCGAGTAGCTCGCGCATTTCGACGCGGTAGTTGATAGGTGTAAGGCGCGGGCGGAAGGTCCCCATGAGCTTCTCTTCTGTGGCTTCAAGCGCTTGCTCGTAGGTCGGCGGAGTTCTCCAGAGTGCACGCTTGGAGGACCAGCAGTTCATGACCATTGCCGCTTCCCGGGCGCGGCCTCCAGAAGCTTGCGCGCAAAAGAGTGCCCTTACCATCAAGCTCGATGGCATTGTGCCCTTTCGAATGTGCTCCAGATGATGTGTGTCGTCAGGCTCGATTTCATCGGCGTCGTCACGGAAAGCGCCCATGAAGCAAAGTGCGCAGTCTCTCGGACCACCTGGATCAGGTAGGCCGTGATAGACGAGCTTGCGCACGTAGGCGATCGCGTATTGTCGGGCCTTGACCCGCATCGAACCTGCATCCACGCGATTCAGACCTTGAAGGTCGAGCCGATTGAAGTTCTTGTCGAACCGGGCATTGTTCTTCCACGGTCGAAGCCCTTTGGGGGTGTGCAGGTAAATCCACTCATCGGCTCGCCACATGGAGCACTTGCCTGGTGAATAGAGGCGGATGCGATCCTTGGTAGTCATCGTCGGGTGACCACCATGGTTGAGGCTGAATGAACCGTCTGGGTGGTATCTGATGATGTCGGTGTCAAAAAGCTGAAGGTAGAGGGTGCTGTTAAGAGGCTCCTTGTGTCGCCACAAATAGGTCTTGTGGGCGAGTTTCCGTCGGAAGGGTGCCCTTGAGGTGAAGCACGCGAGGGCTTCCTGATAGTTCATCTCGAAACCTTTCGAGAGAAGGGCGAATCGGCCTTCGGTACTAGGGGGTAGTACCATCTTCTCCATTGTTCTTGTACCCGCAAGTGCGGTAACTTTTCCGGAGGCTCGGGTACAAGGATCATGGAAGACAGTTTGACCCCAGGTTGTCGGCACTTTCTCCACCAGATGAAGAGCGACGACCCAGCGCCGTTCGGCGACACGCCGAGCTGGTTTCGGTTCTACAAATGGGATGTTGAGGGAGAGGTGTTCGTCACTCGAGCAAAGGGCCGGCACCTCGACATCTCTCAAGGCGATCTTCTCTGGTTTGTGCTCGACGCGGAGCTCGTTGGTGGCGCTCTCATTGTACGAACCCTGATCGATCCTCTTGGGTCGCATTGTCAGGAGCTCTGGTACGAGCCCACTCGCGGATGGGCACCGCGCACGAAACTCCTGCTCTCAAACTCCTTGCTGCTTTGCGAGGACAGTCAAGTCTCTCCTTGGCAGTCAGGGACGTGGCTTGCGCAGTGCGCGCTCCGATTGGAGGGAGCAGCTTAAGAATGCCTTTGTGGCCTTCACGAAACTGCTGTGGCTCCCATGCAACGGGGCCTCTACATACCCGCGTTAGGGTGTTGACATCTATTGTTGCCCTGGCATCCTGGCGTTTCCGGGGTGCCGCTTTTGAGTGGCTGCGAAACATGTGCTCTCACATACGCTTTCGACTGTCTGACGTGTTCGCTCAGCACTGTAGGGACTTCTTGCCGCATTCTTTCAAAGAGGGCTTCATCACGTGAATCTTGTGACAAACGTCGCCCCTGATCTGCTAGAAACACATCGAAGCGCTGTGATGGAGTCCGTAAAACCACTCCAGAGTTTGTGCAGAGTTCTGCTCAATGCACCTGCACCACGGCCCTCTTGTTTTGTGCGCTTCCTATGCGCGAGAGTCGTAGGAGAAAACTGGTCATGCCGATGAACTATGAGAAAATTACAGTCCCCCGTTTCGCCGAACGTTTGAAGGCGGGCATGTACAAGAACGTGACCGCGGCGCGCCGCGCGATTGGGAAGGCGGATTGGTCGGAACAGGAACGGCAAAAGGCGCAGGCGATCACCAACAAACATTTTGGCGCTTCGGACGTCGCTCGACCCTCGAAGCCCTCGGTGAGTGCCAAGGTGTCGGTGGATCAGGGGCCTAAAAAGTCCGAGCGATCCGCGGTTGCTTTACCTTCAACCTCAACGACCTCCTCACAAAGGAAAACCTCTGGCGCAGCGCCCACCAACGCGGAGATCATCGACCTCTGTGGGGTTGCACATGATCTCCTCCAGGCGCTCATCAAGGCTGCCGAACTCTCAGCGGAGGGGCGCCCCCTCATGATGAAGGGGATGGCGGTGGTCTACAATTGCATGCGGATTGTTCAAGGAGCACTCGACCAAACGTCTGTAGAGGGCACTGTGACATCGGCCCAACAAGGTCTTCGCGACCTTGGGAAGCAAGTAGCCCCACAAAGCTTCATCTCTCGAAGGAGGTCCAACAACGCGCTTGCGGCTTCCCCAACCGAGGCGCGTTCTGCAGCGAGCGGACGCTAGAGTCGCTTAAGCACCCCTATCGACCCACCCCCACTCTTCTCCTCAGGTTCTCCCGCCACCCACCTGTCCCCGTGGCGCGCGAGCGGGATGCTCCAACTGCACGTTCCATGAGGGGATTCGAAGACTGCCATCACCTCCTTCTGCGCCCTCTGCTCAACGAGTAAGAGGGCGTAGGCGTTGGTGCGCTCCGCGAAGAGACCAATTGCAGCCTCACGTTCCTCGCCTGCGATGGTCTCCAAGACCGCGAGGCAGGGGCCATCGATGGGATGCCCTGTGTCTGAGGTCACCGTCTCCTTCGGCCAGGCTACGATGAAAGCCTCGACCTTTCCCCGCTTGTTCCACCCAGTCCTAACCACCGCGACCATCTTTTTCGCGGTTTCCACCAGCGAATCGTGGATGAAGCGTTCTGACTTGATGTACTCGCCCAAGCTCATGTAGAAGGCACTATGGACCGTGAGGTTGTTCTTCTACAACAACTTCGAGGGGGCCTTACGAACTGGCTCGACATCATCCGTCGGGCCACAGGACTGAAGTTGGTCCGGATCGAGGGCACTCCTGCTGAAGGCCTCTCGATCATCGGGAGCAGTTACCCCCCAAGAGCATCGCTCGAATTTCGGAAGACGTTCCCTCCCCGCGTACTCTTCGGGCGCACATTCGATGGCCCGCCTGCGGGTCGACAGCTCGTAAAGCGCCCCTGCGAATGCGCCCGAGAGTTCATACGCGAGGTTCTGGAAAAACGGGGGATCCTCTCTTGATCAAACGGTTCAAAGCCGTTCTCGACGGTGGTCAACGCCACGTCTTTGCCACCGGGGCCGTGCGGGAATTGTCGCAGGGCAAAGGGAGATTCGATCTCCTCCCCGCCTATCCACTGCTCCGTCTTGCCATCCACTACGAGAATGGGGCGCGCAAATACCTTCCCCGAAACTGGGAAAAGGGCCTTCCTCTTTCGACGTTCATCAACTCAGCTTTCCATCATCTCACTCTTTTTTTGGGAGGCGATCGTTCTGAGGACCACATGATGGCGGCCGTTTGGAATGAGTTCGCCTACGTCCACACCGAGGAAATGATCCGTCTCGGGAAGTTGCCGAAGGCGCTGGCAGACCTTCCAGAAGAAGGTCCTTTGAGCCCGCGTCGAGAGAAAGGTACAACTAGGGTCGATGATGTTCTCTTTGACACAAGAGCAGTACGAAGCCCTGGTCGCACTCGCAAGGCGCGGCTCTCCCGCCCCCCAGCAAAAGCGTGAGCTCGAAACGTTCCTTGAGCTGATTGAGGCCGCAAACGGCGTCTCGCGGGACAAGCTCTGGGTGCAGTGGCAGGAAGCGGACACCGCCTTGCCGCCCTCGGCAATGTTTCCTGAAGTTTGGCCTCCCGAACTGCGCAAATACATCGAGCTCATTTCGCGGCCGATTGCACGGGCTGATGTGGACAAGGTCCTCACGATCCATGCTCGAAAGCCCGTGAATGTACTGGTGACGCCCGATCCTGCGGCCCTGGTGGGTTGGACGGCCCTCGAGGACTTCTTTCATCGATGAAGGGCGGCGAAGAAACGACCTACGCCCTGCTCTTGCGGGTGCGGGAACCACTCGGTTCGCGGTCGGGCCGGTTGACATCCCCGAAGTAAAAGTAGAAAAAGAACGTCGGATGATGGCCGACAAGAAGGTACTACAGTAGTTCTTCTTGGTGGGTGGTGGGGGCCCATGATGACCGACCTTGTGGTGGTTGAAGTCGAGCTGACGGATGGGCAGCGCTACGTTTTTCCCGACGTTGCAGTGGCCATGCTCAATACCGTCCTACGGCTCATGTCGTGGCCCAAGGTGGACAACGTCGTCCTCGTGAACGTCCAGGGGGCATGCCTTTCCATCCCGAAGCACCCCATCATTCGCATCACTGCGGGGAGTGAGGAGGTTTGGTGCGCCTCACCTGCTTGAATTGCAATGCTGAAGTACCGGCTGATCAGGGGCAGTTCTTTGCTGCGGTGTTCGTCTGCGCTTCCTGCTTTTCCATGGCATCTCGGCTGCACGAGCGAAGCATGCACGAGCTCCAAATGCTTCAGACCATGCTTCGCGAGGCCATCCGGCTCTCGCTTCTCGAAGGCCGGCTCCGCCTCTCTGGGGCCCCTGATCAGGAGGTATCTAAGCGCGATGTGCTTCGAGCCATCGTTCAACTAGCGGAGGACCGAAATGCTGATCGAGGCCGCGCTGATGTTCGAGGTGCAGCGAACCAACCTCCGGATCGATGAAAGGACAGCTCGAAAGTATGTCGATTGGATCGTGGAGCAAGCGACGACACACAGGCTCGACCCATGGCTCTTCTTCTCGCTCGTATACGTCGAAAGCCGCTGGACGGCGGCCGTGGTACGCGCCGAGGGGGATAAGTCCTGCTCGGTCGGGCTCGGTCAAATCAACGTCTCGGACTGCGATCCCCTGGAGATCGAGCGCCTGCAGGAGCCCCACGAGAACCTCCGGAACGTGGGCTGGCGCCTGGCGCAACTTCGCCGCATCTGCACCCGTGACTGCGAGGGCATTCGTTGGCTCAGGGGCTACAACCCCGGAAGCAAGTCCTACGTCTCCAAGGTAGAGACCGTTTTAGAGCGCTGCCATGCTGATTACGAATCCCCTCTTCGCGAAATACCTGCTGGCTTGCACCTTTCCGGGGTGCAGTGGCAAAGCGGTGATCGAACAGGCCGAGAGTGCGGGGCTTCAGCTTGGCGAGCTCGTTCCGGCGGATCAAGCGAACCCATCCTATGCGAGGTGCCCCAAATGTCGTCGCTGCCTGATGAAAGTGATCGAAGGCCCGCCCCTTCCTCTACCGCGGGGGCCGGTGGGATTCTCACGTCTTCCGACCGAGTAAGCTTTCAGGCACCCGGTTGGTCGGGTGCGATTTGGCACTGCGCGAGCGCTGTGGTGGTCTGCCGCGACTGCGAGGGCAGCGGGCTCGTCTGGTGTTACTACGATATGAAGGCGGTCTATTTGTCGCAGGCAGCTGCCCTCGCGCTCGCCCAGGGCGCATTCTTGGGGGCGCTCTTCCCGAACGACGGGTACTTCTCCATGGAGGGAGGGACGTGCACCGGTCCGTTCTTTTTTCTTTCCGGCCGGCCTTCTCTTGTCTTCGGCACACCCCGAGTTATGGACGTCGTGCTCGCGCGGGTTTTGGAGGCCCCTCCCGAGATCTCGCCGATCGAGCTCGTTGGCAGGCTGGTCGAGCAGTTCCTTGCGCGGCGTTGACGCGCGTTTTTCTTTTAGCTAGTCGTTGTGGTGGGCGTACGATGTACGCACAGTGCGGGGGTACATGAGAAAAGAACCAGAACAAGTTGCCGTCCCATTGCCGGGCAGCGGGGGGCCGTTTGTGGCTGCAGGTGTCACAGATCCCGCTGCAATCCAGTATCGCCAGGCGCTCGAGGAACGCATGAAGGCGAGGCCAAGTGGGGGAGCGCCGTCCATTCCCTTGCTCAATAGTGAGGCGCGCAGCGGTGCAACCATGGCCGAGCAGGCGGCTGCCTCGAGGCCACCGGCTGCCGCTCCTGGGTCGATTTTCGAAGCTCCTCCAGCGGCTCGCCCTTCTGCTGGGCTCCTCCCTCAGGACATGCTCCCAGACGAGGCAACGCGCGATCCTGCCTACCGGGACGGCAGCGGGGCGAGGTACGCAACCGCGCAGCCGCAGCTCGCGCACAAGTACGGCGTCATGCGCAACGGGCAGCTCGTTCCACCCCAGAAGCTGGTGCCGCCGAAACCGGGCCTTAGCACCGCCACTGCAGAAGGCATCCAAGCGCTCGAGGCTTTCAACCGCACGAGGCAGCAGGCGGAGTCGACGGACCCCAGCGTCGAAGCGGCAGCGGCGGCCGGCTCGGCAGGCGCGGCCGCGCGCCTCGCCAATCCTTCGGGCGATCCCAATGTTGCACCGACAACTGAAGCTGAACGCAAAGAGGTCGAGCGCGCCCTGAAGCAGCTCGACGACTTCGACTTCAACAAATTCCGCGAAGCGATGATGAAGGACATCATCAACAACGACGAGCAACGCAAAATCATCGAAGAGCGCCTGAAGCCTATCGAGCTCGACGACCTGCTCGTCAACGGTACGGTGACGCAGTTTATCCCCATCGTGCCGGGCAAGTTTGAGCCCGAGTTGCAGGACCTGTCAGGGGAGACCGATCTCGCGCTGAAGAGACTCATCATGGAGGAGTCGAAGAGCATCGAGATCAACTCCCGCTACTTTCTCGACAAGTACTCCTTGATGAGCGTGGCGGCCGGGCTTCGATCCATCAATCGAAACCCCCTGCCCGATTATCGAAATGCTGAGGGCAACTTCGACGACGCACTCTTCTGGGCGAAATTCAATCGCGTGATGAAGTTCAACTTTCACATGCTCGCGAGTCTTGGCGTCAACTTCTTTTGGTTCGACGTTCGGGTGCGCAAGCTCTTCGTCGCGGAGAAGCTAAAAAATGGCTAGAGACCCCCGAAGGCTGGGCGAGAGCGACGCTCTTGTTCCAATCGCTGCGCGAGCCGCCCGAGAGAGGGTCGCTTCGGGAGTCTGTTCTCGTCCTGTACGTGCTGAAGAAGGAACAGATCGAGCACGCCAGATTTCGAGCGCTTGCGCAGGGAATCGTCAACAAGGAGAAGGCGGTCGAAGCATTCGAGCAGTACCAGCGCGCCGCGTTTCCTTGGATCGAAACGCAGAAGCGGCGCGATGCGGAGGCGCACATCAAGCTCTTGGTCGAAGAAGTGAAACGGGGCACGCTCGGCATTCGGCCTCTTTGGGAGAAGCCCATTCGAAGCCGCATGCGCACGCGCATTGTGCAGCGAGATGAGGCAGTGCGCAGCGAGAAGTCGATGGACGACCTTTACGGAAAGCTCGGAATGGTGGTGCCGGTGAAATGAGTTTGGTGCGCGCGGTGGGATCAACAGGACTTTTTTGTTCACGGTGCGGCGCCGCGGCCGTCGACCACATCGAGCTCACTGGGACGGCCTCATGCCGAGTCTGTGGTTGGACGGGGCCCGAGGCAGCGCTCGTAGCGATGCCCTTTCAGCACGAGCTTGGGGCATCCAATGAGGAGATGCTGCGCTTTTTCTTTCTCGATGTCCGTGCCGCCCTTGGAGAAAGATTCGCGTTGGAGATCGGCCGACTTCTCCTCCATTGGGGGTTTCTCACAGCCCCAGACCCCAAGGTCCTTGCTCGCTACCTTGCTGCATGTGCACGGGGCATTGTGCAGGCCATTGTCGAAGAACGAAATCAATTGGAAAAGGAGCATCATGGGCCTCCCGGATGAAGAGACGCCTTTTCTCCACCACCCCGATCTCATCGACGACGATCATGAGAAAAATGGGCTCTGCTGCTTTCTCGATGGGGCACGGCAGTGTGGGCCCGATTGCATGGCCTTCACGACGTTACGCCCAGAAGGGCAGGACTATGTCGGTCACCAATGGGCGAACTGTTTGCTGCTGGTCAGCGCCCATCGGGGAGCCAAGCACCTCACCATCTTGGCGCAGGTGACAGACGGGCTTCTCAGAAAAACACGCGTACAGGCAGCGGATGAAGCGCGGGTGGCGCAAGCCCCGCCGCCGCCACCGAGGTGATGCTGTGGCCCATTTGAACGTTGCCATCATCAGCCTCAGTCAGGACATGGACCTCAACAATGGCACCATGGCCAACTTCATGCTCATTCGTTTGCCGAATGCCAAAATCATTCGGGCGCTCATCGAGGAGGATGCTGCCCAGGAGATCGTGAGTCTTGTGTTGGGCGGTCGTGCGACCACCGGTGAGGCCGAAGCGCCCTCGGACGACGACTCCATCGATTTGAACGGATCGGTTCGTTTCAACCCGCCGGTGGGGGATTTGCCGGCCGATTCACCTGAGCTACCGGCGCCACCGAAGCGGCCTCGCCAGGTGGCCAAGGATGACCTTGGATACCCCGTTCTGAGATCTGACGATGCGGTCGAGCCCCGTGATGAAGATGGCGTGGGGCAAGTATGATCATCGTGCTTTGTCACCACTGCTCGCTCACCGTCCGGGTGATGGGTGACTCGGACGAGGTGCAGCACCTTGTCGGGGAACGTTCAGACTTTTGGCCGGATCGGTACCCCTGTCCCCGATGCGGCCGACACGCGGTGGGCAACCTGGAGCAAGACATCCTGGCAGGGGAACTGGCCCGCTTTCATGTCCGCGATCTCACCCCCCAGGAGGCCTTAGCGGCCTTTCATGGCTTCGGGCTTCCCAGCGAGCAGCGCTGCACCAAGGAGACTGTCGAGACACTTCTTCGTGAGAACCCCATACGCCGCGTGGCGGCCAAGAACATCGAGGGAGCCGAGCGTTGCTATGTGCAGCATCTCGAGCTTTGGGATGGGACGAAGATCTACTTTGGCGCGGGCCCCGACGGTGCGGTGATTTACCGAATTGCTCCACCTTACTCCTACACCGAGAAGGTCTCGCATGAACTCCAAGCCGGCTGAGGTCGTTCTTGAGTACCGAAGGGTCGCCGAATTGTCGACGGGCCAGATTTACGTTCGTGGAGATCACGGAGAGCGCATCGATCCAGTCCTCTTTGAAAACGCTCGTTTCGACACGATGCTCTACACCCTCGCGAGCACGCTCAAGGAGTACCCCGACGACACGGCTGTAACCTTGGTTCGAACCGATCGCTCCGGCTGCGTTCCCTACAAGATCGACCAGGGCACTCTCGAGCTCTTGCGCACGGATCCCGTTGCGACCGTTCAGGCCTTCTGCTTCATAGGCAGTCCTTCATCGGTCGTTCAGCGTGTGCAGGCAGAACGCCAGCCGTCCATCCCTGTCCTGCGGACTGGTATTGACGTTCTGGCTGACGCTTTCGGCGACCTGGTCTACGCGCGGGTCCTTGGCGACGACATCGAGTGTCCAGGTTGTGGGTTTTGGAGCCCCGCTCAGGAGGGGCTGTTTCGCTGCCAAAAGCGATGTCAGGTCGAGCTTGCGATGACGGTCTCGGGACCTTGGGCGGCGGTGGCCGTCGTCGATCTGCTCAACGCACCTCTCGACAAGTTCTTCCTGCCGCGCGCGTGGAACCAAGCATATTGGATTGATCGGGGACTCTTGGCGAGGATGTACACGGAATACCTATTGGAGAGGGAGGCAGCACTATGTTCGACAATGCAACCAGCAATATGAGGGCAGTGGGTGTTGGGATTCCAGAAGGACAGCGCACCCAACGTGGGGAAGGGATCAACTCGCTGCAGCACTTTGTCCCCACTGAGATGTTCGCGGTTCAGTACTGCGATGAGGGGGGCATCGAGCATAAGACGGTAGTCATGAACATTGGGGGGCAATGGTACATGCCGCCCAATGGCGAAAGCTGGGCTCAGTCGCTCCGACCGCTCAAGGAAGAAACGTGGCTCTCCAAGCAGCTGTCCGCTGCGCTGCAGTCCCACAACGCCCCGGTCCCGAAGACCGATGCAGTCGACATCCTACCGGCAAAGCACGCATGACCTTCCGGCCCTTTGGCGACTACCTACTCGTGCGCCTGGAGGAGCCCCGAGAGCGCGGTCCCATCTTGCTGCCACACGGTACACGTATCCGCCTTGGCCAAGTGATTTCGATCGGACTGGGCCGTCACAGCAAGCGTGGTAACCGCATCCCGAACGAGCTCACCGCCGGCGACCGTGTCGCCTTCTTCCGGGAAAACCTCGAGCATCGACCGGGTAAAGAGATTCAAAACGTACTCACGTACCTGGTTGCCGACGACGTTGGTCTCTTGCGTGAACCCGACGTGCTCTTCGTGGTGCCCTACGATTGGGATGGAGCGCTCTCATGAAACTCGTCGTTGCGACCGAGCCGGGTGTGGTCGAGCTCAACTTCATGTGGCTGCCTACCTGGCTCGGCCTGAACTCCCAACTCAAAAAGGAGCTCGAGGCCGAGCTTCAGCCCCTCCTCGTCGGCCAGGCCCTCACTGAGGAGCTCCTCCAGCAAGCGCACGACTACATCCTTGCATACCTGGTGAAGCGCCACCCCGAAATGGAAGGTCTACGGGACTACCTCGATGCCCTCAAGTTTGTCCGCCCTCTTGAAGCGTGAGCGCTTGCACTTACGACTTGAGCCTCGACTGCTCGGGAACGTAAAGCGCCTCTCGAAACGCCGCGACGTGACCGTGACAAGTCTTGTCGAGGAGGGGCTCCGCTACGTGGTGCAAAAGGACGAAGCCGAGCGTGACGCCTTGCGCGACATAGAACCCTCCACGGCCATCGACGCAGAGCAAGTTTGATGAACTACGAAGAGAAGAACGAGACGATTGAGATTCCGATCGGCACTGGGGTCGAAGGTTTTCTACGGGCGCTTCGTGAAATTTTGCAACTTGGCCGCATCCAAGAGGTCCACATCGATGCGAGGGGCAAGATCTCCTACAAGCGCTTTGCAAGGGAGGGTGAAACGCCCCAACCGCTTGACCTCGATTTCGAGTCCCTCATGCCCTACGCCATCGTGCGCAACGGGTACGTGGAAGAGGTGATACCGTCTACGACGAACGCAGCGGTGGTGCTCGGCCAACTCTTTGCGCGCGCGGCCGCCGATCATGTCTACCCCGTTGCTTGGGTTGCGGGGGCTAACACAACGTTCTGGTCGTGGCTTACGAAAAGCACAGGACTTGCGGGCTCGGTGCGCGATGAGCTCTACGGCCTGCCCTTCTTGCAAGACCACATGCTCGAAGACTCGGTCCTTCTGCTGTGTGCTGCGTACGGCCGGCGCGCGGCGATCAGCGACACGCAGCGATCTTACAAAATCCTGATGCCCGAGGTGCCCTGATGAATGCGATCACGTTGGCCGTTGTTGCTTCCGGTATTGTCGAGCGCGCAGCCCTCGAGGAGCTTCGCCGCTGGGGTTTGCCGGTTGACGAAGTCGATGACGTCAAAGCGCTCCATCTCGAGGAGGCAGCGGCGAGGGTCCGCGATGCCCTCGAGAGTGAGGGGTACATCCTCGTTCGGGAGACCGACCTGGCAGTCTTCGAGCAATTTGCCCAAACGATGTGCCAAGGTGTGCTTCACATCGTGCTCGATAATGAGGTGGATCCGAAGGACAACGACCTACAGGTAACCTTCGGCCGCACCCCCTTGAAGGAGTACATCCTCCCCTGGAAATCCACAGGGATTGCCGACGTCTTGACCAACGGCATGACGTACCTCGTCGATGAAGGGTCGAGGGTCTACTTCCGAGAAGTACGCGAGCTCTTCTTTGGCGAGACAAAGGCGTTCATGATTTGCGCCCCGGCCCCACTAGAGCGAGTGCCGACTCTTTCGGCAGGGGAGTAGAAGACCATGAACATCGCCGAGCTTGTCCGAGCTATGAACCAGAAGACGGGCTTCGAGCTGGTCGAGCACACAAGCTCTCCCACGCAGCTTCGCCTTCTCGGGCGGGTACCTCTCGATCGTAGTGGCGCGAACATGAACAACTGGCTCTTGCTCACGCGCCATGTACTCATCCAGAGCGCCAAGGGGGCCTGGAGCGCCGACATCTCCAAGGACTACTTCGTTCGAAGTGACAAGCTCGTTTACGCCTGGCGGGTCATCTTCCAATCGAAATCGATCGAAGACAGCTTCACCGAGATACTGCAGGTCATCGGAGGCACCAAGGAGAGCCGTCACAATGAGGTCACGGAGATGCCGTTACCTGGTGTAAGCGCCGATCGCAACTCGACAGAGGGCGGCAGGCGCGGCGCAGGCCTCTCGGGACAAGTCCCTGTTGGTCCGATGGCCGTTCACGCGAAACAGATGGGCATGTGATGGCTGATCTTCCTGCTGCGGCTCTTTACGATCCAGGTGCGCTCCGTGCGGGCGAGGACCGCTCGATTGAGAGCGCCCCTACCATGACGGAGGAAGAGCAGGCGATCCTGCGTGAGCGAATGGCGGCGATGGACAAGCTCCTCGCTGACCAAGGTAAAGCCAAATGGAAGATCGAAATCGGATTCTTTCACAAGCGAAACCTGCATGGTCATTCCGCGGGGGCGATCTCCATCTGGGAGAGCGGGGCCAAATTCCACGGTGGCGGGGACACCAAGGCGTATTTCTGCCCCGGCAAAGAGCTGAAGGTCAGCGATTGCGTGGGAATCATCCCCGACAGCGCCAACGGCTACGGGTTCTTGGTGTGCCCCCGGTGCAAGAAGGTCTGGCAAGGCGATCAGGTCTACGGAGAAATTTTTGGGCGTTGGTCGAACCGTGCATGGGCAGAGCAGGTGCTCAAGCTGTTTCTAAGGCTCGACCATAACGCGGACATCTACCTCAAGTACCCTAAGTCGGATCTTCGGGTAGCGGCGAGCCTCGAGCAACAAAAGCAGCTCATGGGCGAGCAGTTGCAGCGGGTGCGCCGCGAACGCGAGCAGTACATCTACCCGCTCGCGAACATCATCAAAGACACCGCGGCCGGGGCCGATCTCCTCGGTCGTTTCCACGCATTCCTAACTGCATGAACGCCGCCTACAAACGTCATGCGTACACCCGCTCGATCCTGTACGAGCTCGAGCGCCACTTGATGGATCGGTTTGTGTCGGTTGATGCGCCGGCGAAGGCAGAGATCATTTGCGAGGAGGTCTTTTACGCTGACCGAACCGTTCCGCAGGAAGCGCTGCAAGATACCGTCAACTTCCTGCGTCGGATGCAAGACCACGAACGCTTGCAGATGGCCGATTTCGTCACCCGACGTTCATCGGAATTTGACCCAGCCCTGCCGAAGGAGGTCCCAAATGAACAGCAAAAGGTACGAGAGAGGCGCAAGCGCAAAGGTGAAGCACCCCAATAACTCCCCACCTATCAAAGCGAGGATTTTGCGATTGACCCGCGATTACGGCGTCCTCGAGAAGGCATTCAATGAGAACACCGACCTTTTCAGTCGGAGCTTCTGTTACGCCGACGCGATGCTTTGGGTGTTGCGGACCGCGCTGAACGACATGATCAATGTAAGGGTTCGGACCATTGAGCGAGGCGGTGAGAAGCAGGTTGACCTCCAGAGCTACTTGAAAATGTACGAGGAGCACTTGAAGCGCCAGCAGAAGGACGAGCATTTCTTACCGCCCCCCGAGGAAGATCAACCAACGGTCTTCGGAGGCACCTCATGAAACGCTTCCGCTCGGGCACGCTCGCAAACAAGAACACGGTCGTTTTGAAGGAGGCGGATGGCGGTATGCGACGAATCCGCTGCCCCAAATGCCAATCGCTCGCTGCTCCCGTGACCCGCCCGAACGGGCAGAAAGTGCTGCAATGTGGCGGCTGCGGGACCCAGTTCACATCGCAGACCTTCTGAGTGGGAGCATCGCATCACCCAGGCATCGGAGGTCACGAGGGTGCCGGTGATGAAGAAGCCGTGCCTCAGGTAGAGGCGCAGGGCCCGACGGTTGCACTTTTCGACCGTCAGGATCGTCTCTCTTCCGAGATTGAGGATCTTGTCGAGGAGTAGGGAGCCACATCCCTGTCCATGCCGAAGAGGGGCCACACCGAGGCGCGTGATGTCGATGAGCAGCCCGTCGTCGCGTGCGAGAGCATAAGCGTAAGGTGGTGACCCAATTACCCACGCAAAGCCGGCCTCGGCTTCACGTTCAAGAAGCTGTTCGCTCATGGCGTTGTGGGGGAAAAGAACGGACTCGAGGCATGCGACTGCGGCCACATCTTCCGGCACCAAGAGCGGACGAAGCATGGGGGCTACGCTACCAGAACAAGTCTGGTACTGTTACCCCCACCATGATCGAGGTGAAGGCTACTTGTTCCGACGGGGCACTCGAGCATGCGGTCAACGAAGACATCGCGCATTTTGAAGAATGGTTTCGGGGTCTGAAGAATGATCCGCTCGTCAGATCCGAAGTGGCCATCTTGAAGACCTACCTTTTTTGGAAGGTCAAAGGGGACTCCGATGCGAAGAGAAGTCGTTGAGGTCGTATGCGGGCGATGCAAGCGCAAAGAGTACATCCCTACGATCGCCGGGGTTGATCTCGCTGCCCCCGGGGCGGGCTCGTTCACGGCTACGCTCGTTATGCAAGGCGAGAAAGTTTTGGAGATCTCTTTCGACGAGCTTTGCCCGCCGTGTTCGACGACGATTCGCAACCACCTCGAAGCCATCAAGAGGATTCAGAAGGCGTCGCCCAGTACGCGCGTTCGGCACATGAAGAAAGTTTCCTCAAGTAGCATTTTACTCGCAGATTCGGGGGCTAAGAAAAAAGCTCAGGGGTGACCCTCAGCTTTCTTCCCGGGGGGGAACTTCCCCTCTTAGAACGCAACCGCCCCCAGTTGGGCAGTCAAAGTTTCGAGCTCTTCGACGAGCTCGAGTACGTGGGCGCCGGTCATCTCTCCGGACTCTCCGTAGAGCAGTTCGGCATAGACCTCGAGCGCTATTGCTACTGTTTCGAGACGATTGACAAGTTTGCCTTCAGCCGGGCGCTCGGACGCGATGTCCCGGCACGTGCCATCGATAGTTGCGCTCAGTTCCTTGCGCAATTCTCGGAGGTGTTCGGGATGTTCCGTCCCAAACTGGGCCCAGTTGAGGGTGTGCTTCAAAAGGTCCCCAGTCGCTTCTACAAAGAAGCGCAGCGTGTCGGGATCGATGTTGTTCGATGGGCTGCACGTTCTTAGCGCCGCGACGCCGAACTTTAGGGCGTAGATGGTTGTTAGGAGGTCGAAGTCGTTCGTCGGTTGATGGGTGGTGGTCGTCATGGTCGTCATGGTCGTTTGCTTTCTTTGGTCGGTAGTTACCGGTTGCCCGGCGAAATGCGAAAACCCCACTAGGCTTGAGGGCCTGTGGGGTTTTTCGTTGTTGAACGGTAGGTGTGAAGAGAGGTTGCTACTTACTTCCAGAGGCCGTTTTGGCCACGACAGTCTTTGGGTTGAACGGCGGATCCGCGCGGTGCATCCCTCGGAAGCGGTGCGGGACGCGAGCGAAGAGACGACCATCGCGCCACTGCACGAAGATCTCGGGGGAGGCCCCCATGAGGTCGCCGGTCCTTGTGATCCGAAAGGAGGCGCCTTCCTCGAGGATGAGTAGGAGCTCGAGGCCGACGCCGTCCTCGATGGGAAGCGGTTCTCGGGTGCCGAGAACGACCTTCACCCCGGTAGGTGGAAAGGGCAGCCAGGATTTCACCACTTGCCCGTTCTGCAATTCTTCCGTGTAGCAGTTGGCACTCACGGTGATCGTGCCTCCGAGTGTCTCCGTCGTGACGTGCACCAATGCCTTGGTGTCCTTCCATTCGGGGGGCTCGGGCGCGATGCGCACCGCGCTGCCCGTGAGGAGCAGATTCGCGGTGTGCAGCAACAGATCCCCCTTCAACACCTTGGGGATTTGGTGAATCAGATCGGTGAGTTTCGGGTCGAGCATGAGCGGCTCGTGGCCCTTGAGGGGCACGTGCGGCTCTGGAAAGCGGGCAATCCGAATTCCAGCTTCGGCCCGCTCGGCCACTTCGAAACATCGCATGGGAACCTCCTAGAGCGGGGGGATGATCCCTCCACAGTTCTTATCCCGCTCTAGGGGCTCATTTTGCCGGTGCTCTTAGCTCGCTCGACGCAGTGGCCGCTCTCCAAGGGCGTGCTCGCAGAGGTGCCGTGCGATGTGCACGTATTCAGCTGCCCGTCCCCTCACATGAAGGCCACGCAGCACATTCAGCGCTACACGCGCCATGGCCGGACATGAGATTTCGATACCTTCCAACTTGGCCGCCTCGACCGTCAAGCCCTGCTCCAAGAGAACTTCCTGGCAGAAGAGAACGGCCACGCTCGCGTGCTCCAGCTCGGGAGAATCGTACAACACTAGTTCTTGCGACATGGTCGGCCTCCTTTCTAGCGTAGTAGTAAGGGTAGAAGTACCGGCGTGCAACTCGAAAAAGGGAGAAGTACGAGGGTGGGCGCCCTTCCGGAGCTAAGCAAAAAGGCGCAGATGCGCCCTTTTGCAGGGAATTGACTGCTTGCTTAGACGGCTAAAACTGGTTTTGTGGCGAAGTGAAGGCAGAGTGCCACCGTCCCGAAGCCAATGGCAATGGCGCTCGCCTCGAAGGCAGCGTTGATGGCTTTGGTGCTGAGCTTTTCCGACTTCTTGAGCTCTCGGGTCAGATCGTCGATGCGCTTGGTGAACTCTTCCGAGGTGAGCATCTTGAGTTGTTCGGTGATCAGCTTCATCTGCTTTTCGGTGAGGTCTGCACTGCCGTTGCGTTGTTCGTTGGTGAGATCCATGTGGTCCTCGATTCGGTTGTGGGTTGGTTCAGTAGTCGGAGGCGGTGTTTTGCCTCCGTATTTCTTATTCCCCGTTCGGGGATAGACTTGCTTTGCGTCCGTGAAAGTAAGAGCGAAGTAGCTCAAGCGATGGGCCCATTGCTCCCGCACCTCGGCGGGGCTCATGGTGCTTTGCCACCGTCAAGACCACCGTGGTTCTTGAGCGCATCCGCACGCATTTTGCCGAGGACCCATTCGGGGCTCTGGTCGAGCGCGTCGAGCTCGCTCGGGCTGAGGATCAGCGTTTGGTGAATGATGCCCCAAGCTTCGACGTCCTTCGCTTTTCGGACCCCGCGAAGGGTGTTGTGTTGCACCAGGGATCCAGTGATGGCAGCGAAGGCACGAGCGCTGCCCCTAAGAACTCCAGCGAGAAGTAGTGTCGCAACCATGGTTTAGTCACCTCCATGGTTCTTATCCCCCGCTTCGAAGGGGAATTGTTCTTACGGTACGATAAGACATACGGCGTATGCCGTTCCTACGTTGATGCCCGTTGAGCCGGGATTGGCAGTGCCTGCAGTCCCGGCGCAGTTCCATCCCGACCAATTTGCGGTCGCGTTGTTCGGGCTCGTTTCCGTCAATTGATCGGGAATACTGGGTGTTCGCGTAAGCTTGCACCCACCCGTAAGAACGATGTCCCTCGCTGCGGTGCAAGAAGCGCCGCCTGCGAAGGTGTTCGAGCTCGGGCCATGCAGGATGGGGCCCGTTGTGGTGTAGATCGATGTCTTCGCCATGCCGCCGCCCGTCCCCGGGTCGCCCTTGTCACCCTTGAGGCCTTGAGCTCCCGGCGCGCCGGGCGCGCCGGTGTTCCCCGGCAATCCATTGGCGCCCGGAGATCCATTCGCACCGGGCATTCCTGTTGCTCCCGGAAGACCTTGGGGGCCTGGTGCACCGGCGGGACCGGTGAGGCCGATGAGGCCTTGGGGACCCACAGGGCCTTGCGGGCCGGTTGCCCCGCCGGGGCTTCCCGGTTCGCCCTTGTCGCCTTTGGGTCCAGGTAGGCCAGCGGGGCCGGTTGCACCAGTGGTGCATCCACAGTCGCTTCCGCCAGAGCCCCCGGCTCCAGCAGTTCCAGCGCCTCCCGAGGCGCCGGCGGTGCCGGCAGGCGGCGCGCCTGTACTCATGTTGTCCCCGGGCTGTGCCTGGGCACCGCAGGCGGCAGTGGCAATTAGAAGAAGTACGATCGGTAGTGTTTTCGGTAGTTGTTTCAGGTTGTAGATCATTGGTGGTTCCCTCCATCGTTCTTATGCCCGTTTTGGGGCTACTTTTGCCGGCTGTGTTGTAAACTCCGCCCATGCCCATCTCGTCCACCGAGATTGCCGCGATGAATGGCGGTTTTCAGGGCATGGCGATGGATCAGAGGGCTTATGCCAGTATGATTGGCCAGCCCCCAGGGTATTACGGCGGCGGTGGGAGTGGGCTAAACGGCGGCGGCGACCGGATCATGGGCGGCGCGATGAACCGCGGGTCGGCTGTGGGTGCGCCACTCATGATGGGCGCAATGGGCATGATGGGGCTCGACCCCATGTCGATGGGCCTGAAAGCCGGAATGGGGGCCTTTTCCGGGGGCGCGGGAATAGGGGGTGCTCTAGGGGCAGGTGCGTTAGCCGCCGCCCCCATAGCTGCTGGGATGGCCGTTGCCGGGTATGCGGGCAACCAGTTCATGAACGGCGCCCAAGGGCAAATGCAGCTCAACCAGGACCTCCGATCGAGCTTCAATTTCCAAAATAAACAGGGTGGCCAGGGGTTCACGCGCTCAGATTCGGGCCAAATCGGGGGGATGCTCCGCACGATGACGGAGCAGTTTGGCGCCGGCGGAGAAGTCACCAGCTTCAAAGAGCTGTCCCAACTCACGGCAAAAATGGGGCAGATGGGCCTCGCTCAAGGGGTGAAGGACGTTCAGGAGTTCGGCAAGAAGTTCAAGGAAATGGTCTCGAGCCTCAAGGTCATGGCGAAAGACCTCGGGACGACCCTCGAAGGTGCGATGGAGTTCGCCAACGCAGCGAAGGGATCGGGGATCTTCGGCATCAGCAATGCTGCGAAGTTCGCTTCGCTCGCACGTTCCACAGCGATCTCCGGCGGCCTCTCGATGAATGAGGTGATGGGCGCGGCGAACGTGGGTTCGCAGATCTCGAGATCGGTAGGGGGTATGGGCCATCATGGCGCCGTCGCGGGCGCCAACGCCATTGGGCAAATCGGTACTGCCCTCAAGATGGGGGTCATTTCGGAAGAGGACATCTACAACGTCACGGGGCAAACCGGCGCGGAAGGAAAACAGGCCTACGCTGCCTCTCAGCTGCAGAAGTCAGCAAATTTCCTCAAGTCGGGTCACGGCCGCATCATGCTGGCGTCGATCGCAGGTAAGAACGGCACGCTCGACCAAGGAGCAGTCCAGGATCTTCTCTCGGGTGGGATGGACATCGCCGAAACACGGCGGCGAAGCCAGGAGAACTTGAAGAAGATTGGGGCTGCTGACTTCATCCGTAACGAAGGGCGCCTTCGCGGCGCTGCGATGGAAGCCATCGGCACCCACGGCTCGACGATCGGCTTTATGGCGTGGGCGCAGGGCAAGGGCATCGACATCAACAACATGGATGACCGTTCCATGGTGCTCGCCGGCCGATACCTGAAGATGGATCGTGAGGGTGTCGAGCAAGAAGTGAAGATGGCCCAGAACCTCCCATCGATCTTGTCGAAGGAGCGTGTCTCCAAGGAGAACGACCTATCCGCGCAATCCTACGCCCAGCAACGTAAGCACATGGGCATCGAGGGCATCAAGGCACGCTTCGAGCAGGCCAAGGAGCATGTGAACGGCAAGCTTCAGAAGGTCGGTCAAGACATCTTCAACGAAGGCGCTGAGATGGTTGAACGCTTCTTCAACAAGCTCACCGGGCAATACGTCCAAGTCATGAGCGAGGAAGCGGATGTAGCGTATCGGAGCGCGATGGGTGGTGGCGCAACTGGTAAGAAGGAATTCGAAACCTACTTCGGCAAGACACCCAGTCGGCTTAGTGCCGCTGGTGGACCCGCCAAACCAAGCGCGCCGGGAAGTCGCCTCGAGGCCTTCAATGGAATGCCCGCAGGTGGAGGCGCGCTTGCAATGACGGGGATCCCCGATCTGCTCGGAGTCCTTTCACCTGAGTCGAGCCGGAGCAAATATGCCAAGGCAGGCTTCAAGTTCGGCGCGATCGATGCTCTACCGATCGGCAAGCAGGACGCAGCGCTTGGTGCCCGGCTCCTCGAGATCGACCAAATGGCGACCGCAGCTGGAACACCCGCTGCGTCCGACCTCGTCGCCCTCGGCAAGGGCAACGCGAAATGGATGAATGACTTCTACGCAAGCAGTCTGACCGGTGGTGGTCAGGACCGCATCGACGCGTTTGGGAAGAAGTTGCAGGTGGAGGGTGATGCCCCACTGCGGGAGCGTTGGGAGAGGGCAAATCCTGTTGAGAAGGCTCGGATCATGTCCGGGCTCGAAGTAGGAGCTGGGATCGCAAAGGAGGCGCGGCTCGCTCAAGTCTTCAAGCCCCCTGGAGACAATCCTTTTGCTACGAGAGGTGATGCGACGTTAGGCGAAACCCATGAACGCTACGCGGAAGCTTTTCTCGGCAAAGGCGGTGGCCGTGGTTCCGCAATAGGCGCTGGGCTTGGTGCTCTTGTCGGTACTGTCTTCGGGCCCGGAATTGGGTCCGTGGTGGGCGCGACAGTAGGGGGCGCTCTTGGGGACACACTCCTCGGTAACAAAAATGAGCGGCTCGCGGTTGGGGCTGTCATGGCCTCAGATCAGTTCAAGCGGTACACAGCTGGGGTTTTCTCAAGTGACGAGCGAACGCGCGACGAGGCGCGCCAGGACGTTCAGAAGGACCTTCAAAGCTTGGCGACGGGCAGCGGTGACGAGATCACGGGCCGCCGCATCGCGCTGCAGGGGCTTCTGGCGTCTGACGAATTTCAGCGTTCCGGAGGGACCGACAAGGATGCAGACGCCATTCTCGAAAAGTACAAGGCCTTTGGTGACGCGACGGGATCGGGTACGGGCAGCGAGCGCTTGAAGCGTGGCTTGGGGGGTCTCGCAGCTTCCTACAGCGACCAACAGGAGAAAATCACCCTCGGGCAAGCGCGACGAAGAAAGGCGGTAGGGGGGGCAGAGGCTGAAAAGCTCTCCAACCTGGGAATCGCAACCTTCGACAATGGCAAAGTACGTCTCACAGAAACCACCGAGGCGGCACTACTGAACATGCCGGGTGGCGAGGCTGTCCTGCAGGCGGCGCTTGGTGCGACAGCGAAGGAGGCCGCGCTGAGTACCACCGATGCGGGTGCTGCCGAAGCCGGGATGAGGGGGGCCGTCGGCAATTGGCAAGATGCCGGTGCGGCCTTGAGCAAGATGAGTGTTGCCAACCAACGTTCTTTTGCTCGTGCGTTTGCTGGGAGCGAGATCGGAGAACAGGCTTCCGCGCACGCAGCCGTTCAAGGCAACCTCACTAACATGGAGAAGAAAAAAGGGGCCTTTGCAGCCGCCGGGTCCGGCCTTGGGGTCTCCATCAGCCAGGCAGAGCGAAACGCGTTCGGTGGCAACCTCGAAAAGGAGTCGGCCCTCATCATCAAGAAGATGGGGCTCGGTGAGGCCGGCGAGGAAACAAAGAGCCAACTCACCAAGTACCTTGGCTCTGTGCACGACAAGCGATTCGGCGATGCAACGGATGACCTGGCGAGCCTGAAGGACACCAAGGGCTACAAAGACGCGGAAAAGAAGCAAAGGGACGAGTCAGCCGAGCAGAAAGATCCCTTCGGCAAGAAGCAGGTCGACCTTTTGACGGCCCTTCTCAAGAGTTCGGACCGGGGCAAGGAGGAGCTCGAAAAGATGAACAACAAGAAGGACCCTGAGGCCCCCGCCACGCCATGAGCGCCAAATCCCTCCTCTTCTCCGGGACTCTTCCCTACTCCGAACCGCCTGGTTGTGGACCAGGTCGGCAAGAGGTGCCCATTACCATCCGCAAGCACGGCCGCCTCTACCGGTTTGTCCTACGGGACAGGATCGCCATCGAGGATCCCTACCTCGTGCTGGTGAAGGCCATCGCTTTTGCTGTACAAGAAGGCGAGCCGTACGCGGGGCAAGTTCCAGAACGGGCCGTGCGCGATTTCTTAATAAAATCGAGTGTGGTGATCTGAATGAGTGAGCTCGAAGTGCTGCGCCGGGTGGAGGGCATCGCCCGCAACGCGAAGATGAACGCCTTCAGCGTGCTTTCGGAGAAGGCCGCCAAGTGCGGCCACTGCGGTCAGACCCCGGCGCTGCGGGGCCTACAGCAGGAGATCCGCGTGACCTTGATGAAGGAACTGCGAGAGCTCGAAGCAGCATTCGTCGAGCTCGACATGCTGCGGGCTGGAGCACGTACGAGCTCATGACCTCGAAGGGAGGGGACCATGCCCGTTTTCGTCGAACTCACCACGGACGCGTTCGAGAACAACTTCAGGCAGCAGAGGGGTAGACAAGGCGGGGCGAAGACCGGTCGTGCCGGCACCTCGCGCGCGCGCCGCCCGATGCGAGGGCTCGAGGTCAAGGAGGATACCTACGCCTTCATCAAGGTCGTGGGTGCCGACGGGCACGAGTTCGACCTCTTTGACGGGGGGAGCGAGACCGGGCGCACGAAGCAATACACCAACTTCATCCTGCAATCGGTGCAGGAAGCGAGGATGGAGAAGCATCAAATCGTCGAAACCTTTGGTGAGGCGTACATCTTCTTTTTCGGCGAGTCCCCTCGGTTTCTCGATGTGCAGGCCATGCTCATCAATTCGCACGACTTCAACTGGGAAGCGGAATTTTGGGCGAACTACAACGAGTACCTTCGCGGCACGAAGCTCGTCGAGATGGGGGCACGCACCTACCTCTTTTACGATGACACGGTGGTCGAAGGCTATTGGATGCAGGCACAGGCCGTGAAGATGTCGGACCAGCCCCTCACGGTGCAGCTTTCCTTTCGCCTCTACCTCACCAACTACTCGAGCATCTCGCTGGTGGGCGACGCGAACTTCCCCGTTCGTGCGTCCGTCAACCTGCCTCCTAATATTGACCTTCGAACGGCGGATGCCTTCACAGTGGTCAGGGCAGCCGTCGATGCAGCGGGAGCGGGCGCGAGCACCGAGGTTCTGGCGCTCATGGCTGCTCAAGGGGCGGCTCAGCAGGCAGGGGGATTTGGCGGGGGCCAGAAACTCTCGGATGCACTTCGTGGAGGCCTCGCCGCATATTCGGACATCTCGGGCGTTCTCAACGATGCTGCAAGAGCCTTGTATTCGAACGTCCGTGAGGCGCCCCTACGGGGCCCTACGGCACAGAACTACGATGAGTTCACGCAGCTCTTGCCGGCGTCGCCGGCGCCCGATGAAGCGGATGAGGACGGCGAAATGACGATGGTCGATTCGCTGCCCGCTGCTGCCGCTGAGCAGATCGAGCCCTATGGAGCGAGGGTAGACAACCCCGACATTTTGCAACGGCTCGGCCTCGGGCCCAGTTTCATCTACGGAGGCGGCTACCGCTCAGGGAACTTGGGAGGGGCTACGTTCGGCCCAGTTGCCCCTGCATGGGGCATGGGTTTTTCTGGGCAAGCTTTGACCGTTTCCCCTTTGGGGGGGCTTGGGGGATTTGCTGGACCGCCCGGTCTTGACCGCTTCGGGCAGGGCTTCACAGAGGACCCTCGAGTATTCGGTGTTCCTCCCTCGGTCTCGATGAGCGGCGTCCAGATGCAGGGCGGCGTGATGGGCGGCGTCGGGATCGGCGGCGGTGTGGCCGGGGGCCTGTACAGGAATCTTGGGGGACAGATGACGGGAGCCACCAGTTTCCGCCAAGGCCAAAGCACGGCCCCCTGCGGGGGCGGTGTTGGGGCGAGCAACGCAGTCGGTGGTGTTCCCACGGCATTCTCGATGGTGGCTGTCGAAGGAACGTTCAACCCCTTCGCGCCGGAAGGCACGTCCATGGGGACGGGCAGTTGGATGTCGGCGTCGAACGACGGGGTGACGTCCGGTACTTTCGTGAGCTGACCATGGGGGGGACGGCACAGCGCCTACGGTTGAGGCTCTTTCTCGAGGGGGTCGAGGTTCCGGTGATTGCTGCGTCCGTTCAGGTCATGCCAAACGCGCCAGCAGCTTGCACCATTCAAATCCCACCGTTGCCTGAGGGCACGCGTCTCTTTCCTCGTACGCTGGTGCACGTCTTCACTCTCGACTTCTACGAGGTGCAGAGCCCCCTCCTTCAAGACGCGCCGACGGCACAAGCCTTGGTCAGCAAAGGGAAGGTGACGCCCACGATGTATGAGCGTTCGGTGCTTCGCGGCATCGACAAGGAGGGGGGGACGAGCGGCGAGTTCATCGATGACACGGCGGTCCCGGATTACCGCAACCAGCACTACAAGCTTCTCTTTGGCGGCGAGATCGTAGGTTTTGCGTGGACCAAAACCGCGTCGAACCGTTGCCTCGTCTTGCATTGCCTCGATTGGTCGAACTACTGGGACTATGCCTACCAATGGAACAACACCGACCTCTTTGGCCCCGGGGTGAAGGCGCTCTTTTCGGGTGGCTCGACCAACCTCTTCACCGATTTACTCGGCGACGAGAGCATGGCGATTCTCCGGATCATTCAGAGCCCGAGTGTGCAGTTCCCTGCCTTGCAAGGCCTGCTCGGCGGCATCGTCCACCTGCTCGAGGCGATCGGCGGCAACTACTACGCGGGAAAGCGCTTCGCCGGGCAAAATATCTTCTTCTCCATTGCAGAGCTTCGGCTTCACATCACCCAGCTCATCACGGCGTATGAGAAAGACCCAACGGCCAAAAACCTCATCCAAGGTGATTCGTTCAACAACCTCTTCGGTCGAAAGCTTGGTGGGCTTGGGTCGCAGGTGAGCATTCGGCAAGCCATCAACGCCCTGATGTCGATGATCTTCCACGAAACCTACGCCATCCCAACACCTCTCTACGCCCCTGGCACCGATGGGACGGTGGCAGGGGTGACGCGACGTAGCGTGCGGGACGACCCGGCGATCAGCTTTATCTCAGTGGTTGCGGACACGCTGATTCGATCGATTCAGAGCGTGAAGACCGAACTAGGCGGCAAAACGAACGGGGAAATTCCGCCGCGCATCCTGCAATCGGTCCTCTTGACCCATATCGCCGACATGATCACGCTCGCGAAGAACACCTCGGCGCGCATCCGAGGCAAGGAAGTCGAGGCAGCAAAAGGGTTCTACGGTACGGCGCTCACGGCCCTTCGAAAGGCCAAGGGTCTTGCGCAGCAATGGCGGCCAGACGGAGCGAAGCGGACAAGCGACGCCATCACGGCTGCGCTCGATGAGGCGAGTAACCGCCTGCACCGCGCGGCCAACATGGAGATCCTCTCTCGCAAGAAGCGGAGTGTCCCGGCGCGGCTCAACCAACAGATTTTCCGACCGGACGTCTGGTTCTCCGCCCCTCCGCGCTGCAACGTGCTCTTTCCCGAGCACTACACACAACTCGACTACCAGAGGAGTTTCCTGCAAGAGCCGACGCGGCTGCTGCTCAAGACCAACAGTGAATTTGTTGGAGAGGACATGCTCTTCGATTCCTTCTACTTCGCCCCGAAGGGCACGACGTTGAAGAGCCAGCGGCGCGATCTGCAGGCGGTTCTCGGCAACGACATCCTCCACCATGAGCTCTTCACCGGCATCATGCCGGTCTTCGAGAAGATGGGCGAGCTCAATATCTTTGCGGCTCGCTCAGGGACCGTGCAGGGGCGTATGCCGAAGATCGGTCTTGCGCAGCGCTCGACGAATTTCCTCTACTTCAAGTACCGATTTGCTGCCCGACAAATGCACGTGTCTGGCAGGTTCAACCCGTACATCGCACCGGGTTTTCCCGGCCTCGTCATCGACAAGTACGTGGATTTCGAGACGACGGCGCGCCGTCAGCAGCTCATCGATCAATACGGGGGCACGAGCACGGAAATCAACAAGCTGCTCGGCACGCACTTTCTCGCAAACTTCACGGAGGTAGTCCACACAGTCGACCAGCAGCAGGGCCGCACCGACATCATTTGCAGTTACCCACGTCAACCCGAAGAGTCGACCGAGTTCTTTGGGGTCATCGAGCCCGCGCAGAAGGTCCGTAAGCGCTTCAACACTGATGCGCTCCGCACGACCGTCGTTGCCGCCCTAAACCCACCGAAGCGCTCTTCGCTCGGCCCGAACTACGGCAACATCGTCAGCGTCGTCGAAGTCACCGATGCCTACCGGGCGAAAGCATTCGATGATGGGGGACAGCTTTTGCCGTTCTACCAGGGCCTTCGACGAACAGGGACGAGCGAGGCGCGCATTCGTGTGCCTTGCGGGCTGACGGCCACAGTCGCTGAATATGGCTCCGATGTGCTCGACTTCTTCGGGAACCCGGCCCAGGTGATCACCTTTCGCGCTTTCGAGGTGAAAGAAGAAGTGCCGCGCTACCGGCGCACGGTCGTCGATCTCCCCGCTGAGGAATACATCCGGCCTGGTTGGTACGGAGACTGCTGGAACTCAGCGACGATCGGCAAGGTCTACCAGCAGTTCTTCCAAACAGGCTCTATCACCGACGAGCAACAAGTCACCGACGCGAGCGGCGGTTCGGTTGGACTGCAGAACGGGCGCGCTGTCGATGCGCTGGCGGGAGCTCTCAAGGGGCGGCTCTACGATGAACCACGAACCACCGCGCCAGCGCTTCTGACGCTCGACCGAGATTCGAGCATCGACCAGTCCGTCGCTTTCCTCGTACAGACCTACAGCTATGTGCGGCAGTCAGGTGTCGACGTGGAAGACTTCTTGCGCACGTACACCTGGCGTCCCATCGCGAGCATGGTGGATATGTTCGGCACGAGCGATTTGATGCTGTCCGAAGACGGGGAAACCGTCCTTCAAGGCATTGAGGGATTTCATTCTCGCGCATTTGGCCCCTACGAGGATCTCTTTGGGCTCGTCACCGGCGACATCGAAACGGTGCTCGGCCTCGGCCGTGCATCGCGTGGTGCGAAGCAGGGCGACACGAGAAAACGTAAGCGCGATGCCGTGCTCGAGTACGTTGCTGCTCTCCAATTTGCTAGAGCCGTCCTCGGGTAAAGTTCCCTTTTGGTCACCGCCTGGCTAAAGATAGAGGGCCATGGTTCAGGTTGCGGTTCTTCGGTGCGCGTTCTTCGACGAGCTCGAGAAGATCGGAGCCGTCGCAACAACGCTCCTGCCCCACCAGCAGCGTGTCGTCGATCGCATCCAGCAACCGAATCAGCCCGGCCTTGTCGTGGCGCATGGGCTTGGATCGGGCAAGACACTCGCCTCGATTGCCGCCCAGGAGGCGCTCCACATGCCTTCCTCGGTGGTCGTTCCAGCCGCTCTTCGCGCCAACTACGCCAAGGAGCGTGCGAAGCACCTCACGGGGCCACACCAGCACGCCAACATCGAGTCGCTCACTTCCGTCGCGACGCATGGGCAGCCTAAGGCCGCTCCGCTGATGATCGTAGACGAAGCGCATCGTGCGAGGGACCCCGCCTCGAAGACGTTTCAGGGGCTCAGCGAGAACGACGCAGAGAAGCGGCTGCTCCTCACCGGAAGTCCCTTCTACAACCACCCCTCTGACATCGCGCCGCTCGTGAACCTCGCTGCCGGATCTTCGGTCATGCCGAACACACGAGAGGGATTCAACCAGCGCTATATCTCTCAACGCAGGGTGAGCCCGGGTCTTTGGAACCGCCTGCGCGGCGTGCAGCCCGGCACGGTGAGCGAATTGAACCAGCGGCGCTCTCGGGAGCTTCAATCAACCCTCAAGAAATGGGTCGACTACCACCCTGGCACCACCGAAGGATTTCCGACGGTCGAGCGTCAGGACATCCAGGTTCCGATGGCCCGGGGTCAGCTGCAGCTCTACGACGCGATGATGGCGAAAGCGCCGCGGGGTGTTGCGGCGAAGGTGCGCGCGGGGCTGCCCCCGAGCAAGCGTGAGGCGCAGCAACTCAACGCGTTTCTCACCGCGGTTCGTCAGATCGCGAATACGACCACAGCCTTTCATGAGGAAGGCGGGGCGCATGACCCGAAGCTCGAGATGGCATTCGGCAATTTGCAGAAGACTCTTGATGCCGATCCAGCGGCGAAGGCGGTCGTCTACTCGAACTTCCTAGAGTCTGGGATCAACCCCTACAAGGCCCGTCTCGACAAGGCGAAGATTCCCTACGGCGAATTCACCGGGCAGATGCCCCACCGCGAGCGCGACGCGATGGTGCGAGACTACAACGCCGGCAAGCTCCGGACTCTCCTTCTCTCCTCGGCGGGGGGCGAAGGGCTCGACTTGAAGGGGACCCGCCTGCTGCAGCAGCTCGAGCCCCATTGGAACGACGAGAAGCTTCGCCAGGTGGAGGGCCGCGGCGCACGTTTTGGAAGCCACGCCCACCTTCCGGAAGCCCAACGCAACCTTCGCATCGAGCGCTACCTCTCAACCCGCCCGAAGTCGGGGTTACTCGAACGCATTGGGTGGAAGAAGCCGGGTAAAGGTGTCGATGAGTACCTCGCCCAGCTCTCAGCGGATAAGGAGAAGCTCATCGGGCAATTCCGCGGCCTTCTTCCACAAGAAGCACCCTCCGGGTAGTCTTGTTGCCGTGAGCCCGCCGACACGAACACTGAAGGGCAGCTTCCTCGACGAGCTCGAGAAGATTGCAGTTTCCAAGCACCGGATGACCGTGGCGCAGGCGCGCAAAGGGCGCCGTCCCATGCGGGTCGACACGCTTCTGAAGAAGGAAAAAGAAGGCACCCTCTACAAGAGCGCGCCCTTCGATGCGCCCTTTGGGAGTTACCCGCCTGGGCCGAGCGCGCGCCGGTCCAAGAAGAAAGGCGACGTCCCGACCTACCACGACGGTGCTCCAACGGGCGGCCAGCTTGAAAGCTTCGGAACGACGACCGTTCCCGGCGTGTTGAGCCAGCATCGGCGGGTGCATTTTGGGACGCCGTTGGCGCAGACCATGGGGGATGAGCTCAGGAAGATCTCCGCTCTCGGAGGCCTCCTCGATGCACTCACCACGGAACAGCGCGAGTTCTTGAAGCAGGCCGGGGTGCTCGACAGTGCAAGGGGGGCGCTGCGCCGCGGGGTTTCGAACGTAGCCGGCGCCGCTGAACGTAAGGGCATGCAAGGCGCGGCGACCGCGCTCCGTGCCAGCAACGCTCCGATCGAGACTGGAGCGATGGGGCACGTTGTTCAGGATGCGGGACAGCGGCTCCAGACCCCCAATCGGGGGAACTTCACCCAGGGCGTGGGCCGTGCGCTGCAGCACGAAGGGCACACGCTGTCGCGCGGTGGCGCAGGCGCTGTCGCGCGCACGGTTGGCAAGGTGCTGAATCCGGTGGGTGCATTGGGGGAAGTCGCTGCCGCCGGCGCGGGGAATGTCGCCGCCAAAGCGATGAAGTACGCCCCCGGCAGTCGCGGGGACCGCATGCTGACCCACCACATCCCGAAAGCGTTCGAGTACGCCGCTCCCGCCGCCCTCGGCATGGCGATCCATGCGCCCGTCGGCGTTGCGGGCCTCGTTGGGGGCAAAGCGATGGCCGCCATGGGCGGTGTCGAGTCTCTCGCTGCAGCGGGACATGCCTTGCACGGCGGGGTCTTCAATGCCCTCGGGCAGGGGGCTGCTGAGTTTGCGCATCATGGTGCGGCTGACATTGCCGGCACCCATGCGCAGGGGCTCGCCTTCAACACCGCGCGGCGCGGGGCGCGCATGATTCCTGGACGGCTCGCCCCGAGTGGCGCGATGGCCTAGCAAGGGGGAGGTTCATTTTGGAACAGAGCAGGGTTTTGCATCGGGCGCTCCTCGACGAGCTCGAGAAGATCGGAGTGGACCTCACTGCCCAAGCGCGCACGCAGATTGCGAAGAAGAACTTCGCGCTGACTGGCGGGCAGAGCAACACCGGCAAGCCTGCCTACCCCATCCACGATCTCGCTCACGCCCGTTCAGCGCTACGGTTGGTTGGGATGCACGGTAGCGACCAACAGAAGAGCGAAGTGCGCACGGATGTGGAGCGCAAATACCCGGCACTCCGCAAACGAGCGATGCAGCCGGGCAAGCTCAAGAACTTTATCTCGGGCGCTGCCCATGAGGCCGGACCCGCGCTAGGCGCGACACTTGGGGCAGGCCTCGCGAAAGCGTACGGGGTGGATACTTTGGCAGGCGCCGCTGCCGGCTATGGACTTGGATCTCTCCACGATGTTGTTCATGGGATTCGCCATCGTACGAAGACGCCATGACCAGCGAGCTCAAGGCGTGTGTGGATGAGCTCTTGAAGCTCGGGGCGGTGTCGGACGAGCACGCCCAAAAGTCGCTCGATCGACTCGATGCCCTCGAGCGCAATCGCCCTAGCGTTGGGCAGCTCGGGCGCTACGGCGCAATCGGCGCCGTTGCTGCTCCAGCGATTGGTGCCATCGGGAACGTCATTCGCAAGCGCTCGCCTTTTGAGGGCGCCACTGCCGGCGCCAAATTCCGTGACGCTGCGTCAATGGCTGTTCGGGGAGGCCTTGGGGCGAGCGTGATTCCGGTTGCTCGCACTCACTCCGATCGCCGGGCAGAAGTGGGGACACTCAAAAAGTATGTTGCAGAACACGAGCCGGGCGTGCCCGCACCCAAAGCAGCAGGTGTAAACCCAGCTGTACGGCCGAAGGTGAAGGCAGGAGACGCGCTCCCTGATGGCGTCATGAGTTACAACCCGGGCGACTTCAAACCCGTGCGGTTCACCAAGCGCGGCGCAGCACTTACGCCCGCCGGGATGCTCGCCCACTCGAGAGCGGTGGGGATGCCGAAGCTCACCGCGCCGCCAGGTCCCTCGATCGCCCAGATTGCGAAGCCGAAGGGCGCGGGGTTCGGCACCGGTATCGCCGGGGCGTTCAAGGGGACCATCGGTGGTACTGCCGGAACGGGCTACAAATAGCCGAGGCATGGGGGCATAAGGGGACTGAAGCGTTTCGCGCGCTTCGGAAAGGGCCTCATGGCCGACCTCGTTTGCCCCGTGCTCTCCGCCTACCTTCGCGCCCTTCGTACCCATTTTGAGGCGACTCCCATGCTCTACGAGTCCCAATTGGAGGAGCTCGCCCAACTCGAGGAAAAACTCCGTAGCGAGCCGCTAGAACTGCGCAACGGCACGACCCGTAAGCAGCGCGCGCTTCTTTGTCTGCTCTTCAGCCTGAACACAGAGCATCGTTTCGCCGTCCAACACGGGGAGAAAGACCGCTTTCACCCGTCAGTCACAGGACCTGATTGGCTTTGCAGGGTGAAGGAGTTGCTCGCCGAGCTCGCGGAGGGCCATCAGCTGGCATCGGGGGAAATGGGCCTCATGGGTATTCGCAGCGACGACCAAAAGCTACGCGCCTCTTACCTCGCCTCTGCCAACGAGATGACCGAGACCTGCAGCATGCTCGTCACCGTCGTCGAGACCTGCCTGCGCGCCGAGGACCCCGCCGAAGAGTTCGCCAACGCCGTCAACGCGGGCACGCTCCTTCATCGAGTGTGCGAGCTCGGATATGTAGGAGCCGACATCAAGCTCAAGTACGCGCTGCAGCTCTTGCGCTGTGAAGGAGAGCCCGTCGACGCGACCCCCTGGGTCACAGTGTAGTTCTTCCTAGAACGCCGTTCTTCTCCCATTGCCTACCCTCTAAGCCGGGAACCTGCGACCATTGCTGTTGGGGGTGGCCGCACATGAATGACTGGTACGCAAATGGGGGCAAGCCGAGCGACGCGAAGACCGATCCCGAAGAGCACTCGGGAACCGCTGTCGTGAGGGAGGCCAACGAGGACAGGGCTGACGTGCTCAATGAGCTCTTCTGCGTCTTGCCCTCGGCATCCTCGGCAGACAAAGCCCTGCTTCGACAGAATTTTGCGACGCCCGAAGCGAGCCGGCGCACGGCGCATTCGCCCCTCTTGCAGAAGAAAGTCGCCTCGCGGCTTCATCTCATCGATGCACCTACCCTCACGGAGAACGTGCGGATGGTGCTGCGCCGTGTTTGACGAGCCGGCTGCCCACCCAGTTCGCAGCTTCCTCCTGCTGAAGACGGCGCTGGTGACCGACCGCAAGGCTCACGAGATCGGGCTTTGGAAGGAGTGGAAGGCTGGCGGGAAACAGCCCGAGGACCTCGACCCGCTCCTGAAGCTTTACCAGCCGGTCATCAACCGCAAGGTCATGCAATGGAAGGCGCCGTCCATTCCGGTTTCAGCGTTCAAGGCGGAGCTCCAGGGTCACCTCATCAAGGCGATGGACAAGTACGACCCGAACCGCGGCGCCGCCTTGAACACCCACGTCGAAATCCACCTCCAAAAGGCGATGCGGTACAACAACCGCTTTCAGAACCTCGCGTACATCCCTGAGGGTCAGGCAGGGCAGATCGGCCGGATCAACAAAGCCCACGACCAGCTGAGCGAGGACCTCGGCCGGGCCCCGAGCTTCACCGAGCTCGGCCAGCACCTCGGGATGCCCGCGAAGCGCGTGGAGACCATCCAGAAGGCCCGCCGCCGGGACATCCGGGCCTCCGACTTCGAAGATTCAGAGCCAGAGGGCAAGACCACCTCGTACGAGGAACAGTCCCTCGCCGTGGCGAAGAACATCCTGCCCCAGCTCTTCCCGAACAAGCCCGACATGCACGAGCTCTTCCACTACACCTTCGGGACCGCGGGTTATCCCCAGGTCTCGTCGACGACGGAGCTCGCCAAGCGCCTCGGCAAGAGCCAGCCCCAAGTTTCCCGAATGAAGACGCTTCTCGGTACGACGTTGAAGGAACGCATGGGGCTGCGGTAGCGAGGGGACCTGTGTCACACGGCCACTGCCCGGAAGGTTGCGAGCATCCCCAACCCATCCTCTGTGAGGACAACCCGTGCCTGCCGCCCGGCGCCGTACCCGGGCGGGAATACTGTGGACGGTGCTGGGTCTGCTTCGGGGAGCTTGTAGAGATGGTCCCGTGCAAACCGGCTACTTGTCCTGGGGAAATTCCAGCGGAGTAGTCACTGCCGCACCAGTAGTCCCTACTTGTTTCACGTGAAACAAGTAGCCGTACTGTTCCCTACTACTGGAAAGAAATACCACTTCAGGGAATAACAGAATGGAGCCATCATCGGTTCCGTAAGAAGGAGAAGTCCATGACGCAGCCCATTGTTCAACCGTTGGCGCTGGTCCGGCCGAAGCACATCGAGCCGAACTACGTTGCGATGCTCGAGCGCGCGGAAGAGGCCGCGGAGAACCGTTTCGAACTGGGAGAAGTAGAACAGAACGCGCTGCTTGAACGAGTCGCCGGGATGGTGATTCGCGACCGCCTGGTCCCTCCGGCGCAGGCCGAGTTCCAAGTTTGCGCCGATGCGAATGAGGACCCGGAGCTCCGCATCAAGTACGCGAGCGGCCCCGAGCTCATCACGATCCACAAGCACGCTCTCTCGCAGCTCGCGCAGAAGGTCGAGCTCCCCATCGCTTTCGCCCACAGCTTGAATGTCCACGACAAGGAGCGCACGTGGCGAAGCGATCTGCTCGCCCACAACTTGAACACGCTCTTTCACAAGACCCAGTGGGGCCTCGACAAACAGGGGCGCCCGATGCGATTTCTTCACCGCCTCGTCGGCACGGAGATCCGCGGGTTTCTCTCCCGGCGCTTCAACCGGCACTTGGCGTCAGCCCCCTTGCTTCGAGCTTTCGTCGAGTCGTGCAAAGAGGTGACGGCACGGCCCATCGAGGCGGTCTCGAGCGATGTGCGCTTCTCGCTCAAGTGCTACCTGCCCCACGTCTTCGAGGCGTATCCGGGCCAGTACATCTGCGTGGGGGCCGAGTGGACCAACTCTGACTTCGGCGTTGGAAAGCACCTGGTCTCTCAGAGCATTTGGGACCCCTTGCGCAACACCGGCGCCGTTCTCGACGACAGCATCAGCCAAGTCCATCTCGGTTCGATCATCGAGGATTCCGACATTGAGATGAGCGACGACACGGCCGCGAAAGAAGTAGAGGCTCAGGCCGGCGCGATCCACGACGCGGTCAAGACCATGCTGAGCAACCAGTCCATCAAGCGCTTGCTCGATGCGATTCGGATCGCCAACGAGCAGGAGGTTCCGTGGTCGAAGCTGAAGGGTCAGCTCTCGAGGTTTCTCTACAAGAAGGACATCGAGAGCATCGAAGCCATCTTGAACGGCTCTGACGACATCATCGATCTGCCGCCTCCGGGCCGAACTGCTGACGGACGGGCCATTCCCACGAAGTGGTGGATCTCCTCGCTCGTGTCGACGATGGCGGCACGCACCAAGGACGAGGACCGCAAGATCGAGCTCCAACATGAAGCCGGCAAGATGCTGGCAGGGCTCATCGAGAAAGGCGCGTAGGCCGATGACCAAGTACATCCTGCTCGACCTGGAGTCCCAGGTGTCCGATGAAGGGATCGGCGCGAACGCCGCCATCGTCACGTTGTCCGACGACTACGTCAAAGTGCTCGAGGAGCGGCAAGCGAAGCTCAAGGAACTTCAGCACTACTTGCCAGATCTGGTCGAGCTCGTCTTTCGCGATGGCGCGGTTGCTTTTCACACCCTCGACTTGGAAGCGTTCCTGACGCCGGAGAAATTCGAAGCTTTTGAGGACGCCCACTACGTCGAGATTGATGGCGACGCTGTTTTGTCAGCGGTGCAAGCGGAAGCAGGGGCAATCGCGGTGGAGAAGAGCGAGGTAAGAACCGACTGCGAGGAGTTGCTCGTGACCGACCTGGGCTTTCAATGGAAGGCATTAGAGCACTATTCCGCCTTCAACTACACGACGGTAGTGGTCGACGCCGGTTTCTTGGCTGTGCTTTTGGCTGATCAGCCGTCGGCTGGGAAGAAGGATGAATGAAGACGGTTGTGCTGAAACCTCGTTCGGAGCTGCTGCACATCGAAGCACCTGGATGCATCATCAATATTCGGGTGCAGCTCGCCGACGTCGATGGCCGTGAAGTTACTGCCATCGAAGTTCTACCGGATTCTACGGCTTGGATATTTGCTGATGCACCAAAGGCACGGGCCATGAACATCCGCGTCCGGAAGGAGAATCCCTCCCATGGTCGAAGCCCTACAGCTCCCAAAACGGCTCGAACTCGCAAACGACAAGTTTGAAAGGAAATCACAATGGAAAGGTATCGATTGCGTCTCACTGTGACGCGCACGTTCGAGGCTGATGTTGAAGTCGACGCCGGCTCCTTGGTTGACGCGACCGAGCAAGTGAAAACACTCGACATTGCAGGGCGCCTCATCCAGGTGGAGTCGGGGCACATCGAGGTCGTTTCGGTGGTGAGTGTCGTGCCCTCGCCCAACTTGATGCTCCCCCTCGAGCAACCCCAGCGGGTGGCTTGATGGAGATGACCATCCAGCGGGCGGCGAAGCTCGCGCTCCAAGTACAAGATGCGTGCAATTTGTCGGGCATCGTCAAGAGCTTCAGCGAGGTCATGTCGGCCGTATGGGTCGAAGCCAGCCGCCTCGAGAAGGGAACCGACTGGGTGAACACCCACCCAGTCGCGCTCCTCTTCATCAGCAAGATCTGTGACCTCAGCCGCTACACGTACGGAAACGAGACGTCGAACTTCTCGAAAGCGTACAAGGCGTGCAAGGAGCTCGCGGGAGAACCGGCGTGAGCACCACCGTGGCCGCAACTCGCCGTCGAACCCCACGGCGCAGGAAACCCCGCCCGCTCGAGGGGACCATTCTCGGCATGGAATTTCCCGAACACCGCATGTCCTCCATTGGCACCTTCGTGCTCAAGGATGCTCGTGGTGAGGAGGTCAAGATCATCTGCGACTACAAGTACACGACCGAGGCCCTCATCGAATGCTTCGGTGAGGTCTGCATGGTTGGTAAGAAGATCTGGTATCGGGTCGACGAGGCGGGCGTGCTCGCAGCGATAGGCCCAGTAGGGGGCCCATGAAAAAGCTCATCATCGAGATCCCGCTCGCCAAGCACGTTCCAATTGGCAACGTCGTCGGCTTGGCAGAGCAGGTTATGAGCGTCACAAAAAAGGCACTCGCTTCATGCTGGTTTGGACCGAAACCCTTCTACGACACCGAGGGGATGACGATTCGGGTGGAGTCGATTCCACCTCCTCGCCTCGAGCCGCTGCCCCGACGGCCGGTGCTGCCCCATGCATAACTTCCTCTTCTCTGTGACGCGGCTGTCCACGGGGAAGAAGGAAGGCGCGCTCGTTTTTGGCGCCGACGATGCCATGGGAGCATGTGAATTGGCCTGCACTTTCGCGCGGCTCAAGAACGGTCGGGCGTGCGTGGGCCCAACCAATTGCTGTGTCTACCCCGCAGGCCCGGAGAGCGACGTCGTTTGGGTTCTCGTAAAGGAAAAAGATGGATCCGACAGCAAATCTCGAAGAGCAATTGCGGCTCGCCCGAGCGCTCGTTGAAGCCGACGAGCCGGATGCGGACGACACACGGCGCCTGGCCGAGCTCGTCCTCGCACTAAATGATTGGTTGTGCAGCGGCGGGTTTTCGCCGCCCTCCTGGAGGAAGAATGCTCGAAGTTAAGTGCCAAGAATATTTCGACAGAGTGGTCGCCTTCGCCGAGAAGAAGGGCTTGAAGAAAGAGCTCGAAGCGAGGCTCGACTACCTTCGCAAGTACGCCGATCCCGAAGAGAAGGGGCTCTGCAAGGTGGAGCTCTTCAAGGATTTCGCGCCGGCATCTTTCAGGCTGAACTGGCGGTGGCGCAACAAGGAATGGCTCGGCGTGACGCTCGGTCCCGGCGCCGAGTACGGCGAAGTGTCGATGAATGGAGGCCTCATCTACCACGGCGATCAGGTTGGATGGGATGAGACGAACGAGTACGTCAACCCACTCACCGTCCGTCTCGGGGAGCACGATAACCCGTGGGATTTGCACACTTGAAATCGTGTAAAGGCAACGGGATGGGGGAAACCCTGGTGAAAGAGACGGCTGAGCGGATGGGTTGGGAGCCTGCACGACTCTGGAAAGTCGCCCTTGCCTATTTAATTCGCACCGAGCAAATGTCCGAGTTTGCAGGCTATGTCGCTCGGGTTGCCAAGAACGAAGCAGAATCAAAGGCGCGGCCGTGAGTTGGTAGAGTTGCCCTGAATCGGGTAACACTAGGTTGTGACAACTGAAGCAGAACGTAACGCGCGCCTCGACAAGTTGGTAGCTGCTACCAAGGCGTGGGCGACGGGGCGCCGGGCGGAGCTTCAGCACCGGGTCGACTCGAACAAGAAGATTCTTCGAGGAAGAACGGGGTCAGAGAGGCTTGCACGGGCCGCCGTGCAGGCCGCTTCTGATCTTGTAGTTGCGGAGATCGACGACTTTCTTTTAGCCTCCCAGTAGGATGTTCGATCCTAGGACGGGGGATACGGGGGAACCATGGAAAATGGGGGCGGCGAAGAGAAGCAATCAGGGCCGGACGTGACGCCGTTGCGCCTCACCCCGGAAGAGTGGCTCCGGCTCGAGAATTACTACTTGAAGGCTGAGAACCTCCGCTTGCAGGGGGAACGCCTGCGTCAAGACTTCGTCACCTCGAGCAAGATGCTGAAGGATTTGCAGAAGGAGAGCCTGGCCTTTCAGGCAGAGCTCGATGCCAAGTACGGCGTCAAAGTGGCGAGCTTCCGGATTGGGCCCGACGGAACGCTGCTCGCGCCGATGGCAACGGCCCCAGGTGGTCCGGCTGGCGCCTTCGGTACCATCGGCAATGGGTCCTCTGTCCATGTGTGAGCGACCATGATCGACACGGAGCAAGCCGTCATGCTCGATCTGTTCGTGGACCGGGCGCAGTGGGAGGGGCTCTTCGACAAGCTCGAGGTCTTTCGGTCGCATGGGCTCGCCGCTGGGCCCTACGAGGCGCTCACCGACGACGCTTGGATGCCGGCCCGCATCACCGAGGTCCGGGGCGAGCCGAGTGCCGAGCTCGGCCCCGAGCTCAACTTGAGCGGCCGCACGCTCAAGTTGCGTGTCAACGAACTCATCGACATCGTGGTGACCTTCGCCGGCGCGGACCCCTACACGTTCGCCCGAGCCGCGGAGGAGATCACGGCAGTGAGCCTCGGGCTCCTACGGAGTTTCGTGCTGGCGACGGGAACGCTCGTTGTTGAGACTATGGGCGCAGGGCTCGGAGTGGCTCTGCAGGTCGTCGAGGGAGATGCAGCTCCTCTCTTGGGCCTTCCACTCACAGAGCCCGGATCGCTCGGTAGAGGTCGCGATGCGCGAATTCCTCTCCTCCTAGGGCAGAGCCGCTACATGTTTCTCGATCCTCACGGAGGGCCAGACTGTTTTTACAAGACGCGCTTCTTCAACAGCCACACCCGCCTGAAGAGTGATTACAGCGCGGCGTTCGTTGCCCCCTCGATTGCGCGGCTCGGAGCAGCTTTGCTCGTCCAAGGCGTCGTCAATCTCGTCGATGCATCGGGCGTTCCGATCGCGAACCGCACGGTGCTCGTCTTCCTGGGAGTTCAAGCCTCTCCGGTCGACAAGCGTACGATCGTCGGGGGCACGACGCGCATGACGACCGACATGAAGGGCCACGCCGAATTCGTCCTCATCCGAGGAACGACCATCACGGTGTCGGTGGCCGGCACAGACCTCTCGCGCAAGATCAAGGTACCGAGCGATCCCGCCCTCTCGAGCTTCGATCTCTTGGACCCGGCCTACGGAAACGACGACCTCTTCGCCGTCCAGCGCCCCAACCTCCCCTTTGCAGCACGGCGAGCACTATGAGCGACGAGTACCACGACACCTACGAAGAGTGTCACCGACTCGTGAACGAGCTCATGGAGCAAGAGCGCTTGAAGCCAGCACACGCCGTGCTCCGCGTGCTTCGGCAATTCGTGGAGCTCGTGCCCATGGTTAGGAAGGATGCGTGCCGAGAGCACACGGCCTTCAAACTCCAGCAGGTCACGTCGAAACTGAACGCCCAGCGTGCGAGGTCGAAGGAGCCGAATCCTTGAGCTACGAGCCCGTCGATTTCTACCTGAAGGACAGTTCGCCATTGCACCACCCCGTGGTCGCTGTACTCGTTCGGGTGTTCTCGCAAGATGGCCGCATCGTCTACGAGCAAACGCAAACGGACGGTCTGGGGCACGCGGGCTTTTTGCTCCCTTCGGACTTCACCTACCAGGCGCGCTTCTACAAGAGCCAGGTTTCGTTCACCAATCCATTGTACTTCACGGTGCAAGGCGCGCCCGGGGTGAACGTCTTTGATGTACCGGCAGAGATCGCCACGCCTCCGGTACCCTCCGATCCGAGGCTTTGCACGGCCTACGGCTACTTTCGGACGGTCACAGGGGCGAAAGCGGCCGGGGTGTTCCTTCACGTCATCGCGAAGTTCAAGCCCCTTTTGCTCGACGGCGCCGCGGTGCTGACCGAGCGGGAGATCATCCGAACCGACGACAACGGCTACGCCCAAATCGACCTGATACGCCTGGGGCAGTATGACGTCACGGTGCAGGGTTTCGAGGACTACACGCATCAAATCACCGTGCCCGACGCCCCCAATGTGAACCTCCCCGACCTTCTTTTCCCAGTGGTGGCGAGCGTCGCCTTCGATCCGGAGGGGGGCTTCGAGGTTGCGGTGGGCGCTGAAATCCAGGTGACCCCGACGATCGTCGCCACCAACGGTGAGGTCCTCGATGGCTGCGCCATGAACGACGTCATCTGGGGCAGCAGCAACGTGCTCGTGCTCGCGGTGCTCCCCGCCGGTGACAAGGTCACCCTGCGCGGCCTCGGGCCCGGGACGGCGGCGATCCTCGTGAAGCGCCGGGACTACAGCGTCATCCGGTATCCCGATCTCCCGATTCAAGGCCAACCGAAAGCGGTCGTGGTCACACTATGAAAAGCGTCCTTGCAGATCTTCGAGCGATCGCACGGCGTACGGGGCTCGCGGTCGATGCCAAGATCCATGAGCCACTTCGCCCCGCCTACAAACGAAGGGCGCCCATCGCCAAGCACATTGTGGTGCTGAAAGAGGCTCTCGCGCGTCTCGAGCAGCTGCTGCCACAACCACCGAAGAAGCCCCCGAAGCGGCGCGTGCCGAAGGTGGTCGTGCGGCGTCACGGTGTTCAAGGGCCCTGGCCCGAGATGCAGCCCCTTTCGCGCGATCCGGGGCAACGGGATCAGGAGGTGACCGGATGCAAGATGCTCCTGCTCGAGATCATCCGGCGCGCTGCGTACGATTGGGTGCTCTACCGTCTCTCGAGCCGCCTCGTGCAGAAGGTGCTCGCCGAGCAGGCCTTCACGTGGATCTTCGTCGAGGCGCCTGAGCATCGGGATTGGAACGAGCGGATCATGGAGGGCAAGGAGCTCACGTCGTTCTCCTCCATCTGCATGCACCTCGACTTGCAGCCAGAGCAGGTGCGGGCGTACGTGAAGCGCCTCCAACCAAGAAACGTCATGTCGGTGGGGCGGCCTGCCGAGTACCGAAAGAACGAGGGCTTTCCCTCGGAGGCCAAGACGCTCGGCCTCAGCGATCGCAGCCTGGATCGCGCCTTCGCCGAAATGGCGGACCTCGAAGAAGAACACGCGTAAGAACCGCTCGGACCCTGGCATAAGGTTCTCGGAGGGCCTCATGGCCAAGCGCAAGCATCTTCAAGAGGGAGAGATTCAACGCCTCGAGCGCCTCGACGACGCCGCGCTCGAGAAGGAGCTCACGGGCCTCTCACCTGGGGCGCTCACCGAGCGCTTTGCCCATTTGCTGGTCGCTTACCGCCTTGCAGCGCACGTGGCCAATCGCGCCTTTGCCTACGCCGAGGGGCGATCGAAAGCGAGCGAGGATGCCCTCCTTGCAGCGCTGCACGACTACGCGCCGGCGCACTTCCCACCGCACGGGAGTCGTCGGGAGGAAATGGTCGAGCTCTTGGTGGGTCTCTATGATCTCGGCGGCTCCCATGCGACCGGGGATGAGCTTCGGGAGGAGCTCTACCGAAAAATTGAAACCTTGCAGCCCCTCGCTAGGGAGAAGGAAAGCACGTGAAATGGCATTTCACGATCACGGTCGAGATCGAGGCGGACGCCACCGTGAGGCCGTCGAAGTAGGGGGCTGTTCGGGTGCTCTTCGATGCCTAGGGCCGAGTCCCTACTGTTACCCCAAAATAGTAGCCAGCCGCTCTGAAACGGACTATGGCGGGGGCAGTACTGGTGAATACAGTGAGGCCGAGCTGAGTACTTCCCAGTAACGGGCTGCAGCGTGGGAGGGGCAACATGGTGACGTCGCAAAGAGTCTGTGATGGAGATGGGGCCAGAATCAGGTTCTTCGATCGCTACAAGCGGCTGGTGGTGGAAATGCTCATTGGCCCGTTCGAGGTGGGCGACCACCTGTTGCCGGAGCACCCCGATCCCGAAGTCGAGCTCGAGTACGTGGTCACGAGCGTGCTTTCCCCAGAGCAGTACGCGGGGAAGGTGTGGCGTTTGATGGCTGAGCTGGTCGGCGGTCAGCCGAAGTGGGGGCCTCGACCTAAGCCGAAGACCCACGACTTCACCGCACCTACCTGCCGAATCGGCCACAACATTGGGCAGAGCACGCCTGGCCCCAAATGGTACGGGTGGGGCCCAGGGCTTCGGCAGGGAGATGTCGTCCTCATTTCAAAGCCCGATCCCGTTGCGCACGTCATCGAAGAGGTGGAGTACGAAACCGATCCGCCCGATATGTGGTTCGCAACTTTGAAGGAGCTGAGCGATGGAAAAGCCCGAGTATGATGGGAGCTACCGAGCCGCAGAGCGGGATGTCATCGCTTGGCTGCTAACCCAATCGCCGGCGGGGATCTGCCACGATCTTGCGATGCTCGTTAAGGTTGGTGACCACCGCGGCTGCGCCCCCAAGCTCGACCGTGATTGGGAGATCCAAGTGACGCTGCGCTCAGGCGCGATACACTTCATGGAGCAGATCCGCACATTGGTGAGGGCCCTCGGCGGTTACCTTTGCGCGAGCGACGCGGGCAGGCTCGTGGTGGTGCCCGTCGATGTGCCGGTGCAAGAGCTTCAGAAAGCGCTCCGGGGCATCAACAATTTTTCAAGCGTTGGCGTCGCCGTGAAGGGTAAGGACCTCGGGCTCGATGAGGAGAGGGACCCCCTCTTTCACATCATGCTGCATGGCATGACGCTCTGCGGATACCCGACCGGCTTTCCCTCGGAGTGGCCGAGTGGGCGCTGGATCGGCGTCGATCAACCCTTGGTCGGGCTACGTGTTTGCGAGGCATGCAAGGCAGCGCGCTCGGAAGAGAAAGCCGATGGCTGATCTCATCGATGGGATGATCGACGAGGCAGAGGGGCGGCTCGAGGACCTGCGCCTTGTACAAGCGAAGTACCCCGACGCGCGAAAAGGCAGCATCTTCGGCACCGAGATCGTGGCGAGCGAAGCAGCGGTAGCCGACTGCTATGGAATCGCGGTGTTCCTCGAGCCCTTCGGCCGCGACGCGATGCTCTTGCCGTTTGTCATGGTCGGGGTTGTACAGGTGTACGGCTGGAGGTGCTGGCGTGGCGAACCGATCGCAAGGAGCGGGACAGGTAACTGCATCCTGCAGCTGCTCGACCAATTACGGAACGAAGCGCCCGACGTATACCGAGCGCTGATCAAAGCCTCGATGCCATGAACAGGATTTTGCAACAGGGAGCGGGCGATGGCGGAGTTATTGTGCAAGAGGGCAAGAGCACCATGGAAAAGAACCAATGAGCGCCGCCGATCCACTGCCGCTGACGGCGCTGGGCAAGGCGATCGCACTCGAGGCGCTGAAACGTCGCAGGGCGAGCAAGCCGGAGCGCATCGACAACTCGAGGCTGCCGGCGGGCTCGCCGATGACCTACTACTGTATTGGATGCGGCCACCCGTCGTGTGTGCTTCCGGAAGCGCACATCAAGAAGCCGAGTACACTTTGCAGAGAGTGCTGGGCCTTGAAAGAGGTCGGGTGGCTCGAATAGCGGTGGGTAATCCGCCTTACGAAGGCCGCGAGTCGCCCCTCACCGGGATGTTCTTCGTCGTCCGGGGGAACATGCCCGTAGTGATTGCGGTCGATGGAGAGCCTTGTATCCCAATCTTCTCGTGCCCCGAAGCGCTGGTGCACGCAGAAGAGGCCCTCCAAATGCCCCGGGGTAAGATGTATGAGATCACCAACGGCGATCGCTTCTACGACGTCTACCACCACGGTTTTCGCATCGTGCTCGACCCGCGAGTTGTTGACGGCGCGTATGCCTACGACGACGTGGTGGTGGAGCTCGCGCCGAAGGAGCTCTCGTGACCCTGAGTGATACGCCGTTCCCCGGACTCGCCGAGAACACACCAGCACCAGCTCGAATCGACGATAACCTCAATGATGCTGCCATACAGGTGGTCCTGTCCAAACTCGAGCAGTGGAGGAGACGACTCAAACCCGAGCAGTACGGGAGCCTCGTCTCCGAGCTCGTACGCGTAGGTAAAGAGCAGGGTGGGGAGGAAGAAGAATTTTGGTGCGCGTTCGAGGACGAGTATTGTCCTCCAACTGGGTGGGAAAAGGAGTGGCAAGCGGGGACGCTGCTCCGCCCCGGGGAACTTGTACGGTGGCTTCGCAACCGCTCGGCCTCGATCAAGGCGCTCGCTGAGCGGTTCCCGCCGTTGTGCATCGTCCGGGGGCTGATTGCCCTGCGTTGCCCGCGCACCGACCACGTCGCCATCGTTTCAAACTACTTCGAACCGAGCGCGGCCTACCCGATCGGTTCTCTCGGCGTGGTGGCTCACCCCAAAGCATGCAGGCCCTATGTGTGCGCGCCCGAGGCGCTTGAGGTTACGGGTTACTACAAGGGGCTCAATTGCGAGCTCTTCTGTCACCTTCTTGCGAGGCAAAGCCAATGATTGATTTCACACCGCAGCTAACTGGACGTGTGGCGAGACAACTGGATCCCGAGGGCATGCTCTACATGTGGAAAAAGGATGAGCCCGTGCTCTCTACGATGGTGGGCCAGTATGAGCGCTGCGTTGCGCTCTTCACCTCGAAGAAAAAGCTCGAGGAGGCCGCGCGCGTGTTCGACATTCCCTACGAGACCATCAAGCAGGTCGACAGCCCCGAGTTCGTCCCCGATCTTTGGCTGCGAGGGATCCGGCTCATCGTCAATCCTCGCAAAACCGAGCATGGCCGCGTGCGCTACTTCGAGCTTTGCCCACCCCTCGACGAGGCACCAAATGAGTGATTCGACCCTCTACATGCCCGCATGCCAAACCCAGTGAAAAAGAAAGCCGCTCCTCGATCGACAGGCTTCGCCAAGGATGGCTTGGACGTCGAGGGGCTGCTTCTGCTTTGGAAAGATGATCGGCCGATTCTGGTGCTTATTGATGGCTTGGATGGATGGTGCCTTCCGATCTTCTCATCAATAGCAAATCTCGAACACGCGGCGAAAGCGTTTGGCCTTCAGTATGAGACCATCAAGGAAGTCACCGGGCCCGAATTCTGTGACGCCGCTTGGGAGGGCGGGATTCGAATTGTTCTCGATCCGTACAAGGCCACGAGTGGGGCAGTGCGCTATTTGGAGGTAAGCCCTTCACCGAAGGGGGCGAATTGAGGTGCGCAAGAAAGTGGGCAATGGATGACGGGCTCCAAGTTGTACATGTCGCACGAGCAATACACCGCAGCGCTCCAGCGGCAGCGCCAGCGCATCGCCGACGGCCTCAAGCTCGACTTCTGGGACGACACGACCGTCGGCGCGAAGGAAACACACCACGCTTGGGGGCTCTGCTCGACGGACAAGGAGGCTTGGCCGCGGGCCGAGGACCACCTCTGGCCCGATCAGTTCCTCGAGGATGGCCGCGTTGCCCCGAAGTACCGCGTAAACGGGCAGGTCTGCCCGTTTGATACCCAGAAGACTCCAAAGGGGCACATCTACGAGACCGGCAATCCCACGGGGTGCTTCTACCGGTGCATGTTCTTCCAGGCACGAAGGTTGGGGACGCCGCCCAACCGCAAGCGGGCCCTTGAGCTCTACGATGACAGCTTGGAAGTGGCGGCCGAGGGCCCCACAGAAAAGGCCAACGAGGCTCATGGACGCGACGCTCGCAGGAGCGACGACGACGACCTGCTTTAGCGGTGCTCGAGTGCCTTGAGCACGTAGAGTGCCTGCTCGAGTTCTGCGGGTGTGCGCTTGCGCAGCATCTCGATGATCACCAAGAGCTTCGGATCGTCCAATGGTTGCGCTCGTAAGTTGGCGACGCCCGGTTTCGGATGCTTCAGAGCAACCGTCTCAACCTCGACGTCAGGACGGCTGAGTGTATCGACAAGGGCTGTGACGAGCGATAGGAGAAGGGAGCGCCTGGCCGGTAGTACGGGCGCAGCGATGGTGGTGAGCTGCTTCAGCCAAAGATCGCTTGGCTGCTCCGAATCGATGAGATCGCCGATCGAGACGCTGAGGGCTTTTGCGCAAGCCAAAACGGTCTCGAGACTCGGCATGGTTTCGCCTCGCTCGATGACGCCGACGTGGTTGGGGGAAATCCCAACCTTTTCGGCGAACACAGCTTGGCTCCACCCTCGCGCAAGACGCGCTGCGCGCACGCGTGCCCCAAACGCTCGTGCCAGGTTCTTCTCCACGGTACTGGTCGAAATCGCCCATGTGTCGGTCGGTTTCGACCAGCTTCATCGATGATCGTAGTCGGAAAGGTCCATCGATAATCCACGCTTCGGATGGTTTTGTCCATCGGTCCGCCGGGGGACCCGCCGTTCGGGCATCAAGTTTTATTGACGAATAACGGCAGGTTAGGTCGCGTCGATCCCATCCACCCGCGCACCCGCACTACAGTGGGTTCGGTAGGAACGCCGTAGATGGGAGCCCGTCTTTCAGTCCTGACGAAAACGCCTCATTCGAGGGGCGGGCGGGGGCCTTCGTCGTCGGGAAACGGGCGGTCTTTGCGCGTTACGACGAGCGGCTCGCGCTGGGCCGGCCGTCGGGGGCTCTCGCGGCGTAGCGCAACAGGCTCGAGGGATCGGGCGCTCGGTAGTCGTTCCTACGGTGGTCGTGGTGATCCCAATCGCTCAGCCAGCCCACCTCCTGCATGATCCACAGGAGCACCCCGATGACTACGACAGCGTAGATCATGCGCTGGAACGGCGCGGGGATCCCGAACCCCTGAGCGACCCACAGAAGTAGTCCAGCGACGAGGAGTACGACAACGATGTGGCCGAGTAGGGCGAACGACATGCTGGTGATCCTACCAGCGCTTTAGGGTAGAAGTAGAATCCGGAGGTCTGGGGGGAAGTGGACGCCACAAGGATCCGGCTTGTAGTGACCGACTACTGGTCTGCGGACTGGAAGAAGAAGGTCCATGAAGGGGTACTGCACTCCCTCACTGACAGGCCCCTCGACAGCGAAGGCCTTCTTTCAAGAGCCCTTCTACGCATCGGGGCGGAAGATGGTGACGAGATCGAGATCCTCATCACGGTGACGGGGCGAAGACCGTTTGAAGATCGGCGCGTGCGAATACTGAGTCCGTTTGCCCCCGAGCGAGAGGGGTTGGGCTCGCGATTGGAGGAGAAGTGAGCGACGAGAAGAAGTACTACGTGTTTTACAAGATCGAGGGCTCGGCCATGATTCATGAGGCAGGGCCCTACCCTGCATCTGATCTCGACTATCAGCGCAACGACATCGCGAGCTACGCCGGCGTGTACGACGTTCGTACCAGCATGGCGCCCGCGCCAAAGGCGCATTGAGGCAAGGGTCATGAGCCGAAAATTCTGGGTGACCATCGAGATCGAGATGCCTGATGATCAGACGACCTCCGACGCAGCGGGCTGGGGAGCGTCGGTGCTTGAGACGGCCTTCACGAAGTCGAACCCCGCGCCGAAACCCTCGATGTACTCGCTCGATAGAGCGTTTTGGCATGCACAAGTGCCGATGCCTGCGGCCGAGCATCCTTACCGGCCGCGGGTCGTGCGAGCGATTGAAGTCGCGCAGCCAGCCCCGCGTACACCCGAGCGTTAGGAAATCACGAGGAGGGGACATGGGCGACGAGGTCAAGGACGTCGAGATGGACGCATTCGTCAAGTGCGGCACCTGCAGTCGTATCAAGAGGGTGCAGGTAGAAGGGTGCCTCCGGCGAGGCTGGCCAAGGTGTTGCCGCGAGACGATGTACTTGGTGACGTTCGATCAGAAGATCTTTGTGTGCGCCATCAAAAACATCATGGCTCCGCTTGAAGCGGCGGTACGTCGCCTTTCTGAGTGAGCTGCGATGCGCCAGCGCTTTGACCGGGTGGTTCGGGTGCGCCTCGAGTGCGGGTGCATCGGCGAGGTTTCGACCGGTCGCTACCGCGTGTCGAAGGACCTCGCGGCCATCATCTTCGGAGGAGCGGTGCGTCGGGGGCTGTGGTGCTTCGTGCACCATGGCAAATGCTTGCCCACTGAATGCCTCGGTGTTTTTCGAGCTTGAAATGAGGGCCTGATGAGCAAAGAGCGACAGCCGAGCACGAGGACCCCAACGCACGAAGAGATCCCCCCGGCGGCCCGCGCACCGATTATCACCCCGCCTGAACCGACGCTCTTCGATGCGCAGGATACCTGGGAGATCGCGTTTCTCCTGGCCCTTGCCGGCTCAGCAAGAGAGCCCTACCCACCCGAGAAGAACGAAGAGTTCATCGGCAACCGCGCCGAGCGCATCGCAGATCTCGCCCTCGAGCGCATCACGCGCCGGCGTAAAGTGGCGCCGCACCTACCCCGGCGATGACGGAGATCGAAGAGCTGGTCGCGAAGCTCGTGGAGGCTGTGGAAAAGGCCGGCCTCGGGGTTTACCAAGTTCGCTTTTTCAAGGGTGGAATGGTGACGGTCGACTTGAACGCGCGCCCAGCAAAGCGGCGCATGCCCCTCGTAGAGGAGAAAGGAAAACAGCATGGGCTTAGGCGTGAAGAAGTTAGAGGGAGAGACGTGGCGAGCCTGCGTGGCGCGCGTCGCAGGGGTTGAGGGCTTGGACGAGGAGTGCCTCATGGACTTCGATCGAGCCGTGGCCAAAGGGGAGGATGAGAGGGATGCCGCATGGGAGGCGCTTTACGAATGGGATTGCTTGCACATTTTGCCGGACGAACCTGAAACCTTTGAGTGCGGGTGATGGCACCGAGGCACGTGGATGAATTCATCGACGACCATCGGATGGACGCATACGCACGCTTCTTCTTGCACCTGCACCGACTCCCGGCTGGGTGGCAAATGGCGTTCGCCCCATTCATGCGGCACTTCAAGCTCTTCTGTGACTACAAGGGCGAGCGCTTTCGTGTGACGGGGGCGTCGAGGTTGGGCGACGTGTGGCTCGTCAAGGACATCCATCAGGACACGGGATACGACCACCGCGTGGAAATTGACCACTGCTCGAAGTGGGGCGGCGGGGAGAAATGGACGAATCGATGATCGACTTCAAGAGAGTCCTCCGCAACCTGACCCCCGAGCAGCAGGAGCGCGTGGCGCAGTACCACGCCGAGCAGAAGGCGATCGATGATCGCACGGTGCAAATACGGGCGATTCGCACGAATGCCCATTCGGGGCAGGTGAGCATCGTGATGGTGGGCATCTACCCAAAGGATGGGTTGCTCCAGATGGTTGGTGGCCCAACAGGGTACGAGTCGATGGCCATTGATAGGCTCGATCGCGCCATCGAAGCAGGTGGTTGGCTCGCCTGTTTTGGGACCGAGCAGCGTTGGGACAAGCTTGTGGTGCCCCGCGCTGAGCTCGAGAAGGTGCGCAAGCATCTGACCGCCTTGGGCCACCCATGAACATCTCTCGTTTCGTCCACAACTGGTCGATCATGTGGGGGCTTGGCCGGTGGGAGATCCGCATCTGGCGGCCCATCTGGAAGCTTCGCATCGAGCTCATCGATTGGGGCCCGAGATGGAAGCGGATTCGATGAGAGAACCAAGTTTGGCGCGTTGGCGTATTGGAACCAACGTCTACGACAGCTGGTGGCCGTGGAGGGTCGGAACGGTCACGCGACGAATGAAGACGAGAATCAGGGTCTCGTGGGCTGACGGCGAAGAGTGGACTTACGATCTCGCCCACCTCCAATTCTTGAGGATTCGATGAAAGAGAAAGCGCGCTGCAAGGGCACGTGCGACGGCAACGGGCCTGTGTACGAGGGCGAAGAAGGCCTCTTGTGCCAGGACTGCTACCCGCCATGGATCTTCTGCGGAGTTCACAACAAGTGGTACCCCCGGGACGATCGATGTCCGGACTGTGCTGATCGGGACTTCGACAACGACGAGTCCCCAAGTATGGGCGATGAAGAAGGATAGTTCTCCAGGTGGTGAGCCCCGAAGATCGAGCCCCATCACGGTCGACCGGCTCGATCGGATGATGGAGCTGCTCAGCCTCGTCGATGACGGCACCCACGACTTCGAATGGGACGAGCTGATGGAGCTCCTTTGGCATGACAACGTGCTCCCTGAAATACTCCGTCTTGCGCGACGCTCCCTCGTGGCCGAGCTCACCTGCGGCGAGTGTGGTGGCTCCCTCATGCTCATCGAGCATCGAGCCATGGCGCTTCGCTACAAATGTGAAGGTTGCGGCGTGCTCGTCAGCAAGATCCAGGACCCTTGAAAAGGAAAAAGTCGATGATTGTCTACGTCTTGATGAAGAAGATCGATCTTGGAGGGGATGTCGTCGCCATCTACACCACCGAGGCGGCTGCCATGAAGCGCAGGGTCGTGGAGGAGGGGCTGCTGCGCGCCAGGAAGCTCGAGCCAACCCACGATTCGTTTTACATCTATGAAGAAGCAGTTCTGGAAGAATGAAGGTGGTTCGCATCGAGCAGTTGGTGCGCGAGAGCACCCGAAGGCGAGACCGCGGTAGGCAGGGGCCGTCGATGATTGCCGTGTGGCGCCTCACGCTCGCTTGTGGCCACGAGACGACCCGCTCAGCGGGGTTCGACAACGGTGGGTTTCCCCCGCATGCGCCTGTTAGTCTGCGATGCTCCATCTGTGAAGGGGGCCGCACGAAATGAGGACGTGGGAGTGGGGGGTGTGCAGCTTTTTGGAGCGTATGCCTTCCTTGCTGCAGCAAGTCCTTCTTATTCTGCTGGTAACCGCGTGCTGGCTCATGCCGGCAGCCGCGTACGTTCTACTCGAGCAGTGCAGAAGAAGGCGCAGCAGGAGAAGGCGCCGGCTCGTGTACAGGAACTGGTACTAGGGTGGCCGCGTAAGATCGACGGACAGTGACACCCAATATGGGTGCACACGCTGTTCGCACCATGTTCTAGGGGACCTCGAAAGGGGCCCTTCCCGCTCCCCAGCTTCTTTTAGCCGCGCGTCTGGGAGCGGCAGGCCCTCGTGTGCCCTTGCGGGGGCTGACGGCTTCAGAGCTCGAGGGGAGGAAGCGGGTTTGGCGTGGCCAGAACGGGGCTAATTGGGGGGCAACGAAGTATTCAGCTCTCCTCAATGCAGAAGCGGTTAATGGCAACAGCTAACAGCCATTCGCATAGGTGCCGCAGCTAACAGCTGCCGCAAGAGCCTCGAAGTGTCGAACGTGCATGCCCTTTTGGGTAAACGGCAGTGGTTGCCAAATCGTCCCGTGCGCGAATAGCAGAGGGTGCCGTTGATCGAGAAGATGAGGCTGCGCCTAGGGTTAGCTAGAGAATGGCTCAACAGCCAATGGCTCAAGCTGTTAGCAGCTCGCAAAAAGCGCTGGATGCCAGCAGCCGCCTAGAAGTGGGCCCAAGCATTCAGGCTTCTTACATTTTACGGAAAACAGTAGGTGCCAAAAGGGGTCAAAAAGAGGGTCGATTGGAGAGGTAAAAAGCAGGTGCTGTTGATGGGAACGGTGAAGGATTCCCAGCGGTTATTTAGGAAGTAAGGAAGGTGCTGACAAAAGGCAGCTAACAGCTGACCCGATGGAGGGGGGGTGAGGGTCTAGATCTTGTTTGTGCACGAGGCCCAATGAAGAGAGTCGAAGAGACGGAAGTATTCACCCGGGCTCGGGCGGGTCGAGCCGGGCCCACTGCGGCTCAATACTGATAGATTGAGCATGGAAATACGTTCAGTAGCGAGCACAAAAGAAGTATTCGACTGGGTGCAACTACCGTCACCAGTATGCATGGGTACGCGGCTGGGCTGCATCGCAGAGGTCGAGGAGTGAGTTGTGTTTTCAATCGACTCTCCTCCTTAATGTACTTCTACATACATTATATTTATTATAGTATTCTCTTTTAAAGTATCTATCAAACCAATCGATTCTCCAATCCATTCTCCAATCCATTCTTCAGGAGACTCTCCATGTACCCTGCTGAAGAAGTACAAAAAGCGGTTGAACGTCTTGTGCGCGGGTCAATTCGGCGTCCGCTCGACACTCTAGGAACGAGGCGAACGGACATCGCCTTCAGCGACATCCAAGAGGCAGGAGCGACCGTCCTTCTGCTCGACTCCGGAGGCCCTTTCTACTGCCTCGCTCTTGGAGCCCAGCGCCTCCGAGACCTGGTTGCAGTCGAAGTGGGCATCCTCGACGCTCTGCTCGACGCGGTCGCGGCCACGGGCCGCAGGGCCTCTCCCATCGAGTCGGTCGACATGCTCTTCGGAGCCAAGGCTGCGCTCGAGGAGCTCGAGACCGCCGCGGTGAGCCGGACCCAGGGATTCAAGGACATTTCGAAGGTCCCGAGCTACCAGCGCTTCGCTGCGAACGTGGCGTCGTTTCTCGACGGGCCTGCCCAAAACGTGAAGGCGAATGGCGAGGTCGTGCAGACTTCAGAGCAGGCGCGTCAGGCGATCCCAGGGCTCTTGCGCCAGCTCGCGGAGCAGCACGCGGTTCTCACCGAGCGCGCTGCAAAGCTCGCCGCGGGCATCGACAACTTCAAGGCGGTGAACCTCCCCGCGCTCGTCGCGAGCGGAGCCATCTCGAGAGCGAGGCAGGTCCTCGGGGCGCACGCGGAGACCCTCGAAAGCCTGTCCAAGGAGGAGCGCTTGCTCAAAGTGAGGGACGTGACCCTCGATGTGCTCGCGACCAAGGCTGTTGTGACGCAATTTGGGTCCTTCACGGGCCCTACCGCATACCACCGAATACTTGGCACCGGTCAGCCCTACGCAGACGTCGCTCACCCCGCTTCGCCGGCGGCGGTGACGAGTACGACCTTGGACGCACTGAGCATCCTCCCAGGTCAGACTGACTTTTTAATTCAATCCGACGACGGAGCGGGGGGCGTGACTTCTCTCAACCTAGAGGCACCCCCCTCGATCACTGCGGCTGTTAGCAGCTCGCTTTTTGAGGTGCTAGTAGCAACAGCTATTAGCTCGCAGGGGTGGCTCATCGGGGACGGCACCAACCCGGCTCCGCCCCCCGGTGCAACGGTTCCTGACAACAACGAGCTTCGCATCCAGGTCGGGCCGACGGTGTACCCCGTCTCCCTGGTGGTGAGCGCCGACTTCACGACGTTCGTGTCCGCCCAAGAGATCTGCGACGAGATCAATGCGCAGGTGCCCGGTGGCATCCTCTTGGCGCGACCCATCTTCTCGCCGCTCGAGTACAGCGGGCCGCTCGACGTGGGCGTGGGGGGCACGTTCACGGTGCCCGGAGGCGCAACTGACTTCGTTCGCCTCGGCGTCAAGGTGGGTCATCTGGTCGAGATCGCGGTCGGCGTGAACGCAGGGCTCTACCCGATTGTGTCTTTCACCACGACGACGCTCACGGTGAGCGGGGTCTTCGTTGCCGAGCTTGGTGCGAATGCAGAGGTGGGCCCGCCCTTGCGCAAGATTCGAATCGCGCTCGCCGATCCAGCGACGCAGGTCCCAGCGCAGACGAAGCTTTCGATTCTCGGCGACACGGATAAGAGCGCGGCTGCCTGCAGCACGCTCGGCTTCTTCCCCGGCATCTACTCGCAGAGCCTTCGCACCACCATCGTCGATCTCGTCGAGCAGTTGAATGGTCGCACGAACAAGGTGGTTGCGTCGGCGGTCTACTCGCCCGTCGTCTCCTCGGATGCTCGCAGTGACGCGCTCAACGCCAAGAGCGTGACCTTCTTCAAGGCGACGGGGGTTGCAGAAGTGTTTTGGAGTGGCGTTGCAGCGACCCTTCTTGGCAGCTTCGACCTGACGAAGATTGCAAAGGACGATGTGCTCGTGCTGCGTTCGGGGCCCAACCCGGGCGCATTCGGTGTCGTTGATTCGGCTACTTCGAACCAGGTTCGGGTGGTGATGGGGGCGCCTGGTGTGGCTGCTGCCGGCGTTGCTTTCGAGAGCGGTATACCAATCGTAGCTGCGGAGTACATGACCGTGCGCATCGACGACGGGCCGAACCGTGGTGACTACCTTGTGGAGGGGCAAGGCGCGACGCCGCTCGATGTGGTTCTGAAGGGACTCTTGCCCCAGTCGCGGCAGGGCATCGATCCGCTCGTGTTCAGTGCGAGCGTGGGGCACAAGGCGCTCGTTCTCTCGGGAAAGAGCACGGGTCTCTCGGCTGAGCTCTCGGTATCCGGGACGGGCGCGCCGGTGCTTTTCAGCGTGGTGCCGGCGGTGGCCTACGGTCGCACGCGGTACTTCCAACTTCCCGAGGTACCGCGAAGCTTGCAGGCAGGTGACGTACTCGAGCTTTACGACGGGGCCTACAACGTGCCCACAACGGCGCATGTCATCGAGCTCGTGGAATCCTCCTTGCGGCTCGTGCGTGTGACGCCGGAGCTCTCGACGCACCTCTCCCCTGCCCCGCCCGAGCGGTGGGTGTTTGCCGATCAGGTGCCGCCTTTCGCGCGGGTGCGTGTCACGCAGACCTTCGACTTCACCACATTTCAAGAGCGCGCCCTTGCCTGGCTCGCCCGCACGGAGAACCAGCAGAGCTACTTCAGTGAGGTGAGCCGCTTCTTGAATCCCCTTCTCGTCAACACGAGCCCGACCGTCAACCAGGTCGAGGTGGCGAAGAGCATCATCCTTCCGCTCTACCAATTGCTCAGCGCATCGGCGGCGCCGGACCCCACGCTCACCCTCGAGTACGCGCTCGCGAGCTACCAGGTGGCGCCCGTGCCTGCGGTCGACACGCTCTTGAAGTCCTACAAGGAGAAGGGCTCGGATAGAGCGGTGGACCTCTTGCTCGAGGGCCAATTCGGCGCCTTCTTTGGCCTCAGTTTGGATGAAGCCTCGTACGCTGGCGCCATGCAGGCAGCGATGCGGGATGTGGCGCGCGAGGACATCGTCGTGACCAAGGTCGGGCGTGTTGAAGCACCGAGGCAATTGAGCCAAGCTGATTCGCCCGACTACGACTACGATTCGAGCGACATCGAGCGGGGTTCCGAGGTAGACCCGCCGGAGACCTGAGCGAGGGAAGGTGCAGAATGGCCGACAACAACTTTGGAAAGCAAGAAGCTGAGGCGCGCATCAAGCAGTTCCTTCGCGCGCAGTTAGGGGAGCTCCTCGACCACGCGGAGTTCATCGAGTTCAGCCATGACCAGAGCTTGACGGACTTGGAGTCGGCTGGGCGTAGGTTGTTGGAGACGCGGGTTGTCGCCGTCGCGCGAAATGGCGAGCGTTTGGTGCTGCATTTCGTGCGGAGCAACGGCGGTAAGAGAGAACTCGGGCCTGTGGGGGCGCCGCCGACTGACGTCGAGAGGAAGTGGGTCAGGGACATGGCGGACTTGGAAAAGCAAGCGGAGGGCGACCCGCCGAAGCTCTAGAACCATTTTCACGGCTGTAGTAGGAGCGCCTCATGAGGCCGAAGCGCCCGACACGAGAAGAGCTTAACCAGATCGAGGTGCGCGCAGCCCGTGTTGCCATCGAGGCGTTCATGCTCACGCTGCGCGAAGGAATCAAACCGTACGGGCCGGAGGGCGAGACGGGCGCGGTGCTCGACTTCTTCGGTGGCACGGAGCACCGCCATGCTGGCGTCATCATGGGCACGCGGCCCGGGACCCTGACCTTCACGTTCCGGCTCGATCCGAAGCCTGAAGCGCCCGAGCGGGGGCGCCCTTTCGAGCTCCCGATGCAATGCAAGGTCGGCCCCGTCTTGCAAGCGCTCATGATGAAAGACTGCCCGAACCACGCCGTTGTCGTGTGCTTCGATGCCGCGGACAATACCTGGGTCGCGTGCGGCCAGCCCGAGCATCAAAAGGGCGCGGTAAAGACGGAGCCCCTAGCTGCCTGGCTCGAACGTGAAGGCTGGCTTGGGGGAGCAGGTCCCGCGAGGTAGAAGTAGAGCGTTCGCTGTGGTAGGCACAACGTGAGGGGGGCCAGGCCATGAGCGAGCGAATGTGCGGCGTCCATCTTTCCCCGGAGCATTGCGACGGCGGAACAGGGTGTTCTTCCTACCGCGAGCCTCCGAAAGAAGCGCTCGGTGCGGAGGAGCGGCTCCGAATCCTTGCTGATCTCGGGCAGCTCGCTATTGACTACCCTTCGCACCTTCACGAGTGCGCCTTCTGCGACATGGGCGACTACGATGGCGATGGTGGGGAAAGACACGCACCGGAGTGCCCGGTGGCTGTTGCGATGCTTGCGCTCGGCATGGATTTGCCGTGAGCCGCGCTGCAAAAGCTCGAGCTGTTGCTGCGCCGGCCAAGTCCAGTCGACGTGCTCCCTTATCGAGGCGGCAACGACGTAGAGGGCGCCCGGCGTGCCCTGGTGATCCCGACGGCGTGCACCTTTACAGGCAGAAGGAAGACACGTGCGCGCACTGCGGGCTGCCTTTCGGGATATGATCGAGCCTCACGAAGGAGCGCCGTCAGCTGTCGAACAAGGGTCTGTAGTAGCGCCCGCCAACCGAGTGACCCTGAAAGACCCGCAGTGCGAAAGCACGGTTGAAGCTCTTAGGGTGGGTGCTGGCGGCGCTCCTTCGTGAGGTTCTTGACGGTCAATCGTCTTCGTTGAGATGAAGCTCGGGCAGCATGCGGTCGTGCAGCACGCGCACGATGCGAACCTTCTTCTCACGGTTGAAGATCACCACGTGGCGGCCCACCTCGTAGCGGGAGTAGTCCGCGACGCCGGCAGGTCGTCCGAGGTTCGGATCTTCACTGAGCCTCATGAAGGCCTCGCGGAAGACCTTCATGTAGCGCTCCAACTGCACGCGCCCGTAGCGGCGGCGTGTGTAGCTGGCGATGGCGTGAAGGTCGGCACGTGCCTCGTTCGTGACCTTGTAGGGGGTCATTCCTTGTTCGCTTGAAAATCGCGCTCCACCTCGTCGATGAGGGCGTCGAACGAGAAGTCTTCGGCGATGCCGCTCGCTTGGCCTTCTTCAATGAGACGGCGAAGGCGCTCCACCTTCATTGCCTCGGTGGTCTCGTAGCGTTCGAGCTCGCGTAGGGCCGCGCGCACCACCTCGCTCGCGTTCTCGTACTTGCCGCTGGCGACGCGCTCGGCGACGTAGCGGTCCAGGGTGTCGGTCAGATTCACGTTTCGGGTAGGCATTCCGTTAGGTTAGCAGGCTTAACCGACTTGGCAAGGATTGCCAATCAGGTGCAACAAGGAGCCCCCTTCGTTTCTCAGTTGTAGGAGGCAGAAGGGTTGTGGCAGAAGTCGAAGGACTGGGGGGCGTCCAATGAAGCGTAAGACCAGCACGGCCGAGACCCGAATCTACACCTATGGCTGTCTCGCGCCGGACGATCGCCGGGCGCTGCGGGACAAGACGGATGGAGAGAAGGTTGAGCGCGCCGAGATGGCGAAGCTTCTCCGAGAGACCTTGTTCAAGGCGCACCGCTACCGAAACCTTCTGGTCGAGCAGGCGCGCGCCCGCCTCGCTGCCTACCGCGAAACGCGGCGAACTTTTGCGCCAGCCATCGCCGAGCTCGAGGAAAAAATGAAGCTGGCTGAGGCGCGCGTCGAAGCGGGCTTCGAAGAGATCAAACGGCGAAGGCAAGCGGTGGCAGCGCAAGAGCTCAAGGGTGCGGCGGGCAAGGGCAAGAAGGAACCGAAGCGGTTTCCACGCGGCAAATTCCCCGAGCTCGAGGCAGAAATCGCCACGGCAAAGGGCGAGCTGAAAGTGCTTCGCCAAGCCTGGCGCGACGAGCGGGCGAAGTTCGATGGCCCCTGCGCACTGGCCCGTGAGGAATTTAAGAAGCGCGTGGAGGTGAAGAAGGTGCCGGGCAAGAAAGCGCCGGTCAACGTCGCTCAGTATAACGCCGAGGTGCTCGAGGTGATGCTGCAAGAGCCCGAGTGGAGTGAAGGGTGGAAGGCAGTCGCACGTCTCGAGCATGGCCATCTCGGTGCGCTCAAGCTCGCCCGTAGCCAGTCGGGCCTTTCCAACGGGACCTACCAGGTTGTAGAGACGGCGGTAGCACAAGCGAGCCGAGAGGCGGAGTCGCCCGATGGCCCGAGGTTTCATCGTTACGATGGTGGAGGCCGTGTCTCTGTGCAGTTCGGTAAGGGCCTCCCTGTTGCGAGGGCCATGGCGGGCTCGGACCATTTCCTTCGCATCCGGCTCGAGCCTCACGTGGGAAAGCCCGATAGGCAGCGCGCTCTCGTCGACATCCGTCTGGCTTCTGATGCGAAGAAGAAGCCGATCTGGGTGACGTTCCCGATGATCTTGCACCGCCCCTTGCCTGAGGGCGCGATCATCAAGTGGGCTTGGATCAAGGTGACGAAGCGAGGGCTGCGCCTAATCTACGAGCTTCAGCTCACCCTCGAGCTCACTGCGGGGCTGCCTGCTCGCAAGAGTGGTAGCGACGGTGCCATCGCGCTTCATCTCGCATGGCGGCAGACACCAGCGGGGCTGCGTGTCGGGTACCTCGTCAATTCGCTCGGCAAGCGGCAAGAGGTGATTGTTGATCCGGCCGTGCGTAGCGGCCTCGAGTTTTGTAGGAGCCTCCGCAGCATCGCTGATCGGTGGTTCGACTTGGCTCGTCTCGAGCTCGTTGCATGGCGTGAAGCGGACGGGGCTCTACCCGAATGGGCACCCGAAACCCTCGAGCATCTGGCGCAATGGCGCGCGCATGGCAAGCTCGCACGCTTTGCTCGCCGATGGGTGGATGAGGTTGTGGGGGGTGAAGAGGTGAAGCGGCTTTGGGCGGTGTGGAAGAGCGAGCGCCTCGCTAAGCGCGACGAGCTCATGGTGCTGCGTGAGGGGCTCGAGTCGTGGCTTGCCCAGCACGGCGTGAAGGACAAAGGCCTTCAGCGAGCGCTTTTTCTCGAGTGGTGGCGGCGCAAGGATGCGCACCTCCTCGAGTGGGAGAGTGAGCAGCGGGCGAAGTCTTTGGGGCGAAGGAAGAACGACCGGCGGGTTTTCGCGGCCGGCTGGGCAAGCCGCATCAAGACGCTCGTTGTCGACAAGAGCGATTTGCGCGAGTTCGCGAAGAAGGCGAAACCGAATGAAGAAGAGGTTCAGCACGACGCGGCGCGCGAGCAGCGTCATTCGGCTGCACCGAGTGAGCTCCGGGACGTTTTCAAGCTCGCGTTTGGGGAGGCGCGCACGATTGTGGTCGACCATGCTGGCGTGGCGAGTACCTGCGCCGAGTGCGGGGGGAAGTTTCAGGCAGCCGATGATTCGATCAACGGCACCTGCGAGAAGGGGCACTCGGAGGATCGCGACGCCAATGCGTGCCGCAACATGTTGATTGCGGCGGGGTTTGGTGGACGGCGAGAGGGGCTTCAAGCTCCTGAAGATGCGTGCAGCACGAAATCGGTAGAAGAATCGAAGCGAAAGGGCCAGAGTGCAAAACGAACTGGCGCGGTCGAGCCCTTGGGGGTGCAGGGTCCTTGAAAATTGGGTTGTAAGTAGCGGGTTGCACGGATGAGTTGATGCGCGCCCCGTTGAGGGCTGCTCGGGGCCCAAGATGCCGAGACCACTTGCTCCTCAGAATGGCGTCCGTCATAAGGCTCCTCCGTTGAAGGCTGCTCGGGGCCAAAGATGCCGAGACAACGTTCTTGCTCCTCGTGATTGCGTGGCCGATACCGTTGAGGGCTGCTTGGGGTTCAAGATGCCGAGACAGCATTCGTGCGACCCAATCACTAGAGACGGAACTACGTTGAGGGTTGCTTGGAACCCGAAAATGCCAAGACCGACCGCTGCATCGCTTCCCACGTCATCACTTCGGTGAGAACGTTGAGGGTTGCTTGGGATCCGAGATGTCAAGACTCCTCGGGTCGAATGGTCGTGTTTCTTCGTAGATGCGTTGAGGGCTGCTTGGGGCTCGAGAATACCAAGACACTGCCTGATCGGGTGTGGTGGCATTCGCGGCATGCAGCGCTGAGAGCTGTTTGGGAGCTCGAGATCCCAAGACCTGTTCGCGCGCGACATCAAATGATGTGGGGTTGCTCGAGACCTGAGACGCCGAGACGGCCACCTCCTACAGCCAGATCCTCTTCGGCCGAGTGTGCCGAGGGTTGCTCGCGACCTGAAACGTCGAGACAAGCGCCATGGTCAGCCGAACGGCGTGCGGAAACTCAGGTGGTGAGGGTTGCTCGCGACCTGCAACGGCGAGACCCTGACGCATCGCAGCCCGGCGGTGAGGGTTGCTCGCGACCTGAAACGACGAGACCTCGTCAAGCGAGAATTACGAAGACCCGTTGAGCGATGCCACTGATCGCAGCTCTCTTGTGACGCTTGCTCGAGACCCGAGACGTCGAGATACCTACCGCGTCTTCGTTGAAGGTGGGGACCCGAGCACCCGCGTTAAGGTTGCTTGGGACCCGAGATGTCAAGACCTTCACCTCGCTGCCACAACACGAAGTCTCGATCGCCGTGCTGAGGGTTGCTTGGGACCCGAGATGCCAAGACCGAAGCCTCGATCGCCATGCTGAGGGTTGCTTGGGACCCGAGATGCCAAGACAGAATGACGAGGCTGGACTCCCGGATGCCGGCCAGGGCGCTGAGCCTTTGCTTCTGATCACCTTGAGGGCTGCTTGGGGCCTGAGATGCCAAGACGACAAGTTGGTGATTCGTCGTGTTGAGGGTTGCTCGGGACCTTGAAACGTCGAGACGAGCCGCGTGCTTTGTTGAGGGTTGCTCGGGCCCGGAAACGTCGAGACGAGAGGAGACCGGGCATTGCGGGTGATGGTGGTTGCTCGAGACCTGAACGTCGAGACATAAGTTGGAAGAAGACTGCACTCCCCTGCAGGTGATGAGGGTTGCTCGGGCCCTTGAGATGCCGGGACGAGAGGATGTCGCGTGCGCGTGATGAGGGTTGCTCGGGACCTGAACGTCGAGACCGTGTGCCACGCAACCAGCAGATCGCGACGCTCGAGGGATGAAGGTCGCTCGGGACCTGGAGATGCCGAGACAGCGGCCTACAGGTGAAGTGAGGGTTGCTCGGGACCTGAAACGCCGAGACGCGGATTTCTACATCACGTCAGTGAGGGTTGCTCGGGACCTGAGACGTCGAGACCACAATCCGGGCGGCGCATTGCAGCGCAGTTTTCATGTGGTGAGGGTTGCTCGCGACCTGAAACGGCGAGACACGCATCCGCCGCATCTACCGAGCTACGCGTCCATGTGGTGAGGGTTGCTCGCGACCTGAACGTCGAGACCTCGGTGGAGCGGAGCTAACAAAGCGCCCAGAGGAAGTGGTGAGGGTTGCTCGCGACCTGAAACGGCGAGACAAGGCGCGTTTCGTACTGGCGTACGAGGGTTGCTCGAGACCTGAAATGTCGAGACACGAACGTAGCGACAGGGGGTTGCCGGATCGAATTTAGAGCGCTGACGGTTGCTCGGGACCTTGAAACGTCGAGACGAGCCGCGTGCTTTGTTGAGGGTTGCTCGGGACCTGGAACGTTGAGACTGACCGGCTGTCATAGGTATGAGGGTTTTTCGGGACCTGAACGTCGAGACGCACGCTGACGACGCGAAGTGAGGGTTGCTCGGGACTTGAAACGCCGAGACGTGGATCTCTACATTACGTCATCGAGGGTTGCTCGGGACCTGAAACGCCGAGACTACCCGCGTGCGCAGTCGAGGGTTGCTCGGAACCAATCTGCCGAGACGAGGAGCAGACGATATAAGGGTTGCTCGAGACCCGAGACATCGAGACAGTACGTGCCGACGTCGTCGGTCAACGAACTTCTAGTGATGAGGGTTACTCGGGACCTGAAACGTCGAGACGTGGGACAAGCTTTGGTGGGGGGTCGCTTGGAACCGGCAATACCAAGACCGAGTGCAATAGTCCGCCTGAAATCTGGTCTGGCGTGTAGGGGTTGCTTGGGACCGCGAATGCCAAGTCGTCCCGTACCTCGAGCAAAGGGTTGCTTGGAACCCGACATGCCAAGACGGATCGACTCCAATCGGATCAGTCGTGATGAGGGTTGCTCGGGACCTGAAATGCCGAGACCGTTACATATCGTGTTGCGTGCAATGGTTGCTTGGAACCCGAAATGCCAAGAGCCACTCAGTTGGTGCTTTACGGAACAGTTCGATTGTGAGGGTTGCTCGGGACCTGAAACGCCGAGACAAAGCAACTCGAGGTCGCGAAAGCGTGTCGGTGCGAGGGGACGGTGATGAGGGTTGCTCGGGACCTGAAACGCCGAGACCAGCGGGTTTCCGACCTTGTTGCTGTGAGGGTTTTTCGGGACCTGAGACGCCGAGACGCCGAGTGTGCCCTCCGCCTCGAGCGAGCGGAGGTGAGGGTTGCTTGGGACCTGAAATGCCAAGACGCTCGACGAACGTTGTAATACCAAAGGTTGTTTGGGACCTGAGATGCCAAGACCACGACGATCCACTTGGTCGGGCGCTGCCTGTCGCAGCTCCCGTTGACGGTTGCTTGGAACCCGAGATGCCAAGGCGCTTGACGACTGTTCTATACCAAAGGTTGTTCGGAACCTGAGACGCCGAGACAAGATTCAGCGCAAGATCAGCCGGTCGAGCGCTTCTTCGATTGCAGGACGTGCGTGCGCATCAGCATCGGTCCTTCGGCACCACCCCGGTTACTGAAGCGGGGCTGGCGCCAAATCTCTTTGCGTAACGCGCGCCCCGGACCGTAGGGTTGATCACAGTAGTGCCCGCGCACAGGCCACTGAAGTGTTCCCAGTGCGCTCCTTCGCCCCTCCGCGTAGGCACGGACGTGCTCGCGGCAGTCGATGTTGACGATGATGTCTTTGCCAAGGAGGTACTCGCCTCCAATGCTCTCGTTACTGGGCTTTACCCACCGTAGGCGCCCTTTTTTCTTCTTCAGCTTTGGGGGGCGCGATACTTGGTGAGATCCTTCATTCAGCATGCTCAGCACACCGAGGAGCAGGCGCAGTGCAGCACAGAGTAGTTGCCACCTTGCCTTGCTCTTGACGCAATGGCCGTCTTTTCTCTTCATTCGAGCAAGGGCTGCGAAGGAGCTACCAGTGAGCTGCGTGTAGGTGTCTGGGCCGGTCAGCCAGATGCGCCAGGCCGCTTCGGACTTACGGTACTGAAAGAGGATGCGCGTCACCGGATCCAGAAGTTGCTCCGGGACTTCGATCAGGAACGTTGCCCATGGTGGTTGGAGTGGGTCGAGGGGGCTGCTCTCATAGTTTGTGAACATCAGCGCGGCAGCGAGCTTGCCCTCTAGTCGGATTCGCGGTTGCCCGTCGGCACGCCATTGGGCGTAGAACAACGTCGCTTGGTGTTCGACTATGTAGGCAAGAAGGAAGGGCAGCATGCAGTGGAGGGCGTCGTTTGGGTCGAAGGTCACGGGAGCGTTGCGCGTTAGAAGATAGAGAAATAGGTTCTCTGCAGCCCAGGGGACCATGCCGGGTTTTAGGCTGAGCATATCGGCGAGAGCGACGCCAAGTTTCTCAGCGAAGGCTTCGCTCTCGCCTGCCCGCAGTACTCCGACGCGACTCTTGAGCTCAAATATCTCCCTCAGGGTTCGATCGACACTTTGAACCCCTGCCTCAATGCGAGTGCTTGCTCTGGCGACTTCCGTGGGCGTGGGGTTAGCGCCGCGAATGGGGAAGGCGATTGCGGTTTCCGACCATCCGACCCAGTAGATGTCGGGTGGGGGCTTTTCTCGATTCTCCTCGATGAAGGAGAGGTATGCGTTTCTTACGGTCGCCATCGCCGGTGGCATCTCCTCTCCCGGCGGCAACACTTCAATGAGGCGATCTAGGATGGTTCCCATGGGAGAAGAAGCTACTACAAGAACAACCCTCGAGCACCGCCGTTGTGGTAGTCAGTATATTGTTGTACTGGAGAGGGAGGGGGGACCATGACCGACCTTCGCATCGCCACCGACGTGACTCCTCCGCGCGCCTTGGTCACCCTCCCGCGCGACACCGTCACCTCGACCATCGTGGTGTATGGGATGAAGGGGATGGGCAAGACCGTGTTCGGTGCGGTACTCGCCGAGGAGCTCGCCCGAGCAAGGCTTCGTTGGGCGTGGCTCGATCCGCTCGGCGTCGCCTATGGCCTTCGTTACTCGGAAGACGGTAAGGGTAAGGGCGTCGAGTGCCTCATCCTTGGCGGGCCCCACGGGGACATTCCCATCTATCCGGATGGCGGCGCCGCGGTGGCCGATGTGGTGGTCGAGGAGAGCGTCAACGTTCTCATCGACTTTAGCCGCAAGGTTTCTGGGGAAATGTGGGGTGTCGGCGAGAAGATCCGGTTCGTGACGGCCTATACCAAGCGCCTCTTTCAGCGGCAGGGTGATCTGGTGGGTGGACGCCGGCGTGAGAACCTTTTTCAGATTTTGGACGAGGCAGCACGCTACATCCCGCAGAACATCCCCGCAGGCAATGACGGACTCGCTGAGTGTGTAGGCGCTTGGCAGCAATTCGTCGAGGAAGGGCGCAACATCGGCCTCGGTGTCTGCATGCTGACGCAGCGGTCGGCGCGCATCAACAAAGATGTGGCCGAGCTCGCGGATGCGATGGTGGCCTTTCGCACCGTCGGCCCGCGTTCGCTCGGTGCGGTGCTCGATTGGCTTGGAGAGCATGTGGAGCGTGAGCGCATCAAGGAGCTAAGCCAAGTTGTTCGTAAGCTGCCGCTCGGTAGCGCGCTCCTTGTATCGCCCGGGTGGCTCGACATCGAGAAGGTCGTGAACATTCGGATGCGCAGCACGTTCGATTCGTCTGCGACACCAAAAGCAGGGCAGCGACGTCGCGGGGTGAAGGGTGGTGGCGCCAAACCGAGTCTCGATAAGATCCGGGAAAGAATGGCCGCTACGATCGAGCGCGCCAAAGAGGAGGATCCAAAGGAGCTCCGCAAGGTCATCGCTGAGCTGAAGAAGCAGGTGGCGGCGAAGCAACCTGCTCCGGCTCCTGCCGCGGTGGCGAAGGTGAAGCGGATCGAAGTGCCGGTGGTGTCCGACCGGGACTTGAAGATCATCAGTCGAGCAACTGTTGCGGTCGCGAGGCACGCCAACGTTTGTGAGGCAATGACCAAGGCGTTTGGTCAAGTGGCCGAGCGGGTGGAGCGGGTGGAGCGGATGAAGCGGGCGGCTGTGGCCCCTGCTCCGCCTCCCGCCTTGCCCAACCCCGCTCTCAATGGAAAGCCTCGGGCGCAGCTCTTCTTAACCCCGCGTCAACCAAAGGTGGCTCCACAGCGCGTGGCATCCGCCGATGGGCAAGAGGTGAAGCTTGGTCGGTGTGAGCGGGCGCTCCTCACCGCTCTCGCGCAACGTTCGCCGGCCTCGAGCACCGTCGCGCAGGTTTCCATCTTGAGCGGCTACTCGCAGTCGAGCAGCGGCTTCGCCAACGCACTCAGTGCTCTTCGTACGGCAGGGCTCATGGAAGGTACCCGCGAGGCGCTTCGACCGACGCTGGAGGGCATGGTGCAGGCGGGCGAGGTGGCCTCCATCCCCACAGGCGGAGAGCGGGTGGCCTTCTGGAATAGCAAGCTCGGGCGCTGCGAGCGGCAGCTTCTTGCCTCGCTGGTTGAGGCCTACCCAAATGCCCTGAACAAGGCGCAGCTGTCGGAGGCGGCTGGCTACTCTTTGGCGAGCAGCGGGTTCGCCAACGGCCTTTCCAAGCTTCGAACCCTCGAATTGATTCACGGCAGGGATGAGCTCAAGGCAAGCGAGGATCTCTTTTCCTGACGGGGTGGTTTAGTGCCGAACCCGTGTGATCTCGAGGGAGTACGCTGAATCAGACCGGCGGCACGGGTAGCATGAAGAAGTAGCTCCATCATGAACAGTCGTTGTGTTAGAAGTACCGAGCCGATGGGCGCTACATTGTTGGGGAGGTGGTTGCTTTGCCCAAGCTCAGGTCAAGAAACCCTTTGACGAGCTCCTACCGCCGGATGGTGGCGCAAATGGCCCCGGATGAGCTGCGCACGGCGTTGCTGCGAGAAGCACAGCTGCGCTACGAGGTCGACGCGGTGCTTTGTCGCCTTCTTGGGGGACTCAAGCGAGAACTCAAGCGATGTCGATTGACCGAGCGCGAGTGCGAAGTTTTGGGGTTTAGGCCTACGGATGAAGAAGGGGGATGACCATGCCGAAGCAAATGGGGCGCAAGGTGGCGGTACAACCAGTGACGCGAAAGACGCCGGTGAAACGGCCATTGCCCGTGATGCCAGCGCCCTCGCCGAAGAAGCCGAAGAGGGCCCTCCGGAAGAAGAACCACCGGCCGGTCGCCTCGTACGATGGCCCTGGTTCTGACGTTGACCAGGTCAACGAGGGCTACCTCGATGATCAGCACATGCTCGGCACCGAGCTCTACGAGCGGCTACTCATCATCGCGGCTAAGCGTGGCCTCGGGTTCGCCGACGTGCTGCGGCAGGCCGTGCAGCGGTACGTGGAAAGCGAGTTTGTCGTGCCCACAACTGCGGCGAAGGACGAAGCGCTCTATCCACCTACCGAGAATCCCCTCGAGGAGTCGCTCATTCCGCGGGTGGTGCCGGCGGAGAGTGCCACCGAGGTCATGGCCGCCGATGCCAATGAGGTGCCCACGTCAGGGCAGTAAGGGGGAGGGTGGTGCATCCCATACACAAGTTCGACGGCTCGTGGTGGTTCTGGGATGAGACCTGGGCCAACCGCTGGGGGCCCTTTGAGAATGAAGAAGCTGCGCGAGCGGGCCTTCGAGCGTACGCGACGGACGTCCTCGAGGAGTACGCCTCCGGTAAGAAGGCGCTCTCCGAAGGTGCTGCTCGGGACGTGGTCGATCTGCTGGAGAACGGCGCGAAGGCCCTCGCGAAGATTCACGAGCACATCGAAGCCGCGATGCGCGCCCACCGAGAGTGCGCTGCGGCGCGCTTTCGTAAGGGCTTGCTTGGGCCGCAGGCATTTCTCTTTGCAACCCGTAACCCCCTCACGGGCGAGGACTTTGAGGAAGTACGTAGCCTCTTGTGGTTGCCTCGTCATGGAAAGGTCGACGAGGAGCTCCTTGAGGAGGTTCGGCTCGCTGCTCCCAAGGCACGGGCGATGGCTTGGGCGATCATCGGCCCGGCGCAGCGTACGGACGACGAGAAGAAAGTCGTCTTCATGTCACTCCAGTTCTTCACTGATGGCCGACAACTGAGCTGGGTGGCGCCAGTGGAGTGCCTCGACGATGGAGCGGAACGGCTCGGACCTTTTGCCTCGGGGGGTAATGCGAAAGACCTGGTCTGGCTTGACCGGCTTGGTGGTGCGGGCCCTGGTGGTGCGGGATGAATTCGTCATGCTTGAAGTGGGAGTATGTCGAGGGTCACCCGGGACATCTCGTTGTTCGTGGACGCGACTGCGAGATCTACCTTGCGCCGCGTCCACCTTACTGCGATCGCGGTAGCTGGCTTGCTCAGTTGGAAACACGCCCGCCTCTCACGCGCGCGATTGATGAGGCCGATGCCTGGCCGCGGTACTACTTCGATCTCGGACGGGCCAAACTCGAGATCGAAGCCTGGCTCGAGAAACGAGGACTAGTGCTGTGAACAAGCGCTCGGGCTCACATTGTTTGGCTGCGGGCCTGTCGTCGGGCGCTGCGGAAGGAACATGCATGAATCGGCATGAACGACGGCGAGTGAAGGCAATCGATGGCGTGGGGCCTGGGGACATCTCCCCTGGGTACGTGAAGATGGTAGAGACCTTAGGCGACGTCGTGGTGGCGTGGCTCGCCGCCGGCAATCCGGTCCCTCAATTTGCCTTCCCGCCAAAGGACTACTTGTTTGCGGGGGATTTGGGGCACTTCGGTCCGCGCTTCGCGCGTTCGGATAGTGCTCGTGGGCTCGTCAAGCGCATCTTGCAGGTAACCAACGAGGGCACGGTGTTCGGTTTGGACGCGGCGCTCGAGCTGGTTGGCGTGCCGGTCGAGCGCGTGTCGCTCAAGGAGCTGGGCATTGAAATCCCGAGTGCCTGACCGAAAGAGCGCGTGCTCGTCGAAGCGCCCCGGCTTTCGGATGCGCCGGACGTGCGACGAGTGCCCCTGGCGCAAGGATGTACCTGTCGGGCGCTTCGCACCGGAGCGCTTCGTCCAGCTGCGAAAGACGGTCGAACAGGGCTTCGGCCCTCTCTTCGCCTGCCACAAAACGCACGAAGGGAGTGATGAGACATGCGTCGGCTACTTGCTCGTGGACGGTGAGAACAACTTCAATGTGCGGTTCGCAGCCTCGCAAGGCCGTCTCCACTTTGAAGAACTCGAGGCGGCGGGACCTCTCTACGAGAGCTTCGAAGAGATGGCCCGCGCCAACGGCGTGAAGGCCAGGCGGGCCAGGCCATGAAGAAGCGCGTGAAACGCCCTGCCCGGCCGCGCCCCGAGATCCCGAAAGCCCAGGCGATGATTTTCTACGCCCTCACGCAGGATGGAAACACGACCATCGACGAGCTCGCGCGCGCCGCTTACCCGCATGAACTGAGTATTACCATCAAGGCACTCCCTCAACCGGGCGCGAACAAAGGGAAGGTGCGCCGTGTCAGGGCCTGAGGAAGATCGCGTGTTCGTCGTGTCGGACGATTTGGACGACAACATGGTGCTCATTGTCGCGGAGACCACTTCTGTCGAGGCCGTTGGTGCCTACTTCACGACGGGCGTGTTGCCCGACGGGGCTCAGCTGGTGGACATGGAGACTTACCTTGCTCGGGGTAGAGCCAAAGACTGCGATTGCGACATGATCGAATGCGTTTGCGCGTTTGCCCGAGGTCACGAGAAGCTTTGCCGGTTTCGTGTTGCGCTCACCTGCGCGATCGGCTTCTCGTGCAAGGAGCACGGTTTTGACGTCTGCCCGGTGTGCGATCCATGCACGTGCAAAGTGTTGCCTTGAGGGGGCTGTTATGACCACCGATCGCTCCTACGTCGTTTGCCCGAGTGGACCACCGCCTAGGGTGGTGATGGCGTCACCGTGCCCGACGCTTCACACACTTGGTTGTTACGACGCGGCTTGCGCTGAGACCTATGGCTGCGCGCCTGGTGAAGCGCGTTTTCAGTGCGTCCGCTGCGACCGGTGGGTGGGCTACTGCATGGGAGCGAACGACGAAATGCCGGCGCTTTGTGACGATTGTTTCTGTTTTATTTGGGAGGCACCAAATGTCGATTGAACCGACTGAGGCACACCGAGAGATGCTCCGGGCCATCAAGTGCCTTTACCTTGTGGTGGACGAGCCCATCGCCGCCGACGTCGAGGCCAAGGTGATGGCGCGCGTGGCCGAGCTCGAGTTGATGCTGGGTGCACGAGCAACCGAGGAAAAGCCGTGATTGTGCTCCCCGAGCTCCCGGTGCCCCTCGTGCGGTTCGTGAACGGCGCGGTCTTCGCTTGGCTTCTCGCCTTCCTTTTCAGAGCCTTCGTTCGTCAACTTCGCGCGCAGGTGCACGGGCTCCGTAAGATAAAGCGCTACAAGCGTGCGCTTGAGCTTTGCGAGAAGGCGAGGCTTGGGCTCGGGCTCACGTCGTTGGAGCGCGAAGAGCTCGTCGAGCACATGGCCTGGGCGGCGGTGGAGAAGCACAGGCGGGGTATTCGGACCGCCTTGGAGCAAACAAAAAACACATGAGCCCTTGGCAGCGGCTTCGCTACGTCTTCAGGGACTTCATGCCGGCCTGGCTCTGGTGCACCCTTGCCCTGGTCGTCGCGCTGCTCATTGCGGTCTACACGATGAGGCACACATGATCCCGAATCCCCCATCGCCGGCGGCTCGGCTACGACAGGAGCTCGTTGACACGCTTCCGCTCTGGCTCGGCTGCGTGCTCGCCATCGTCCTGCTCGTTGCCTTCTGGCTCTACTCGGGAACGCACGCGCCATGGTGAAGCCCCTCAGCATGAGTAAGCCGCAGCCGGATGAGGTTACTAGAACTGTTTGGGAGGAGGCCTCTGCCATTGGACAGGCCATCCAGCTTCAGAAGTTTGCGGCATCCACCTACCCCCCGGATGTGAAAGCACCGGAAATGCCAGAGGAGATGAAGATGGTCATCGACTCAAAGACGATCGGCAAGATTTGGCGCGCTCGGGTGGGCCGGGCGAATCGTTGGTGGTATGGGTGGCATCCGGAAGAAGCGTTGGCGAAGGCGCTCGCTGCGCCTCGGAAGTAGGAGTTACATGCGCAAGGACGATCGTGGTTACATGTGCCCGGAAACCCTCGGGGAATACCGCGATCTGTGTGGGTTCCTTGCACCGGGTAGTAAAGCAGTGGCCTTTCTCGATGAGAAGATCGGCGAGAGCCCGAACGGGCGTGACGAGGTCGTGCTCGCCGCGGACAGCCAAATGCGATTTCTCCTGATGCCTATGTTGGTGGACAAGCCATGATGGGCGCGTGGGGCCTCATCATCGTGATCTCCCTCTACGGGCTCGTGAGGGCTCACCTTGGCATGCGCAAGGTCATGCGGGATTTTGAAAAGGACCAGCACCGATGAAGCTGGAGCTCTACGCCTACGTCTACGTTTGCTCGCATGGGTACGGCACCATCATCGCGGGTAGAAACCAGTCCGGTGAGTGGGGCCCGATGATCTCCCTGAAGCTGCCCTCCGAGATGATGCGCGCTGAAGCTGCGCGCGCTGCTCTTGCGCTTTCGATAGGCCCAGGCGTGCTGCAGCTCGTGAAGTTTGCTGAGCCGCAGCTCGTTGAGGAAGTCGAGCCCGACCGGGCAGGCCAGCTTTTGGATTGATGAAATGGTCATCGAAGACTTCGCTCACCCCATCGTTTTTTGCAGCGCCGTTCTCATGTTGTGGAGCGGCCTGCACGCCGGGTATTGGGAGATCGCCGCCATGGGTTTCATGACGGGTTCGATCAGCTTTTCGTCTGGTATCAGCCGATGGGCGAGGTATCGAGCGGAGGAGAAACGCACGGCATTGTCCGCTCGGCGAGGTGAAGATGAGCGCTGAAACGGTGCGCCGGCGCTACCGGGAATTCGACGTCGCTCTCGGGCGACTTCTCGACGGCGCGCGCATGGAGGGGCACACGATTCCTTGCCAGCGAGGTTGCAGCGCCTGCTGCTACGAGCTTCCGATCGCCTTCGACTTCGAGATGTCCGCGCTTGTTGCCAGGATCCGCGCGATGCCCGAGGCGGTGCGGGAGCGCCTTCTTGCTCGGGTTCGGGGGTGGGTCCTTTCGATGCACTCGGCGGGCATTGAACTCTACGGGGGTGAGGTCGATGCAGAGACCAATAGGCTTTACCACGAGTTTTCCATCGCGTGCCCGCTGCTCGATCGTGAGCGTCAAGAGTGCACCGTCTATGAGGACCGGCCGCTCGCGTGCCGTGCGCACCACGTCATCAACGTGACTGCAGAAGCTTGCAAGCGAGGTCTCGCTTCCGGAACCATTCCCTGCGTCAACGTCGATGTTCTCTGCGCCGAATTCGGTCGAAGTGTGTTGGTCGACCGGGACAAGAAGGAGCCCTTGCCGGCGGACGCATCGGTGGTGATCAAGATCGGCAAGCTCGGCACGATGTTGATGACGTCGCTGCGGAAGGAAGGATTGATGGGAAATCTGTAAGTGCGAGGGGGCTCGATGGCAAAGGTCCCAGTGACAGCTCCGAAGGCCGCTCTGAAGGGGGCTTAGGTGACCGACGGCAGCATCGAGCCCCCTCGCTCTTACAGGTTTCAGAAGGAGATGAACTTCATGATGGCCAAGCTGGAGGGCCCCCCGGATGATCAAGGCACTTGGTACGGCGAAGGACGGTAGAACCCTGGTGTTCCTCGGTTTGAGTCGCCTCAACACCGAGAAGTTGCTGCAAGGCTTGCCAATCAAGGTCGATCTCCAGCAGCTCGGCGTCCCCAACGGCAACATCATTCTGATCGCCGGCGGGGAGACGGAGGCCGACATCACCGCGAAGCTCGTGGAGGCTGGGGTCAACTTGCCGTCATGATGAGAAGGTCCGGTTGCACGTTTTGTGGTGGACGTGTGGGCATACCTTGTCATCTCTGCGAGCCATCCGAGTTGAACGAGGGAGCGCCGTCCGGGGTTCGACCTCCTCTGAAAAGTTCAGGCGATGCTGCTACCCGCGAGACGGCAGATCGAGCCGCCGTTCCATCGTTCGACTCGCCTGAGTTTGCGGCGATCGTTGCAAGGAGTGAGGAGCTGCCGACGACTCGAAGCCAGAGCGTGAAAAAGGGGCCGGCGGACCGGTTCATCCTTCTCTGCATGGTGAGCAACTTGCGCGGGGAATTGGCATTTACGAAGAAGATGTTGGACCGTTCACCAAAGGCCAATCAGGCGGGCATTGATGCGATCTCCGAGTGCAAGGAGTTGCGCGTGAAACTGACCGAAGTGGAGGAGTGTCTGGCAGAGGCCCAGCGCGGTGCCGCCGATCTGTTGATCGAGAATGCTGACCTCTTTCTGAAAGCCGAAGCCGCGGGCGCGCGCGTGTTGGAGCTCGAGAAGAAGGCCAGCGAGGACAACGATCGTTGGTTGGCGGAAAGGGTGCGGGGGACATGAGAATCAGCGTCAATGGTGCTTCTGCTGAAGTAGAGGGCGAGGAGGTCTCCTACGCGGAGATCTTGCGCATCGCGTTCGATAACAAGCCCATCGGGCACACGTGGGTCGTCACGGTCCACCACCCCGCAGGCCCCGACGCGGACGGTACATTGCAGGACGGCGGGACGGTGCGGGTCACCGATGGTGCCGTCTTCAACGTCTACGCGGCGGGGGGCGAACCTGGAGGCGGGGGATGAAGAAGGTCACCGTTGTCGTCGAGCTCGATGAGTCCTTCGTAGGCCTTCTCCAGGCGAGTGTTCAGCTGAAGGGCTGGCTCGGGGAGCATTCCGAGCCGCTCGATCCTTGCGGTGTGCTTGCTGTGGCGGTACTCGGAGAAGCGCGGGGAGCGTCGAAATTGCAGGTCCATCTCGCCATCCCGCCGGGATTCCGGCCCCACTTTGAGGTTCTCCATGACGAGCGTAGGGTCACGGAAATCAAGCTCGGGGGTGAGGGTGGTGAAGCAGACCGAAGCAAGGGGCCGTGAGAGCCAGGCTTTCCCTCCCCCGCCGGACGATTTGGTGTCCATCCTGGAGGCGAGAGAGCGGCGGGGGCGCCGCTTTGCGCTGGTCGCGTCGACCCTTCTCGCGCTCGGCTTGCTCGTTCTTTTTGGGACGCTTCAGCGTGCGGTTTGGGCGCTTCAGGCTGAAAGAGAGCGCCTCTTCACCCAGCTTCAGCATCTCGACGAGCAAAACATCGAGCTCCGTCGTCGGTGCGGTCAGTAAACCCCCTTTCGCGAATGGAGATTGCAAAATGCCTGGCCTCAACATCAAGCTTCTCGATGGCATCGAAATTCACCCTGACGGCGATGCGTGCTGGCCCGATCTCCAGATACGGCCTTATAAGATGGGCGAGTTTGTTGCTGTTGCCGCCCTTGGTCGGGGGATGGAAACCGGTCGCCCAAGCATCATGATGCGCATCGAGCTCGAAGATGGCTCTGTCGTTCTTGCCCAGACGAGTCTCCGTCTCTTCAGTGCCGCAACCCGCGCGTTCGTGGCGCGCTACGGCGATCCTCACAGTGACGAGCTTCCGGAGACGCACTAGCCCCGGGAAGAAGTAGACTTGTGGTAAGTAGTCGGGATGAACGCGCTCGACCATCGTGTGTGGTTCTACTTGTTTCTCGCACTGCTCGCGGTCGGTGTTTCCGAGCGATTTCTGGCCTGGAAGGAGCGCGCAGAGGCGCGCCGGGAGCTCGATGGTGCGCAGCACCACTGTGAGCGTATCCTCGAGGAGGTGGTGAAGACCGGCTCGGATTGTCGAGGCTCGCTCCGACAATGTACGTCGGACCTCTTCACTTCGCAGATCGATGCACAGGAATGCCGGGGCGATTTCGTCATGCTCGAGGCGTCGCGCGCGGACGCGGGAAAGTCGAAAAAATGAGCCGTCATGCCGAATGGAAAGCGATGCACGTCGAGCTCGTGACCAGCGATGGCCACGAGATCGCGGATGCGTGTGAAGCTCTCAACGCCGCGGGGTGGGCTCCCACGTTCGTTGTACCGATGGGCAATCACACATCGGCGTCGTCAGGCACGGTCACGATCAATTTCCAGGTCATCGCCTCGCGCCCTCGAAAATCGGTGAATCCGCCGCCGCTTCCGGGGGGTCGTGGGCCGTACGAGGACCTGAAAGGGCCTCCGCGGGTGCCGCCTCATGGCCCCCCTCGCCCGAAGAAACCACTGTAGGCATCGTCAATACCACGGCCCCCTAGGTGGGGACGGGTCCTGCGGTTGC
>Ga0193706_1000028_pt1 | contig 177985 bp, 132 predicted proteins | sample U3c1metaG_FD_160130 | JGI IMG/M metagenome (GOLD analysis project Ga0193706, IMG submission 160130) | Soil microbial communities from a riparian zone of the East river system, Colorado, United States - U3c1 | ecosystem: Environmental > Terrestrial > Soil > Riparian zone | place: USA: East...
CGACATCGGGATGGCGACGTCGTCCGTCGGCTGTGAATCGAGGACGACGCTGAAGGTCGTGGTGCCGCCCGCCTCGGTCGTGTTTCCGGCGGCGACGCTCACCGTGATCCCTGCCTTGTCGTTGTCGACGTTGACGATGACGACATCGGGCGCATCGAGCGCGTCGTAGTTCGCGTCGGCGCTGGTGGCCGCGCCGAGCACGGCGCGGTACTGCTGGTTGCCGTCGGCCACGCTGTCGTCGACGCCGCGTACGGTGACCGTTTGAGGAGCCGCCCAGTTGGAGGTGGAGAAGACCAGCGAAGGCTGCATGATCGTGCCTTCGTTGGGGTTGCTGCTGGAAAGCGGGATACTGACGGTGGAAGTCCCGGCCGGCTGCGAGGTGAGGCGAACGGTGAAGGTGGTGGTCGTGCCGTCTTCGCGTGTGTTGCCAGCCGCCGTGCTGACGGTGATCCCGGCGCTGTCGTTGTCGGTGTTACTGACGGCGACGTCGACGGGATTCAGGCCGTTGTACTTGGCGTCCGTACTGGTCGCGGCGTCGAGGATGATGCGGTAAGCCTGATTGCCGTCAGCGACGTCGTCGTTGACGCCGGTGATGGTCACGGTGTGCGGCGCGTTGTAATTCGCGGGCGTGAAGGTGAGCAACGCGACGTCGGTGCGACCCTCGGTCGTGTCGCTGCTGTGCACGCCGAGGAGGACGTCGTTGACCGGCTGCGATTGGAGCTGGACGACGAACGTCGTGCTCACGCCGTCCTCGGTCGTCGTGAGCGGCGTGATGGGGGTGATGATGAACCCCGCCGAATCGTCGTCGATGTTGCTGAGCGTGACGTCGGCGGCGTTGATGTCCTTGTAGTTCGTGTCGTCGCTCACCGAAGGTTGCGTGATGATGGCGTAAGGCTGGTTACCGTCGGCGACGGGGTCGTCGACGCCGGTCACGGTCACCACCTGGGGCGCGTTCCAATCGGTCGTGGTGAAGCTCAGCGTCGCCGGGCTCACCGTCCCCTCCGTGGGGCGGCTGCTCACGAGGCGAATCGTGACCGCACTCGTAGGCTGCGAATTGAGCTCGACGGTGAATGTCGTGCTCACGCCCTTCTCGCTCGTCTGCGGCATCGCCGGCGGTTTCACGGCGATGCCGGCCAAGTCGTTGTCGATGTTGGTGACGACCGGGTCGGGCACGTCGAGGCCGCTATACTTGGGATCGAGGCTGGTGGCCGCACCGATCGTGATGCGGTACTGCTGATTGCCGTCCTGCACATCGTCATTCACGCCCGAGACGATGACGGTGCGAGGCGCGTTCCAATTGTCGCCGGTAAAGATCAGCGAGCGCGGGCTGACCGTTCCCTCGGCCTCGTTGGTGCTGGCGACAGGGAGGGTCACGGGCGCGGTGGGCTGCGAATTGAGCACCACGGTGAAGCTCGCGGTGTCCCCCTTCTCGGAAGTCTCGAGCGGCATGACGACAGGCTTGACGCTGATGCCGGCGCTGTCGTTGTCGGTATTGGTGAGCTCGACGTCGGGCACCGGAAGGCCGCTGTAGCCGACGTCCGTGCTGACCGCGGTGGCGGTCGCAATCCGGTAGATTTGATTGCCGTCCTCGATCCTGTCGTCGACGCCGGTGACGGTCACCGTTTGCGTGGCTCGGTAGTTCTCGGGCGTGAAGGTGATGCTCGGCGGTGAGACCGTACCCTCGGCGTTGTTGGTGCTGCCGAGGCCGATGGTCACGTTCGCCGTGGGTTTCGAGGTGAGCGCGATGGTGAAGGTGGCAAAATCGCCCTTCTCCGTCGTCACGAGGCCCATGGTGGGCATCACGATGAACCCCGCGCTATCGTCGTCGCTGTTGGACACCTTGACGTCGGGGCCGTCGAGGTCCTTGTAGCCCAAGTCGGTGCTTAGAGCCTTGGCAGTACGAATGACGTACGGTTGGTTGCCGTCGGCCACCATGTCGTCCACGCCGCTCACCGTCACGGTTTGCGGCGCGTTCCAATTCGTCTTGGTAAAGGTGACGGACGCGGGGCTGACCGTGCCCTCGCTGGGAAGGCTGCTCGACAGAAGGATGCGGACGTCGTCGCCCGGCTTGGAGTTGAGCACGATGGTGAACGTCGCCACGCCTCCCGCTTCGGTGGTGACCAAGCCCTCGGCGGGCTTGACGGTGATCCCGGGACTGTCGTCGTCGACGTTGATCGCGGAAACGTCGGGCGGATCGAGCCTGTTGTAGGCGGGATCTGCGCTCTCGGCCGGCGCCGTGACGATGTCGAAACGCTGATCGCCATCGGCAACGGTGTCCTGGACACCGCTCACCGTCACGACCTGCGGCGCTTTCCAGTTGGCGGCGGTGAAGGTGAGGGTCGTCGGGCTGACGATCCCTTCGCTGGTGTTGCTCGAGGACAGCCTGACGACGACGTTGACGTTGGGGGCGAAGTTCAGCGCCATGGTGAACGTCGCCATCTGACCGGTTTCATTGGTGACGAGACCGGTGAGGGGCTTGATGGTGAACCCCGCCGTGTCGTCGTCCTCGTTGATCACATCGATGTCGTCGGGGTCGACCTTGTCGTAATTGGGATCTTCCGGGCTGATGGCCGGCGAGGTGATGATCTTGTACGCTTTTGCGCCGTCCGGCAGCGCATCGTTGACGCCAGTGATGGTGGCCATCTGCGGCGAACGCCAGTTCTGCGGCGTGAACTTCATCGCGAGCGGCGCGACGGTTCCCTCTCCGGGGTTGTTGCTCGAAAGGTTGATGGTGACATCCTTCTTGGGCGCCGTATTGAGAACGACGGTGAACGTCGCCTCGCCGCCCCACTCGCTGGTAGCGAGGCCCTTGTCGGGCGATATCGTGAAACCGGCCGACTCATCGTCGACGTTGGTGACGGTCACGTCGGGCGGGTCGACGTTGTGAAAGGTCGCGTCCGAGCTCGACGCCTGCGAGGTGATGATCGTGTACGCCTTGTTCCCGTCGGGAACGGTATCGTCGACGCCGGTCACCGTCACCGTCTGTGGCGCGTTCCAGTTGTCCTTGGAGAAGGTCACGCTGCCGCGGTTGATGGCTCCCTCGGTCGGAATGCTGCTCCGCAGCGCGATGGCGACGTTGGCGTCCGGTTTGTTCCGCAGAACGATCGTAAATTGTGCCGTTCGACCGGCTTCGGAGGTCACGAGCCCCGATGTGGGCGTGACGATGACCGGTCCTTGTTGCGGAAGCGGGCCCCCCTCGCCACCGGCGTCGGCGCCCGGTCCAGGGCCGCCCGGTTTGACTTCGAACTCGCCGAGAACCTGCGTGCAAGCCGACAGTAGAAAGCAAAGCGTGATGAGCCACGATCGAAAGAGCGAGCCGCGCGTGTCTTGCATTTTCAGCAACGTTTTCTTTATGCCGCCCCGGTACTCGATAGCTAAGGAAACCAAGGGTTCGAGTTGAGAATCAAAGCAGTGCCCCCCACCTGACCCCAGATCTGGAACCAGTCAGAAGGACCCGATCGTAACCTTACCGCCCCTTTCGCGATTTGCAGACCCTAACTGTGGGCCTTCTCAGCACAGACTTGCGTCAATCGGGCCCACGACGCTTTTAAGCTCAATGAATCATTGACGATTTGGCGGCTATGCCCCGGTCAACGGCCCGCGCCGGCTTCGGGCATCTCGGTGCATTGACCGCTCATGCACCCGTTCGGACAGGGCGCCCCGATTTGCCAGTGACCGCCCACGCAAGTCTCCGGGCGGTCCACGTTGCAGCGCGGGGGGTCGCTCGCCTCGCACTCGACGCAAGCCCCGCCGACGCAGCGCGATGGCGACGCGCAGGCCATGCCGTTCGCCCATTGGCCATTCATGCAGGTCTGCGGCGTATCGGGCGAGGTGGGGCTACAGCGCGGAGCGTCGCCCGGGGTACAGACTCAGCATTCGCCGCCGGTGCAACCGAGCGGACAAGGGGTGGTCATCCCCCAGTGTCCGTTGCTCTCGCATACCTGGCTCGTATGCGGATCGGAGCACTGCTTGGCTGGCGGCACGCACTCCTTGCAATCGTTGTTGGTACACGCGGCGCACATCATCGGGTTTGCCCAGCTTCCGCTGGCGTTGCAAGTCTCGAAGGTCGTCCCGCTGCAGCGCGTGCTGTTCGGCGTGCACTCGACGCAATGGGGAGGCGATTCCAGGCATGCGTTCGGGCACACCGCGCCATCGTTCGTCCACATCCCGGTGCTGCTACAGACCTGCGGCTGTGCGCCCGAACAACGCTGGGCGGTGGGCGCGCAGGGAGAGCAGACGCCCAAGACGCAGACGGAGTTTGCGCCGGTGCAGGCCGCGCCGTCGACCCATTGCCCCATGCTGCTGCAGGTGCGCGGCGTGTTGTTGTTGCAGTCGATGGCGCCCGGCATGCAGGCGCCCGTACACGCGCCCATGCTGCAGACGTTGGCGCAGGCCGCGCCGTTGTTCGTCCAGTGTCCGGTCGTATCGCAGAGCTGCGGCTGAAGGTTGTTGCACCGCGTGGCACCCGGCGCGCATTCGCAGGCAACCGACCCCACGCAGACGCCCGTGCAGACGGCGCCGCTCGCTACCCATTGCGCGCTCGTGTTGCAGGACTGCGGCGTGTTCCCGTTGAAGCAGCGCGAGGTCCCCGGCGTGCATACGCCGCCGCACGAGCCGCTGTTGCAGAGGTACGGGCAAGCCGTGCCGTTCGCCCAGTTGCCGCTGCTGTTGCAAGTTTGAGGCGTCAGTCCGCTGCAGCGCGTATCGCCGGGGCTGCATGCCGTGCACTTGGCGGAGATGCACGTGTACTGGCAAACCTCGTTGACCACCCACTGCCCCGTGGCACTGCAGATGGCCTGCACCACGGCGTTGTCACTCGCGCGGCGTCCGCAGGACAGGGCATTCGGTTTGCACACCCCGGTGCACGCGCTGGTGCCGGCGCTGGTCGTACAGACCGAGGGGCACGCGGAGCTCTGCCATTGGCCGTTGGCGTCGCAGGTCTGCAGCGTGGTGCCCGAGCACTGCGTTGCACCCGGTTTGCAGACTCCGGTGCAGGTGCCGCGGCTGCAAACGAAGGGGCAGGGCGCCCCGTTGACCCACTTGCCCGTTTGACAGGTTTGCGGGATGAGGTTGCTGCATTGCACGGCGCCGTCGGTGCACGAGCCGGCGCACGCTCCCTGGTCACACACGAACGGACAGGACATTCCGCTGTTGGTCCAAGTCCCGTCGGCGCCGCAGAGCTGCGGCTGGGTTCCGTTGCACTGTCTGGCGTCAGGCACGCAGACCCCGGTGCACGCATTCGTTCGGCAGACGTACGGACAGGTGGCGACGTCTTGCCATTGCGACTGCGAGCTGCACACCTGCAAACGGTTGGCGTTGCAACGCGTGTCACCGGGGTTACACGCTCCGGTACAGACGTCGTTCACGCAGGCGGACGTGCAGGCCATGCCTTGATCCCACGTGCCGTCGTTCTGGCAGGTGTACTGCATGGTGCCGTCGCACCTCGTCGCTCCGGGCTTGCACACGCCGGCGCAGGCGTTGACGACGCAGAGATACGGGCACGCCGCTTCGAGCTGCCATGCACCCATTGCGCTGCAGGTATAGAGGTCGGCCCCGCGGCATTCCTTTGCGCCGGCAGCGCAACCCGTGCTTCCGGTGTCGCGGACATCGATGGAGCCGTTGGTGTCGGGGGGAGGCGAGGTTTGATCGGGGGTGACACTCGTGTCGAGGCGAACGTCGATTCCCCCGCCCCCATCGCCGCTGATAGAAGCGTCACCGCCGTCACTCCTGACCGATGCGTCACCGCCGACCGACGCGTCGCCCCCATCCGCCGCAATCTGGCCACCGCTGTCGGGCGGAAAGAAAATAATCCGAAGGTCATCGCCCAGGATCGAAGTGCAGCCGGCCAGACCGCCGAAAAGCGCGATCGAGATGCAACATGCGAAGAAAGCGCGGGCCGTGGCGACTAGGCTTCGATACACCTTCGATGCAGCATCGGACATGTTGAGCCCCGAGTCTGTGCGACAGCCGCCAGCGAAAGTCGGTTGCCTGCGCCTGGTTCAGAACACGCCGGTAACACCGGCGCTACCGAGCCCGATGTACGGCGTCCAATGTGCAGCCGCGGTGGATGGTTCCTTCGGCTGCGTGACGAGAAGAACGATGCCCGCTGCGACGCCGACACCTCCCACGATGAAGCCGACATCGGCGATCGTACCGAGCCGGCGATAAGTGTCGATGTTTGCCGTCTGTGACGTTTCGCAGTTTTTACCGGGGCAGGCGTCCGAAAGCTGGCTGTATTTGGCGACGGCCAGGCCGCCGGCCACGCCGCCCACGATGAGGCTCGCGCCGCCCACGCCGAACGCCACGTAGGCCACCGTTTTGCGCCATTCGCCACCGGACGAGGTGCTGCCCGTGTCGACAGTGGCGCTGGCAACCTTCTTCTCGGGTGGAGGAGCCGCTTCGGGCGCTTGTTCGAGCTCGAGGTTGACGTTGATCGATTGCCCCTCGGTGAGGACAATCATCTTCTCTTGCGGCAGATAGCCTTCGGCGGAAACTTTGACCTTGTGCGTGCCGGGGTTGATGGCCCGCTTCACGCCGAGCGAGGCGTGCGGAACGGGCATGCTGTCGATGACCACCTCGGGGCTCGACGGTCCGAGTACGGTGATCGTCACCCAGGGGATGCGCGGCGAAATGGCGCCCACTTCTTTGTTGGCATCGTCCACGGCCTTGGTCCAGGATTTGGGCGAGTTGGCCGCAACGCCCTCGCGAATGATGCGGTTGTAGTTCTCTTGCGCTTCGACCAGCTTCGTCGCCCCGACCTGCGCGCGAGCCAGGCCGAGCAGCAGCGTCGGCGCGTGCACGAGCGAATCGGCGCGACTGAACTTGTCGATGGCCATCGTGTAGTTTCTCGTTTCGAGCGCATGCTGGCCTTCTTGAGCCAGCGTGCGCGCGGTGGCACGATCGGACGCAGTGGGTTCCGCGAACGCGGCCGGAGCGATGAGGGTCAGGAAAATCGACAGCGTCAATGTCGAGAGTCGTCGCGTCATTGGACAGTTCCGTCTCAAATGCCGAAGTCGACGTCTTTCGGCTTGGTGGGCGCGGTCGGCGCTTTGGGGGTCGGTGGAGGTTCGATGGCGCGGGGGGGCGGCAAAGCGGGGGGCGTGTCTTTCGGCAAATCTTTGGGCAGCATCCCACGCCGAGAAGCGGGTTCCTTCTTGGCGTCCCGCGTGAGGAGCGCTTTGCTGCCGCCCGAAGGGTTGGATGCGGGGTCGAAGGGGGCCGCGGGCACCGGCGCGATCGCCGCCGTCGCAGTCGCCGGAGCGGGCGCGGGATCGCCGCCCTGGGATCCCGTCATCAGCGGGGCCGACGGTGTCACCAGCCCCTGTCCGCCATTGTTTGCGTCGTGGGATTTCTGGAACGACATCGACGCGGCAATCAGCGTAACGCCCAGGACCCCTGCACCGAGCAACTTGCCCGTCTTCGTGGAAGGCCAGAGGGGGTTGATGGCGGCGTTGTGCTCGCTCTCGGCTTCGTTGGCGCTGACGGAGAGGCTGTAGTCGCTGAGTGCGGCTTCACGAAAGCCGGGCGGAGCGGCGGCCACCGTCGACACTGCGGTCAGGCCAAGTGCGACGGCCAGTGAATCCGACAATTCTTTTGCGCTCTGGAATCGCCTCTCGATGTCGCGCGATGAGGCACGCTCCCACCACGCATCGAAATCGAGAGGCAAATACGGGACGATCGAGCTCGGCAGGGGAATCGGCTCGAACATGATCTTGGCCAGCAGATCGCCGAGGCCTTCGCTCAAGAACGGAAGCGATCCGGTCATCGCTTGGAAGGTAATGACGGCGAGGGACCAGAGGTCGGCGCGATAGTCGATGTCCTTGGTGCCGCGCGCTTGCTCCGGGCTCATGTAAAGCGGCGTCCCCACGAGCAAGCCCGTCTTGGTGACGTTGTTGACGGCCCAATCGGTGCTCCACTTGGCTACGCCGAAATCGAGCACCTTGGCGATTTCGCCTTCGTCGTCCGGTACGAGGAAGACGTTCTCGGGCTTGAGATCGCGATGGACGATGCCGATGGCGTGTGCGCGCGTGAGGGCGCGCGCGACGTGGGCGACGAGCCGATGGGTCGCCGCAGCGTCGAGCCGGCCGACGCGTTCGAGCCGCTCCGCCACCGATTCTCCCTGGAGGAATTCCATGGCGATGTAGGGCGTGCCCTGCCAGACGCCGTGATCGAGCACGTGCACGACGTGCGGACTGCGCAGTTGCGCCTCGACCTTGGCTTCACGCTCGAATCGCGCCACCATCTCCGGCTGACGGCGCCACTCGCCTTCCACGAACTTCACCGCGCACGGGATGCCGAGCCCTAGGTGGGTCGCAAGCCATACCGATCCCATTCCGCCCTCTCCGATTTGCCGGACGAGGCGGAAACGATTAGCGATCGTCGCCCCCTCGCCAATCCGCGGGGGGTGCGAGGAGAAACGGGATACGGTTAGCTTCACAGGCACGCCAGCTTGACCAGAAGGTACGGAGGAGAAAGGGGGTAACTTTTACATAACCCGAACAAGCTTACCTAGCACGTGCATACATCGGAGTAAAGCATCCCACAGCTTCCGTACGGCCCCTTTACTAGCCCTTTCCCACGCATTTCCCCCTGAAAGTTCCCCCTGAAAGTCGGGCTCTTTTGCCGCAATTGGGGGCGCTTTTTTCTCGCCGTCGCCGGTTCATTCGACATCGCCTGGAGCGTCCGATGTTGCGGCTCGGCATCAGCCGAGGCCGTTGAGCCGCTCAGGCCGTTGAGCCGCTCAGGCCGCTCACTTGCCGGTCGGAATGTCTCTTATCGACACGACGCCAGCGGCGCGCGTTCGCGTTCGTGCTTGCCGTCTTTCGCTCTCGCCGTCTCGGCCGTGACGATCGCCACGCGCGTCCAAGCGATGCTCACAGGTCCGCGTCGGCCCCGGATGACGAAGGTCGCGTCGCGCTCGTCCGCCGGCGCTCGGGCGCTCCTCGAACGATTCGGCTTCGCGTTCCTGCCGGGGCGTGGCAGTACGCGTGTTCGACTTCGCGATGCAGAAGACCCACCTCGTCGGAGCCCGGACCCACAACCTGCAATCGGTGTCGGTTGATCTGTCGGAAGGGGAGCTCGTTTGCCTGACCGGCGTATCGGGATCGGGCAAGTCGAGTCTCGCCGTCGACACGCTGTATGCCGAGGGGCAGCGCCGGTTCGTGGAGAGCTTCAGTCCCTACGCCCGGCAATTCCTCGAGCGTCTCGAGCGGCCGCCGATGGACGAGCTCGAGCCGGTCGCCGCGGCGATCGCCGTCGATCGGCGTGCGCCCGTCAAGAGCTCGCGCTCGACCGTGGCCACCATGGCCGATGTCGAGGCTTTTCTTTCGGCGCTCTTTGCGCGAGAAGCGGTTCCCTTCTGCCGCGACTGTGGGCAGGCCGCGGTGCGGACCGACGCCGGCGTTGCCGCCAAGGCAGCCGTGTCGGCTCTCAACGGAGGGCCGGCCGTCATCACCTACCCGCTGCGCGTCGGCGGCACCGACGACTTCTTGCAAGCGCGCGAGAAGCTCGCCACCGACGGCTACCGGCGCCTCTGGCTCGGCGGACAAACGCGCGATCTCGACCAGGTGCGCCCCAGCGAAGCCATGGCCGGAGGCGGAGTCCTCGAGGTCGTCGTCGATCGCTTGAAAACTGCGGCCACGCAAGTGCGGCGTCTCGAAGAGGCCATCGAACAGGCTTGGAAACGAAGTGACGGCCGGGCCACGATCTTCACCGAGCAAGGCGCGCGCGACGTGCGCGAGGGCCTTCTGTGCCCAGGGTGCGGGCGCACGTTCGAGGCGCCTCGCCCGGGACTCTTTTCCTACCAGTCGCCCGTGGGAGCTTGCCCGTCCTGCCGCGGTTTTGGTCGCACCATCGGCGTCGACTTCGGCAAAGTCATTCCCGACGAAAGCCTTTCCCTCGAAAAAGGCGCCATCCGCGCCTGGACGGGCAAATCGAGCGCATGGGAGCGCAAGGTTCTCGCTCAATACGCCAAGCGATCGTCGATCCCCGTCGATGTCCCTTGGGGACGCCTTTCCGCGCGCCATCGAGAGATGGTGATCGAAGGAGAAGGAAAGTGGCGCGGCGGCAAATATCCGGGCCTGCGCGCGTGGTTTCAGTGGCTCGAGACGCGCACCTACAAGATGCACGTGCGGGTGTTCCTCGCTCGATACCGTTCGTACGATGCGTGCGCCAGCTGCGCCGGCAAGAGACTCAATGAGAGGGCGCTCAGCTACCGCGTCGATGGGCTCGATCTGGCGGCATGGCACGCGCTCGAGCTCGGCGACGCGCATCGACGGCTCGCCACACTGGCCGCGCGGACTGCCCAAGGAGCGCTGATTCAGCGTGAGCTCTCGTCGCGTCTCGGGTACTTGGAACGCGTCGGGCTCGGCTACCTGGCGCTCGATCGCGCGGCGCGCACGCTCTCGGGGGGCGAGGCGCAGCGCGTCTCGCTCACCGCCGCACTCGGCAGCTCGCTGACCGGTGCGCTCTTCGTGATCGATGAGCCGACCATCGGCTTGCATCCCACCGACGTGCCCCCGCTCGCGCTCGCCATGCGCGAGCTTTCACGACAGGGCAACATCGTGGTCGCCATCGAGCACGATCCGATGGTGGTGCGCGGCGCCGATCGCGTGCTCGAGCTCGGACCCGGTGCCGGAGCGGCGGGCGGGCGGCTGATGTTCGATGGCACGGCCGCCGATCTCGCGCTCCGCCTGGATTTGCCGACCGGGCGCGCTCTTTCCGGCGCCAGAATGGACGGGGTCGAGACCAACAAGCGGCGCCGCCCGCGGGCGTGGCTCGGCGTGAAGAAGGCGCGCGCCAACAACTTGAAGGGCATCGACGTGGACATCCCGCTCGGCGTGCTCACCGCGCTTACCGGTCCGAGCGGCTCCGGAAAAAGCACGCTTGCCGAAGAGATCGTCTACCGCGCGCTCGCGCGTTCGAAGGGCGTGCGCGATGTCGAGCTGCCAGGCGCGCACGACGGCCTCGAAGGGGGTGCCGCGGTGGCCAAGGTGACGCTCGTCGATCAATCGCCCCTCGGCCGGACGTCGCGCGGCAATGCCGCCACGTACACCAAGGCCTGGGAGCATCTGCGCAAGCGCTTTGCCGCCGAGCCCGCGGCGCGCGCGCACGATTTCGGACCTTCGCATTTCTCGTTCAACGTTGCGGGCGGGCGCTGCGAAGCTTGCGCGGGCGAAGGGTACGAAACGGTAGAGATGCAGTTTCTCGCCGACGTCGCGCTGGTGTGCCCGAGCTGCCGCGGTCAGCGGTTTCAGGAAGACGTGCTCGCCATCCGCCACCGCGGCTTCACGGTGGCCGAGACGCTGGAGCGCACGGTCGATGAGGTCCTCGCGCATTTTGCCGGCGATCCGCCGCTCACGCGGACCTTGGGTCCCCTGTCGGCGCTCGGGCTCGGCTATCTCCCCCTCGGTCAGCCGCTCGCCACGTTGTCCGGCGGCGAGGCCCAGCGCGTGAAGCTGGCTCGCGCCCTCACCGAAGACCAAACCGGGGCCCTTCTCATCCTCGATGAACCGAGCGCCGGGCTTCACCCGGCCGACGTCGATCGCCTCGTTCAGGCGCTGCACGCGCTCGTGCAGGCAGGGGCCACTGTCCTCGCCGTCGAGCACGATCTGGCGGTGATGCGCGCCGCCGACTGGATCATCGATCTCGGCCCCGGGGGCGGCAAAGAGGGGGGCTCGCTCGTCGCCAAGGGGACGCCGGCCGAGATCGCGCGCGGAAAAGGCGCCACCGCGCGGGCCCTGCAGGGCATCGAAGTGCCGCCCGCCGACGTCACCGATGGCAGAGCTCGGCCCGACGAAGAGCGCGCCATCGTCGTCGAGCATGCGCGCGAGCACAACCTGCGCGAAGTTTCCTGCAAGATCCCGCGCGGACAGCTCTGCGTCGTCACCGGACCGAGCGGATCTGGAAAAAGCACGCTCGCCTTCGACGTCGTGTTCGCGGAAGGGCAACGTCGCTTCCTGGAGACGCTCACGCCGTACGCGCGGCAGTTCCTCCCCACCATGCCGCGGCCCGATGTCGATCGCGTGGCTGGTGTTCCGCCCGCGATCGCGCTCGAGCAGCGCACGACGCGCGCCGGCGTGAACTCGACGGTGGCCACCGTGACCGAGGTCGCGCACTACCTGCGATTGATGTTCGCCAAGCTGGGTCAACAACATTGCCCCCGGTGCGACGCGCCCATCGCGGCGCTCGGGGTGGACGCCATCTTCGCCGAGCTCGTGCGAAGCAAGGAAACAGGCGTCGTCCTGGCTCCCGCGGTCGAAGCGCGCAAGGGGACGTACCTCGACCTTTTCACGTCCGCCGCGCGGTCGGGCATCGCCGAAGCGTGGGCCGACGGGCGCTTGGTCATGACCGATGCACCGCCGCGGCTCGCCAAAAGCAAAGAGCACACCATCGATCTGGTCGTCTACCGCGGGCCGCTGGCATCGCTTCCGCGCAGCATCGCCGAGCGGGCGCTTTCCTTGGGTCAAGGGGCGCTCAAGGTGCAAAAGCGCGAGGGGAGCGCGGAAGGGGAGCGGCTCTATTCGACCAAGCGCGCCTGCCTGGCGTGCAAGCTCTCCGTCCCCGAGCTCGACCCGCGCTGGTTCTCGTTCAACACCAAACAGGGTCGTTGCGAAGCGTGCGAAGGCACCGGTATCGAGGGGGGCGCGGAAGCTGCGCTGGAGGAGCAGACCGAGGTGTGCAGCGTGTGCGAGGGGTCTCGTCTTTCGCCGATTCCGCGAGCGGTGCGGCTCGAGGGGTGGCGCTACCACGAGATCGTCGCGCTCCCCGTGGCGCGCGCGCTGGCACGCGTGAAGACCTGGCGGTTTGCGGGTGATCGCGCACGCATTGCCGAGGCGCCGCTCGGCGAGCTCTTGCGGCGGCTCGATTTTCTCGCCAAAGTCGGCCTTTCCTACCTTTCCCTCGATCGCGCCGCGCGAACGCTCTCCGGGGGCGAGATGCAGCGCCTTCGCCTCTCCGCCCAGCTCGGCTCGGGGCTGACGGGCGCGCTCTACGTGCTCGACGAGCCGACCATCGGTTTGCATTCGCGCGACACGCAGCGACTGCTCGCCAATCTGCGGGCGCTCTGCGACACCGGATCGACGGTGCTCGTCGTCGAGCACGACGCCGACACCATTCAGGCCGCCGACTACCTGGTCGATCTGGGGCCGTCCGGGGGGCGTCACGGAGGGCGCATCGTCGCCGCCGGGGCGCCCGCCGAGGTGCTCGTGCACCCCGATTCTCCCACGGCCAAGGCGCTGTCCGGTCCGCGCGTGCATCCCGCGCGCGATCTCGGGATCGTGCCCGCGCGCGGCACCCTCGAGCTCCTTGGTGCCACCGCGCACAACCTCCAGAAAGCCGACCTGCGCGTTCCCATCGGCCGCATGACCGTCGTGGCTGGCGTTTCTGGCTCGGGAAAGAGCACCTTGGTGAGGCAAGTCTTCTACCCCGCGCTCCGTCATGCGCTCGGCCTCGTGGCGCCCGAGCCGCTCTCCTTCGCGAAGCTCACCGGCGCCGCGCAGGTCGTGCGCGCCGTTGCCGTCGATCAATCGCCCATCGGGCGCACATCGCGCTCCGTGCCCGCCACGTTCCTCGGTATCTGGGACGATATTCGCCGGCTGTTTGCGGCGATGCCCGAGGCGAAGGTGCGTGGGATGTCGGCCACCCGTTTCTCGTTCAACAGCGCCCAAGGGGGCCGCTGTCCGTCCTGCCAGGGGCAAGGCGTCATCTGGCACGAGATGTCGTTTTTGCCCGACGTCGTCACTCCTTGCGAAGCGTGCAACCAGGCGCGCTTCGATCCCGCCACCCAGGAAGTGAGGTATTTGGGGCTCGGCATCGGCGACGTCCTCAAGCTCACCGCCGAGGAGGCCGCCGAAATCTTCAGGGTGCACCCGCGCATCGCGCGCCCGCTGGCCACCCTGTCGGACCTCGGCGTGGGGTACCTCCAGCTCGGGCAAGGGTCGAACACGCTCTCGGGCGGTGAGGCGCAGCGGCTCAAGCTCGCTGCCGAGCTGACGGCGACCGTGCGGCACGAGCCCACCGTGTACGTTCTCGACGAGCCGACCACCGGGCTGCATCAAGGGGACGTGATGCGACTCATCGACGTCCTCTATCGGCTCGTCGATCGGGGTGACACGCTGGTCGTGATCGAGCACCATCCGTCGGTCATCGCCTCGGCCGATCACGTCGTGGAGCTCGGCCCGGAAGGAGGGGAGGAGGGGGGGCGCGTGGTCGCCGAAGGACCTCCCCGGGAAGTCGCCAAACAAGCGACCGCCACGGGAAAAGTGCTGCGCCAGCTGTTCGGCCGCAAGAGCACGCCCCCCGTCGCGATTCGGGCGTCGTAAAATGGCTGCGAACGAGACCCTGCGCTCGCTCCTGATCCAGCACACCTGCGCTCGCAAGTGCATGGGTCTCGTGGACAACGAAGGTGGCTGCTGCACGCTCGCCGATCGAGATTTCATCATAGGGCCGGTGGACGACGTCGACGAGCTCTTGGAGCGCCTCGGCAAATACTGGGGGCGCCCGGTGCTGAGGATAGAGGTGCTGATCGACTACGAAGAGGGGCGCGAGTTGTTTCCTGGCCGCTCGACCTGGCAAAACCCGCGTAACTACCCGGCGCTGCGCGTGCGTCCGGATAACCCGCGCTTCCCGTGTATGTTCTACGACGAATCTGGGGCGGGCTGCTCGATCTACGAGGACCGGCCGCACATGTGCCAGAAGTTCACCTGTGATTGGCTGAAGCACGTGCTCGAAGTACTGTGAGCGCCCGCCTCGACACTTCATGGAGCCACGCGCTGCGCAGCGCCACCAGCTCCGATGTCGTCGCGCCCCCCCGCGCAACGCCCGCTAGAATCCGGCACAGGTTGAGCTGATTCGGAAGCCGGCCACCTGATTCCCAGAAGGAAATGGCGGCATCCGAGCATCCCACCTCCTGTGACAGCCATGCCTGTTTTCCCCCCAGTCTTTGCCGGACTTGCTTCAGATTGCTGGCAAACGACCCGTGGCAATCGTCTGCTTCATAGGTCGTTTGCAATCGTGCAGGCTCACCCATGCGTTTCCTCCATCCTCCGTTTCGTTCCGCCTTGGCGACACAGCGAGACACTTGGGTTGGTATCTTCGACAAAAGGCGCTGGTGCGGCCCCGATGACCGCAGTGATGACGATGTCGATAACGATCAAGAAAGCCGCGGTACGGCGGTAAGACGGCTCAACAATCGCTTAACTGCGCGGTGCTCTCGACGACGGCGGTGCCCGGATCCTTCCCGGCTTTCAGAACGTCGTTCGTAGTCCGAAGCGGAAAATCCGCGGCGGCTGGTAGGCGGTGGCGTTTCCGAAGTTTGGGTTCAGATCGCCGCTGAAGGGCGTGCCGTCCGGGTTCTTGAGAGGTCCGCCGTCGACGATGGGCTGCACGGGCGATGCCGTGAATCGTTGATCGCGCGCGGTGTCGGTCTGGAAGTTGAGGACATTGAAAATATCGATGTTCACTTCGAGCGATCGAGCGCGGCTGAAGTGATAGATGTAAGCGAGCCGCAAGTCGGCGCTGAAGAGCCACGGCAGCCTCTCGCCCGAACCGCGCGGCAAGATGAAGATCTGGTCGAGCCCATACGCCGTGATGGGATGGGCTCCGAGCTGACTGGTGGGCGCGCCGGACTGCGCACGCAAGCTCACACCGGGGACGAGATCGTTTCCCGCCCCGACGTCGAAGTCCTTGGCGGCGAAGACTTTGATCGAATGCGTCCGATCGAAGGGCAGGGGACCCGAGCGATTGACGGTGAGCGAGCGAAGATCGAAGTCCGTGTTGCTGAACGGATTGAACTGCTTGTCCTCCGGTCGAAAGAGACCGGCGTAGTTGCCGCGCAAATAGGAAATGGTGTAGCTCGCCTGCGTGAGCCATGCGTCGGAGAATATCTTTTGGAAGTACATCGTCACGGCGTCGTAGTTTCTTTCGGCCTTGGGAAAATCTCGAGCAATGCCGTAGCCGGGATTGCCGATGAAGAAGGTCGACCCTTCATCGCGGCTCATGTCCTCGATGGCGTAGTTGAGCCATCTTCTCGTGTAGCTTACGCCGAGCCGTCCGTTGGCCATGACCTCGTATTCACCGCCGGCCACGAGCTCGTCCGAAGAGTACGGTTTGAGATCCGGGTCGATGACGGCCTTTCCGCCGCCGAGCGGAAGCCAGTTCCGATTGGGCGGCGAGCCGAACGGGTATCGCGTCGCGTCGCCGCTGCAAGGGCGGCCGGAATCGCGCGGATCGCAAGCCGAAGGGTCGTAGACCGACGCCACGTAAGGTTCGCCCGTGCCGAGGCGATCGATGACGTCGAGAGGCACGGCCTGGTAATAGCGCGCAAGATTGGCGAAGAGTTTGGACCTTCCGTCGCGAGTGACGTCGTAGATGGCTCCTATCCGCGGCGACCACTGGTTGGGAAAGCTGAGCGAGCGCTCTCCATCGCCGGAATACGCAAACTGCGCGTCGTAGCGAAGGCCTACGTTCAGCGTCACGAAGTCCATGATGCTCCAGCTGTCCTGCACGAATCCGCCCGCGAAGACGGACTTGGTTTCGGCATGGAGCGTGGAGAGGATGTTCGGTTGGTCGGGTCCGCTGAGATACCCGTATTGTCGACCTTCGTAATAAAACGCTCCCGAGGCGTCTTCGACGAGATCTCTCCCCCCTGCGTACGCCTTCAGGTGGTCGTAGGTGTCCAGCGAAACGTCGAAGCCCGCTTTGACCACGTGATGGCCGAGGGCCTGGAAAAGGCCGGTGAGAACCGTGCGAAACTGGTAGCGATCGAGCTTTTGGCGATCGATGAACTCGGAACCGCCGGTGTGGTAGTCGTTGATGGGACAGGCCGTACCGGGACCGGCCGGCGCATCGCAAAGGGATGGATTGGGAATCCGTTCGAAGTCGGTGATGGTGTGCGCACCTTGCCACCACACGTTGGGAACGGAGGCAAATCCGCGCGAGCTGCCAATCGCCGAGCCGTCCGCCGGAAGGCGACCGCCGGAAACGCCGTACCAACCGATCATCGTATCGAGAAGCACGTGCTTGTTGCTGAACGCGGATGACCACTTGAGAAGGACGTTCGTCGAGCTCCCCGCATATTGGTGAGCAAGCGCGCTGTACGGTCCGTTCAAAGGAATGGTCGACTGGCTGAACTCGGTGCCAATCTCGGGAAGCCCCGTGAGCGGGTTGATTCCGAATTTGCCCTGCCCCCCCGATGAATACGGGTTGGCCATGAGCTCGAGTGTCAGCTGATTGTCGCGATTGACGGCAAAATCCAGCTTGCCCAGCATCTGGATGTTCTGCGCATCGGCATAGTAGGTTTGCTCCGTACCAGGCAAAGGCTCGGTTTGGGTGAATCCACCGGCGCCTACCATGGGGTTGCCCGCCGAGTCGAGCGCGAGCCGGTTCAGCGTGCGGCGCAGCTTGTAGCGGCTGCGGGCAATGTCGAAGCCGGCGTAAAACCAGAGTTTGTCTTTGACGATAGGGCCGCCGAGATCGAACCCCAAGTCGACCATGTGGGAAAGGCTCGGCTCGGTGAGAATGGTGGTGCCATTGCGGCGGACAGCGGTGCGCGAACCCTCGAGTCCCCCCGGAGTGACCGTACCAAAAGCGGATCCGCGGAATTCGTTGGACCCCGACTTGGTGACGACGTTCAAAATGCCGCCGGTCGCGCGACCGTACTCGGGCAAGTAACCGCCGCTGATGACGTTCAGCTCCTTGACGAACTCCATCGAGAACGGTGTTCCCGCCACACCCAGGTTGGGGGTGTTGATGGCCATGCCGTCGAGCACATAGCGATTTTCCGGCGAAGTCGCGCCCATCAGTGAGACGCCATAGGCGTCGAACTGAGCGCCGGGTGTCACTTCCGCGGCGGCCTCGAAGGATCGCGTCGCACCACCTTTGGCGCTCGGCGGTGCCATGGCGATGCGACGCGTGAACTCGAGGGGAACGCTGCCGCCGGTCGAGCTCGAGCCGACGTCGACGGTGGGCGCGTGCGCGACGACCACGACCGTTTCCGCCGTGAGGGCCTCGGGCAAGAGCTGTGCGTTGAGACGAATGGTGCTGTCGGCGCGCAGGCCGATGTCCGGGCGCGCGTACGGCTTGTAGCCGTCCTTGTCGAGTCTCAGGGTGTACTGACCGGGCGGAAGATCGGGAAGGCGGTACGACCCCGAAGCATCGGTCACCATCAGCTGTTCACCCTGAAGGCTCGGCGAGGTGACGGTGACCACCACGTCCATCACGGGGAGCCCGGTTGCGGCATCCTTGACCGTGCCGACGAGGACGGCATCCCCTTGGGCCGCTGCCGATGCTGCACTGGAAAACACGGCCGCGGCGATGGCCAGGCTTGCTCGTCGCGCGAGACTCCACCGCGCGAAATCGAAAAGCATGGGCACGGCTCGCCAACGCGCCTTGAGTGCGCCGCTCACGGTCATCGATCCCTCCCCTTGGAAACCCGGCGACGCCGTCAACGCCGCATGCGCAGCCTAACGAGTCTCGCCGGTTTTGGGCAAAGATCATCCGCTCCCCGCCTTCTTCGCGGAGGTCGCACCTCCGCGATCGGTGAACGGTCCAGAGGGAACGCCGCCCCGCCCCCCTCCGCGCTGGTGACACGCGACGCTCGGCGCAGCCGCTGCCCCCCGGGCGGCGGCGATGCGACGCCGATTTCAGAGACCCATTTGGTAGCCGAGCTGGAAGTTGGCTCCGAGTGCGGACGCGCTGAACGCCTGCATCACCTTGACCTCGGCGATGATGCCGGACTTGAAATCGAAGGGAAAGAGAACGCCGCCCCCCGCTTGCACGAAGGAAGTGCCCGCTTTTTTCCAGGCGACGACCTCGTATTGGTCGACTTGACGCGGGTTATCCGGGTTGCGCTCGTAGACCTGTACCTTGACCTTCGAATCGAACTGGGCGACGCCGCCCGACAAGACGAGGTACGGACGGACCGACGTCGACGCGAAGGGATTTTTGCCGAGCCAGTAGGAGATGCGAGCCTCGAGGTGGGCCGGGAAAAAGGCCTTCCCTTCCGGAGCCGTGGGCCCGCCGCCGAATGCATACCCCACGCGCGCGCCGAGCCCGATGTGCGATCCGAGCGTGCGGTCGTAGCTCAACATGATGCGCGTCGTCGAGATGGCAAACCCGCCCTTGACCTCGTCGCCGGCCTCGGCAATCGGCTGAAAAACATTAGGGTCGTAAAACTCGGCGCTCTGAAAGCACACGTATTCGGCGGGATCCGAGCAGACCCCCATCGCCGAAGGCAACATCAGCACGTCCTGCTGCGCCGCGAATCCGATCCAGTTCTTCTTGGCGACGCCGATGCAGGCGCCTTCCTTGCAGCTCTTGCCCGTGCCGCACTCCGCGTCCGTCTCACACTTGATGTCCTGGACCTTGTCCGGATCGCCGCCGCACATCCCGTTGAGGCAGACGCCGGCCTGACACTCCGCATCCATCCCACACTCGGCGCCGGGGGCCTTTTTGCGATCCGATGCGCATCCGGGAAGACCGGGAGGGCAATCGACTTGCATCCCCCCTTTGCATTTCTCCGGAATCGGCTTGCCAGGCAAGTGGCGCGGCTCGTCGGCGGGATCGTCTTTGAGAATCACGCGATGAGGCGCGCTGCGGGTGCCGTTGGTGGCGATGACCTCGCCGCTCGGCCCAAGCGCCTGGACGTAATAACGCATCTCGCCCGGCGTCGAGCCAATGTCCGTGCAGGCGATCTCGGCGCCATAGCCGCGCCGGTACTTCTTGAGCTCGAGGCGTTTCCAATCGGGCGAGCCAAAGGCCTTGTAGCGGACCTGCACCTTCGACGGGTTGATGCCGGGGGCCATCTCGGCAAAAATCACGAGCGGTGTCCAGAGGGCCGCCTCGCCCACGGGAATGTGCTCGATTTCTTCCTCTTCGTCGGGGCCGGCGGGGGCCGCGGTCACCGGCCCTTTCTCGGGCGCAGCTTCGACGGGCGGCAAGCTTGCGCTGCGCCCGCCGCCTCCGCCACTGCCCCCAGCGGAAGCGAAGACCTGTTGAATCTCGGGCGTCGCCAAATCCTTCGGCAGCGACGTGGCGGGGTCCAAGCGGAGCGCCTCGCCAAACTGCGCCCGCGCCTCGTCCGTCCGTCCCGTTACGACGTACACGATGCCGAGGTCCCGGCGAACCTGGGCCAGCACGCTGGGCGAGCAACCCGTGCGGCCGCAGAGCGTCACCGCCTGCTTCAGCTTGCGCTCGGCGTCGGTGAACTTCGTCGCTAGGTAATCATTGAAGATTGCATCGTCGTCGAGCTTGAGAGCCGCGTTGTCCTTGGGCGCCGCAAGGGCATGCGAGGCGATCAGAATGACGAATGCGGCGAGACCCGTGAGAAGGAGCGGATGGGGCACACGGCGATCCACGGTGACTCTCCTACGAAGGCAAACAACGACCGATGCTGGAGCGCCGCGAAATCTCAATGATTCTCGAGGAGCTGGCCACCCGGCATCCGGAGCGAGGGTTTTTACTGGCGCGACCGGGCAAGGTCCTAGCACGAGCCCGCCCCGGGCTGCGCAAAATAATTAACAGCTCCGGGAGCTTGCGATTATGAGAGAGAAAACGGTCAATTGGCTTGCCGGGCGCCGTGGCGCGCGCGACCTCGGTTGGGCTCGTTTGGGTTGTGGTAGATCGACGGAGGCAGGGAAGGTCAGGGCATCGAATCGTGTCGATTCTGATCGTCGGAGGCGCTGGCTACATCGGGAGTCAGACGGCCAAAGCCGTGGCGCGGGCAGGACTCGAACCGGTCGTTCTCGACAACCTCGTCTACGGACACCGCTGGGCCGCTCGCTGGGGCCCCCTGGTCGAGGGCGATATCGCCGACCGCGCGCTCGTCGACCGCGTCTTCCGCGAACATCGCGTGACGGCCGTCGTCCACTTTGCGGCTTACGCCTATGTCGGCGAATCGGTCGTGCACCCCCGCAAGTACTTTCACAACAACGTCACGGGCACCCTCGCGCTGCTCGACGCGATGGTCGATCACGGCATTCGCGACATCGTTTTTTCCTCGACGTGCGCCACCTACGGCGAGCCGGTCAAGGTGCCCATGGCCGAGGATCACCCCCAAAAGCCGATCAACCCCTACGGCGAATCGAAGCTCGCCGTGGAGCGCATCCTCCACTGGTACGAGAAGGCGTACGCCCTGCGCTATGCGGCGCTCCGGTACTTCAATGCCGCGGGCGCCGACCCCGACGGTGAGATTGGCGAAGATCACGACCCGGAGACGCATCTCATCCCCCTCGCCATCGGCGCCGCGCTCGGGCGCGCAGCGGAGCTCAAGATCTTCGGAACCGACTACCCGACGCCCGACGGGACGGCGATTCGCGACTACATCCACGTCGCCGACCTCGCCGACGCCCACCTGCTTGCGCTCGGGCGTCTCGACCAAGGCGACAAGGCGCTGGCGCTGAACCTCGGCACGGGCAAGGGTCATTCGGTGCGCGAGGTCCTCGCCTCCGTCGAGAAGATCAGCGGAGCCAAGGTGCCACGGGTCGAAGTGGGACGGCGGGCGGGGGACCCGCCGGCGCTCGTCGCTGACGCAAGCTTGGCTGCGCAAAGGTTGGGTTGGCGGCCGAAGTACGCCGCGCTCGATACCATCGTCGAGCACGCGTTTCGCTGGCAAGAGGCGCGGCGCTGAATTTCCGGCTCGCTCTGCTACGCTCGAAAGCGATGCTCGTCTCCCAGGACGTCTTCCGGCGCCTTTGCCGGGCACGCGACATGCTCGGCGATCTGGCGCCCCACGATGCCCCGTCGGTGCGCGCGGTGGCGATCGAAGTCGAGATTTCGCCCTTTCATTTCATCCGCCAGTTCGAAGCGCTGTTCGGTGTGACGCCCCATCAGTTCCGCACGCGAGCGCGCATCGAACGCGCCCAGCAGCTGCTTTCGCTGGGCGAGCTCTCGGTCACCGACATCTGCATGGACGTGGGATTCTCGAGCTTGGGAAGCTTCAGTGACATGTTCGCTCGCCGCGTGGGCGCATCGCCGTCGGCCTATCGGCGGCACGTTCGCACCGCGGTGCAGGTGCCCGGGTCGCTCGGCCAGCACGGTCCGCGAGATGCGCGTTCGGAAGAGCCACGGCTCTTCGACGCCGCGCAGTGCGGTTGCCTCGACCTGATCGCTTGGCTACCGCCGGGTGCCTGGGACTCGGGATCCCGAGCGGGCGCGTAACCGGGACGATTCCCATCGCCCCGGCCAAATACTAGAGCTCGCAATTTTGGAGAAGCAACGCCAAGGAGACCGCCCTAGGTTACGCGGCGTCCACCTGAGGCGAGGTACCCATGCGAATCAAACTCATCAGCATCATGGTCGAAGACCAAACCAGGGCACTCGGGTTTTACACGGAGGTCCTTGGCTTCAAGAAAAAGAACGAGTTCCCGGTGGGGGCGTACCGATGGCTGACGGTCGTCTCCCCGGAAGGTCCGGATGACGTCGAGCTTTCGCTCGAACCGAACGCCAACCCCGCCGCCAAGACATTTCAGAAGGCGATGTTCGATCAGGGAATTCCACTGGCGGCCTTCGAGGTGAGCGACATCGGAATGGAGTTCGCGCGACTGCAAAAGCTCGGCGTCGCCTTCACCAAGGAACCCGCCGCGGCGGGCCCCGTCACCACCGCGCTGCTCTCCGATACATGCGGCAATTTGATCATGATCTATCAACATTCGTAACCCGGCCGGTCCCTACGAGGTGCCGGGCGCGCGGCGGGGAGGCTGCCCGAGCAGATGGGCGACCGCATCGGCGACCGACGACGACATGACCGTGCAGCCTCCCAGCGCCAAGTCGCAAGGCTCGTTCGAATCGGACATCGACTCGAGTTGCGCCGTGCCGGCTGCGTGATCGATCTGCCGCAAGAGGAGCGCTGCATAGATGCGGCGCGCGCCGGGTCCGTTTCGAGCAAGCGGCTCGATATCGCTCTTCAGCGCCGCGAGCACCTCGGGATGGGCGATCAAGTCCCGATACGCTTGACAGGTCTCCGTGACGACAGCGGCGAAGCCCACCGGTCCAAGCTCGACCGACGTCTGTGCGCGGGCCAGGACGCGCAGCTTCTCTCGCGCCGCTTGGAGCAGCATGTCGCGAAACTACCATCCTGCCCGCGGCCTCGATGGTCCCAAAACGAAAAATATCACAGTGGAGGAATTGGGCGGCGCGACGACCTTTATCCTTATAAGGAGGGACGGCACCCTCGCGCCTCGTCGGGATTCCCGAATTCCTACCGCGCTTTGCTGAACGAAGGGGCGCGGCGCAGCGATTCATGGCGGGACCGTCGCCGCCGGCGCCTGACGGCGACCGAGCGACCCCTTCTCGAAAAGGTCCAAGGGATCTTGGTCCGAGCCTTCCGCGACAAACGCGCAGCACGCACGTTCGACGTTCAACGTTCAACCGGACGCTGGCCTCGAGATCTCGTCATTCTCGAAATGGACAACGACGATCCGGTGAGCGGCACGCGCCGCGACGCCGTCGCCGGGCCTACCTGAGCCCTCCGACCACCATGGCCGCGACCGTTGTCGTCGATCGGAGGAGTGGGAAAATCCGACGCCACGAATTCATCGGCAACGACACCGCTCTCGTGATCGACAAGGCGGCGCAGATGGCGACGCCGCCTTCGAGGGCGATCCTCCGAAGCAGGCGACGGCTGTACGATCGCTTGCAGTGATTCGCATTCCCGATGTCACCTTGGATTTCCAAAACGCGGCGCTGGCCGCTCGTCTCAGTGACCGCGTACCTGGGCAGTGAACCGTATCCCCGGCGCGCGCACACGCGTCCTACCGGGCGTGCATCGCATATCCGCCTCGATGTGGGCGGACGGTCGCTCGGGCGCGGCACATGTGCCACGCCTCGGCCTCGGTCACGAGTCTGGTCGGATGCGGCAATGTGTGTTTCGTCGCTCGTGCCGCGGCCATGCCCCAAAACGAAATCCGAGCGGAACACCCGGTGATTTGAGAGAAGAGGTGGGACGAGGGGATTGCGCGAGCTTGGCAAGCGAGGTATCGATTGAATGAACTGTAGTCGCGTGTTCTTCTCTAGCGAGGCGTGCGAGACGAACCTACCTGCTGCGCAGCATCTAGGCCGCTCGACCAACGATTCACGAGTGACAGCGACTTGTGCGTCTCTTGAACGGTCCATGGGAACCCGAGCTCGGTTATTGGCTGCGATCATACGATGCGTCGTCCTAGTGACGCTCCCCCTTGCGAGCTGCAGCGTCTTCGAGCCGCCGCCCGTTCGCAACGACGGCGGGGGAGGCGCGAGCGTCGTCGATACGGGCACGCCTGATATTGGCACTGACGTTACCTCCGAGGGCGACGTTAGCGTTCCGGACGATGTCAGCCTCGCCGATGCCGACGGCAGCTCCCCCAGCGACGGAGCAAGGGACATCGTCACCAGGGACGATGGTATTCCTGGGATCGACGTCACCGACGCGACCCTCGGAGACGGTGGACTCGATACAGGCGGAAGGGGGGACGGCGGGCCCACGGGGCCGTGGTGGCCGTACACCAATACCTACGGCTGCATGAGCGCGGGCGTTCCCGTGCGCACTGATCGTCCAGAGGTGTCGGATCCCGGCGCCGATCTGCCTCCCATCTACCTCGCGGTCTCCCGTCTTCGGATGGGAACGACGAAGGACGATCAGCCGCTCACGCCCGACGACAACGCGTGGCAAGAAATCGGGTTCGATTTCGACAAACAGTGCACGCGGTCGTCGACCTGCGAGGTCGACCAGATGCAGATCAACGACCGTTCCTGTGCCAATTCCAATTTGACGCCATTTGACGGCAATCTGTGTCGCGATAACGAACTAGGAAAGCTCCTCAAGGTAGCTTCCACGACGCCCACCGTGGGCGAATACTTCGGTTTCACCGAACGCGACTGGAACTGCGAGCTTTACCGGGGCGGTTTCAGCATCCTCTTCAAGATCAGCGGCTACAATGGCCGCAGCAACGATCGAGACATACGGTTCGACATGTACACGTCGACAGGCCTTCAAAAACTGCCCACTTGGTCGTGCCGCGCCAGCATCGACGCGCCGCTGGCTGTCGATTGGTACAACCGTGCCACGTGGCTCCCGACGGATGAATGGAAAATCGCGCAACGGTCCATCGATCTCGCAGCTCCTGATCCGGCGGACCCGACCGAGGTCAAGAACGCGATCACCGCCGACGTGGCCGCATTCGTTCGAGGTGGCTACTTCTACGCGGAGCTGCCCGAAGGGAGCGAGTTCTGGTTGAACGGCGAGAACACGGCTGTTCCTGGAACGCGAACCATCATGCACCGCGCGGTCATCGTCGGGCAGCTCATCAAAGGGCAGGACGATCTCTGGACGATCGACCATGGGATTCTCGAGTACGTTACGTCGCCCGGGGAGCTGCTGCAGTCCTTTCAGGAAATCGGGTACTGCGAGAACATGTGCGAGTCGTTCTTCCAGTTGAGGAACTATCTCAACACGCACCAGGACACCCTGACGGGGACATCGGAGTCCCTGCCTACCACGCCATGCAACGGATTGAGCATCGCCTTCGACTGGAAGGCTCGGCAAGCGGCGGCCCTGGCCAAGAACATCGCGCCGGTGCAAGCCCCGACGCAATGCCCCCAACCGAAGCATCCAGCTGCGCCACGGCAGGGCACCCAGTGCGATGGTGGAGCACAGCCGGACAGCGGCGACGCGAGTCCGCAAGATGTCGGGGGGAACTGAGCTCGTGACCACCAGCGCGAAATATGGGCGAGGAGCACGTGGCCGTTGGCGACGCGTGGAGGCCTTCGCTGTCGCGGGGGCCTTCGGCTTGACGATCTTCGCTGCGGCCGCACCCGCTCGCGCGCAAGACGTCGCTGGCGCGGCGAATGCGTTTTCGCGCGCACAGAAGGCGGAGCTATCGGGCGATCACGACACGGCGGCGGAGTTGTACGAGCTGGCGGACGGTCTGGCACCGGCGCCAGAAGCTTTGCGCAGCGCGCTTCGGGCCCGCAAGGCGGCAGGTCAGCTCGGGAGCGCCGCAGCGCATGCCGAGCGACTCCTGCGTCGTTATCCGGACGAGAAGCGTTCGAAAGACCTCGCCGAAGCGACGCTCGAGGAGGCCAAACGCAAGCTTGCGCGCCTGGAGATTCAGTGCCGACCCAAAGCGTGCGGGCTCGTGGTCGACGGCGCGGCGGGCAGCTCCGAGGTTGTCGATCTCCACGTCATCTTCCTCGAGCCCGGCAAGCACGAGGTGAATGCTGCTTTCGGGCCCGATCGAGCGGTGCCCAAAGTGGCGATGGCCAAGGCCGGTGACCGGACGTCGCTCGCGTTCGACGCGCCGGCGGGGAACAGCGGACCGCGGGTCGCCGATGCCGGCGGCAAGCAGACCGGCGGCGGCAGTTTCTCCGCCGATGCAAGCGCCGATCGCGGATCGAAGGCTTTTCAGCGCGGGCTCTCGCCTTGGGTCTTCGCCACGGGGGCAGTCGTCACGGCGGGTCTCGGCGTGGCGACCCTCTGGTCGGGGCTCGACGTGCTGAACGCTCATGACACCTACCAGGGCCGTGAGACGCAAGGAGCCTACGAAGACGGTCTGACCAAGGAGAAACGAACCAATGTCTTGGTCGGAGCCACGGTCGTCGCCGGAGTCGCCACCGCCGTCATCGCCGCGTTCACCCGCTGGGGCAGCTCCAGCGATTCGGTCGGGGCTCTGCCGCAAACGCGCGTGCGCGCCGGAGGCGGCCCGATTCCCGGGGGCGCCGCTCTCACCATCGACGGGAATTTTTGATGGTCACCGGTCCTCCTCCCGCCACCTCGGAGCCCTCGAATCGAGGGCACCGTCTTCTCGGCCGATACGAGCTCATCGGCGAGCTCGCGCGCGGCGGCATGGGCACGGTTTACCTCGCCCGCAATGCCGGTGAGGGGAGGTTTCAGCGTCTCTTCGCGATCAAGGTGCTGCATCCTCACCTCGCGGCCGAAACGGCGTTCATCGACATGCTGAATGACGAAGCGCACATCGCGGCGCGCCTTCACCATCCGAACGTCGTACCGATTCTCGATCTCGGCATGGAGGGCGATCTTCACTACGTCGTCATGGAATACATCGAAGGTCCCGCCTTCTCGACGCTGCTCAAGCGGTCCCCCGAGAAGCGGCCGGCTGACCTGGTGGTCGCGATCGTCATCGATGCGCTCGAAGGACTTCACGCCGCCCACACGCTGAAGGACGACCAGGGCCAGGATATTCGGCTGGTGCACCGGGACGTCTCGCCGCCCAATGTCCTGGTGGGAACCGACGGGATCGGCCGCATCACCGACTTCGGCATTGCCAAGGCAGAGGCGCGCATTTCGAGCACGCGGCCCGGGATGCGGAAGGGCAAGCTGCAGTTCATGTCGCCCGAGCAGATCCAGGACGCCGAAGCGGTCGACCACCGGACGGACGTGTGGGCGGCGGGCGCCGTGCTTTGGAACGCCCTCACCGGCAAGAACCTTTTCAGGGGTGAGAACGACGCCGCGACGATGCACAACATTCTCGAAAAGGCCGTCACCCAACCGAGCACCGAAGGTTTGCAGCCGCCCTCTTGTTTCGACGCCATCATCCTGCGCGCACTTTCGCGCGATCCGGCGAACCGTTATTCGACTGCCCTCGAGATGGCCGACGCGCTGCGGTTGACCGCCGCCGGCAACGGGCTCGCTGGCACCAAGCATCAGATAGCGCGCTGGGTAACGGAAACGTTCGGCGAGGAGTTGGATCGTCGCCGTCAAGCGATCCGGGAAATGTCCCAGCGCCGAGGAGAGGCACCGGAGCACGGCGATGCTTCGCACGTGAACGTCGTACCACCCGCGGTGTCCAACCTTCGGCCCCTGGCAAGCGGAGCCATTACGCTCACGCAGTTGTCGCATCTTCCCTCCTTCAGCATCGAACCATCGAGTACCGGATCGATGTCGGCGTCGCGGCACCATCGGCCAGCTTCCGAGCCGCCCGACTTTCGGCAAAAAAAAGCTCGGCTGTGGTTGGCGCTGGCGGTGGCCGGCGTGGCGCTCATTGCCATCGTGGCATTGGCGTTCCGATCGCCCGGGGGCGAGACGTCGAACACGAGCGATCGTGAGAGTCGATCCACGACGTCCGTCGAAGCGCCGACACCGCCGAGCGATCAAGTGCCGAGCACCACGCCGCACCTGCCTCAACCCAACCCCGCCACCGATGTCGAACAAAATGCCGCTGCCAAGGCGGCCGAAGATGACAAGAAACTCGGCCGGCCTGGACTGCGACGTCCGCCGTTGCATGCAGCGCCCGTGAGGGAGGGCACGAGAGATCCGAAGACCGAACCGAGAGAGACGGCTGTGCCGGCGCCCAAGCCCGCTCCTCAGCCAGCCCCCACCGACGATTTCGAAAAGAACCCTTATTTGCGGCGCTAGTCCGCGCATAACCTCGTCCGCAGTTCACGGGACGCGAACTGGAACATGAGGTCGACTTGAAAACGAAACGAATGGGCCAAACACGGCTCGGGCTTTTGGGATTGAGCGCGTTGGGTGCCATCATGATTTTGCCCATCGCTTGCGGTGATGATGACGACGCCCCCGGAGGGACCGCGGGAAAGGCCGGCTCGGCGGGGCGCAGCGGCAGCAGTGGCGCGGCGGGGCGCGGAGGGTCCGCAGGCACTGGAGGGACAGCGGGAGCCAAAGACGCGGGCGGCGACGGCAGGACGGATGCGACGGGCGGTGCTCCCGTCGACAGCGGCGGCGCTGCCGGAACCGGCGGAACCGACGCGGGACGAGACCTGCCTATCAGCGATGCGATCGACGCCCCCAGTCCGCCGGACGGAGCGGGGGGCAGCGACGGCGACGGCGGGCCGACCTGCGCCAATCCCACCGATGCCACGAAGGGCAAGGCCTGCCTTATCTTCACGCCCGAGCAGATTACGTTTGCCGACGCAGGACCTCTGCTCGACGGCCAGGGGACGCTCTTCATCCACGTCTTCGGTACGCCCACCCCCGGCGACACGACGCAGCCCCTTGCCCAGGTGATTTATCCGCAGCCGAATAGCGATGGAGGCCTCAACCAAACCGGTGTCTACGGGCTGCCGCAAATCGACATCGACAACCTGCCGACCGATCTCGATGGCTCGGTGGGCACCGTCTATATCCGGACTTTGTTCGTCGACAACCCGTTGTGGCTGCAGACGCAAAAGGGACTCACCTACGGCATGTTCGTGGGCGGCTTCGACTTGAACAACGGCGTGCAGCCTCCGCCGCCACTGCGGGCGGTGTCGCTCGGCACCGGAAGCGGCACGGTGGTTCGCCAACCGCTGACGGCACTGCGACGCTTCAGCACCGTCGTCGCGCTCGGGCTGCCGGATGGTGGAGCGCCGGCCGGCAACGGTCAGGGGCCGATGAGCTTGGGAGCGTTCGTGCAAGCGTCTCCTGCCAATGCGCGGGTGTTCGGCGGCCTGCAGGTGCCGTGCGTCGATGTAACCAGGGGGCCCATTCCGGTGGCGGGCTTCTTCTATTCCGTCGGTGGCGAGCTCAATTTCTGGTTCGGTGGGCAAGTCGACGATTTCGGCCTTGGCGGTAGTACCCCGCCCGGATCGTTCCCGGCGGGATCGATGGTTTCGTTGACCGCCATCGGCGAGATCCCGGGGCCCCAGCGGATCACCATCACCGCCGACCAGTACTCGGCATCGATTCCGCAGGTGACGCTGACGAACGTGCGCCCCATTGCTCCCGACGCGGGCACCGACAACGTCTCCTGCCCAGGAAGCGGCGACGGTGGCAGCGACGCGGCCGATGCCCGGCCCGATATCAGCGTCGACGCCAGCGACACCGGTCCCGACGCCACCCCCGACAGCGCAGATGTCAGCGTCGACGACAACGTCGAGGCCGGCGACGGCTCTCGGGGCGACGCCGACGGAGGCGGCTGAGCGAAGCGCATCGGGCGCACGCGACATAGATGCGCCAAGAGGTCGGCGATTTCGCTCTCTGTCGTTGAGGGCTGAGCCGGCATCTTGGCGCGTCCGTTGCGCACACGACCAGGATGCGCGCGGTGCTAGTCTCCCGCTCCATGTCGCGCCTGCCCTCAATGCCGCTCAAGACGGCGTTTGCTTCCATCGGCTTTCTTCTCGCTGCCATCCATTGCGACGCTCGAAAATTGGGAATCGTCGCGCCTCCCGCGGCGAGCAGTGCCGCGCTCAGCTCGGCGCAGCCACCGGCCGGACCCGTGTCTTTGCCCGCCCCGATGCCGCCGCTCTCCGCCGGCGCGGTCCTCGAAGACGAGCGCAACACCATCGCCGTCTTTCGCGCGGCGACGAAGTCGACGGTCTTCGTCACCGAGAAGCAAGTCGTCGTCGATTTCTTCCGCGGCCAAGCGATGGAGGTCCCCGCGGGATCGGGAACCGGTTTCGTGTGGGACAAGGAAGGGCACGTCGTCACGAACTTCCACGTCGTGAAAGACGCCCGCTCGCTCACCGTGACGCTCGAGGACAGTCGCATCTTCGTCGCGCGCGTGGTGGGCGTCGAGCCGCGCAAGGACATCGCCGTGATCCGCGTCGACGCGCCCGGCGATGCGCTCGTTCCCATTCAGCTCCCCGAGAAGGGCCAGCCGCTCGAGGTGGGACAAAAAGCGATAGCCATCGGCAATCCCTTCGGACTCGACCACACCCTGACGACCGGCGTCGTCAGCGCGCTCGGGCGCGAAATGCAAGGGATTGGCGGCGTGTCCATCCGCGACATGATCCAGACCGACGCCGCCATCAACCCCGGCAACTCCGGCGGACCGCTGCTCGACTCGAGCGGTCGCCTCCTCGGGATGAACACCATGATCTATAGCCGCACGGGCAGCTCGGTCGGCATTGGCTTCGCGGTCCCCGCGTCCACGATCCTGCGCATCGTTCCCCAGATCATCCGCACCGGCCGCGCCGAACAGCTCGGTCTCGGCATCCAGATCGATCCCGAGCAGCGCCTGGAGCGTCGCGCCGGCATCGAAGGCGTCATCGCCTTGAGCGTCAAGGTCGGAAGTCCCGCGGACAAGGCCGGAATCGTAGGAATCGAGCACACCGCTTCCGGTATTCGCCTCGGCGATGTGGTGGTCGCCGTCGACGGCGAGCGCATTCGCAATTACGACGACCTCTACAACACGTTCGACAAGCACCACCCCGGCGACAAAGTGGAGATCACCGTCAGCAGGGCGGGTCGCGCGCGCAAGGTGGTGAGCGAGCTCGTGGCGCTGCAGTGAAGGCGCCCGGCCGGGCGCCGGAAGGTCGCCTTGGCCACGAGAGGCCCCCCGTGCTCTCGCAAGGACGCCGGCCCTCTCTTGCCGCGCTGAGCTGAAATGAGGTGGGCGCGCTTGACAGGGAGAAGGCGTCGAGCGTAAGAAGTAGGCTAGGAAATGACTTGCTAGTCATTTCATGGCGGGCCCTTCGCAGGTGAGGAGGCGGATGGTGCAAGAAGTCGCGAGCCATCCGTCTCTGGCGCGAGACGGCGCGGCGCTCACGTTGCCGGGCGCCTTCTATTCGCCGGCCCATCTCGAGGAACACGAGAGAACCTCGTGTCCACTTTGCGACGCGAAAGCCGAGCGGCTCGTGTTCGAGGTGTTCGACACGATGTTCCATCACCCCGGCAAGTACCGGCTCGTCGAATGCAGGCGCTGCTCGATGCGCTACGTGAATCCGCGCCCCACCGCGGCCGCCCTCGCCGGCCATTATCCGGCTGATTACCTCTGTTATACCAATTTCGACGACGATCATTGGTTGCTTCGCTGGGCGTTTCGTCGTCTCCAGAAGGACCAGGCGCGACGTCGCATGCGCCAAATCGAGTCCGTGGCCGGCCGCCTCGAGCCGCGAACGCGTGTGCTCGACGTCGGTTGCGGCCGCGCCGAGCTGTTGGCAAGGCTCGTTTCCAAGCGCCAATGCCATGGAACCGGCGTCGATCTCAACGGTCGTGTTCTCGAGATCGTCCGCGACGAGCTCGCTATCGACACCGTGCAAGGAACCCTCGCCGACGCCGGCTTTGCGAGGGGCGGCTTCGATTTGGTGACCATGACCGAGTACCTGGAGCACGAACCGCGTCCTCGTCAGGTCATCGAGGAAGCGCGGCGCGTCTTGAAACCGGGTGGCTTGCTTGCGATCGAGGTACCCGACATCAGCGGTCCGCCCGGTCGCTGGTTCGGAGACCGCTGGTGGCAAGTCGACGCGCCTCGGCATCTCACCTTTTTCTCGCCGCGGACGCTCACCTCCATGCTCGAACGGTCCGGCTTCGAAGTGCTGCGGGTTCGCCGGCACGGGCTGGTGACGTCGATGGGCTACAGCCTGCTCCAAGCGATGGGTTTTTATTACTTCCGCTCCAACAAAGTCGCTTACCTGACGCTCAGCGCCGTCCTCGGCATTCCCTTCCTCCCGTTCTTGCCGCTCCTGCCCGACTTCATGATGATCGTGGCGCGCGCTCGCCGCTGACCGCCGGAACCCATCGCCCGCCGCCTTCGCCGCGGTCATGACGACGGAGCTCCCACGCGAGCATCCGCCGGCCCTGAGCGGCCGGGGAGCAGCGTTAGCCTGGCCGATTTTGGCCAGTTGGCCGCGGCGCGACGCGAACTGTCCGAAGGGTATTGAAAATTTACGACGGGTCAAGAAAAGCGCCTAGTCGGCAATCTTTTTCCCGTTCGTTTTCCGTACATAGCCCCACTGGTACGAGGCCCGTACCCTGTTCGTTCTTCGCCGTCGGTCCGAGTTCGCGACACATTGCGTTGTCAAGCACATTCGGTTTCCGTCGCGGCGCACGCACACGCAAGGCCTCGGGTTTTGTCTCGCAACACCGGTTCAATTTCTGTCCCACTTTTTCGCAAAGCTCGAGGCATCGATGAAATACACGCATCCTTCTTTCCGTTGGGTCACCCTCGCTCCCGCGGTCCTGTCCTGCCTCATCGGCGCCTGCGGCGGCGATGACTCGACCCCCCCGCCCACCAATCCGCCGCAGATGGATGCGTCGCCGACCCCCGACCAATCCTCGCCGCCGGCCGACGTGAACACCACATTCGACGCCGGCTCGATCACCTGCGGAACAATGAGCTGCACGGGGCGCATCGTCGGCGGATCGATCGGTATCGCGTGCTGCGCGGGCGCGCAGATGAATACTTGTGGTCTCCAGTTTTTGGGCAGCACGCAGTGCATCGACCAGAGCGACTCCGGCGGATTCCAGCCTCCCCCCCCGAGTGATGCTGGGCCGATCGTCGACGATCCGTCCTGCGGAACCGTCAGCATCACCTTCAGTGGTATGTCGTTCCCGCTGAACGGCTGCTGCCGAGCCAACGGTCAGTGCGGCTGGTACTCGCCGCAAGCGACGGCGCAGGGGTGCGCGAGCCCCGAGCAACTCAGCATGTTCCCCGGCACTGTCGTTCCCGACGCGCCCATCGCATGCAGCGGCGAAGGCGGTACGCGCCCGGATTCGGGTTCGCCGGACACGAGCGGCCCCGACACCGGCACGTCCGACTCGACGCCGACCCCCGACACTGGGACGGGCGATGGCGGTGGTGCGGACGCGACGCCCGACACGGCGACTCCCGATACGGCGACCCCCGATACGGCGACGCCCGACGGCACGACCGTCGACAGCACGGGCGACACGGGGCCGCAGTCCGACAGCGCTTCGCCGGATGCGGGAACGGACTGACCTTTTCGAAACCCACAATCCAGGTGGTGCCTCACGGCTTGAAGGCGCCTCCTCTCCACGAATTTTTTCGAAGTAGGGAGATAGAGCGTGATGAAGACCAAGTTTTCTTTTGGAATGGCAGTATGCGGGCTCGTCGCAGCGACGGCGCTCGTAACCGGTTGCGGTAACGACGACTCCGGCTCGGGCACGGCAGGCACGGGTGGGGCGGGCGGCACGGGTGGCACCGGCGGCACGGGCGGCGGCACGGGCGGCACATCGGGTGGCAACACCTGCACCAGCGGCTTCCCAATCATCTTCAGCCCGGTTTATTCGGCGTACGACGGCACGAATACGTACCAGGTGCCGCTCATCGCTTACGGGATCACGGGCGACGTCAAATGGACGGCATCCGACCCGGAAGCAGTCGACTTCGATCCAGGCAAGGTGGAGTTCGGCGATGCCGGCGCGCCGGGGAAAGCCGTGATGATCACGACGCGCAAGGCAGGAAAGTTCACGATCACGGGCTCCTCGGGATCGGCTTGCGGCAGCGCCGAGCTCACCGTCACCCAAGCGACGGCGGCGGAGCGTGAGACAGGCAGCAACCGTTACAACAACGGCGTGCCGATCTCGTTCGACGGTGGTCGCACCCCCGCGTGCAACAACTGCCACGGCTCGACGAACCCGGCGCAGATGCTCGTCGACGTGCAGCACACGCCGCAGCAGACCGGCGGGTACTCCGACGAGGAGCTCACGAACATCTTCTTGAAGGGCGAGAAGCCCGCGAACGGCGGTTGCCGGATCGTTACGCCTTGCGGCACGTGGTCCTCGTTTCACAAGTGGGACGTGTCGGATCAAGAAGCCAAAGGGATCATCTTCTACCTTCGTTCGCTGCAACCGGCGCCCCAGGGGGGCATCACCATCCGCCCGCCGGGCGGAACGGGTCGTGACGGAGGTTGATCACTAAGAGTTAGCGTCCGCATCTCCGAGCCGCATGACGATGAGCCCGTCGAAGAAGTATTTTTTCCTCGTTGCTTTACTGGGCTCACTGTCGAGCTGCGGTGGAAGAGAGGAACCGCTCGAGGCGCCTCTCGACGCGTCGGCATCCGCCGACGCGCCGAGAGGCGACGTTGGCACAGCGGAAGCACCGGACTTCGGGTGCGGCGATGACAACACGGTCGCGCCCATCAAATTGGAGTGCAGCGGTCTCTTTTCGGACTGGGCAACCAAGACGATCGCGCCGGGCGTGCGCGCGTTTGCTCCGTCGACCGCTTTCTGGAGCGACGGCGCGGAGAAACATCGCTGGATCTATCTCCCGCCGGGGACGAAGATCGATGCGTCGTCGCGCAGCGATTGGGTGTTCCCCGTCGGAACGACCTTCTGGAAAGAGTTTAGCGTCGGCGGCCGGCGGATCGAGACGCGCATTTTCAAAAAGCTTCGCGCCGATCGTTGGGTGACCGAGGCGTACAAGTGGTCGAAGGACGAGAAGTCGACCGCGGCGGACATAGGGGGCGATCAGAGCGACGTCGATGTCGGCAACGGCGTGCCGTATCACATCGCGACACAAAAGGAGTGCAGCGACTGCCACAAGGGGCGTCGCGATCGCATCCTCGGTTTCGAAGAGATCTCGCTCGGCGGGCCGAACGCGACGGGGCTCAACTTGGCGGCGCTCGTCGCCGAGAATCTCATTTCGCCGCCGCCGCCGTCGGTGAACGTGCAGATACCGGACGACGGCACCGGGCTCGCACCCCAGGCGCTCGCGTGGATTCACGTCAATTGCGGCGTGACGTGCCACAACCGCAATTCCGACGCGACGGGCAACGGAACGAAGATGTTCCTCCGTCTCAACCCCGCCGAGCTCGGGACGAAACCTCCCTCGGAATGGGATGCCTTTACGACGACGCTGCGCGTGTCGGTGAACACGCCCGGTTGGAACGGCGAAACACGCGTCGTCCCCGGCGTGCCCGATCGCAGCCTCATCGTGCGACTCATCTCGTCGCGCGGCGAAGAACAGATGCCGCCGGTCGGCACGAACATCATCGATCAAAAGAACGTCGACATCGTGAAGGCGTGGATCGCGAAGATGGTCGCCGATCCGGTCGACGCGGGGCACCCAGACGCCGACGGCGGCGCGCCCCCCGACGTCGTCGTTCCGCCGGATGGTCCTTCCGAGGACGCGAGCATCGACGTTCACCCGGACGCAGGTCCGCCCGACGTCACCGAGCCCCCCGATGCCGGCCCGCCCGACGCGGGTCCGCCCGACGCCGGCCCGCCTGATATCAGCATCCCCGATGCACCGCCGGATGCCGAGCCCCCCGATGCCGGCCCGCCTGACGCGGGTCCGCCCGACGCCGGTCCCGACGCAGAACCGGACGCCGGCCCGCCGGATGCTGCCGATACCGACGCGCCGGATGCCGGCTCGACTCCCGACGCCCCCGACGACGCCACTGAAGATCACGCGGACGGCGAAACGCCCATCGACGGCGGTCAAGATGATGGTGCGACGGGGGACGATGGGTCGAGCGACGCGGGCGCTCCCGATGGAGGCAACGAATGAAGTGGCAGCTTGGCTGGTTCGTTCTTCCCATCGCGGCAGCGATCGGGTCATCGTGCAACAACGGCGAGAACGGCACGACCCCGCCGGCAGGGACGGGCGGCACGGGTGGGTCCTCTCACGACCCGCTCGACGCTTACGTACCGCCGCCCCCCGCGCCGAGCGATTGGTGCAGCACGCGCAAAGTGCTGCAGGACAATTGCACGGGGTGTCACTTCCCCGGGACGCCCTGGGCAACGGTCCCGCTCGTCGCTTTGGAAGACATGTACGCGCAGCTCCAATCGGGCAAGCTCGCGTACCAAGCGGTGAAAGAGCGCATCCACGACGACAAGGCGCCCATGCCGCCGACGGCGGATAAACTCACGCCCGTCGAGCTCGCAACGATCGACAACTGGGTCGCGGCAGGCGCGCCGCGCGGCGCCGATCCGACGTGTTCACCTCCGAGTGACGACGCTGGCGACGGCGCGGGCGGCAGCGGTGGTGCCGGCGGCGCCGGTGGAGCGGGCGGAGTCCCCGAGGGTGGCACCGACGTGAACGATGGCGGCAGGATCGACGGCGATGCGGGCGACGCGGATGCACCCGATACGGGCACCGACGGCGGCAAGCCGCCGACCGGTTGGCCCGACGACTGCGAAGATCGCTATACCGTGGTCGCTCACGGCCAATCGCGTCCAAACGACACCACCAAGTTCAACGTGTCGGCTTCGGGGACGCGCGACTACTACCAATGCTTCTTGTTCAAAGCGCCGTGGGGAGCGACCGCGGTGCAAGGGTTGCGATTCCGCCCGATCATCGATGATGGGCGCGTCGTGGCCCGCTACATGGTGTACGGCCTCGACTCCCTCTCGAGCGGCACTGATGGTCAGGTCGGCGCCAACGGTTGCCGCAACGGCACGCTCTTGCAAGCATGGGCCCCCGGCGGCACGGAGACGGAGCTTCCTGCGACCGTGGGGATGCAAATGCCGCGCGGCGCCAATGCCTTCGTCGCGCTCGAGATTCAATACGACAACACCGCCAACAACACCAACGCGATGGACGCGAGCGGCGTCGAGTTCTGCGTGACCAAGAAGCTTCGCCCGAACACCGCGTCGGTGCACTGGCTCGGCTCGACCAACATCACTCTGCCGCGGGGGCAGACCGACGTCACCAACACGTGTGATCCCACATCGACGCAGTCCTCCAATCTCATTGCGGTTCAACCGTGGATGAATCGATTCGGCACGCGCGCACGACTCGTCTTGAATCGCGCGGGCATGCCCCAAACGCTCCACGATGCGCCGTTCCTCGGCAGCAGTCAGGCGACCTACCCGCTGACCGCCGTCGTCGACTCCGGCAGCACGCTCACGACGACGTGCACCTACAACAATACGACGACCACCACCGTGCGCTACGGCGACACGATGGCCGACGAGAATTGCTACAACCTCGTCACCGCGTGGCCGGCCGGCTCACTGTCGGGGCTCCTCCAAACCAATCGCTGCATCAGTCTGTTCTGAAGCGGACGCGGTCGATCGAACCCTCGGGGCGACTCCGCCCAAAGGCGTCACCCCCCGAACGAACAGCTGTGGCATGAAGGGACATGAGTCTCTTTCCAAAGGGCGTCCGCAAGGGTCAAGCACCGGCGCAGCTTTCGCGCGACGAGTTCCGGCGCCGTTACTCGGAAGCGTTCGTGGATCCCGCCTTCGACGAGGAGCGCGCGGCGATTGCGCGCCTCGAGGCGATCGCCTACGACGCCTATGCAGAGGGTCGCAAGGCGCCGCTCACCCAGAAGGCGGGACCCGAATTCGAAGACCCGAACTACGATCTCTCCGTCGATTGGCTGGCGACGCGGGCCCGCCTCCAGAAGGCCAAACAGCGCCATGACGACATCGCCGCGCCCGACCGCGTGCTCGTCGTGTGCGGCGGTGACCGCAACGATGGAACCTGTCCCGGTGAGATGTCGAAGTCATTCCGTCTCTCGACCATCGTGACCGACGTCTTGCGCGACGAGGCAAAGGTCGAGGTCGATCTGCTCGATCTCAGCCTGGTCACGTCCGAGTACGGCCGGCGCATCCACCCCTGCAAGGCCTGCGTGTCGACGGCCATGCCGCTCTGCCACTGGCCGTGCACTTGCTATCCCAACCACGCGCTCGGCCAGATCGGCGACTGGATGAGCGAAATCTACGAACGATGGACGCTCGCGCACGGCATCGTGATCGTGACCCCGGTCTACTGGTACCAGGCGCCGAGTGCGTTGAAGCTCATGATCGACCGCTTGGTCTGCGCCGACGGCGGCAACGCCGACCCCACCTCGACGCACGGAAAGGACGCTGCCCTCGCCAAAAAGCTCGAATTGAAAGGCTGGAGCTATCCGAAACACCTCGGCGGCCGAACCTATGGTCTCGTCGTGCACGGCGATGTGGCTGGCATCGAGGGCACTCGTCACGCCCTGTCGGACTGGCTCGACTGGATGGGCCTCGTCGACGCCGGCACGCAAGCGCGACTCGATCGCTACATTGGCTACTACGAGCCTTACGCGACCAGCCATGATGCGCTCGACAAGGACGCGCCCCTTCAGGAAGAGGTACGGAACGTAGCTCGCGCCGTGGCCAACGCCGTGCGCGCGCTGCGGGCGGGAACCCTGGTCGTTCCCGACGCCGCGTTGAGACGGCCGCGCCCCAAGTGATGTAAGGTGCACCGTCTGTGGCTGGCCAATACGATCTCGTCATTCTGGGCGCGGGGCCCGCGGGGGAGAAGGCCGCGGCGCAGGCCGGCTACTTCGGAAAGCGCGTCGCCATCGTGGAGCGAGCACCGGAGCCAGGTGGGGCAGGCGTTCACACCGGCACGCTGCCGAGCAAGACGCTACGCGAGTCGGCGCTCTATTTGTCCGGCTATCGCAACCGAGAGCTCTACGGCATCGCCGTGCAGCTCGATCCCGCCGCGACACTCCCCGTCTTGATGGCGCGCAAGGCCCACATCGCGCACACCGAATCCGCGCGCATTCGGGACAATCTGCAGAGGCACGGTGTCGATTACTTCACCGGCCATGGCCGCGTGACGGGGCCCCACACGGTGGAGGTGACGACGGCGGATGGAAAGATCGCGCTCGGCGGAGACCATCTGCTCATCGCCACGGGCTCACGTCCCTTTCGACCGAGCGGTATCGCGTTCGATGATCCTCGGATTCACGACAGCGACGAGATCCTCTCGCTCGAGCGCCTGCCCTCGTCGCTCGCCATCCTCGGAGCGGGTGTCATCGGATGCGAGTATGCCTGCATGTTTGCCGCGCTCGGCTCGCGGGTGACGCTCGTCGATTCTCGCGCGGCGATCTTGCCGTTTCTCGACGCGGAGATTGTCGAACGGCTCCAAGCGGCCATGACGGGGCTCGGCATCAGGTTGGAACAGGGTCGCCGCTGGCGTGACGTCGCAGCAACCGACACCGGGGTGTCGACGGTTCTCGAAGACGGGACCGAGGTGCCGTCGGAGCAACTTCTCTTCGCCGCCGGGCGCATTGGCCGAACCGACGATCTCGGGCTCGACACGGTCGGGCTTCGCGCCGACGCCCGCGGCTGTCTTGCCGTGGACAAGGCCTACCGAACCGACGTGCCGAGCATCCTCGCCGCCGGCGATGTCATCGGCTTTCCGGCGCTGGCTTCCACATCGATGGAACAGGGCAGGGTCGCCGTCTGCCATGCCTTTGGCTTTGCCTACAAGCAATCGGTGGCCGAAGTGCAGCCCTACGGAATCTACACGATCCCCGAGGTCAGCTCGGTCGGCGAAACGGAGCAAACCTGCCGCGACAAGGGTATTTCCTATGTCGTCGGTCGTGCCCCATACCGCGACAATGCGCGCGCCAAGATCGCCGGCGACCTCGACGGCATGACCAAGCTCGTCGTCGACAGAAAGACGCGCCGTTTGCTCGGCGTTCATGTGATCGGAGAACGAGCGACGGAGCTCGTTCACATCGGTCAGACAGCGCTGCACCTCTCCGCCACCGTGGACATCTTCATCGACATGGTCTTCAACTTCCCGACCCTCGCCGAGTCCTACAAATATGCGGCGTACGCGTGTCTCGGGGCGTTGCGGAATCAAGATGTCACAGCGTGACGAAGCGCCATCGACGTCGGCGAGAACGTCTCGTCTGATCTTCACCGCAAGACGCGCGTCCGCTTTCATGTGACGATTGCGTTACACGACGGTCTACGGTGCTGGCCTTACGACCGATGGCTGGCAAAAGTGGAGGGCGCTAAGAGGACGACAAGCAATCGAGCGCGGGGCTCATTAACAACAAGCAGTCTCATTGGGACATCGGTCGTTGCATGCAAGGCCTTCCGAACGAGAGGCGACCCATGAGGGTAAGGTGTCTACTCCTGTTTGCCGCTTTCTCGACGATGGTCGCCTCCAATTCATCCTGCGCGGGCGGCATTGACGACACCATCTTGCAAGGTTCCGGCGCCACCTTTCCGGCGCCTCTCTACAAGCGTTGGTTCCTGGAGTATTACAAGCAGAACCCCAACGTTCGCATCAACTACTCGCCCATCGGCAGCGGGGCGGGCATTCGGCAGTTCACCTCCGGGTTGGTCAGTTTCGGCGCCAGCGATGCCGGCATCTCCAAGAAGGAGGTCGCCAAGCTTCCGGCCGACTATGGCGGCGTGATCGCGCTGCCGATGACTGCGGGATCTGTCGTCCTTGCCTACAACCTGCCCGAGATCACCCAGCCGCTCCGCCTCTCGCGTCGGGCGTATCTCCGCATCTTCTTGCGCGAGATCACCCACTGGCGGGACGATGAAATCGCGCGAGACAATCCCGAGGTGCATCTCCCCGACCAAAGGATCACCGTCGTCACGCGGGCCGACAGCAGCGGCACGACCTACGCCTTCACCACCCACATGGACGCGGTCGCCAAGGTGCTCGGGATCGCCTGGGGTCCGGGCGTCGACAAATCGGTCGCTTGGAAGGAGTCGATAGCGGCCCAGGGAAACGACGGCGTGACGGCGCTCATCCAGCTGACACCGGGCGCCATCGGCTATATCGAGTTTGGCTATGCGAGCCTGGCACGGTTGCCGATGGCGGCGCTGCAGAATCATGCGCAACGTTTCGTTCTGCCCGACGAGAACGGTGCGGCCGGACGTAAAGCGCTGGAAGGTGCGGAAATCCCGGAAGACTTGCAGGTCAAGGTCCCCGACCCTCGCTCCGACGAGGCGTATCCCATCGTCACGTACACCTGGATGCTGTCGCGCAAGCAGTACAAGGCGCAAAAAGAGGCCGAAGCGTTGAAGGCAATGTTCCGCTTCTGTCTGGAGGACCGACAACAGGAGATCGCTGTGCAATTGGGTTATCTCCCCATGGCCCCCGAGCTCGTCGCCAAGCTGCGTCCGGAAATCGATAAAATCTCCTTCATGCCCTGAGCCGTGGGGCTCGGTGGGGAAATGACAATGGCCACATCGACAGAACAACCCGAGACAGAGCAGGATGAAACGATCGCGCGCCCGCCGACCGAGGGCGAAGTGCGGATCGACCGCTTCTTCCAATCGACGACCAGGGTACTGGCTTGGTTGACGATATCCGTCGTCGTGCTCGTCGTCGCGCTCATCGGTAGGCAGGCTCTTCCCGCTATCAATCGATACGGGTCGCAATTCATCGTTTCGAGCACCTGGGACGCCGGCAAGTCGCAGTATGGCATCTTGCCCGAAATCTTCGGGACCATGCTGAGCTCGGTCATCGGCGTGACCATCGGCGCCGTGTTCGGCGTGATGGTGGCCATCTTCTTGACGCAGGAGTTCATCCCGCGCTGGCTCGCCGATGTCTTTCGCAACGTCGTCAGCCTGCTCGCCGCGATTCCCAGCGTGGTTTACGGCTTGTGGGGCATCTTCGTCGTCATCCCGGCGATTCGCCCGGCGTGCAATTGGCTGCACCACCATTGGGGCTGGATTCCGCCATTCAGCACGCCCCTTCTCAGCGTGGGCATGCTGCCGGCGGCGTTGGTACTGGCCATCATGATTTTGCCCACGGTGAGTGCCATTTCTCGCGATGCCATCGCGGCGGTCGACCCGCTCCTCGCGGAGGCGTCCTTCGGTCTGGGGGCAACGCGATGGGAGACGATCCTCCATGTCATCCTGCCGATGGCCAGGCGCGGCATCTACGGTTCGGTGGTCCTCGGCTTCGGGCGGGCCATCGGTGAAACCATGGCGCTGGCGATGCTCGTGGGAAGCTCCAACGTCATCAGCCCCTCCATCTTCTCTCCCGCCAGCACGCTGGCCGCGCTGCTGGCCAACAAGTTCCCGGAAGCCGCTTCGCCACTCGACATCGGCGTCTTGATGTACGCGGCCCTCGTTCTTCTGGGTCTGACGCTGCTGGTCAACGTCGCCGGCGATTTCATCATGCGGTACGAGTTTCGCGCAGCGCCCGCACTGGCGCAGAAAGAAACCCCACCATGAGCGAGACCACCACGTCTTTACCCCCGTCTTCCTCGGAAGAAGAGGGGCTCGCGTTTCTCGATCGTTCGCTCGCTCGCCCGCGCACCCTCTTCGACCTCTGCATGAGTGGCTTGTGCGGTCTGTTCAGCCTGGCCGCCGCCGTGCCGCTCTTTTCGGTGCTTTTCATGTTGGCGTGGCGCGGCGGCGCACGTATCAGCGTCGCTCTCTTTACCGAGCTTCCACCGGCAGCGGGCATGGAGGGCGGCGGTATCGGCAATGCCATCGTCGGATCGCTCCTGGTCGTGCTCATCGCCTCGGTCATCAGCGTGCCCATCGGCATCCTGGGTGGCTTTTTTCTGGCCGAGATCGATCCCGAGAGCCGCACCGCGGCGCTGGTTCGCTTCGGCGCCAAGATGCTGACCGGGCTGCCTTCGATCCTGGCCGGCGTCTTCGCCTACACGGCGGTCGTGCTGCTCACCGGGCGCTTCTCACCGCTGGCGGGCGGGGTCGCTTTGGCACTGCTCATGCTGCCGATCATCATGCTGACGACCGAGGAAGCGGTGCGCAGCGTCGGTTCCGAGGTGAAGGAAGGTGCCGTCGCCATGGGCGCTACGCAGACCCAGGTGGTGTGGCATGTGCTTTTCCCCACAGCGCTGCCAGGAATCTTGACGGGTGTGCTCTTGGCCTTGTCGCGCGGCGCGGGAGAAACGGCTCCCCTGCTGTTTACGATGACCTTCAGCGACTACTGGCTCAGCCGCAATCCCATGGAGCCTACGGCGTCGCTCGCGGTATTGATCTTCAATTTCTCGAAGTCGCCCTTCGAGAATCAAAAAGCGGTCGCCTGGGCAGCGTCGCTGGTCCTCGTTCTCATCGTGTTGACGTTGACCATCGGTGGACAAGCCTTGTCGCGGCGTACTGCGACATCGAGGAGCGTGGCGTGATGGCGATGACGAATGAAGAGTCCCCGCGCGCCGCCGCGGGTAACGGTCGGATCTTCGATCTGGAAGTGAGCGCCCTCTACTACGACAAGTTCAAAGCCGTCCGCGACGTCGTGTTGACCATGGAGCGGCGCACGGTCACGGCTTTGATCGGGCCGTCCGGCTGCGGCAAGAGCACGGTGCTGCGCTGCCTCAACCGCATGAACGATCTCAAGCGCACGTTCCGCCTCGAAGGGCGAATCTGTTACCGCGGTAAGGACATCTACGCAAAATCGATCGATCCGGTGGCGTTGAGGCGCACCATCGGCATGGTCTTTCAAAAGCCGAACCCTTTCGCGATGAGCATCTACCAAAACGTGGCCTACGGACTTCGACTCAACGGGTACCGCGGCAATCGCAGTGAAAAGGTGGAGCAAGCGCTGCGCGCTGCCGCGCTCTGGGAGGAGGTCAAGGACAAGCTGCATGCGAGCGCGCTGGCTCTCTCGGGCGGCCAGCAGCAGCGTTTATGCATCGCGCGATCGATAGCAACGGAACCGGATGTCCTCTTGATGGACGAACCCACCTCCGCCATCGATCCCATTGCTACCCAGAAGATCGAAGATCTCATGCGCGAGCTCAAGAAGAAGTTCACCATCGCCATCGTGACGCACGACTTGCAGCAGGCGAGGCGAATCGCCGACAAGACGGCTTTCTTCTACGTGGATACGGCCGAGGGCGATCGCACCGGTTACCTGGTGGAGTTTGGCGAGACCCAAGACCTCTTCGAGAAGCCGAAGCAAAAGCACACGCAGGATTACATCCGCGGCGTCTTCAGTTGAGGGACTGCGCCCTCGCGCGCTAGACCGTCCGGCAGGGCCGCCGGGCGGGTCGCATCATCCGGATTTTGCCACTCCAGCAGGGTCGCGAAATGGCGACTGCGCCAATCGTGCAAGTACCCGGGCAGGATGCCGCGCACCGAAAAACCGGCCCTCAGCTGCGATACGAGCACCCGGTCGTGGAGCTCGCCCCGCGCCACCCGCGCGACGTAAGTCTCGGGGTTCATGAGGTGGGCGACCTCGCCGTAGCTCCACAGTCGGCCGCCGGCAACGATTCGTCGCAGCGCGAGCCGCCGGCACAGGTCACGCAGCGCCCCGTAGAGCGCGACCCCGATGCCCCGCCCCCAGCAGTCGGGGTGAACGTAGATGTCCGCAAGGTAGAGCGTATCGCCCTCCCGATCGTGACGGACGAAGTAGCCGTTGTCGGTGACACCGAGCCATGTATGAGGCGCGAGCGGATCGATTTCCCGATGAAGGATGAGCGTCGAGATCGCGCCCACCGGACGTCCCTCGATTTCGGCGAGAAGCTGCCCTTCGGGAAACACGACGAGATGGGACCGCAGCTGAGGCTCGGTCCAGACGACCTCGTCTTGGATGAGATCGGGATAGGCGGCGCAGTTGAGCTGCACGAGCTGGGAAATATCGGTGGCCTCCACAGCGCGGATGCGCGCCTTTTGCGGGTCGATCGGAGAGCTCATTCGGTCCATCCTTCCGGCGAACCGTACAGGATACGCCGCGACCCTCTGGCCGGGGCGCGTGTTGCGGAGTCGACCTCATGACGTCACACGACCGCCACAAGTAGAAGCGGGACAGACGAGAGGTGGCGGAGTCCCCCCCCCGCGTGATTCCTGAGGAGACTCGAAGCGTTGGCCTCTTGGCGGACCACGATCGGCTTCCTCGCGACTCGCCTCTCGTGTATGCAGATCTGCCGAGGAGGACTCGCCATGTACGTCGATGGTTTCGTGGTGCCCGTTCCGAAGAAGAACCTGGTTGCGTATCGCCGCATGTCGCGCAAGGCGGGAGCCGTATGGATGGATCATGGTGCCCTCACTTACGTCGAATGCGTCGGCGACGACGTGAAAGTGGGCAAGCACACGTCCTTTCCGCAAGCGGTGAAGCTGAAGCCCAACGAGACGGCGGTGTTTTCCTGGATCACCTTCAAGTCGCGCGCTGATCGCGACCGCATCAACGCCAAGGTGATGAAGGATCCCCGCATCACGGGGATGGATCAGGCCATGCCGTTCGACGGCAAGCGGATGATCTACGGGGGGTTCAAGCCGATCGTCGAGCTCTAACGGAGCCTGCTACACAAGGCCTCTGAAGGGTTGTTGCTGCTATTTCTCCCCCCCAGCCCCCTCACCTCGTGAGGGGGGAGCCGCAGGCGGGGGGAGAATCAGCGAGCGGAACGCTTTCGGTGGCGAGGCCGGGCCTGTTCAGCAAACCGGCTAGAGAGCGGGCGCCTCGCGCGTTTCCGCGGGCACGGCTTTGCGCGCGTCACCTTTCTCCGTCAGCACCTTGAATGTGCGCTGCATGGTGGAGGCGAGCTCCGTCAGCTCGGCCTTGTCGAGCACCTTGCGCACCTTGGGGAAAAGATCGGATTCCTCTTCTTCGACGTGATGCTCGACTTGCTCTTTGAGAACTTTGACTTTCGCGTCGAAGGTCTCCTTCGAAGCATCGAGCTTGAGCAAATCGGCAATGACGCGTTTGATTCCGAGATGCTCTTCCAGGGCCTCGAGCAAAATGTCCTCGGTTCGTTTCGCCTTCACGGCCGGGTAAAAGTGCTTCTCTTCGATGGTCGCGTGCATCGCTAGTGCGTCGGCGATGTTCTCGAAGATGGACTGTTTGCTCTTCGTTGCATTCTCGCCGAGAGCGTCGAACTTCTTGAACAGGCTCTCGACTTCGCGGTGTTGACCTTTGAGCATCTCGATGGCGTCCATGGTGGTGTCCTTTGCGTTGTATTTGCGTAAGCGATTCTCTTCTGAGCTCTCGAACCGTCGGCTGCCTCAGATGGTTCGGCGCCCGAGCACCAGTGAGACCACGGCAACGACCAGAAAAACGAGGAACAGAATCTTCGCGAACCCCGCCGCTTCGCCCGCGATTCCACCAAATCCGAGCGCACCGGCGATCAGAGCAACGACCAGAAACATGAGGGCCCAGCGCAACATGTGAGTTTCCCTTTCTTCGACGGGCAGGCAAAGGCTGCACACCCGGACGTACGGTCGACGAATTAGCAGCGAGTGTGCCAAGCCGGGGCGGGGCGTACTGACGCACCTGTCGTGGCCGCAAAGTTGCTTACCAGGGACCAGGGAGAAGACCCATGAAGTGGCAGCGTGGCTATCGAAGCTCTGATGTCGTCGACCGACGTGGTGCCACGGGTTTGGGCTCCGGCCTTCTCGGCCCGTTCGTCGCCATCGGTTCAAAGTTCGGTATCGTGGGCATTCTGGCGGCGGTCGGTCTTTACTTCGCTGGACGCGCCTTCCTCGGTGGCGAGATTCCCTTGTCGGGGACGAGCACCTCGGCCGAGGAGCGCGGCGCCACCGCTGCGCCAGACGAATTGACATCCTTCGTGTCGTTCGTTTTCGACGATGCGCAGAACGTTTGGGAAAAGAAGCTCGCTGGCCGCGGTCGAGGGTACGAGCGCGCCAAGCTCGTTCTTTTCAACGATCAGACATCGTCGGCTTGCGGTTACGGTTCGGCGGCCGTCGGCCCATTCTATTGTCCGGCCGACCAGCGGGTGTACATCGATCTCGACTTCTATCGCGGCCTCGAGCGCCGATTCGGGGCGCCTGGCGACTTTGCGCAGGCGTATGTCATTGCGCACGAGGTGGGTCATCACGTGCAAGGATTGCTCGGAACGGGACCACGCACCGCTGAAGGGGCGCGCCGCCGTCGTGATTCCCGCTCCGCGGAGTCGGTCCAATTCGAACTACAGGCGGATTGCTTGGCTGGCGTCTGGGCCAACTCGACCCAGAGGCGTGAGCTACTCGAAGGGGGGGATATCGACGAGGCGCTCGGCGCCGCCGCCGCCATTGGCGACGACAGGCTACAGCGGCAATCCAAGGAGACCGTCAACCCGGAGACCTTCACGCACGGCTCCTCCGAGCAGAGGGTCCGCTGGTTTCGTCGCGGTCTCGCGTCCGGCAACATCGCTGCCTGCGACACGTTCTCCGAAAAGGCGCTCTGACCCTACAAGCTCCGCCCCGGAGATTGGCCCCACGCGTTCGGGAGGTACTCGCAACATGGACAAGGCAACGGTGCTGCGATCGATGATGTGCCTCGGACTGGTGACGGGTTTCGTCCCAGCGTGCAGTGATGACGGGGCCCCGGGTGGTGGCGGGCCCGGACCGGACGGTTCGGTGGCCGACGGCTCCGATGCGGGAGCGGGGGGCGACGACGCGGGGATAGAAGACGCGGATCGACCGCCGTGTCAGCTCGCCGTTACGCAGGGGCGCTTGAACGGCAAACTGGTCGAGAGCACGTGCCACTTCCTAGGCGTTCCTTATGCAAAGCCGCCCCTCGGTGCGCTGCGATTCGCCCCGCCCCAGGCCGCCGGCAATTGGGACGGCGTGCGCGACGCCACGATGTTTGGCCCTTCCTGCATGCAGAAGGCTTCCATCCTGGGCGACGCAACGGCCACGAGCGAAGACTGCTTGAGTCTCAACGTCTATACGCCCGACCCATCGCCGGCCGCGAAGCTGCCGGTGATGGTCTTCATTCACGGCGGCGGCTACACGCTCGGCGGCAGCAGCACCTACGATGGTCGGCTCCTTTCCCAAAAAGGGCCGGTCGTCGTCGTCACCATCAACTACCGGCTCGGTGCGTTCGCGTTTTTTGCCCATCCCGAGCTCGACAGAGAGCGCGCCGGGGCGCCATCCGGAAGCGACGGGATCCGCGACCAGCAACTCGCCCTGCGCTGGGTGAAGGACAACATTGCGGCTTTCCAGGGCGACCCCAACAACGTCACCGTCTTCGGTGAATCGGCGGGATCCTTCAGCGCCACGATTCTCTTGGTCTCACCTTTGAGTCGCGATCTCGCGCACCGTTTCATCCTCGAGAGCGGCGCGTCGGTGGGAGGGGGTTTCGGAACCACGTCGCGCGAAACAGGTTATGCCTTGAGCACCGCCATGGCGTCGGAGCTCTGCGCGAGCGCGCGCGACGTCGTCGCCTGTCTGCGCGGCACACCCGCCCGGCAGCTCGTCGATTGGACGGGGGGCACTATGGATTTTTTCGGCGCACCTTGGGCACCGGTCATCGAGGGGACCATGGGGGCAGTGCTCCCCGATGCGCCGCAAAATCTCATCGCCAGCAACGACTACAACCGCGCTGCCGCCATCATCGCCGGCTCGAACAAGAACGAATGGGGACTCTTCATCCAACCGGTGCTGGGAGGCATGCCGGTCACCACGGTCGCCCAATTCAAGGCCAGCGTGGCGCAGCAGTTTGGCGCTCGCGCTCCGGAAGTCGAAGCACAGTATCCGGTCGGCAGCGACGCGGAAGCCAACGACGTGTTCATCCGGCTGGTCACCGATCAGGTCTTTCGCTGCCCTACGCGAACGCTCGCGCGACTCACGACGGCTCAAGGCAGCAAGGTCTATCTCTACTCCTTCGACGAAGGAGCGGCGTACCACGGGGACGAGCTTGCCTACGTGTTCGGAATGCCCGCGTTCACCGGAATGGCTCCCTTGCCGGCTCTCGTGGCCTCCGTGCAAGGGTACTGGACGCGCTTCGCCGCAACCGGCGATCCCAATTGGTCAGGGCTGCCCGTCTGGCCGACGTACGACAGTGCGAGCGATCAGCACATCGTGCTGAAGATTCCGCCATCCGCGGGAAGCGCGCTAGCCAAGAGCGATTGCGACTTCTGGGACCGATTCGAGCCCTAGGCACGACGCTGTCAGATCTCGCTCCCAGATCCGTATCTGGTAGAGCGAAGAACTGACGGCGTGGTGCTACGTCACTCGTCGTCGTTGACGACGATCTCGTCGTCGTCATCAGAAGAGCGCCGCGCCGTGTGCCCGGTCGCCTTGGCGATTCGCACCTTGGCGGCGGGCTTGAGCGCGATCCGCATGAAATCGTGCACATCGAGCAAGTCGCGCGGCGTTTCACCCTGGCTGGTCAGCTGGGTGCCCACGAAGCGCGCGATCACCAGGAGCCTCGCGTAGGCCGAGCTACTCGGTCGAGCTGCGATGGTGCTGCGCGATCCTGTTGCCTTCAGTTGCTGACGAAAAACCGTCGGATGCACGCAGACATGTTCGGTGGGATGTACGAGCGCCGAGAGCGCGGTCGCGATTTCCCAGCGCGGGGGCTCACCATAAAAACCGACGAGGGCGGTGAGGTAGCGTTCGAAGCGCTGGTCGTAGGGAGTCTTTCCGTAGAGCAGGTCACGTACGGCAACTGCAAGCCCGCGCTGGTGTTCGACGGCGGCCGATTTGGACTTCTTCAGCTGAGACGCCGGCACGAGATCCGTGCGCCCCAACACGCTCGTGACCAGGTCCCAGAGTTGGTCGTGCTTTTGACCGCTGATCAGCGCATCGAGGGCGGCGCAAGAAAGCTGCTCTTTTGCCTCGCGAACCATCGCGTCGCGGTGTCGCGGGACACGCCGCTCGGCGCCCTCGCCTCGAATATCGGTGAGCCATTTGGCGTCCTGCAGACCGTCGGCGTAGGTCTCGCGAAACTTCTCGACGTGGTCCGCAAAGGTTGCACCGAGTCGGGCCGTGGCGCTGGCCTTCGCGCGTGCGGCAAGGATGTGCTGCAACTTGGCGTAAGCAGCGGTCTCCGCGGCATTCGGCCGCTCCACCCGACGCATCATCTCGAAGAAGGCGCTCGCCATGGTGCGTTCTTCGCCGTTCTCGAACAAGTAGCCGCGTTTGCCGTCGGCCTCCCACGCCAGAACTCCGACACCCCAATCCTTGCGATTCTTGTGAGCAAATAGTGACGGAGAACGCGACTCAACGGCGGCTACGGTCATGAGAAACCTCGTGGGAAACGCCACGGTCAAAGACGGAGCCTTGGAGCAACTGTGTCATGCAACGCACGAACAGTTGCTTCAGGGGTACGAAACCACCGCGGCCAGTGGATGCGCCAACACCCTCGACGACAGAGCGTCACGGCGCCGCGCAGGAATGAACCTTAGCACACTTCTCGTGACATGCTCGTGTTTATCCCCAAAGCGCGGGGCTACGCCGCCATTCTTGGACCTGTCGCGTAGTGCTAGGGGTTGTATTCGTTGTCGTTCGGCGCGGGAGGTGGGGCGGCCGGCGCCTCGGGCGAGGAGTCGGGCGGGGACCCTGGCTTGCGTGTCGGCGACGGACTCCCCGACGAGGCACGCGGTCGCTTCGGCGCGCTCTCTCGTTTTCCCACGGACGATGGCCGCCCTGCCGGTTTCCCGGTCTCCTTGTCCTTGTCGCTCGGTTCCTTCAAGGCGATGGCGTCCCCCTTGGTCACGTCGAAGCTCGGCAGCGTGCGGGGGTCGCAGCCAGGGCCGAAGTTATCGGCCTTGAAACGGTATGTCAGGTTGCCGTGTCGCTGACTGGACTCCGACGTCGCCGTGGCCTCGAGTCGCACGTCGTGTTCGCCGGCCCGCGCGGGCGTGCAGTAGGAGAGGAGATAGTAGCGCTCCGAATACCCCTGAATCTTCTGGGCGATCTGGTCGAAGGCTTGCCTGACGGCCTCTCGGTCTTTTGCCATGGCGGTGCCATTTCGCCCAATGGCCCCGATGTCATGCTCCGAGATCTCGGCGCCGAGGCCGATGGCGAAGATGTCGTATTCACTTTCGCGCAGCGCCTTCATCATGTCATCGCGCGGCACTCGCCCCGCGTGATCGGTGCCGTCGGTGAACACGACCAGCGTGCCGAACCGAAGCGGGTGCTCGGCACGGGAGAGCTCCGATTTGAGCGTCTCGAGGGCCTTCACCACCGCTCCATGCAAGTTGGTCGAGGGGTCTTTCGGTTGAAAGCTCGCCAATGACTTGATGCCGCCCTTGGCAGCCCCACCCGAACCGGTAAAGGGCACGATGGGGTAAAGGTCCGTGCTGCCGTCGAAGGCATAGACCCCGACCTTCTGGAATTTTTCGACCTTCTCGGTGAACTCGCTGGCCGCGTCGACGACGGCCGGTGCCTGTCCCGACTTGGAAATGCTGCCGCTCATATCGACGAGCAAGAGCGTGTAGTGCGACGCGGCGACGGTCGGATTCAAGATGGTCTGTTTACTCTCGAACTCCGAGATGAGGCTGTTGTCCTCGTAGATCTTGAAGCTCTCCGCTTTGAGTCCTCCCACGGGGGTCCCGTCCGATCGGTCCACCCGGAAGTAGACGGCCACGTTGCCGGGCTTCGCGGTGGCAGATCGGACGAGATGGACGTCGAGACCGGAGCTGCGACATCCGCTGAGAAGGAGCATGGCCACCGCGAGAAGGGCGCGGAGGCGAGACAACGTGGCGAAGCTCACGGGGTGGAGGCAGTTTTTCACCCATCCTAGTCAACCCGCCTTGCCCACGATCGTCAACGTCCTCCCGCACCGAGGCCGGCCAGCACCCTGTCGAGGGCTGCGTAGCTCTGGTGGACGCCTTGATCCATCCCCGAGTGGAGCATGCCGTCGCGCTCCTCGGTCGTGTGGAACATGGAGACGGCCACGAGCTTCGTTCGCCCGTCGCCGAGGTCCTCCAGAGTCATCGTCTCCACCGCGACATGTCCGGGCATGCCGTCCCATTGGAACGTCTGCACGACGCGCTCCGGCGCCACCACCTCGCGATAGCGACCCTCGAAGCCCTGCGCGCCTTCGGGGCCGTGCTCGACGAATCGCCAATGGCCGCCGCGCTGATGCTCCATACGCTCGATCACCAGCTTGTTCCCGCGCCCCCACCACTGGGCGATCAGCGCCGGGTCGGTGAGCGCTTTCCACACGCGCTCGCGCGGCGCATTGAAGACGCGCTCGATGCGGATCTCGCGGTCGGAGGGAGTGGAGATCTTGGCCTTCATCTCGGTGGCTGCTTGGTTCATGGCGTTCCTTTCGTGCGTTCGAGAAAGTCCTCGAGGTGATCGAGGCGCTGCTCCAGCATGGTTCGGTACGACGTGATCCACTTCGTCACGTCTTCGAGACGCCGCGGCCCGAGCCTTACATGCCGCACGCGCCCAACCTTCTCGGTTGCCACGAGGCCGGCTTCTTCGAGGACCTGCACGTGCTTCTTCAGGCCGGTGAGCGTCATTTCGAAGACGACGGCCAGCTCGGTGATGGACGCATCCGCGTGGCGCCCGAGGCGCAGGAGAATGGCGCGGCGGGTCGGATCGGCGAGCGCTCCGAAGGAGCGGTCGAGGGTGGCTTGATACTGAACCATGTGGTTCAGTTATTATCCATCGCCACCGCGCTCGTCAAGCCCCGGCCACCGGGTCGTCGTTTTGTCTCGGTCAGTGATGCAAGACGTCGCCAGTGCGCGCCCGGGGTCGCCCCAACGGCGACGCGTCGTATTGCATCAGGAGACTCTGAGGATCGTCGTAGATCGCAACCGCGCCGCGTAGGTCCCCGTCGGACCACCCTCCCGATCGCAGGGCCACGATGCGCACGCCCGCCTTGCTGGCAGCTTCGACGTCGTAGGGCGTATCGCCCAGCATGATGGCCGCGGACGGCCGACACCCGGCTTTGCGCAGCGCAGCGCAGACGATATCGGGATCGGGCTTCGAGCGCTCCGCGTCGTCGGACGAGGTGGCTCGAAAGAAAAGATCGGCCGCGCCAGTCTTCTCCAGCAGCGCGTTCATCTCGTCCTCCTTGGCCGACGTGGCGGCTACGAGGCGCAGGTTGTCATCGTGCATTCGCTGGAGAAGCGCTCGCACGCCCGGAAAGGGACGAACGTGGGGCAGATAGTTCTTTTTGAAGAGCGCGCTGCGAAGCTCTTCGAGTTCCTTTCCTGGCGCGGAGTCGATGTCGATTCCGGTCGATTCGGGCAAGAGCTTGTCTCCGCCTTTGCCGATGAGCCGCCGTACCCGATCGAACGTGACGTCGTGGCCCGCCGCGGTCAGCGCGTCGACCCATGCCCGTGCGTGCGCGTCATTGCTGTCGACGAGGGTGCCGTCGATATCGAGGAGGACCACCTCGAGCCGTGGGTTGGGGCCCGGTGACGTCATGCCGTCACCAGCCGATCGAGCGCACGCGTGACACCGGACGTGACTTGCGCCAGACGTGGGAAGTCGAGCTTCTCGGGTGTGTCGCTCGGCCGATGGTAATGGCGGTAACGAAGCCAGGCCGTGTCGGTCAGCATCGCCGCGCGGTAACCTTCCTTCCAAAACGACCATTGATCGGACGACCTTACGCCGGGCAGCACGCCCGGCAGCGCCACACTCTTGCAACGGATTTCCCCGTCCTCGTCGAAGGCACCGGCGACTTGCGCCACGAGCGCGCGCGAACGCAGATTGCCGATGACGGCGAGAAAATCCGGACGCCAAGGCGATCCGTAATTCAGAGGAAAGGGCGCGTGCTCGGCGCGATGGGAATCGGCGTAATAGCCGAGGGTCTCGAGGCTCAGCATCCCCACGATGGCATCGCCCCGCCGACGGCACGCGCGTGCGTGAACCCAGCTACCCATGGCTGGCGTCCTCGTGAAAGGTGGTTCCTCAGTGCAGAAGGCCACCAGGCGCAAGGTGCGGCGCCGTCCGATCGTGGTCGCGGCACCGCGCGCGATCGCCAGCAGTGCGGCGACGCCGCTCGCATTGTCATTGGCCCCCGGAGTGTTCTTTGCCGTGTCGTAGTGCGCGCCAACGAGGATGATCTCGTTCGACCTGTCCGTGCCAGCGATTTCGATTTGGAGATTTTCGACGGTTGTCTCCTGCACGAAATACGGCTCACGGTGCACCCTGTGACCCGATGCAGCGAACTCGGCCGCGATGTACTCGCGCGCCTCCTCCAGCGCGCGCTGACGGCGGGCATCTCGCAAGTTGCGCTCCCCTATTTCTCCAGCAAGGATCGCCACATCGCGCCGGAGTCCCGCCGTCACCTCCTCGGCGCCAAGGGTTTCTGAAGTGCGTTGCTGCGCAAGCTCGCGCAGGTCGAGCTGAAGGACGTTCATCCAGGGTTCCTTTCCGTGGGAGGGCGCGACAGAGCTCATGGCCTTTGGTGTAGAGCCATCGGCGCCGGAGCGCGTTTGGGCGTTTTACCTAGGCCCTTCGTTGGGCCTAAAGTGCTGGGCCGATGGTCCTAGTCGAGAGGCCGACAATGTCCGGGTCGTCGGCTCGGCGGGACACTCCTTGCCGGACCTAAGGCCGGCTCTCGATGCGTGTCTGGTGAGTACGATCGCCGGGTGAAAGGTGCTCGGCTCTAAGATGCAGGACGAACCGCTGGCGGTCCTCGTCGTCGACGACGATGACGACGTCCGTGAAGGGGTACAGAGCTTTCTGGAGTCGGAAGGACATGCCACCGACGGTGCCTCCAACGGGCGAGAAGCGCTTTCGCTGCTTCGCAACCGGCTGCTGCCTCCCCGACTGATCCTTCTCGATCTGATGATGCCGGTGATGAGCGGCTGGGAGCTGCTGGTCGAACTCGACGTCGATCCCCGCCTGCGCGAGATCCCCGTCGCCATCATGAGCGCTCACCCGTGCGCGCGAGGCGCTTCGCTGGCTCGCGGGGCTTCCTCCGTAGAGCCGTTACTCGGCTCGATGAGCCGGCTTCTTCTGCCGAAACCGCTCGATCTTTCGCGGCTGCTCGCCATTGCGCGTGCCGCGAATGCGTGACGGTCGTCGCGGGCCGTAAGCGGGGTGCGGTCCGGGGAACGTGATACGTTCCCCTCGGATCATGAAAACGCTCTCCGACAAAATCGTGGCCATCACCGGCGCAGGTTCTGGCATTGGCCGCGCCCTTGCGGTCGGATTGGCCAATATCGGCGCTAGGTTGGCGATTTCTGACGTGAACGAAGCGTCCCTTGCCGAGACGGCGTCGCTCGTGCGACCGAAGCAACCCGGCGTGCACACGGCCCGTGTCGACGTCGGTCAGCGCAGCGCGATCTACGCCTGGTCGGAACAGGTCCAGCGCGAGCTCGGGCCGGTCGACGTCCTCGTCAACAATGCCGGCGTCTCCTTGTCACAGACGATCGCCAAGATGCAGGACGAAGATTTCATCTGGTTGATGAACATCAACTTCTGGGGCGTCGTGCATGGGACGCGCGCGTTCTTGCCGCAGCTCTTGTCTCGTCCCGAAGCCCACGTGGTGAATCTCTCGAGCGTCTTCGGCCTTATCGCCGTGCCGACGCAAGCCGCTTACAACGCGAGTAAGTTCGCGGTGCGCGGCTTCACCGAGGCGCTCCGGCAGGAGCTTGCTTCGACCAACGTTCGGGTGACCACCGTGCATCCCGGCGGCATCAAGACCAACATCGTACGGAACGGCCGCCATTTCCAGGATCCCACGGGAAATGCAGACGCCGATGCGGTAGCACGCGACTTCGAACGGGTGGCGCGCACGACCCCCGAGGCCGCCGCCGGCAAGATCGTGAATGCGATCTTGCGGGAGAACCCCCGCCTCCTCATCGGCCTCGATGCCATTCTGATCGATCGCATGCAGCGTCTGCTTCCGGCGAGCTACGATACGCTCATCGCGAAGGCCATCTCGCGACGGCCCTCCTCCGCGAATTGAGCTTAGCGGCACGCCGGCCCGCACGTCTTCCCCGGCCCATCGCCCACCGACCTTTCGATGGATCGCGCTCTTCGAACGGCGATCGTTTGATTGGCTCCTGCACCCGCGCAGCTGCGCGCGCGACGAAACGCCGGTCTCGGGAGACATGCCATGAAGAGAGAGATTCCTCGACGAACGTTGCTGGCGAGTGTGGGCGCGGGCGCCCTCGTCGGTTCGTGCAGCGCGACACACGGTCAAGACCCCGCCGCTCCGACGTCGCGCGACACACGTCTGATCGCTCCCTCGGCCATCCCCCAGCGCCCTCTCGGAAGAACGGGCGTCATGGTCTCGATGATCGGTCTCGGAGGCCATCATATCGGCCGCCCCAAAGACGAGCAGGAGGGCATCCGTCTCGTGCGCATGGCCATCGACAACGGCATCACGTTTCTCGACAACTGCTGGGACTACAATGAAGGCCGCAGCGAGGAACGCATGGGCAAAGCCCTGGCCGATGGCTATCGAAAACGCGCGTTCCTCATGACCAAGCTCGACGGCCGGACCAAAGACGCAGCGGCAGGGCAGCTCGAGCAGAGCCTGCGGCGCCTGAAGACGGACGTGATCGACCTCGTCCAGATTCACGAGGTCATTCGCACGGAAGACGCCGGGCGCTGCTTCGCGGAGGGGGGCGCGATCGAGGCGCTGCTCGACGCCCGCCGCGCGGGCAAGCTCCGCTTCATCGGCTTCACTGGCCACAAGGATCCGGCCATTCACCGCGCGATGCTCGAAGCTGGCTTCAAGCGCGGCTTCACCTTCGACACCGTCCAGATGCCGCTCAACGTGATGGACCCTCACTATCGCAGCTTCGAAAAAGAGGTGCTGCCCGTTCTCGTCGAGCACCGCATCGGGGTGCTCGGCATGAAGTCGATGGGGGACGGCATTTTGCTCAAGAGCAAGGTGGTTTCACCGCAGGAATGCCTCCGCTATGCGCTGAGCTTGCCGACCTCGGTCGTCATTACCGGCTGCGAGAGCACGGAGATCCTGAAGCAAGCCATCGACGTCGGGACCAGCTTTCAGCCGCTGACGACCGAGCAAAAACAAGCCCTCTTGGAGCGCACCGCACCGCTCGGCCGGGCCGGCGAGTACGAGCTCTTCAAAACCTCGGAGCGCTTCGATGGCACCGCCAAGAACCCGCAATGGCTCGAATCGGCCAAGCTCTGACGAAAGAGAAGTCGAGACAGCCCCGTCCGTTCTACCGCGCCACGACGGCTCAACGGAGATAGTAGAACGCCACCGAGGTATAGGCGATTGCGGTCTTGGGTCGGTTGGCGCCGAATTCGAAATCCAAGCGGAACGAGTCTTGAAACGGGATGGCGTTGACCAGGACGTTCCAGCGCACCATGGAGACCGCCCCCACGCCGTTGTCCGAGCTTTTCGCGATAAGAGCGCTGAAAGGTCGGTCGTAGCGGCCGTCGATGAAATACCAGCCGCCGTCGAAAAACTCCTCCGTGCCTGTACCCGTCGACACGACGCCGTCCACGATGGTTCGGTCGTCCCCTTCCAGGAAATTGAACGGCGAGGCCGTCGCCGCGTCGGCATCCTCGCGTCCCTGGACGAACATCATCGTGCCCACGTATTTCCCACGTCCTTGCAGGTCGGCGACGACATACCGGCCCCCAGAGACGAAGGAATCGGTCTGCTCGTGCGACGCAGCATGCAAGTAACCAAAGTCGCCTGGCGGAACCACGCGTGAGCCGACGATCTCGGCCCGCACTTGCAAAGGCTTGGCAGCTTGGTTGGCGAGCATCACGCTTGCGCGCGAAGTGAAGGGCATGGGGAGCGACAGCGTGAGCTCGGCCCCTGCGCCGTCCACGCGCACCGTCATGGGAAGGGTATCGAAGCTCGCCAAGACTTGGTGCGCTCCGAATAGCTTGGCCAAGGAAAGGTCGACCGTCGGCGTCGACTGATCATCCCACGCTATGCGCAGAAAAAGCGCGCGCAAGTCGGCGGGGTCGGCCGTGTCGAGCGTCAAGCGAATGAGATCGAGCGTCCCCGGTCCGTTTGCGTCGAGCAGTTGCACCGCGCCGCTGCCCGGCACGTCGAATGACTGATTCGCCCATGTCGTTTTGCCCTGCACCCCGCGCGCTTGTTCACGAAAGCCTTCCACGGTGCGGCCCACGTCGCCCGTGGCCGGACCTCGAAGGGCAAAGTCCGCCGCCGGCTCGGCCCCAGAAAGAAGCTCGATCCGATAGTAATAGGCACTCGTGAGCGACAGGTTGTCGATGAGGACGCGCAGCTTCGACTTGTAACCAATGGGCACGTAGCTGACGAGCGAACCGGACGTCCAGGTCGTCAAGGGCGGCACGAATGGCGGGGCAGTGCCGCTTCTCCAATCGGACAATCGACCGTCGTAAACGGGCGCCGTCAGATCATCGACGTAGATACGCACGCGCTCTTCGTCGAATGTGACGTCGGCGCCACTCAATGGATCCACGGTGCCCACCGCAAAAAGGCTGCGCGACACGATGCCGGGCCCGTTGTCGTCAGAGGCGATGACAAAGCCCTCCAGCGAAGGCGCGCAGCTCGCGGACTCGTCGGTCTTCTGGAGAGCGATGGGCAAATTCACTCCGCAGACCGCCATGAAATTGTTGAAATCCTTGTTGCCGGGATCCAAAAGCGGATAGATCGAAGCGTCGTCACGGTCGTGACTCGTGAACGTCCGATATTGCCCGCGCACGAGCACCGGCAATGCCCCCCAGGCGGTGAGCTCGGCGGGGCTGGCGTCGGGAATGAAATCGGAACCGTCGCCGGGACGAACGGGAAGGCCGTCGCCGGCGGCTTGCGCCCTGCATCCCAAGGCGACGGTAGCCGCGAGCCCAGCCATCAACGCGCGCATGCTTCCCAGAGGGACACTACCGCGCAAAGGCGCTCTGCGATCTGCTGGAGGGCATCCCCCGCCGTCCAGCGGTCGAGCCGTCTTCGCATTTCTTGCTCGGTGAAGTCATTGAGGTCTCGGCTTCGGGAACAGCGCACGAAATGCAGCGCGTCGGCCGCGTCCGCAAGCGGGCGGAAGGCGTACCGTCTTTGCGCTACGCCTTTCGGAGGTGGGGTCCGGTTGCGCCTTCGTTCAGCTCGCGTGGCGCTCGATCAGCTTGCCCAGGCGAGGGACGGCCGCTTCCACGTTCTTCTTCGCCGTTCCGCGCAGTCGTTCGTATGCCCCTTTGACGACGCCGCTCTGGGATTTCTGCGCCTTGGCGTCGGTGATGGAGAGGAGTGCATCCGCCACGCGGCCCCCGTTGCTGGCGAAAAAAGCGCTCACCGGTCGATTCGACGTCTTGGCCTCCCCGTAGATGGGTTCGAGTACCCTGGCGAATTCGGGCAGCAGGTCGGTGACGACCTGTTTGACGAAGCCGGGTTTGACACCCTTGACGGCGCCGTAGCCTGCCTTGATGGCGAGGCCCGAGAGGCCGCCCTTGTCGGCGACTTCTTCATCGATGAGAGAACAGCAATCTTCCACGACCGCTGCTTTCTTCGTATCGCTCGTCAGCACTTCCGTCAGTGTCGCCATCGCGTTGGACCCTTCCTATCGCCTCGTTCGTGAGCTTACGCCTCGTATCCGGCCGCTTTACCATACCTTCGTCCTAGGATCCCGACTGTAGGAAGGTCGCGGGAGTACCGCAGGTGGGAGTCGCGGCGTCACCGCGCCGTCCGAACGCGGTCAGCATAGGGTGGTGTGGCGATATGGCCGCAGCGATTTTCACGTCGAGCGTAGCCTTTCGCTTGCGGCCATGAGCGCAAATGGCTAATGCGAAAGAATCGCAGGGCGGTATTAGAGAGATTGCCGACGTGGCAAGGGGCACGAGGGGGCGATCATGGCTGCGGATAGAACGAGCGCGCAAGAATCAACGGAAGTAACCGATCGCCACCTGACGGAAGCCGTGGAAGCCGTCGGAGAGACCGCCACCGGATTCCCAGTGGTGGGCATTGGAGCATCCGCCGGCGGACTGGCGGCTTTCGAGGCTTTCTTTTCGGCCATACCTGCCGACGCCCAGATGGGCATGGCGTTCGTCCTGGTGCAGCACCTCGCCCCGGACCACAAGAGCATCCTCTCCGATCTGGTCAAACGGTACACCAGTATGAACGTCTTCGAAGTCGAAGACGGGATGAGGGTCGAGCCGAACTGCGCCTATATCATTCCGCCCAACCGAGACATGGCCTTCCTGCATGGGGCGCTGCAGCTCCTCGAGCCGGCGGCGCCGCGCGGCCAACGCCTGCCAATTGATTTCTTTTTCCGCTCGCTGGCGCAGGATCAGCGCGAGCGAGCCGTCTGCATCGTGCTCTCCGGCACGGGCAGCGACGGCACGCTCGGCCTGCGCGCGGTCAAGGGCGAGGGGGGCATGGTGATGGCGCAGAACCCCGAATCGACCGAGTACGACGGCATGCCCCTCAGCGCCATCGGCACCGGTCTGGTGGACTATGTGCTGCCTCCGGCAGAGATGCCGGCCCAGCTGATCGCTTACGCTGCGCACGCCGGTGGGCCTCCCCGCCCCAGTGTTCCTCCGAGCAACAAGCAGGAGGAACACCTCAAGAAGGTCTTCGTCCTGCTCCGCGCTCAAACCGGTCGCGACTTTTCCCAATACAAGGAAAACACGATAAGAAGGCGGGTCGAGCGGCGCATGGCCGTTCACCAGATCGACCACCTGGGCGAGTATGTCCGCTATCTGCAGGCAACGGCCGCCGAGGTGGATGCCCTCTTTCGCGATCTGCTCATCGGCGTCACCAACTTCTTTCGCGACCCCGAGGCGTTTGCGGCGCTCGAAACGCAAATCATCTCGCGGCTCTTTGTCGATAAACCGCCAGGCGCGACGATCCGGGTCTGGGTGCCTGGCTGTTCCACGGGTGAGGAAGCGTATTCGATTGCCATCCTGCTGCGAGAACACCTCGATGCGCTCAATAGGAGCTTCAAATTGCAGCTCTTTGCCACCGATATCGACCCCCGGGCCCTCGAAACCGCCCGGGCGGCCACCTATCCGGCCAGCATCGCAGCCGACCTCACGCCGGAACGCCTCGCGCGCCATTTCTCGGAGCTCGGTAGCGGCAACTACCGCGTTCACAAGAGCATCCGCGATTTTCTGATCTTCTCCGAACAAGACGTCACCAAAGATCCGCCGTTTTCGAGACTCGATCTCATCAGTTGTCGCAATCTCCTCATCTACATGGGCCCCGAGCTGCAACGAAGGCTCATCCCCCTTTTCCACTACGCTTTGAACCCGGAGGGCACCCTTTTTCTGGGCACGTCCGAATCCGTAGGCGAGTTCGCAGCCCTGTTTTCGATCACGGAGAGCAAGGCGAAGATCTATCAACGCAAAGAAGACGTATACGGCGCTGCCCGCCCGCCGCTCGGCAAGGTTCGCTCGATGCCACCGGAAAGTGGCGACCCCATTGGGCACTCCCGAAGGGGCTCCGGTGAACTCAAGGCCCCGTTTCGCGAGCTGACCGAGCGGGCTCTTTTGGAGGAAGCTCAGGTTTGCGCGCTCGTCGACCAGCACGGCGAACTGCTCTACTTGCACGGCCACACCGGTCAGTGGCTGGAACCGGCTCCGGGCGACGCGGGGGTCAACATCCTGAAGATGGCCCGCGAAGGCTTGCGGTATGACTTGGCCGCCGCATTGCACAAGGCGGTCGCCGCGAAGGAGCGCGTGTCCCGGCCTGGCCTCCGGGTCAAGACCAACGGCGGCTTTACTGCCGTCAATCTGACGGTGCGTCCAGTGTCCGGCGGCGCCGCCGCCGGCGACCGACCGTTTTTTTTGGTGATTTTCGAAAAGGTGCTCCCCCCCCTGCCAGGGGTGGCGGAGAAAGCCGTCCCGCCGAGGGCAGGGGATGATGCCAACGCACCGCGTGCCGATGACGCGCGCGTTCTTGCTTTGAAACAGGAGCTCTCGGCGAAAGAGGAATACCTCCACGCTACGCAGGAGGAAATGCAGACTGCCAACGAGGAGCTCAAATCCTCGAACGAGGAACTGCAATCGACGAACGAGGAATTGCAGTCGACGAACGAGGAGCTCGAGACTTCCAAGGAGGAGCTCCAATCGGTCAACGAGGAGCTGGCGACGGTCAATGCCGAGCTTCAGAACAAGGTTACGGACCTGTCGCGCGTCAACAACGACATGACCAATCTCTTGGCGGGCACAGGTATCGGCACACTGTTCGTGGATCATCAAATGTGCATTCGGCGCTTCACCCCCGCCGTCACTCCGGTCCTCAACTTGATACCGACCGACGTGGGCCGGCCGTTGGGCCACACTGTCTCGAATCTTCTCGGCTACGATCGGCTCGTCCCCGACGTGCAATCCGTGCTCGACACGCTCCAATCGAAAGAGGTCGAAGTCCAAACCGACATCGGCGCCTGGTACCTCCTTCGGACGACTCCCTATCGCACTTCGGAAAATGTCGTAGAAGGCGCCGTTATCACCTTCACCGACGTGACCGCTATCAAGAACGCACAGGCTGCGCTGAAAGAGGCGACGACGCTGCGCACGCTGGCGGGGACCGTGCGCGACGCGCGCGATGCAATCATCGTGCACGATCTCGACGGTCGCATTCAGGTCTGGAATCCGGGAGCGCTGCGGATGTACGGCTTCAGCGAGGCCGAGGCGCTCGGCATGAACATTCGCGCGCTGAGCCCAGAGAAGCGGCGCGACGAGGCATTGGCCGTCATTCAGCGGCTCAGCCACGCCGAAATTTTGGAACCCTACCGCGCCGAGCGGCTCACCAAAAACGGCGACATCGTGCAAGTGACGATGACGGCAACGGCCTTGGTGGATGGCGCCGGAGTGGTGTATGCTGTCTCGACGATTGAACGGGGGGTGTTCAAATGACCGAGCGAACTCGGCCCGAAAATGAGATCCGAATGCGCCCTGTCATCGATACGGGAAGCAACCCGCTATCGTCCGACGCGAACCTGCAGCTCCTCCAGGACCTCAGGGTGCATCAGATTGAGCTCGAGCTGCAGAACGAGGAACTGCGGCGGACGCAGCAGCAGCTGGAGGCGTCACGGGCGCGCTATTTCGACCTCTATGACCTGGCCCCGGTCGGCTACGTCACCTTGAGCCCAACGAGCTTGATTCAGGAAGCGAATTTCGCTGCCGCTGGCCTGCTCGGCGTAGCGAGAGGCGCTCTGGTCAAACAGCCCTTGACCCGCTTCATCCTTCCCGCGGACCAGGACATTTATTATCGCCACCGAAAGCAGCTCGTCGAAACGGGCGTGCAGCAGGTGTGCGAGCTCAGGCTCGTGACCGACGCCCATCCCCGCTGGGTGCGGTTCGAAGCGAGTTCGGCCAAGGACGCCTCTGGTGGTCTCGTACTTCGCGCTGTCCTCATCGACATCTCCGCGCGTAAGAACGCCGAGGACACCGTGCGCGCCAGCGAGGTGCGGCACCGGGTCCTGTTCGAAAAATCGCACGACGCTCTCATGACGCTGGCGCCGCCGGATTGGCGTTTCACGGCTGGCAATTCGAAGACGCTGGCGATGTTCGGCGTACGGACCCAAGCGGAATTCGTGGCGCGCACTCTCGCCGACTACTCGCCCCTGCGTCAGCCGGACGGCGGGCTCTCTACTGAAAAAGCAGTCGTGATGATCGAGAGGGCGGTGCGTGAAGGCTTTCACTTCTTCGATTGGACATACCAGCGCTTTTCCGGCGTGGAGTTTCCGACCTGCGTGCTCCTCACTCGGATCGAGATCGACGGCCAGCCGCTGCTTCAGGCCACGGTGCGGGATGAAACGGAGGTGAGAAAACTGCAGGCCCTGCTGGCCCAGGGGGACCGCTTGGCCAGCATGGGGATCCTCGCCGCGAGCGTGGCGCACGAGATCAACAATCCGCTCGCTTCCGTGCTCTACAACACCGAGACCCTGGTGGAAAAGCTCCCCCAGTTGGCCGGCGCCATCGATCGCTGTCTCGGAGCGCTGCGAGCCGAGATCGGCAGCGAGGCGTCTGCAAGGGTCGTGGGCGAAGACGCCGGCATGCTCGAGCCGCCGATACTGAACGACATCACCGAACGCGCGCGGGACGCGCTCGCTGGAACGCAACGGATCAGGACCATTGCCCGGGCCATCGGCACCTTCTCGCGCGTGGAGAGCAGCGAGCGATCGCGGGTCGATTTGGACTACGCGATCGAGTGCGCGACGACGATGGCCCGCAACGACATCCGGTTTCGAGCCAAGCTGGTGCTGGACTTGGATCGGAAGCTTCCTCCCATCTGGGCCTCGGAAGGCAAATTGTCGCAGGTCTTTTTGAACCTGCTGATCAACGCCGCCCAGGCCGTCGGCGACGGCGATGTCGAGCACAGCCTCATCCACGTCCGCACCTGGGCCGAGCATGAAGACGTATTTGCCGAAGTGGAAGATTCCGGCAAGGGTATCACCGAGGAAAATCTCCCCCGTATCTTCGACCCTTTTTTCACGACCAAGGCGATAGGCGTGGGCTCGGGGCTCGGTCTCGCCATCTGCCGAAACATCATCAACGAGTTCGGGGGCGACATCAGCGTCGAGAGCAAGGTCGGCAAAGGCACGCGCTTCATCGTCCGCCTTCCGGTCCAAAAGGGCGTTTCGACGCTGCCGCGCGAGAAGCCCGTCTCCGCCGCACCGCGAAGCCCAGGCCTGCGGGGGCGCATCTTGGTGGTGGATGACGAGCAGGCGATTCGAACGTTGATGGCGCGGATGCTGGGAAGCGATCACGATCTCGTCACCGCGGCTTCGGGTGAGGCGGCCCGAGTCATCCTCGAGCACGACCAAGCCTTCGACGTCATCCTCTGCGATCTGATGATGCCCGAGATGACGGGCATGGATCTCCACAAATGGCTCGCCGCGCATCACCCCGCCCTCGCCGGACAGGTGGTGTTCATGACCGGTGGCGCATTCACCCCCATGGCTTCGGACTACGTGATGCACGTAGGCAATCCGAGATTGGAGAAGCCATACGAATCGGCGGTGCTCAAGCAACTGGTGGCGGATATGATCGCCGTGGTCGCGAGACAGCGCTGATCCCGCGGCGGGACTACTTCGCTGTCTTCTGCGCTCGCGATCGCATCCATGATCGCCCCTATCGACGGCGATCCCGTTCATCCCCGTCCCGGTGCGGATGAAGCGCGCGGTCCTTGGGGTAGTATTGACGGCGCTGTTGGCGTCCAGGACGTCAGAAAGCTGTCCGGCCCTCTTTTTCCAGCCAGCCGCCTAACGTACGTTTGGTCTGCAACGGTGCGAGGAGAGATCATGACGAAGTCTGCGACGTTCACGGAAGCACTCATCCACGTTCTCGAGACAGACCCTCGTCCATTTGCGAACGTCGCGAGACAGACCAACATGCTCCCCGGCGCGCCTCGGGCGCGCGACTACAGCGACGCCGAGATCGACCAGCTCAACACCGGTTTCGTCCGGATGTTGCTCGAAGCTCTTCGCCAGGAAGATCGCAAGGCTCGAACCATGTTCACGGAAGAGGTCATTCCGAACTTCGTTCGACAGGGTGAAACGCCTCTCTCGCTCATCCGATGGAACGCGAGCTACCTCGTGCTCTTCGGTCCTGCCCTGGCGTCCAGCGTCCCCTCCGAGTACGGCAGCGAGGTGCTCGACTGGTTTGCCGGGTTTGCCGGCCCGTATTTGACGGACGTTTTGCGGGCCAGTTTCAAGGCGAGTGCATCGGTTCGGGCCGCGGTTCCATGATCGCCCTTGTGATACCCTGCCGGTGACGCGCAAGATCGCACGGCCTCTTCGTTGGCGATGAAATCGGACGACAATCCCTTCAGCGAGATCGCTTCGGCGAAAGGGGCCTCGTATCGACCGGAATCGCGGACCTCGAGCTTCGATTTCGTCACGGTGCCCGAGAACCCGGAAGAGCGCCGCGCGTTTTTGCAAGCTCGGGTTGCCCTGTTCGGCAAGGTTCTCGCCATCGTATCGAGTGGATTTCTCTTCGTTTCGGCGTCCTCCTATTTCTTGCTGGCGCCGAACCCTTCCATCGCCGTGCGATTGTCGAGAGATCGCTTCGACCTGCTCGCCATCGCCATGATGATCGGTCTTTGGGCGATAGCCCGGCGAGGCGACCTCTCGAAAGCTACGCTCGAGCTCACCGAGGCAGGGGCAACGATCCTTTCGTGCACGGGATACGCCGTGATGGTCCTCGGTTCGAGCGAGGAGTTCAACATCCTCGTGCCCGTGCTGTCGGCCCTCGCCATTTTGATGACCCGGGCCGTCTTCATTCCGACCACGCCGCGACGCACGTTGTTGGTGTCCCTGGTGGGCGCGCTCCCTTCCATCGTCGTGACCTACTTCCTCGCCACCAAGCTCAACGCGCACACGTCGATACCGCTCTCCATCGGGCCGACGATCTACGTGACCTGTTGGGCCGGTGCGGCGGTGGCGCTGACGACCATCACGTCCCGGATCATCTACGGGCTGGAACAGAAGGTGCGAGAGGCGAGACAACTCGGTCCGTATACGTTGGCCGAGCGCATCGGCGGCGGCGGGATGGGTGTCGTGTATCGCGCCAATCACGCGATGCTGCGCCGTCCCACCGCCGTCAAAGTACTGCCGCCGGAAAGGATGGGCGCGGAGAACATTCTTCGATTCGAGCGCGAGGTTCAGCTCACGAGTCAACTTACGCACCCCAACACCATCTCCATTTACGACTACGGGCGCACGCCGGATGGGCTCTTCTACTACGCGATGGAGTACCTCGAAGGCTTCACGCTCACCGAGCTCGTCGAGGCGACCGGTCCGCTCCCGGCGCCTCGCCTGATCTGGCTCATGCGGCAAGTTGCCGGATCCATCGACGAGGCGCATCGGATCGGCCTGATTCACCGGGACATCAAGCCCGACAACATCATGGTATGCGATCGCGGCGGCATCTGCGACGTCGTCAAGGTGTTGGATTTCGGACTGGTGAAGGAGATGCAATCGTCGGAGCCGGCGCTCTCACGGGCCGACGCAGTCGTGGGCACGCCGCTCTACATGTCGCCCGAGTCGATTACTTCACCCGGCACGGTGGGGGTGCCAAGCGACATCTACGCGTTCGGTGCGGTCGCCTATTACCTCGCCGCGGGTCGACACGTCTTTCAGGCCAAGACGATGGTGGAAATCTGCACCCACCACTTGATGACGCACCCGGAGCCCCTTTCGCGGGCGGTTCCGCGGCCGCTCCCGGAGGGAATGGAGCCGCTCATTCTTGCGTGTCTCGCCAAGGACCCGACGGATCGTCCCCGCAGTGCGGACGCCCTCGAGCGTGCGTTTTCCGCGATGATGGAGCCGAGCTCGTGGACGCAGGACGACGCCCGAGCGTGGTGGGGCGATCATCGGGACGATCTGGTGCGGGTGCGCGCGGCACGAACGACGTCCGGCCTCGGCTCGGCCAAACCCCGAATCCAGCGGAGCGCGACGCAGGTCGCGTGACCCGCCGGTCGCTGGTGGCGTCCCGACGCCGACGCCTCTCGAAGGAGCATCCTCGTCGCCCTCACCGCCGTCATGATCGGCTGCGGGAGCAACGACGGCGATGATCCGTCGGGTGAAGGCGAGCTCGATGCGAAGGCCATCTCCGAGATCGAAGCGCTCGCCGACGACGCGGTGTCGGCTGGAATCCCCGGAGTATCGCTGGCCGTCCTGAGAGGCAAACAAGCGATCACGATGGCGCGCGGCGTTTGGCGAGCTCGTGGACGCGATTGGTTGCAAGTAAGTAGTCCGGGCCAATCGCCAAAGCCCGCAGCTGTCGATGACGCTACATCAATAGCTGCGGGATATTGCCGGTGACCTCGCCCAGGTTGCCGGACACGCCGGCCGCGTTCATGGCGGTGATGAGCACGTTGGCGGGGTGTTTGCCGGTAGCGACGACGTGCTGGCCCGGCGAAAGGCCGCCCGCGCGGCCGGCGATGAGGCAGGCCATGTTCTCGGTCGAATGCGAGCTGTTCATCTTGCCGCTCGACGTATCGAGTCCGTGACCGCCCTCATGCAGCAAGACGAGAACGCTATTGTCGATGAGCCTACCGCCCCCCTCCGGCGCGTCGCGGAACTTTTGAACGAGGTAGGCGAAGTGCTTCACGTGCCAGGCGATGGCCTTGCTCACGCCGAGCGTCCCTCGCGAGGTGGGATCACCGCCGTGGCCTATCTCGTGGAGATCGCAACGATGGCCAGTCAGCGGATACATGTTCATGTGCGATTGGAACATCGTGAACATGAGGGATCCGACGCGTGACAAATCGCACGCGAACGCCATGTAGACGAGATCGCAGAACGCGCGGGCCCGCTCTTCCTCGCCGCTGTAGCCGGTGTGGATATTGAAACCGCCGCCGGACGTGACGTCGGTGGCCTGGGGCCCGCCGATGGGAGGATCGTTCCCAGGACTGGGCGGCTTTTGACAGGCGCCGGCCGCGGGCGGGGGAATGGCCACGATGCGTCGCTCGAGATCGCGGATCTCGTCCATGTGCTGCGTCATGCGAAGCTTGTCGGCAGTGCCCAGCTTGGGGATGAGCTTCTCGGCGCTTCCGCTCACCATATCGAGAACACTTCGCCGCGAGCGGAGCAGAAATTCGCGCCGCTTGGCCTCGGCGTCGTCGACCGGCGGGGTGAAGTTCAGAAACATCGCGTCGAACGCCGCTTTGGGGCTGACGATGGGAGGAATAGCCACCGGCTTTCCGTTGCTGTCCGCCTTGTAGGAGATGATGTCCCGCCCGTAGGGTGCCGATACGCTCAAGTACCAGCCGACTTGTACGCGATAGACGAGCGATTTGAAGGGCGTGTTCCCGGCAATGGTCAGGGCGGCGATCTGGTCGGACGTGGGACCCATCGAGGTGGTCGCATCGCCGGAACGCACGCCGGAGAGCAGCGGGCTCAACGACGAAACGTGAAAATCATCGCGCCGCCCCGCCGCCGGGACGGCACCGCCGTTGGCGGTGGGGATGGAGAGCCCCGAGACCACGCTGACCTCGTCGCGGATATTGTTCGCAGCGAGCGGAGCGAGGGCCGACTTCAGATCGTAGCCGCGACCGACCATGTTCGGCACGTAGTCGTCGCGGAGCGGGTCGTCGTCTCCGCCGAGGGACTGTCCGTCGAAGCACACCAGGTAACGCTTCGGCAGCGGCATCCCCTGGGCATGGGCGGTCCCGGAGCTGTCGAGCATGATCTCGAGCGCGGGCAGCGCGAGGCTGACACCCAGCGCCCCTTTCAGGGCGGCTCTACGATTCAACTTGAACGTCGGCATGCTCGGTCATTCCTCCGTGCGGTTGACGAAGGCGGCACTGGAGACCGTGTCCAGCACCAGCTCTTCGAAGGAGCGGGATTTTTGGCGAAAGAGCGCGGTGAGCAGGTCGAGCGTGGGCCCATCCGCGGGGAGCTCGCGCCGTCCCATCGCGTAACGATAGAGCTGTCGGACGACGCAGGCTTCGAGCTTGCCCGAAGACACCAGCAGATTGGCGAGAGCTGCCGGACCGTTGAATTTGCCGGTCCCGGCGAGCTCTCCCTCGCCGCTGATGGCGCAGGCGGGGGCGTCTTTGTCGTGGGTGCGAAATGCTCCCGTGCGATCGTACGCCTCCAGCCCGAATCCGATGGGATCGGTGAGCTGATGACAGCCGTAGCAGCTGCCGACGTTGGCATGGCTGGCGTAGCGATCGACCTTGCAGGTGCCGGCATCCCCCGCCGGTGGCTTGTCGACATTGACGATGGGAGGCGGAGGAGGAACCGTTTCGCAGAGCAAACGCGTTCTCACGAACACGCCGCGCAGCGTGGGACTGGTATCGTCGAACTTGGCTCCCGCCGAGAGGACGCTGCCGTGCGACAAGATTCCGCGGCGCGGATTGCTTCCGTACGTCACCCACGCGCCCGTCGTCGAACCCGGTCGAGGCAGCCCGTAATGATCGGCCAGCAGGTCGTTCACCTGCGTTTGTTCGGAGCGAAAGAGATCGAAATAGTCGCTAGCAGGGTTCGCGGTCACCCTGTCCACGAGCGCGGCCGATTCGGCGCGCATGGCGCTGGTGAGGTCGGCGGGGTGGGGGAGCTGATGGTAGCCGAGCCAAAGGGCGTGGAAGTAGTCGATGCGATCGCGCGCCTTACGATCGGTGAGCAACATCTTGGCCGCTGCCCGGCGCGCGTCGAGCGCGTCGAGCCCACCCTTTTCCGCTGTGTCGAGCAGCGCGTCGGACGGTGTGCTCCCCACGACGAAGTACGAAAGCCGCGTCGCAATCTCGAACGGGTTCAAACGAAAGACACCGGGCTTACCGGAAACCGGCGTTCCCAGCTCGATGCGATAGAGAAACTCCGGATGCTGGAGCATGGCGCGCACAACCAGGTCGACGCCCACCCAGAAATCCTGCGCCTCCACGGCGAAATCTTGGAACGCGAGGAAGCGCTGCACGTCCTCCTCCTGCAGCGAGCGGCGCAGCGCACGACGTCCGAAGCGGTTGATGAAGCTTCGCATGCACGCCGCGTCGGAGGGGCCTTGCGGCGAACACGGAACGAGACTTGTCCGCCTCACGGGATCGGCGAGCAAGCGCGCCGATGCCTCTTGGGCCAGCGTTTCGGCGGCTTCGATGAGCGTGCCCGAGACTTGCTGCGTTTTGTAGTCGTTGTCGAACGGGTCGGTCGCATCCTCCGGCAGCTTGGAAAAGCCGGCCCGCGCGTTGTCGCCGAGAAGGTCGCGTATGGTGTTGTCGTATTCGACGCGGGTCAGGCGTCGCATTCCGTTTGGCCCGACGCCAGTGTAATCGCCCACCTTACCGGGGTTGACGCCGGCATCGCTCGAACCACCCGCATCGCTCGAACCAACCGGGGGACCGCCGTCGCTCGTGCCACCGGGGGGCACGGTTGCTGGCGGCTTTCCCGGATTGTCGCCAAAATCACCGATTTTTCCGGTGCAGGCGCCAACGATGCCCGTCGCGACGACCGTGACGAGCACGGAGAGATGCCGAGTCTTACGCATGGACTCCTGCGAGGTAATGCCAACGCCCACAAGGTCCGCGGGTCGCGCCGGCTACAGCTATTGGCTGCAGCTCCTAAGCGTGAACAAAATGGGCGTGCTCGTCAACCGCGCGCCGCTCAATTCGTGGGGTGCGCCGGTGAGCCGACGGGGATCCAGCGTCCGGTTGAAAGTGTCGGAGCGTCCGATTAGTTTCCCGCGCATGGCGACATCACTGAAAGGAAAAGTTGCATTGGTGGCCGGCGCGACCCGGGCAGCGGGACGCGGAATTGCGGTGCAGCTCGGCGCGGTGGGAGCGACTGTCTACATCACCGGGCGTACGAGCGGATCGCAGCGATCGGAGATGGACCGCCCGGAGACCATCGAAGAGACCGCCGCGCTCGTGACCGAGGCCGGCGGGCGAGGGATCGCCGTCCAGGTCGACCATCTCGTTCCCGATCAAGTGCGCGCGTTGGTGACGCGCATCGAAAAGGAACAGGGCGCCCTTCACGTTCTCGTGAACGATATCTGGGGAATTGGGGGACCCAAGATGGAGTGGAACAAATCGGTCTGGGAGTCCTCTCTGGAGAATGGGCTGCGCACCTTGCGTCTCGGCGTGGAGACGCATTTTATCACCAGCCATTTCGCGCTACCGCTCCTCATCAAGACGAAAGGCGGACTGGTGGTCGAGGTCACCGACGGAACCGATGAGTACAACAGGACCAACTACCGCGTGTCCTTCTTCTACGACCTGGCCAAGGCGTCGGTGAATCGAATGGCGTTCGCGCTGGCGCACGAACTCGAGCCTCATGGTGCGACGGCCGTGTCCCTCACGCCGGGCTGGTTGCGCTCGGAGGCCATGCTGGACGCTTATGGCGTTACCGAATCGAACTGGCGCGACGCAGCCCAGCGCTCGCCTCACTTCATCATTTCCGAAAGTCCAACGTTCGTCGGCCGAGCCGTAGCGGCGCTGGCGCAGGACCCCGACGTGTCACGCTGGAACGGAAAGTCACTCTCCAGCGGGCAGCTGGCGAAGATTTATGGCTTCACTGATGCCGACGGTAGCCAGCCCGATGCTTGGAGGTACATCGTCGAAGTGGAGGACGCAGGCAAACCCGCCGACACCACGGGGTATCGCTGATCCCCGCGGATGGCCGAGCTACTTGCTCGGCGATGGCGCATGCACCGTCTCCGGTTTGCGCACCGGGGGTTTTCGCATCGCCTGACGACGCGACGGGCGGTCCTTTCGTCGGAACGGCGCAAGCTTGACGGTCCTGCCCGACTTGGCCGACTGCGCGATGGCCTCGAGCACGCGAACGTCGGCCAACCCTTCTTCGCCCGACGGCTCGGGCTCCCGATCGTCCAGGATGCAGCTGGAGAAATAGACCAGCTCGGGCGCGAACTGATCGCTCTTCGCGTACGTCTTCTCTTTGGTCTTGCCTTCGATGGTCACGTATTCCCTGAGCTCGCCGGCGTACTCGTAGGCCGGGTCGAGCCGCAGATCGCCTTTGCTGCCGACGACGCGGTATTCCGCGATGTCCGCCGCTCCTTGACTCGCCGTGAACTGCGCCAGGCGATGGTCCGGAAATCGAAGGAACGCGGTCGTCGTCGCATCGACGTCGGGAAAACGCTCATCGGTCCCCAGGAGCTGCGCGGCCGCCACTTCTTCGGGTTCGGCGCCGAACAGATGGCGAGCGGCGTTCACACAATAGACGCCGAGATCATAGAGCGCACCTCCGCCCAGCCTTTTCTGCGTCCGAATGTCGCCTTCGCGCACCTGATGGCAGAAGACGGAGCTGAAAAGCTGCGGCTCTCCGATCTCGCCTTTGCGGAGGCGTTCGATGGCGGCAAGGTTGGCCTTCTCGAAATGCAAGCGGTAGGCGACCATGAGCTTGACGTCGTGCTCGTCGGCGGCGCGAATCATCGCTTCGCAATCGCTGCTCGTCATGGCCATCGGTTTCTCGCAGAGAACGTGAACGCCCAGCTTGGCCAGCTGCAGGGTCATGTCCCGATGCAGGTGGTTCGGCACCGCGAGGTACGCAGCATCGACCAGGCCTTTCGACAGAATCTCCCCGATGTCGTCGTAAGAGCCGAGCAACGGCACGTCGTAGCGCTTGCCGAGGGTTCGTAGCTTCTTCGGATCCGACGAAACGAGCGCGACCAGCTCGCTGTTCTCTCGCGCATGTTCGAACGCCGGCAGGACGGCGACCTGCGCGATGTGGCCGAGACCGATGACGGCATATCGAACCTTGGGTGATTGCTTGGCGCGCTTCATACGTCCTGTGAGGAGCAAACGTCGGGCCATGCGTCCCCCGCTCGCCCGTGTGTTCGAAGTGCGCAATCGGGGCGGTACATTCGCGTTCAGCGAGCGGGAGAGCGCCATCTGCGACATTGGTCGTATCCGGTCACTGGCCGGAATGCCGGTGCGCCGAGTTCGTCGCTTTACGCAGGGCGCGCACGATCTACGTTCCATGGGCGTGGATCCCGTCACCGTCCTGCAGCGCATTGCCTACTTGCTCGAACGGCAGCGCGCCCCCCTCTACCGTTCCCGCGCTTTCCGCCGTGCGGCGGAGCGCGTACGGCAGCTCGGCCAAGCGGAGGTTCGGCGCCGCATGACCGAAGGCACCCTGCTCGACACACCCGATATTGGCCCGGCCACAGCCGATGTCATCGTCGCAGTCCTCGCGGGAACCCCACCTTCCTACCTGTCCAAGCTCGAATCCGCTGCGGCCGCGCACCCGACGTCTCCCACCACCGCTTTGCGCAACCTTCTGAAGGGCGACTGTCATGTCCACACCGACTGGTCCGATGGGAAATCGTCGATCGAAGTCATGGCCGAAGCCGCGCGCGCCATTGGACACGCGTACGTTGCGATCACCGATCATTCGCCGCGTTTGACGATTGCCCGCGGTCTCAGCCCGGAACGTCTCCTTCGCCAGATCGACCTCATCCGCCAGCTGAACGAAAAATTGGCCCCCTTTCGCATCCTCACTGGCATCGAAGTCGACATCCTCGAAGACGGAGCGCTCGATCAAGATCCGGAGCTCTTGGCGCGACTCGACGTCGTGGTAGCGAGCGTCCATTCCAAGCTTCGAATGCCCAGCGACCTCATGACCGCACGCTTGCTCCGGGCCATCGACGCCCCGCAGATGGACGTGCTCGGGCACGTGACCGGCAGGATCGTCGTAGGCCGCGGACGGCCAGAATCGACGTTCGACGCTGAACGCGTCTTTCAAGCCTGCGCCGCACGGGGAAAGGCGGTCGAGATCAACGCGCGACCCGAAAGGCTCGATCCGCCGCGTCGGCTGATGAGATTGGCGAACGAGAAAGGGTGCTACTTCACGATCGACACCGACGCGCACGCGCCCGGGCAGCTGGAATGGTTGGAATATGGCTGCGAACGGGTAGGGGACTGCGGTATCGACGCTTCCCGCCTCGCCAACAGCTGGAGCCTCGAACAGGTATTGGCATGGACCGCGGGGCATCGTGCGTTCCGCGGGGTTACGGCGAGCCACGCCCTCGGGGGGTGAGGGCTGAGGGGGTCCCGGCGGGCACCCTTGCCAGGGTGCGCGAATCGGGCGACAAGAGTGGCCGAGTCTGCGACTTCATGGGAGGAGTACGGCCATGAGACCGAATGCGCGCAAGCCAAGGGTGATCATTCGACACTGCGATGCGTACGATCCGGAACGCATCCGCGTGATCGTGCGCGAGGGTCTCAGCGAGCTGGAGTTACGGCCGCGGGGGCGCACGCTGGTCAAGCCGAACATCGTGTGCGCCGGCGAGCACTTCGAACACGCGCACACCCGGCCCGAGTTCGTGGAAGGCGTGCTTCTCGCGTTGCGTGACCGCGATGAAGGCAAGATGACCGAGCTCGCCGTCGGCGAGCGCTGCGGCATCACGATTCCGACGCGCTACGCGTTCAAACAGTCGGGGATGGAGAAGATGGTCAAGCGCTTGAAGGTGAAGCGCTACTACTTCGAGGAAGAACCGCAGGTCGAGATTCCGCTCACGCACGAGGGCCGGCTCCGCGACTATCTATTTACGCCGGAGCCCGTGGCCAAGGCCGACTTCTTCGTGAACTGCCCCAAGTTCAAGGCGCATCCGTGGACCACGGTGACCTTCGGCAACAAGGCCTACATCGGGATCCAGGACGACCGCCACCGGCTAATCGATCACGACGCCAAGCTCGACGAGAAGGTCGCCGACCTGCAACACATCATTCAGCCCGAGTTCTTGGCCATCGATGCGATCATCGCCGGAGAAGGGCGGATGCTGACGCCGATTCCGCGCACTCTGAATCTCATCATCATGGGCAATAACCAGTGCGCCTTCGACGCCGTCTGCTGCAACATCATCGGCGTCGACCCCTTCGCGGTGGATCACATCCGCTTGCCGCACGAGCGAGGCTTTGGTCCGCTTTCGCTCGACGAGATCGAGATCAGCGGCGATGTCACCCTGGTGCAGGCCAAGGAGCGGGCCAAGGGTTTCCGGGTTGGCCTCGTGCGCGTCGAGAAGTACTTCGAGGGGACGAAGATCACCGCGTACGCCGGCCCGCCGCCGGCGAGTGAGGGCAAGGACTACTGCTGGGGCGGCTGTCCGGGTGCGATCGAAGAGGCGGTCGAGTACCTGCGCCAGATGGACGCGCAGCTCGATGAGAAGTTGCCGCACCTGCACGTCGTCTTCGGCAACTATCAAGGGGAACTCGACGTCAAGGAAGGCGAGCGCGTCGTGTTCATCGGCGATTGTGCCACCTTCAAAGGCACGATCGGTGGCGAGCTGGTGTCGGTCGAAAATCTCTACCGAGCGCGGTCGACGCTCGACCCTTACACGATCAAGGGCGAGGACATCTTCGACAAGATGTGGAAGACCTCGGCGATCGTTCGGAAAGCCAAGGGCAAGGCGTGGATCCGTTTGGAGGGGTGCCCGGTGAGCGTGGCCGAGCAACTGATGGTGCTCGTGCATCTCTCGGGAGCGAACGATCCGACCAGGGATTTGACGGCCATCGGCGATTTTCTCAAGTGGAAGTCGGTCATGGCTGGCAAGGCGCTGCTCGGGCACAAGTATCAGGTCCATGGCGCCGCCTCGCGCGGCGAGGCCAAGCCCGAAGGCATGCAGCCAGTACCCGATCTGTAAGCCTTTTCAGCCCGTCAGGCCGGTGCCCAAGGCGTTTCCTGCCGCTTCCGCGGGCCGTACCGTGGGGTCGCGCTTTCTCCCCGAGGCGGCGAACCACCTCGCGTAAAGAGGGATCCCTTTGTCGCTCCCTTGGCGGGGAGGTCCGTCCCACCGGAGGGCGCGAGGCGTCGAAGATGCGGCGCGGCGTGAAGAATGATCCTTTGTCGCTCCCTCGGCGGGGAGGTTCGTCTCGCTATGAGACTGATGATATGTCAGTGTATCATGCGTGTCATGACGTTTTCGACAGTTCCCCCCCAGGTCCTCAAGGCCGCCACCCGCATCGTTTCCGACCAGGGACCCGACGGCCTGACGATGGCACGCTTGGCGCGGGCGACCGGGCTCTCGCGGGCCACGCTGTACCGGCAGAGCGGCGGTCGCGAGGCGGTTCTCGATGCCCTGGCGGCAGCGGGCGCCGACGTCGGTGATCGCACGGACACGCGAGCCCGGATTTTGCTCGGCGCGCGCGAGGTCTTTGGGCGGGTAGGCTTCGAGGCCGCGGCCATCGAAGATATCGCCATGACCGCCAAGGTGGGGGTCGCCACCGTCTATCGTTATTTCGGCGACAAAGACGGACTGGTGGCGGCGTTCCTCGACGAGCTGGCGCCGCGTCGCGCCGTGCGAGAGGCGCGCGGCACGCTCTCCGCCGATGTGCGGCGCGATCTCGAGCGCCTCGCGGAGCGAATGCTCGTCGGCATGCGCGACGATGCGGCGCTGGTGCGCCTGTTGATTCTCGAAACTTTGCGCGGCGGACAGCTCCTGCCGCGCGTGCGCGCCAAGTCTCCGACGCGGATGGTGACCGCCGTGGCTTCGATCCTGCGCGAGCATTGCGCCGCTGGCCGTCTGCGCGACGTGGATCCGCGTCTGCTCGCGCAGGCGTTCGGAGGAATGGTGCTCGCCTTCGGCGTGGTGGCGCCCATCTTGCGCGGCGAGCCGGCATCGGATCCCGCCGAGACCGCGCGGGCCCTCACCGATTTGTTCCTCGTGGGCGCGCTCCCCGGAAAGGAGGCCACGTGACGGAGACCCTTCTGCAGGATGCGCCGCCATTCACGCTCACCTTCGCGGAGGTGGGTCCCGACGATCTTTCGCGGGTGGGCGGCAAGGCGGCCAACTTGGGGGCGCTCACGCGAGCGGGCGTGCCGGTGCCGCCGGGCTTCTGCGTGACCACGCGCGCGTTCGACCAATTCATCGCGTCGCTGCCTGATGCTGGCGCGCACTACGCCGCACTCGACGCGCTCGACGCCACCTCGGTAGAAGCTGCGCGCGCCGCGGCGGAGTCGATGCGTCGCGCGCTGGATGGACTGGGGATGCCGGAGGAGGTGAGAGCAGCGGTCGTGACTGCCTGGCGTACGCTCGGCCCGGAGCACGCGCTCGCGGTTCGATCGAGCGCGACCGCCGAGGATCTGCCGGGGGCAAGCTTTGCCGGTCAACAGGACACGTACTTGAACGTCCGTGGTGAGGCAGCGCTGCTCGATGCGGTGCGGCGCTGTTGGATTTCTCTTTTCACCGATCGCGCGGTGCTCTACCGCGCTCGCGGCGGCTTCGGTCATCGCGCGGTGCGGCTCGGAGTCGTCGTCCAGCGGTTGGTCGAGCCGGATGTCTCCGGCATCTTGTTCACGGCCGATCCCATGACCGGGCACCGCCACATCGCATCCATCGACGCCGGTTTCGGGCTCGGCGAAGCCCTGGTCAGCGGCTTGATCAGCGCCGACCTCTACCGCGTGGATCGGCGGTCGGGACAGGTGCTGCTCGCGCGTCCTGGCAACAAGGAGTTTGCGATCCGTTCGGTCGCGGAAGGCGGCACACGCCGCGAAACGCTTTCCGAGTCGCAGCGCGGGGCGCGCGCGCTCAGCGACGAGCAGGTGCGCGCGCTCGCCGAGATCGGGTCCCGCATCGAGTCCTCCTATGGCGGCACGCCGCAGGACATCGAGTGGTGCATCGCCGACGGCGCCATCTACGTGGTGCAGGCCCGGCCCATCACGTCGCTCTTTCCCGTTCCCCCATCGCCATCGGCGGACAGCGGACTCCGTGTGTTCCTGAGCTTCGGCCATTTTCAGATGATGCTCGACGCCATGCCCAAGCTGTCGCTCGAGGTGTGGCGGTTCTTCTTCCCGGCCGGTAAGGAACGAGCCCCGACTTTGGGTGCTTCCGCTGCGCTCAGCAAGGTGATGGTGCCCGCCGGGAGCAGGCTCTACATCGACGCGACCGGCGTGCTCCGCGTGCCGCGCGCACGGAGAGCCGTGCTCGGCGTTCTATCGCACGTCTACGAGGCGCTCGCCCAGAGCGCGGCCGCGCTGGTCGAGCGTCCGGAATTCCGAGCCGGGCGCGGCGCGACCGGAGCGGTGCTTCGGGCGGCGCTGCGTATTCTCGGCCCCGTCCTCGCGCGGCTGCCCGCGGCGCTGCTCTTCCAGGATCCGGCTGCCGGTGCCGCGGCGCTCGAGCGCGCTCTTCGTTCGGTCCCGCGCGAGTCGGAAGAGCGCATACGCGCCGCCGCGACCCCCGCCGGCCGGATTCGTCAGAGTGCCATCGAGCTGAACGCGATCTTCTGGCGCGTCCGCCGACACCTTCCACGGATCCTCGCCGGAGTCATTTCCCACACGGTGCTCCGGCGCCTTTCGCGCGGCGGCTGGGCGGACGAGGTGCGCGGCGAGGTGGACGTTCTCTTGCGCGGTCTGCCTGGCAACGTGACGACCGAAATGGACCTCGCCGTCGGCGATCTGACGGATGTCGCGCGCCCGCACCCCGAGCTCGCCACCTTGCTGCGGACGCACGCCTGGGCAGACGTTCGGCAGATGCTCCCGGACGTGGTTGGCGGGCGCGAGTTCTCCGCTGCACTCGAGAAATTCTTGTCGCGTTACGGCAATCGGGGCGCGAGCGAGATCGACCCCTCGCGGCCGCGCTGGCGCGACGACCCATCGCTCCTTCTGCGCGTGATCACGGGCGGGCTCTTTGCCAAGGACGCGGGAGCGCACCGCCAGCACCATCAAGCTCAGGTTGCTGCGGGCGAAGCCGCGGCAGAGCGGCTTTTCATGGCCGCCGCCCGTGGCTTCTGGGGGCCGATCCGAGGCCGCTGGGTTGGAAGGCTCGTGCGCGTCGCCCGCATCGGGATGGGGCTGCGCGAGCATCCGAAGTTCATCATCGTGCAGGTGCTCGGAATCGTGCGCGTCGAGGTCCTGACCGCGGGCGAGACCTTGGCCGAGCGCGGTCAGCTCGTCGATGCGCAGGATGTTTGGCACCTGGGCTTCGACGAGCTCGCGACCGCGCTCGACGACGCGGCGATCGACCTGCGTGAGCGGGTGTCCGATCGCGCGGCAGCTTTCCGTCGCGATCGGCTCCGCAAGCCTCCCATCGTCATCTCCAGCGACGGTGAGACTCCCACGCTCGGCGCCGACCGCGCGGATCTACCGGCGGGAGCACTCCCCGGCACCGCCGCCTCGAACGGGGTCGTGGAAGGAATCGCGCGCGTGGTGACGGAACCCCATCGCGAGGTTCTTCGGGCAGGGGAAATTCTCGTGGCGCCATTCACCGATCCGGGCTGGACGCCGCTCTTCGTTCACGCGGCGGGGCTGGTGACCGAAGTGGGAGGGCTGATGACCCATGGCGCCGTGGTGGCGCGCGAGTACGGGATTCCCGCCGTGGTCAGCGTGGCGTCCGCCGTCGAGCGCATCAAGACCGGGCAGCGCATCCGGGTCGATGGGACGCGGGGTTTCGTGCAGATTCTAGAGGACAAATGAGAATCGCGGCGGCGGTGATGGCAGTTCTCGTGGTCCTGCTCGGCGCGCTCTGCGTGTGGAGGGGCGGAGTCGCACTCCTCGGCGAAGGGGTTCGGGCCGGTGGTCGCGGAGCTCTCCCGCTCGTTCCGCTGCTGGCGGTGGTGTTTCTGCTGGCCGGTTTTGCCGAGGTGCTTCTTCCGCGCGCGACCATCGCCGCGTGGCTCTCCGATGCGGCGGGTGTCCGCGGCCTTCTCATCGCGTGGGTGGCGGGCGCGCTCACGCCGGGAGGAGGGCCGGTGGGATTGCCGCTCGCGGCCGCGTTGATGCGCTCCGGCGCAGGCGTCGGTGTGCTGGTGACGTACGTGACCAGCATGTCGCTTCTTTCGTTCGTGCGCGTGCCGTTGGAATTGGGAACGTACGGGCCCCGACTCACGATGCTCCGCGTCATGAGCAGTGTGGTATTGCCGCTGATTGCGGGCGCGACGGCGCAGTTTTTCAGCGCTGTCGTCCGGTGACGCGAAACGCATCGGAAAGCGCCGTCGCCCAACGACTCGCCGGCGGGCGTTCATCCAGCAAAAACAATTGCGACGCTGGCGGAACTGGGATCTGCCGCCCCCGTTTTTTCTGCAAAGGAATGGTCAATCATTCATTTCGAGGCCAGAAGAGCTAGGTTCCCCTTCGAGGCGACGGAGAAGTTCAATGAGAAGACTCGGTTGGACATGCATAGCGCTTGCGATCGTCCCGGCATGTGCCCGCGAGGGTGACGCGCTCGAAACCGCGCACCCAGCGTCGAGTGCCGAGCAGACGGCGGCGCTCGAAGCACTCGAAGCGGAGAGTGGAAGTGAATGGCACGCCTTCTTCGACGCGCAGCGGGGCACCCCGAGCCATCTGGAAGGGCGTCTGCAGGGCGCGCTGCGACCTGGCGACACGCCGAGCGCTGCTGCCCTGTCCTTCCTGTCGAAACACAAGCAGCTCTTCCGAATGAGCGCACCGGACGCCGAGCTCGCCCTGCGCAGGGAGCGCGAAGACACGCTGGGAATGCGCCACGTGCGCCTGGCGCAACGGGTGGGCGGCATCGCCGTCGCCGGAGCGGAGGTCTTCGTCCATTTTCGCGGCGACGGTTCCCTGGCCACCGTGGATTCGACGTACATCCCCGATCTTTCCTCGGTGAATCTCACCCCGGCCTTCGACGCGGAAGAAGCCTTGCAGCTGGCGATCTCCGACTTCGCCTCGAATCGCCCCAAGTTCGCGGTGGGCCAGTTCTGGCGCGCACCGATCGTGGAGCTCGTGGTTTTCCCCACGGCCATGTCGGTGCGGCTCGCTTACCACGTTCGGCTGCATGTCCGCAGCGTCGATCCTTCGCACATGGACTACATGATCGATGCATCCACGCGCGCCATTTTGCGAAAATACGACAACCTTCAGACGGCGACGCCGGCGGTCGGTTCGGGAAGGACGTCGGACAATCAGACCGTCATGCTCCAGATAGCCCAGGACGGTGCCAACTACACGCTGGAGGACATGACACGCACGTCGAAGGGCATTCGCACGTTCACCTACGGCAACCAGCCCAACGCAACCTGCTCGAACGACCTGACTCCGGACGGCTGTCTGGAACAGTGGATCAACGCCCACCCGCGTGGCGATCTTCTCACGTCCGTGGACAAGGATGCGTGGGATACGGCGGGCACCTGGAAGGGCGCCGCGGTGGACGCCCATCTCTACGCCGGGTACGTCTACGACTATTACAAGTCGAAGTTCAATCGCAAAGGCATCGACAACAACGATATGGAAATTCAGTCCAACGTCCATTTTGCGCAGAACTTTGCCAATGCGTTCTGGGACGGCATCGGTATGGTCTATGGCGACGGCGACGGCATTCAGCTGAAACTGACGACGAAGGGATACGACGTCATCGCGCACGAGCTGACGCACGGCGTGACCGAGCACGAGTCCGGCCTCGAATACCACGATCAGCCGGGGGCCATGAACGAGTCGCTCTCCGACATCTTCGCGGCATTCGCCGAACACGTGTCCTTTCCCCATGCGACCAACAACTGGTTCGTGGGCGAGAAAGTGGCTGGAATTCTGCTCGGCACCAAGCTTCGCGACATGGCCGACCCGAGCAGCGTCCCCCTCGCGGCCCAGCCCGACAACATGACCAAATACAATGCGACGACCGAAGACAACGGCGGCGTGCACATCAACTCCGGCATCCCCAACAACGCGGCCTATTTGATGACGATGGGAGGAACCAACAAGACTTCGAAGATCGTCGTCTCCAATGGGATAGGCTGGGAAAAGGCCGAACAGCTCTGGTATCGGGCCGCTACCGAATACCTCGGCGCGACCTCGGACTTCAAAGCAGCCGCGCAGGCTACCCTCACGGCAGCCGCGGATCTCGGCTATCCCGAAACGACCAAGGCGGCGGTCGAGTGCGCGTGGATCGCGGTCGGCGTGATCACGACGCCGGCGGCATGTCGGACGGTCACCGATGATGGCGGAACTGTCGACGCGGGAAGCATCGACGGCGGGGGCGGACCGACCACCGATGGTGGAGGACCGACCACCGATGGTGGAGCAACCGTGGACAGCGCAGTCGCCGACGCAGGCCAGGACGCTCCAGCGCCGCGGGACGCCAGCATGGATTCGAGCAACGATACTTCACGGCCGGTCCCCGACGCGGCGACGGCCGACATGTCATCGATGGACGCGACGACGACCGCCGATGCGCCGGCCTCACCTCCGGACACGGCGTCCGTTCCCGACTCACCGAGTGACGATACCGCGCCGCCCCAGGTCGACGCGGGGAGCGGACCTGGCGCCGGCAAGCCGACATTGACCGCCAATGAATCGGCGGGGTGCGGCTGCCGCGTCTCGGGCGAGCAGGCACCTATGCGATCGACTGCGGCCTGGGGCAGCGCCTTGGCGTTGCTGCTCGCGTGCGCGCGCCGGCGGACACGAAGGACCTGATCGCGCACTGGCCGTACCTTCGAAGCGCCATGCGGGCCAGCGTTCGATGGCCGGCGGTCTGGCCCAAAGTGGCCGTCCCACGGGCGCCGGCATGTGACGTGCATGGCGAGAGACGTGGCGTTCCGGGTAGCGACCTTCAATGCGGGACTTGCGGTCGGCGTGCTCCCTTATGCGACCGAGCGGCTGCCTCGCGTCGTCGAGGCGCTCGCGGCGCTCGACGTCGACCTGCTCTTCGTTCAGGAATTCTGGCTCGACTCGCAATGGCAGGCGCTTTGCGACGTCGCTCGAGCCAAGCTCCCCCACGCGTTTCGCCCGGCGCCGCTGCTGCCGCCAAGCGGTGCGGTGTGCACCAAGGAGCAGCTCGCGCCGCTCATCGCGTGCGCGAAGAAGCACTGCCGAGGTCTCCGTGACGAGGCGCTTGCCCACTGCGTCATCGAGCATTGCGCGGCCCAAGGCTTCGCCCTCCCATCGGAATGTCTCAATTGCATCGCCAGCCGTCCTACTGGCACGCTCGAGGAGATCGTCGCGCGCTGCATCGGCGCGGGTCTGCCGGCCGTCGCGCCGGCACCGGTGGGTCCCGGGCCATCGCGTTACGGAGGGCTGATCGCCTATGGCGGCTCTTTCGGCACCGGGCTCTTGTCGAGGACGCCGCTCCTCGGCGCCGACGTGCTTGCCTACTACGCGACGGTGAACGCGCGCGGCGCGGTCTACGCGCGCGTCGAGGCGGAAGCATTGGGTCAGCTGAGCGTCTTCGGCACGCACTTTTCTCCGGGCGGCGCGGAGCAGGGGACGCAGGTCGACGAACTCCTCGCCTGGATCGAAGCCAAGGGGCGAGGCGGGCCGGCGATGTTGCTCGGTGATCTCAACACCGCGTCGGGGTCGTCCCTTTTCCGGAAGATCAAACGAGCAGGATTCCGCGAGCCCGACGTTCTCGACGCGCGCGGCACGTTCGGAGGTGGACTCGCGACCGGTCACGTGAGTGCGTCGGGGTGGCGCATCGACCACGTGCTGGTGCGCAATACTGCGGCCCGGGTCACGTCACGGCGGATCCTCGACGCGCCCATCACCCTGAACGTGGCCGGCGGCGTGCGGACGACGCTCTCCGACCATTTCGGCGTGCTCGCCGTCCTCGAGCCGTCGGCGGCCACAACGCCGATGACGCCCGACTCTCACGGACCCAGCGGGCCGACACCGCGCTGAGACGTCAAGCGCGATGACCGCTTGGCTCGATCGTGCCGCCGATCTTCGACCGCGCCTCGGCGTGAAGCACGTCGAATGCCGCTGGTGGGTATCCCGTTTCGGCAACCAGCCACGCTCGCGCCTCCTCGTAAGTGGCGAATACACGGGGGGCATATTCTTCCTTTCTGTTGATCCATCGCATCGCTGTCAACACCCCGCGAACCAGCATCGACCGATTGACGACAGCCAGATACGCCCGCCCGAGCGGGCGTGAGGCGATTGCCATTTGTTGCCGCTGCTTGGCGTCGGGGAATTGATCGCTCTCCACGATGATGACCCAGCTCGAGAAAGACTCTTTCTTCCGAGCGAACACCGTCCCCGTCTCATGCAAAACCGCCACCATGCGCCGCGCGTCGTCGTCGGTGAAGCGTCCCGAGGCATGGATCCACACGCTGATCAGTTTTTCTGAGTCGTGCGCGTCGGTGAGCATGAGGGCAGACCGAGGGACCAGGGCAGGCTGTCTCGGCGCTGGCCATCATAACGGAGATTGCCCATCGCTGCGTCACCAGCGGTCGTCGGGGCCGGGATCGGCTGTGCCCACCGTGGCTTCGGTCAACGTGGCGCGGTGGAGCTCCAAGAGGAGCGCGTCGGCCTCGAGCGTCATCCAATAGTCTTCGGGCGTCACGTCCGCCCGAGCGCAGGCGGCCGCAATGGCTTCCTCTTCGATGGCGTCCGCATCGTCGCCGTGAAGGTACCGCTGGCGCACGCTGGGATCGCTGGACAATCGTTGAGCGAGCTCCTCGCCGAGAATGCTCACCACCACGCTTCCCGCAGTCTCCTCGAGTACGGTCCCCGGTCTCGTCGACTGCGGCATGGGTCTGATTTGCGGCCCGCCGGCCCCGATGTAACTGGGACCAAAGCGAGGGAGCACTAGGACCGGCGAGCCCTTGGCCCCGCTCGCGGCCCTGAGCACCCCGTCGACGGCCTCATGGTCCGGACCTATTTGCTTCTCATTTCCCAGAGCGATTCACGTGCTACACCCGACACCCGAGCCGCACCCCGCCGGGCTCGAGGAGGACCCATGCCGACGTCCGGTTCGGAACCGAAGCGCAATACGAAGGTCCGCGGGACCACCATCCTATCGACCGACAATCCGCAGCAGTATCGGGAGAAACTGGCCCGCATTGCCATGGACGAGATGTACCAGTTCGTGGCGGTGCTCGACGCGGAAGGGACGCTGCTCGAGGTCAATCGCGCCGCGCTCGAGGGCGCCGGATTGAAGCTTTCGGACGTCGAAGGAAAACCCTTCTGGAAATGTTTCTGGTGGGGGGTATCGCGAGAGATCCAGGAGACGCTAAAACAGGCGATCTCGCGCGCATCGAAGGGTGAATTCGTCCGCTATGACGTGGAAGTTTTCGGTCGCGCGAGTGGCAAGGAAACCATCATCATCGATTTTTCGATGATCCCGGTGGCTGACGAGCAAGGAAAGATCGTCTTCATCGTTCCCGAGGGACGAGACATCACCGAGAAAAAGGCCCAGGAACGAGAGATCGCCCAGAAGAACGCGGACCTTCAGGCGCTACTCGAACGCATCCGGGAGCTGGATGAGATCAAGACCCAGTTCTTCGCCAACGTCAGCCATGAGCTGCGCACTCCGCTGGCGCTCATCATCGGTCCCGCTCAGCGGCTGATGGACGAGAACTCGACGATGGCGCCCCAACAGCGGTGCGAATCGGCGGGTGTCATCGCCCGCAACGCGCAGATCCTCCTCAAGCACGTCAACGATCTCCTGGATCTCTCCAAGCTCGAGGCAGGCAAGCTGAAGATCGAGCTTCGAGACGCGGACGTGGCTTCCTTGGTTCGGCTGATGGCGTCGCATTTCGACAGTCTCGCGCATGAGAGAACAATCGACTATCGGGTCGAGGCCGCCAGTGTCCTCTCTGCCATCGATCCCGAGAAGCTCGAGCGCATTCTGATGAACCTGCTCTCCAACGCCTTCAAGTTCGTCCCGGATAACGGACGGATCCAATGCGCTCTTCACGTCATCGACGAGGATGTCGTGATAAGTGTGGACGATTCCGGTCCGGGGGTGAAACCGGAGCTTCGCCACGCGATCTTCGAGAGATTCAGGCAGGGCGAGGGCGGAGCGAGCCGTCAGTTCGGTGGTACCGGTCTCGGCCTCGCGATCGCAAAAGAGTTCGTGGAGATGCATCGAGGCAGGCTGGAGGTTCTCGATTCGAACCTGGGCGGCGCTCGCTTCGTGGTGACGTTGCCGAATCATCGTCTTCATCCGGAGCAGGCCATTTCGACAGAGCGGAAAGTCGACGACGGCCTCGTCAGGGGGATCATCGAGGAGCTACGGCCCGGGTTCGTCCCTCGGCGGGCGATCGAATCGACTCGGCTCGAGACGGTGGCCAGAGCCACGGTTCTCGTGGTGGAAGACAACCTCGATATGAACCGATTCATTGCGCAGACGCTGGACGAAGACTACGAGGTGCTCTGCGCCTTCAACGGGCGAGAGGGGCTCGAGAAGGCGGTGGCCATTCGGCCCACGATGATCGTGTCCGACCTCATGATGCCGGTGATGAACGGTGCCGAAATGATTGCCGAGATTGGCAAGCGATCCGAGCTCGCTGACATACCGATTCTGATCCTGTCGGCAAAGGCCGACGAGGAGCTGAAGATCGAGTTGCTCGAGGGTAGAGCTCAGGATTTCGTCACGAAGCCATTCTCCGAGAAGGACCTTCTGGTTCGGGTCCGCAATTTGATCGAGGTGAGGCAATCGCAGGAACGCGAGCGCCGCCTCTACCAGGCAGTCCTCGAAAGCGAGGCGCGCGCGAGAGAAGCCGATCGCCGCAAGGACGAGTTCTTGGCCATGCTCGGTCACGAGCTGCGCAATCCGCTCGCGCCGATCATGACCGCCCTCCAGGTCATGGACCTGAAGGACGAAACGAGCTCCTCCAAAGAGCGACAGCTGATCGACCGTCAGGTTCGGCATCTGGGCCGCCTCGTCGACGATCTGCTGGACATTGCACGCGTCACCCGAGGCAAGCTTCAGATCAACAAGCAGAGGATCGACCTGGCGCTGGTCATCGAAAGGGCAGTGGAAATGGCAAGCCCATTGTTCGAGCAACGTAGCCACAACCTGCGGCTCGTCGTCCCGCGAACAGGTCTGGTGGTCGACGCCGATGCGTCGCGGCTCGCACAAGTCGTCGCAAACCTCTTGACCAACGCTGCGAAGTACACCGAGCCGGGCGGTTCAATCGTCCTGACCGCGCTGGCCGAGGGCGATCGGATCATCGTCGCGGTGAAGGACAATGGTCAAGGCATCGCTCCTGATCTCCTTCCCCAGATCTTCGACCTGTTCGTGCAAGGCCAGAGAACGTTGGAGCGCGCGCAAGGCGGGCTCGGTATCGGGCTCGCCCTGGTTCGAAATCTCGTCGAGCTTCACGGCGGTCACGTAGAAGCCAAGAGCGGCGGGGCAGGCCAAGGTAGCGAATTCGTGATCGAGCTGCCCGCTGCCAGCGACGAGGGACCCCCGGCTCCTCTCTCTGCCAGGGTGCCGGCTGTGGACCACTCCCCATCGCAATCCCGAGTGCTCGTGGTCGACGACAACGTGGACGCCGCGGAGGTCCTTGCCGAAGCCCTGGGTCTTCTGGGGCACGATGTGGTCATCGCTCACGACGGCCCGGCGGCGCTCGCCGCAGCGAAGACCTTCCCCGCCACGACAGCGCTTCTCGACATCGGTCTTCCGGTCATGGACGGCTACGAGCTAGCGTCTTTGTTGCGGCAGGTCTGGGCCGACCGCCCCGTCCAGTTCGTAGCCATTACTGGTTATGGCCAGGAGACCGACAAGGAGAAGTCAAAGGTCTCTGGCTTCGACGCGCACCTCGTCAAGCCCGTTGACCTGAATGACCTCCGCGTCCTCTTCGAGCCTCCCCGCACGGTGTCGACCTGACAGCGCTCACCCAAGCGGCAGCGGTGCAAGAAAGTATCACGGCCGGCAGACATCAATCGGCGCAGGCGACGTTGACTTCAGCGACGGACCACCAGCTGCTGCTGGCGGCGCCTGTCTGGGAAATCAGCAGATAGCGTCCGATCGTCGGAGCAACCAGCACGATGGCGGCATCGACGCTCGGTTGACCCGCGCCCGAAACGAGAACCGGCGCGGCGATGTCGAGCGGCATATCCGAAACACGTATTGCATAGCCGCGTGGATGATCCGTCGAGCTCGTGCCGAGCTGGAGGGTCACTTGGCCGATCGCGACCCTCACGCCAAAGTCGATCGCGAGCCACTCGTTACCCGCTTGCGGTTTTCCGGTGGACCAACGTTCGCTGATGCTGCCATCGTTTGCGTGAGAGGGCGGATTGTAGAGTGGGTCTGACTCCTGCGAGTTGCCCAAACTCGAATGAGATGCAGTCATCATCCAGGTCGCTTTGGCCGAAAGTGGATAACTTGCACAGGTCGTCGGAGTATCGGTCCCGTTGCCACCCTCGGACCCGCCGGCACCATCCATCCCTGCTGCGCCATCCGTGCCGGCGTCGGTTCCACCTGCGCCGCTGGTCCCGCTGGATCCATCGGTCATGCTTGCCCCGCCGGTCCCACTGTCCGGCGTGTTGATGCCGCCCGCGCCTCCAGCTCCACTCGCACCGCCGGTCCCGCTTGCCCCGCCGGTTCCACCCGCACCGCTGCGACTGTCTCCTTTGCTGCCGGCGTCTTCGGCAATGCTGCCGCCTTTGCCACTCGAGCCGTCGCGATCGGCGCCGGCGTCGGTGGCTCCACCGCCCGCACCGGAGCGACCGGCCAATGTCCCCGCGTTTCCGGCACCGAAGCCCCCCCCGCTGCCGGCTGCGCCGGTGCCGCCGTCACCCCCGTTGCCGCCTGCTCCGGACGATGAACCCGTCAGCAAGGATGAATCGTAGATGGAGCACGCCGCGCACAGCGCACACGCGCCCCAGCCGTGTCGGAGTCGGATCGTCACCTCATGGCATTATAGCGGCAAGCATCGGCTTGCGTGACGATCGGTTAGATGAGCACGATAATGAGAACGACGAGGAGGATGACGGCGAGTGCGGAGGCGCTGATGACGATGTAGTCACCGCCCCGATATTTCTTCGCATCCGGTGACGCCGTTTCTCGGGCTGCATAGCGCTGCGCGTCGTTCACGGAAGCAAGTGCGCTGACGGGCGGAATACCTCGAGTTTCCGGTGTGATGTCCGCGGCGACGGTGCCGGCCACGGCGGCTCCCGTGTCCGGAAAGGCGACGATGGTGACCGCTTTGCTTACCGCCCACTCCTTGGCGAAACCATCGAGGCTGTCGACTTGCCAGCCGCGCGCCGGGTCGAGCAAGAGCAGCTGCTTTTTGTTTGGCTCATAGCCAACCACGACCTCGTAGTGCGACAGCGCCTTTTTTTCATCATCGGACATCTTGCCGAGCCCGACGATGACCGGGCGTCCCTGCTCCAGCTCGTGCACGATGTCTTTCATCGTGCCGAAGAAGACATACGATCGCATCCCCAAGCTGCGGGCGTAGGCTTGCATATCGCCCGCCTGGAGCCGATTGTCGGCGCGGCCAAGCGCTGCTTCGATCGATTGCGGCGTCGCGGAATGGCCCCAAAAGCGCAGGACTGCAGCTAGGGCGGCGGCACCGCAGTCATTCTCGTCGACCTGTCCGACGAATGGGAACTTCCGGACCATCGTCCATTGTCCCTCCTTTGCGACAACGGATGGTTGTGCGCTGCTTGCAGTGCCGCGATAGGACGCGCATCCCAAGCCGAGGGCCGCCATCGCGACGACGACGAGGGTCCCCGCGTACGCTTTTCGCCATCGAGCTCCCATCGATTCGTTTGTGGAGAAACCCTTTTCCATTGTCGAATTCCTTCCCAAAGTGGGCCCACCGTTCGCGTGATTGCGCCGATTGTTCTCACGTGCGGGCGACCACGACGGATCGAGCAGGATGCATGCCGCGCGTGAGCGCAGGGGAGCGGTGAGGTGCTGGGACGAAAGGTCGATTGGCATTGCCCGCCTTAGGATCCGGTTACGTTCTCGAGGTCGCAACCGCAAGCTTACCGAGATCATCTCCGGTCAAGCGCCCATCAACGGGAGGATTCCGACCGCCCATGTCGATGCCCATGTCGAACGGTGCTCAAGATTCGCTGATAGGTCGCACACTGGCGGACCGGTACGTGATGGAGCGCCTGCTCGGAACGGGCGCCATGGGCACCGTGTACCGCGCGCGGCAGATCGAGCTTGGCACGCCGGTGGCGATCAAGGTCCTCCATCCGAAGCTAGCGACGGACGCGACCTTCGTACAACGATTCGAGCGCGAAGCATTCGCGACCTCGCGACTCGATCATCCCAACGCCCTTCGCGTGCTCGACTTCGGCGAAGACGACGGCCTTTTCTACCTGGTCACGGAGTACGTCGAGGCCGAAGATCTGCTGGCGATCATGGAAGCGGAATGGCCGCTCCCCGAAGAGCGAGTCGTGGCCATTCTGTCGCAGGTGCTCTCTGCCCTGGTTGCGGTCCACGAAGTCGGAATCGTTCATCGGGATCTCAAGCCGGAGAACATCCTCGTGTTCGCCAGCACGAACGACGAAGGTGAGAAGGTCGATATCGTCAAGGTCTGCGACTTCGGTATTGCCAAGGTCACGCGACCAACGCTGCCCCGATCGCGCTTCTTTGCGCCCCGACTCACCGCGGTGGGCGTGATCATGGGCACGCCCGACTACATGTCTCCCGAGCAAGCTCGCGGCCAAGCGGTCGATGGCCGCAGCGACCTCTACTCGGTGGGGGTCGTGCTCTACCACCTCTTGGCTGGCCAAACACCCTTCACTGCGGATAGCGCCGTCGGCATCGCGCTGCAGCACGTATCGGAGACGCCAGTTCCGCCTTCACGCCATCGCCACGTTCGTCCGGCTCTCGACGCGGTCTGTCTCCGTGCGTTGAGCAAACGGCCAGGGGATCGGTTTCAAACGGCGCGCGAGATGCGCAACGCTCTGCGCAGCGCGCTGACGGAAGGCTCGACGGCCTTGGCGCATGTGCCCGCCCCGACGACCTCGCTTCGGCGGGGCTCGACATTCTCGACCTCGAGCCCCGCTATGCTTCCTATTCGAGACGAGATCGCCGTCCACCGCTTTCGAGAGAACCAACGACGGCGAAGGCGCCTCGCATTGGCCTATGCGGCCGTGGCATCGGTGACCGTGACGGCTTCGGCGGTCGTCGCCTCGAGGGGCAGCAGAACGACCGGTCCGCTCGAAGCCACCCATCAGGCGCGCGCGGCGATGGCACTGGTCTCGCCGCCAACGTCTGCTCCAGCAGCGGAGCGGCCGCTCGCGTCCGATAGGATCCCCGAGTCGGAACCGGCGACGCCGATGGGCGAACCGTTTCCGGCGCCCCCTCCGAGGATCGGGCCCACGGCGGTCGATCCCCCCCGGCATTTCGGGGCGCGCCAACGGCCGCAGCCGGCCGCGAGATCGCAGACGCGTATTGTCGTCGCCACGCCCATTGCGTTGCCTGTTTCGCCGGTGCCGGCCACGTCGACCGACCCGGTCCTTCTCATTCGCAACGATCCTTGGCAAAATCGAGCGAATTTGCCCGACGCGCCGCCCTCGGTCGGCGCTGCCACCGCGTCTCCCGAGCTTCGAGAGTCCACCCGAGCGCCCCCCGCGCCGGCGTCGCGCCCGCAGGCGATTCCTTCTGGTGCTCTCGCTACCCGTCACGCTTCAGTGAGCGTCCCCGGCGTTGTCACCAGCGCGGGCATCTCTGGGGCGAAAGTAAGAGTCGGGCTGGCGCACGTCCCTCTCTTGCCTTGTTACCAGCAGGCACTGCGGTCCCGCCCAGCCGAGGCGACGCTCGATACGGAATTACGGCTCGCCATCGACATCGGTGGACGCGTCGTCGGCGCGACGCTCTCGAGCGACGGCAACCTCGCGGGCCTGCGGAGTTGCATCGAATCAGCAGCGCGAGGCGTTCAGATCCGGGATGTCGATACGGGGGACGGGTCGGCCACGGTCAAGCTGAGGTTTTCGCCTCGTTGACAGCCGCGCAGGTTGAGCGCATGGCCTTCGCCATGCATCACGTGGTCCTCATTCCCGGCTTCTTCGGCTTTGGCGCGCTGGGCAAGTTCAGCTATTTCGCGGGCGTCAGCGAAGCACTCGCCGCCGAGTTCCGCCGGCGTGGGCTCCCCGTCGACATCGTGGAAGTCGCCACCTTGCCGACCGCCTCCATCCGGCATCGCGCGGCGCAGGTCCTCGAGACGCTGGCCGATGTCGCTCGTTTGGACGACGGTCCGCTCCACTTGATCGCGCATTCGACCGGAGGGCTCGACGCGCGCTTGGCGATTGCGCCGACCGCTTCCTTGCCGACCCCCGTCACCTTCACGTCGTATGACCGGATCTGCACGCTGGTGACGATTGCTACACCGCATTTCGGCACGCCGCTCGCGTCGTTCTTCAGCAGCGCCATGGGGTACCCCTTGCTGCGCGTGCTCGCGTCGCTCAGCATTTCGGCGCTCGAGCAAGGACGATTGCCGCTCGCCGCGGCGATTCGCTTGGGGAAGCTCGTGTTCCGGCTCGATGATTGGGTTGGTTTGAGCGGGACATTTGCGGACGAGCTCTATGCGAACTTGCTCGAGGATTTCAGCGACGACCGCCGCCAAGAGCTCATCGCTTTTCTCGAAGGGGTCTCGCGCGACCAATCGCTCGTTTTCCAGCTTACGTCGGCAGGGTGCGATCTGCTGAATGCCTGCACGGCCGATCCGGCGGGCGTCCGCTATGGTTGCGTCGTGACCCGGGGACGTCCCGCCTCGATGTCGACGTTCGTCCGCAATGGCGCCAATCCTTACGCGCAATATCTCTACGCGCTCTATGCAACGCTGCATCGCATCGCCGGATTCGGCAACGGCCGGTTCTTCCCGAAACCGGTCGATGCGCAGCGTCTCCCGCTGGAACGCGCGTACGGCGTCGTGCCGAGCCATCGCGAATCCGACGGGATCGTCCCTACCTTGTCGCAAATCTGGGGCGAGGTGATTCATGCGACCCATGCCGACCATCTCGACGTCATCGGTCACTACGGAGGGCGGCGAGGGGATCGGATCGACAGCGACTGGCTGCCGAGCGCATCCGGTTTCGACGCCGCTGCCTTCACGGCCTTGTGGGGCAGCATCGCCGAGTTCGTCACGCGCCAGGTTCGCAGCGCGCCGAGCGCTGGTGTCGAAAACGTTGGCACCGAGCGGACCGCCCTCGATGTCGAAGAGGCCAGCGAGCGCACCGGGTGACCGGCAGGGGGGGGAAGGCCCGCCAGACGTGGTTACGCCAGCAATTCCGACTTAGGACCGTTGCTCGGGCTTGACGGCGGGTCGACGATGGGTGACCTGTGCGCTGCGAACCATGCCGGTGTCCTTTGGCGACCGCATGAGGCCGCTGCTCCTGTCGGTCTTGCTGCTTTCATGCGGCGTGTTTTCTTTCGCGTGCGAAGCGCTCCTCGGCGCCGAATTCAAGGAATTCGAGGTGAAGCCTGACGGTGCGGTGCCCGATGGCGCCTCTCCCGATGGGGTCTCTCCCGACGCGGGCTCTCTCGATGGGGGCTCTCTCGCCGAAGCATCGGACGATAACGACGCGCAGGGAGGCGCCATGGACGATCAGGGCGCTCCTCCAGGCGAGGACGCAGGCTCGAGCTGCACGCCGGGAGACATCCACGACATCGCTGCCTGCATCAATTGCGGTCGCTATGTGCAGATCTGCACGGGCCAAGGCACGTGGGATTTGCCGTTCTGTCGATACGCGCAAGACGCTTGTCCTCCGGGCACCACGGAACAGCGCTCCTGCGAGGGGGACGGGACACTGACGGCGAAATGTTCGGAAACCTGCACCTGGACCCTGGACAAGTGTGACCATTCGGACTGCGTGCCCGATCAGGTCGAGAAGAAGCCCTGTCACTTCTGTGGCACGCAGTCGCGCAGCTGTCAGGCCACCGACGGTGGTTCATGGATGTGGTCTCCTTTTTCGGCGTGCATGGACGACAAGGATTGCGCGCCCAACCAGATCGACCGCGGCACCTGTGGTAAATGCGGTACGCATTCTCGCGTTTGCGAAATGCAATGCACGTGGGGCAGCTGGGGCACCTGCCAGGACGAAGGCCCATGTGCGCCAGGGGACACGCAGAGGCGCGGCTGCCTGATCGGCCTCTTGACGCAGACACGAACGTGCAGCGATCTGTGCGCCTGGGGAGAGTGGATAGGGCTCTGCCTGTGAACCGGCTCAACGTTGCCGCTACATTGGCACTACGCTGTCAGTTCTCCGCCAGTGCTAGGGCGGAATCGTATAGATCGAGAAGCCGTGGCAAAAGCCGCAGTTGCTGCCCGGCACGGCGGAACCTTTGCCGTAGACAGGCATCTCTTTGGTTGCAGCTCCGGCCGACGAACAGCGATTCTCCGGTCCGTAGCAGTAGTAGGTCCAGGCACCCATCGCGGCGCCGTCGGCGGTTTTGAACGCAACGGCAGCGCCGACGAACTCGCCGGACATGTCGTCATAGAGCTCCTTCACGGCCATGCTCCAGATGTCCGGAAACGGATGTTGATCGCGACCATCGCGGCCGCCCTTGAGTGACGCAACGAGCGGTGCGTTCTCCCAAACGCGGACCTTGCTGCTGTGTTGCGTGCCGGGAGTCCCGGCGCGCGGCATGGCCGTTTCGGAGATCCAAGAGGAGCCCTTGTAGCCGCTGCTGGCGAGGAAGGCGGCGATGTCGGCCTGGCTATCGGAGCTGGGCAGCTCGGTTGGGCGACCAGTACTGCCGTCGCCCGGTGCTCCAGCGCTGCCGCCGCCACTGGCGCCTCCGCTCCCCGCACCGCCGGTCGTTGCGCCTCCGCTCCCCGCACCGCCGGTCGGAGTGCCCCCGGCCGACCCTCCGGTTCCGGCGCCGCCCTTGCCGCCGCTCGTCGACTGGGGTTGCGTGGCTGGTTCGGAGCTGCAACCCACGACGAACGTGAGCAAGGCTGCGAAGGTCACGCATCCGAGACGAATCGTCACCTGCATGTTCGATCCTTTCGCGGCTGAACGAGCCATCCACTGCTTAGCACGCCCGGTCCCTGAGCTGAACCTATGTCCTACGCCATCGGCTCGTCGACCGATGGACCGGCATGCTCTCGGCGTTGCGGCGATGCACGGTGGCTGCTTGGTCTCTCGACCACACCGAGAGCGTTGGCCGCCGACCGTACGACCTCCGCCGCGGCACACGAGCCGCGGCACACGAATGACGGAGCGAAAGGAGCAAGAGATGAACTCACGAGCGGCTCACCTTCCATCCACCAGCGCTTCCGACGAAGCTGCCATCCGTGCCTTCCCCCAGCAGCTGGTCGACGCTTGGAACAGAGGAAGTGACGAAACGCGATGGCCGCTGGTACGTAGAGGCGGTGCTGAATGCCCGAAAATTGACACTCGAGCGTCAGGCGTTCTTCGATGACGTCGACGCGCTGCCCGCCGAGGCGCAAGGCCAGGTCAGCAACCTGATCGCAGCGCTCCGACAGCGTCATCCCGGCTAGATCCCTCGATCGGCAGCCTCACATCGTGACCAGCGATGTTTCGATGACCGTCACGTTCGGACCATCGACCGGCCCGATGATGGGCGCGGATGGCATGATCCCGTTGCTGTCCGCCCCTTGTTGATTGGGGATCCAGCGGTTTCCAGCGGCGTAGATGTTGACGTTGTTGGCCTGGACGTTGATCCCTGCATTGAATGTATTGTTGGCGCCGCCCGACCCCGACCCAAAGTCTGCCCCGCCCGCGTAGATCATCGCGGTTTGATCGAAACGACAACCATGGAAGCTCGTACGGCCGGTGCTGTTCAGCGTGCAGCCGAGGCCCCCTGCTGACGCAAGCACGGCGCTACCGCCTACATTCGCGGTCGCCGTGTCATGGATGATGAAGTTCGAAAAGGACGTGTTGGTCGCGGAGAGGCTGGCGTTCCCCGACAACGCGACCCCGCCGCCGCAACTGCTGATCAAGCTCGAGCCGTTGATGTTCAACGTCGCGCTCGTCTCGGCCATGACACACGGCCACACGTTGCCGGCACAGGTGTAGTTGGTGAGCGTGACCGTCGCCGAGCCTAGGGCGCGCAAGCCTCCCCCCATCGCGCACATCCCCGTCGTGGTCGTCACCGCGCCGGTGGTATCCGTCAGCACCAATTGCGCCGACCCATCGACCGTAAATAGGTTGGGTTGACCGTCCGACCCCGTGACGGTGGAGTTGCCCGAAAAGGACATGACGGCGCCGCCCGTCACGCTCACCGCGATCTTCGGATTCGTGATGATGACGCTCTTGATGTTTTGCGTACCGGTCGTTGCCGTTAGGGGCGAATTGAAATTGGTCAGCGTGAGACCCGTCAAATTCCCGCTTCCGGCGAAAACGAGCGAATGGGAGCCGTCGGCTGCCAGCGTAACGATGCCGCCGCTCGACTGCAGCGTGACGCCATTCGGGATTGTCTCGGCAAAGTCGTCGCCGCCCGATGCGTTGTACGTGCCTGCGGCGAAGTTCACGGTCATGTCCGACTTGGCGAACTGCGCGGCGCGTTTCCACGAGCGAAAGGGGAGCGCTTGCGATCCCGAATTGGTGTCAGAACCCGTCGTGCTGACGTAAAGACTGGTCAGCGCGACGCATTGCGTGCCGCTCGGCTCGTAGCCCGCGTTACACGTCACGACGCAACTCGTCCCGTTGCAGTTCACCGCGCTCGCATTGGCCGGCTTGGTGCAGTTTAGGCAACCCGGTCCGCACGTCGCAATCGAATTGGTGTCGGAGCAAGCGCCGCTACACAGGTTGAATCCCGATCTGCAGCTGAACCCGCACGTCTTGTTGACGCAAGTCGCCGTCGCCGGGTCGGCGTTGGGATCGCTTGGAGTGCAGGGAGAGCACGCCGCTCCGCAGGTGGCGGGCGAGTTGTCGTCGGCGCACGTCGTCACGGTGCCGGAGGTGCACGCGTGAAAGTTCGTGTTGCACGTCGTCACGCACTTGGCGCTCGCGCAGCTGACTTTTCCATTCGTGGGGGCCGTGCACGCCATGTCGCAGGTGCTGCAATGGCTGGCGTTGGTGTTCAAGTCGACGCACTGTGCGCCGCACAACGTGGAAGTCGGTGTCGTACAACCCGTTACGCACGAATACGAGCCGTTGGTGCCCGAGCAGAGCGGCGCGCTCGCGCCGCACATGGTCGTGCACGAGCCGCAGGTCTCGGCTTTCGATAGATCCGTTTCGCAGCCGTCCGCCGGATCCGTGGTCTTACAATTGCCAAACCCGTTGTTGCACGCGCCCATCGCGCATTGACCGGAATTGCAAAGAGCCGCCGCATTGGGAAACGAACACGGCGTACACGTTGTGGCGGCGCAGCCGGTCGCCGGATCCGTCGTCGCGACGCATGTCCCGTTGCAGAGTTTCTCTCCCGTCGTACACGTCGTGCCTCGATCGGGGCCCGCGTCGACCGGTCCGCCGCCTCCCGCTCCCGTTCCGCCGGTGCCTGCTCCTCCCGAGCCGCTCGCCCCGCCGGTTTCCGTTCCGCCCGTTCCGCCGTCAATCGCTTTCCCCGCGCTCCCTCCGGAGCCCCCCGTACCTCCGCTGCCCCCGGTTGCACTGTCATCTCTCGACGCATCTTCGCGGAGCCCGTCGATCGAGACGTCGGCATGCGCGCCCTCGCCATCTCGCCCTGCTCCAACGTCGGGTGCAGCCCCGTCGAACGGAACGCTCGCGTCGTTGTCAGGGAGGTGCCCCGGCTCCATACCGAGGATGTCGGCGCATGAGACGGCGCCCATGGCGCCGAGCGCAACGAAAACGGTTCGGTACGCGGGTGAGCGACGCATTAGTCAACCTGCGCCCCGGCGACGAGCCGTTACGGAACGCTAAGGCCCGGATGCTGGCACCTCTTTCCCGCGCCTGCAACCCTGGGACACAGCCCTGGGATGAGCGCTTGTCCAATACGCAACTCACGGTCAGTTACGGGCCGTGGAATCGAAGCGCCCGGCCGGGTTGCTCGACACCCTGCGCGATCACGGAAATCGATTCACTAGAGACCGTGTTGACCGTAATTGAAGTCGGCCTCTTTGCCGCACAACCCACAGGTACTGCCCACGAAGAGGTTGCGGGCCTTCGCGTCATCCTTCATCGTGAGCTGAAACCATCCGGTCGCTGCTTCGTTGATCCGCTCGGGCGACATCATCAGGACGAGGTGACCCCGGAGAGACCCCATTCCACTGGGATTGTGATAATAGAGGTACGCGGCCTGGGGGGCGGCGTTCACCGCGTTCTCGAAGGTGGCCAGCATCGGGTTGCCGACATCGAAATCGCCCGAGATGGCCAGGAACGGTTTGGTGGCCGTGCTGCCACCGTTGAAGAGGATCACGTTCTTGACCCGGTCATCCTTCGCGGCGGCGGCCGTGCCCATTCCACCTTGGGAATGCCCCGCGGCGCCGAACTTGTCGATGTCGAGTTTCTGATAATAGGGACTGGTGGAATCCATATTAGCGGCCATCGCGAAATCGAGCGCGTGCAGCATCGCGGTGCCATTGCCCACGAAGCGACTATTGGCGGCAATCACAACGAAGCCGTAGGACGCGATGTACCGGAGCACTGCCCCATATCCCTCGGGCTGCGCGCAAGTGCCGTTGCCCCAGGTAATGACTGGATACCTCTCACCAGCGACCCACTTGCCTGGCTGATATACGGTATAGAGCGCGAAATCGAGTACCTCACCCGTAATCGGGTTCTTCGTATCGAGGAGCTGCGCGGTCTGGGCGGGATCCTCGGCGAAGAGACCAGCAAACGTCTTGCATTGGACTTGGTTCGGGTCGGAGTCTCCCGCGGCGACGGCATTCTCGAAGCCGGCCCCCGCGTTAAAATCCATCTTCGCCCCGTACGGCCCGAGCTGGATTTCGGTGCCACTGGTCGTGATGAAGACGCCGCAGGCATCGGGGCTTCCCGACGTGCAGCGCTTCAGATCGCCGCCGCCCTCCGGAACACCGCCGCCACCGCCGTCCGGCACGCCGGATAGTTGCTCGTCGGAACTGCTACAGCCTGCAAGCCCGACCATGATGCTGACGCCAACGAGCCAGCGACTGGCGGTCGACCCGGTCATTTTCAAGAGACTCATCTGAAACCTCCTCACTGAGACGCCACCGAGTTTCCCTCGTCCCGAAAATGGAGGGGAGCGCGTAAGATCTCGCGCCCGCGACGCGGCCATAAAATACTCGACGTTGGACACTGCCGACTACGGCTTTGACGAGTCGTGATGCACTCATCGCGTCAAATCCATGGGCTGGACGCGTCAAGACGCCGCTGATGATGGATCCCCCCCCCCGGTTTCGTTGCCGAAGCGGGGGAAGTGTGGCCACCGCGGTGGCATGGACGCCGCGGAAAGTTCCGCCCGTCCTGATCCCTAGTAGGATCCCGCCGGGATGGGTGAACCCGGAACGGCATCATTCCGCGATCCAGAGTGACACCCGGAACGAGCGCTCGAAATAATCTCCGTGCACGGAGCGGCTGCCGTCCCACAGAGAGAAGTGTCCGGTAGCGTCGTTGAATCTAGCTTCGAAACAAATGACGCCTCGGAGATTCGTGAAGTCTCTGCGTGAAACTCCGGCCGCGGCACCAGAAGGTGGCCTTCGAACCATGTCGGGCGCGCCATACGTCTGGAGCATGTATTTTTTGAATTCGGCGACACGGAGCGCGTAAAAGCGATTGTCGCCACCCTTGACCGTGGCCAAGCCCGCTTGACCGTGCGGAATGGGATGGCCGGTCTCGTTGAATGCTTCGCTCAGCCTCAAGGTACACGTGTTGCTGAATTGACTATTGTCGACTTGACCGCCCACCCGCTTCCGGAAGGCGTCGCTCGACTCCTCGTCTCCGGGGTAGGTTCGCAGAAGGTCATCGAATGCCGGCAGCCATGTCTTTCGAATGCGATGCACGTGGCCATGCACGCTGTCCCAAGCGGCACCCCCGCCATCAACGGCCCGAACCACGCTGTCGCCGAGGTCGGCTCCGATGAGCTCGAACATTCTCAGATCGCCTCGTGCGGGAAGAGGACGGAGTCTGAGCACCTGAGGCGATGTCGATTCGACCTTGAGCGGTTTTCCGTTGTACTCATAGCCTCCCCAGAGGCCGAGACGCATCGTGCCGAGCACGGATACATGCAGCCTTTGTCCCGAGACCCGACTGAAAGTTTTCCCGTCGACGAAGTGAGCCATGCGCCCGTTACTTTCTGATTAGCCCGGTCTTGTGAACATCGGCCTTCAAACGCTCTGTGTACCGGAGAACGCCGGTGTCGATGGCAACCCACTTGAGGTCCGGGTCCTCCTGCAAGCGCTCCTTGCGCATTTTCAGATGCACGAGAAGCTCCGATCCCGGGGGCGGCATTCGACTTTCTCGCTCGACCTGCCAAATGAAGCGCAATGCGTCGCGTGGAAGGGCTCCTTTCAGGACTTCGGACACGTCACAAGTCGCCGCATAGAAAATGTCGGGGTCCGTCGTGCCGACGAAGATGTTTTGCAGTCCTCGCAAACGACAAATGATGACGGCGACTGATTCGCGAGCCAGCGTACGCAGCAGAGCATCGTCGTGGAAATCCTTGGGCGGGCTCGGGTCGACTGGATAGTCGGTGGACGCGGCGGCAACGGCCCCTCCTGCTGGTGCGGAATGGTCGGCTCGAGATGGTGGAACGGCGGAAGAGACGGCGGTGCCGCTCGCCACATCGTTGTCTTTTGCGATTACACCGGGCGTCTTGCATCCCTGGGCAGCGAGGAGGACGAGGATGAAGGCGCGGGAGATGGCATTGGCCGAACGCATGATCAGGCTAGCCTGAAGGTGTAGTTCCAATCCGCGGACCGAGCCATGGTGAAAATGCCGGCGCTGACGAGACGTCGCGATCTCGAAATGTGAAGGGCCGACGCTTTGCGAGAGCCGGAGATTGAGTTATAGGGCTGGCACGATGTATCGGTTGTGTCTGTTATTCGTCGCTGCGCTCCTGGGTGCGTGCGGCATGCTCTCCGGAATCGACGATCTTCATCCGAGCGCCGAAGACAAGGGAGTCGAAGCGGGTACTCCTAGCAACGACTCGGGCGCCCCTGCCGACGCATCCGCCGAAAACCGCGAGGAGGCAAGTCCCCCGGACGCGGGATTCGACCGCGACGCGTCGGTGCAGCCCGATCGCGATGGCGGCGTCGACATCAATGTGCCCGAAGGCCGCGCTCCGGACATGAGCACTCCCGACATGAGTGCTGCGGACATGAGCGCTGCGGACATGAGCGCTGCGGACATGAGCGTTGCTGACATCGGTGTAACCGACCGCGGCTCCGGCCCGGACCTTACGACGAGCGATGCCGCATGCAGCCCTGGTGCTACCCAATGTTCCGGAAACGGTGTGCAGACGTGCGGCACCGATGGAATGTGGGGCAACGCCACGCCCTGTCCCGGCGGCTTCTGCAACGGTACGGCGATCTGCGGAGTGTGCGCGAGCGGCAGCGTGCGGTGCTCGGGCAACGACGTGCAGACGTGCGGCGCCGATGGGCAATGGGGGACCGCGGTTGCTTGTGCGAGCCAGGCCTGCCTCTCCGGCGCCTGCACGGGCAGCTGCTCGCCGGGGACGACGCAATGTTCGGGCAACGGGGTGCAGACCTGCGCATCGAATGGAACTTGGGGCAGTGTCGCGCCGTGCAGCAACCAAGCCTGCGTCAATGGCACCTGCACCGGGACGTGCAATCCCGGGGCAACGCAATGCTCCGGCAACGGCGTGCAGACCTGCTCTGCGAGCGGGGCCTGGGGCACTGCGTCGGCGTGCTCCGGCGGCTTCTGCAATGGTGCGGGGATCTGCGGCGCTTGTGCGGCCGGTAGCACGCAGTGCGCCAGCAACGGCGTACAAACCTGCAGTGCTGCAGGGCAATGGGGAACGCCTGCAGCGTGCAACAATCAAGCGTGCGTGAGCGGCGCATGCACCGGCACCTGCGCACCGGGCGCGGTGCGCTGCTCGGGAAACGGCGTCGAGACGTGTGGCTCGAGCGGCACTTGGGGGACCGCTGCTGCATGCGCGGGCGGCTTCTGCAACGGCGCAGGGATCTGCGGCGTGTGCGCGACGGGCACGACGCAGTGCGCGGGGAGCAACGCCCAAACGTGCGATGTCAGCGGTCAGTGGGGAACGGCGATGGCGTGCCCCACCGCGCAAACGTGCCTGGTTGGGCAATGTCGACCCATCGCTACGACCACGGCGCCCAGTTGCCAGACGAGCGGCGCGGGACGGACGAACTGCGGGCCGGGCGGTAACGAGAATTGTTGCAAGAGCTTGTTGGTTCCGGCGGGCACGTTCTTCCGCTACTACGATCCTGTCTACGTGACTTCGAAGGATGCGCCGGCGACCGTCGGCGATTTTCGGCTCGACGCGTACGAAGTCACGGTGGGTCGATTTCGGGCCTTCGTGACGTCAGGCAAGGGGAGTCAAGCGAGTCCCCCGGCGGCCGGTGCCGGGGCCCATCCCAGGATCCCCAATAGCGGCTGGAACAGCGCTTGGAACTCGAGTCTCGTCGCGGGGGCGCTCAACCTGGACCTCAAATGTAATCCGACGCTCGCGAGCTGGACCGACACCGCCGCAGCCAACGAGAACCGGCCGATCAACTGCGTGACATGGTACGAGGCATTTGCTTTTTGCGCATCGGACGGGGGACGCCTGCCGACGGAGGCCGAGTGGAATTACACGGCGCAAGGCGGAGACGAGCAGCGGCTCTTCCCGTGGGGTGCCCTCGTCCCCGATAACAACGGCGATCTCGCCGCCTGGGGATGTTTCTATGGCGGCGGCTCGGGCACCGATGGCGCGTGCGCGAGCATCGTCAGTCTGGCGCCGGTCGGCATGATTCCAGCGGGCAACGGACGCTGGGGCCATTCCGATCTCGTAGGCAACCTGTCCGAGTGGGAGCTCGACTACAACGGCGTTCCTCTGCCCTTGCCGTGCGTCGACTGTGCTCAATTGACCCCCAACGTGGGAACCTCCTCCGACGAGCGAATCTTCAACGGCGGCGATTTTTCGATCACCAATCAGCTCGGGCTCTTCGCGTCCAGGCGCTGGCAGCGGAGCCCCACCCAGCGGGACCTCATCAATGGCTTCCGCTGCGCGCGATCGCTGTAGCGTTTGCAGCGAGGGTTGCCCAGTCAGAACCCGCCGCGTACGCCGATCGAGCCCACGCCTACGACCGGCTCCCAATAAGCCGTGTTCGCAGCCGCGGCGCCGCCTGTCGACGACGCCTTCGCGGATTTCGACGTCGCGAGACCGATGATGCCGACGCCCACCCCGACCGCGGCTACGGCAAACCCGATGTTCGACGCGGTGGCCAGCGTCATTGCTTGGTCGCGCTCCTTCGCAAATCCCGGATCGCACGAAGTGCCGCCGGCGCAATAATCATCCTTCACCTGCGCTACTCTGGAAAGGTGAAGCACGCCGGCCACCGAGCCTGCGATGAGGCCGGCGCCGCCGACCGCAAAACCGATGTAGACGAGGGGCGACGCGCCGGGGGACGCATCCGCAGCTTCTCCGCCGAGCAGGGACGGCGTGTCCGAGCGCGCCGCCGCCTGGGTCTCGGATTTCGGCGGCGCACTGGCGGCCGTCTTGGTGGCCGACGCCGTCAGCGACAAGATCACGCTCGCGCTCTCCCCTTCGCGCAGGTCGACTTCCCGCGATGCGTCGGCAAATCCACCGGCCGACGCGGCGACGTTGTGACGGCCGGGATTCGCCTTGTAGGGAAACTTGAGCACGGTGGAAGGAAGCGCCTGACCATCGAAGGTGATGCGCACGTCGGCGCTCGGCGGCGGCCCCTGCACGGTGATTTGGAGGGAAGGAATTCGGGTCGCCAGCTCTTGCGCCAGTTTCTCGGCAGCGGTGCGCGCCTTGGCGAAGGGAGCCGATTCGTTGGGCCTGACCGGCATGCGAGTGACTTGCAGAGCGGTGTCGCGTGCTTCGACCAGGAGCAGCATCGCGGCCTGGGTGCGAGCGAGGGCCGCGCCGGTGCTCGGCACGCTCATGATGGCGTGCGCCCCTTGGTAGGCCTTGAGGGCTCCCGCGTAATCTTTCGCTGCGGATTTGCGGTCACCCTCGTTCATGAGGGCACGGGCCGTCTCCCGCTCGCCGGCGGTCGGCTCGGCCAGCGCGGCGTGCGGATACAGTGAACCGAGCGCCAGGGCGGCGGCGAAAAGCGTGGGTCGAAGGCGGCGGTGGAAACGGTCAGAAGCCATGATCGATCTCGGGGCGGGTAGGGGGGACTTCGGGAGAAGCGTCGCGTTTGGTGGCGCGCGATGTCCCCCGCGCACTTCCCGCAGGCGGTAGACGTTTGGTGGAAGGAGCGGGTGGCGAGACTGTTCCATATTGCAAAGGCGCGGGGAAGGGAGGACCGGCGCTCTCGGCGTGCGCTGCTGCCGCTTCGCCGCCGCCGAGGGGTTGGCGCCCTTGCGTGTCGCTTTCCGATTCGTGGTTCGGCCCCCGTTCCACCGCCGTCGCCGAAACCGAGGGGGCGCTGTCTGCGGATGCGGCGCCGTGGGCACTCGGGCTCGTACTCGAAGGGGGTGGGTTGGTAGCGGGGCGGGATGTCTCGATAACGGCTAAAATCCCGCCGACGACGAGGACACCGACCGTGGCCCCCACCAGTCCGGCGCGCCGTGCCAAGCGATCCTTCTGCCGTCGACTTGCAACGATGGCACCGCCGAGGGACGCACCCCCGCCGTCGCGGAGCACGGGCGGGACACTCCGCGGTAAACGCAGGCGTGGCGCGGGCGATATCGAGGCGGTCCTCGTGGTCGGTAAAGCATTCGCCAGGGCGGGCACCCTCGAAGGGACCGACGGTGCCAAGGCGCGGAACCCCGCCGCCAGCGCGAACGATTCCGCGAGCTCGCGTGCGGAAGCGAAACGGGCAGCCGGATCATTCTGGAGCGCCTGCCTGAACCAGCCCTCGAGCGCCTCCGGAAGCTCGGGCCGGATGTCGCGAACGGGCAGATAGACCCCGTGGTGGATGGCGATGCAAAGGGCCGCGAACGTTTCACCGTCGAACGCGGGCCGACCGGTGAGCACGCGGTAGGCGACGGCCGCAACAGCCCATAAGTCGGCCGAGACGCCCACGTCTTTCGCGCTCAACAGTTGCTCGGGGCTCATGTAATGCGGCGTCCCCACGGTGGTTCCCGTCAGCGTCATTCCCGAGGCTTCGTTGCCCTGCTGTTTGGCGATGCCAAAGTCGAGCACCTTGACGAAGAGGTCGCCCTCCGAATCGGTGAGAAAGATGTTGTCCGGTTTGATATCGCGATGGACGATGCCATGCGCGTGTGCACGCGACAGTGCCTTACAAGTCTGGGCGATGATGGCGCTTGCTTCGTCGAGGGGCAGCGGCCCGAGCCGATCGAGCCGCGAGCCCAGGCTCTCCCCCTGGAGCAGCTCCATGATGATGTAGGGTACTTTTCCGTCGACGAAACCATGGTCAAAAATCTGGACGACATGCGGGCTTCGGATTTGCGCGGCCGAAGTTGCCTCGCGCTCGAAACGGAGGAGGAGCACGTCTTCATCGCCGAGGGATTGATCGATGAATTTGACCGCGACTTGCGTCTTGAGCGCGAGGTGGTCGGCGACCCATACGCTCCCCATCCCTCCTCGGGCGAGCATGCGCACCAGCCGTACATTCGGCCCGACGAGCATGCCCGGGACAAGGTCCATGGTCGCACTTTTAGCACGGCCTGAATGCGCCATGGCAAAATGCCCGGATAAGATATTGTTCTCGCCGCCCGAGTGGGAACCTCAATGACCACTTCTTACGACGCCATCGTCATCGGGCTGGGCAGTATGGGCAGCGCGGCGCTCTACCACCTGGCGCGGCGCGGTCAGCGCGTGCTCGGGCTCGAGCAGTTCGATGTTCCCAACGCCCTTGGGTCGTCGGTGGGTGTCAGCAGAATCATCCGTCTCGCTTATGCGGAGCACCCGGACTACGTGCCGCTGCTGCTCCGCGCGTACGAACTCTGGCGCGAGCTGGAGGCGCTCGCGAGGGAAAGGCTTCTCGTCATCACGGGCGGTCTCGATGTGGGACGCGAGAACGAAGAGACGGTCAAGGGGTCACTTCGATCGTGCCAGGTTCACAATCTCGCTCACGATCTTCTCGACGCCGGGACGGTGAAGCGCCGATTCCCAGGCTACCGGCTGGCGCCGGACATGATGGCCGTCTACCAACCTGACGGCGGCTTCCTCATGTCCGAACGCTGCGTCGTCGCGCACACGGTCGCCGCGCTCGACCTGGGTGCCGAGATCCATGGCCGTGAACGTGCGACGAGCTGGTGCGCCAGTGAAGCGGGAGTCCGCGTCACGACGGAGTCCGGAACCTACGAGGCTCGTTCGCTGGTGGTGACGGCAGGCCCGTGGGTCGGCGAGCTGGTCGCCGAGCTCGCTCCGCTGGCAATCCCGGAAAGACAGGTGATGCTCTGGGCGCAGCCTCTTCGGCCTCAGTATTTCCGCACCGATTCTTTTCCCGTTTTCAACCTGCAGGCCCCCGAGGGGCGCTTTTATGGCCTTCCGGTTTTTGGCGTGCCCGGCTTCAAGATCGGGAAATATCATCATCGCCGGCAACGGGTGCGGCTCGACGCGCTCGATCGGGACTGCCATGCGGAAGACGAAACCGTTCTGCGCGAAGGTCTGCGGCGATATTTCCCCGATGCCGACGGTCCGACCCTCGCCATGAAGGTATGCCTCTTCACCAACACATCGGACGAGCACTTCATCCTGGATCACCATCCCGATCATCCCCGGGTGGCCATCGCGGCGGGCTTCTCCGGACACGGTTTCAAGTTTTGCAGCGTCGTCGGTGAAATCATGGCGGACCTCGTGCTGGAGGGGACCACGCGCCACCCGATCGACACCTTCCGACTGGCCCGCCTCGCCAAAGCGCATCCCTGAGGGGTCGCCTCGGAGTGCATCGACGAGGCGCTTCGGGACGCCGCTCGGGTCAACTCAACGGCCGGGATGGTATTCCCGCTCGATGTGGCCCTCGAGTTGCGCTGGGTAAAAGTACACGTCGCGGAGATTGCCCTCCGCGTAGCGTGCCGCTTGGTCGTTGAAATGCGGCGAAGAGGGGTTGCCACTCTGTCCTCCGGCGGTGATCGCGTGAGCTTTCACGGTATCTCCGAATTCCACCACCGCGACGAAACTGTTGCCACTCGTCCCGTAGATTTTCTTGCTGCCGTTGTAAGACCGCGCTGCGAACGATGCCAACGAGCCCCATCGCCCCGCGGCAAAGCCGACCGGGATGCTGGGGCGGGAATCGTCGAAGGGATGAACGATGTCGTCCGTCAGCCGCTGGAAGCGGTTGATTTCCCCCCACGGCGTTTTCCAGCTGCCGAAATCGGTTTGGAGTTTATCGGACGCCGCGGCGCAAGCTTCGAGCCGTTGCCGTGGCGTCATCTTGGTGGCGATATAGTCGTAGGTCGATAGGCCGCCGAGATCGCCTTGGGCGATGGCTTGTTTCCATAATTCCTCTCCCCAAAAGTGCGCCAAGGAGGTTGCAATCGAAGTGAGCGCCCAGCGGCGGTCCCACGCCTTGAGCGTCGCAACCTGTTCGGCGAGCTTCGCCTTGAGCGGGTGCCTCGGCGCGGTTGCCTCGTAGTCAGCGAACAGGGCCGCGAGCAAAGGATCGAATGCGGTGAGATAGCTGTCGAACGCCGCCGCCGTCAGACTGCTCAGTGTAAAGTCGGTCTTTTTTTCCAAGACCTGGACCGCGTGCACGCCGCGAGGATTCTCGGGGAAGGTTTCCACGTAGCGGGGATAGTCTTTCTGCTTCGGGCTCTCCGGGCCAGAGGACGAGAACGGCCAGTTGTTCGTGTTTTGGATCCATCCGACGGACGGATTGTGAACGTGTGGGCTCTCGTCGACCGACAGAACAGGCTGCCATTCCGTCGCTCTCGTGCTGCCATCCACCGGTTTGCTCCAGTCGAACGCGGGGTCGCGCCGGGGGATGAAGTTGCCGTGAAAATAGGCGATGTTCCCCTCGGCATCGGCGAAGACGGTATTGTTCGACGAGTTGGTGTGAAGATTCATGATTTGCTTGAATTCTCGATAATTCTTGGCCTTGGTCCGCGAGTAGGACTGGATCAGTGCCTGGACGGGGTTTTCCATCAATCGAATGCTGATCCACTCTTGATTCGCGGTTCGGATGATCGGACCGTGATGGGTGCGGTAGACGGTGAACGATTTCGTGGCCATCCCGGCGTCGGCTTTGTACGGAATGGTGATTGTTTTCTCGGTGACCTTCCGTTCCTCGCCGTCGTATTGATAATAGAAACCGTCGCTCTTTTTCACCACGGACTCGACGTACTCGTCGATGGCATCGACACCGCTCGAGGTGTGCATCCAGCCGGCGCGCTCGTTGAAGCCTTGGTAGACGAAGAACTGCCCCCAGGTGACGGCGCCGTAAGCATCGAGACCTTCATCGCTGCGAACCTGCACCTCGGCGCGGAAGAAGAACGAGGTGTGCGGGTTGATGAGCAAGAGGGGGTGACCGCTGGCGCTCCGCGATGGCCCGATGGCCCATCCATTCGATCCGCCTGGCTCGAGCGGGGACGCTCTCTCCATCTTGGGTACGTCGGTGACGGGACCTTTCCCGTAAAATTCCTCGAGCGCCGGCAGCGCTATGCGCTCGATGTCGCCGCCAATGCTGCCTTCGCTGAAGGAGAGCGCCATCCATGGTTCGAAGTGCTTGATCACGCGGGGCGAGATTTGCGGGTTTTTGTCGAGGAAATGACGGAGACCATCCGCCCAGGCGTCCATCAGGGCCTTCAGCCAGTCGGGACTCGCCTGATACTTTGCTTTCAGGTCCTCGGGATCGATGAAGAGCCTCATCCTCAGATCGCGGATGATCGCCGACGCTCCCTCGGCTTCGGCCAGGCGCCCCATCGCATTCAAGTAGTTCGTCTCGATCCGCTGGAAGTCGTCTTCCGCCTGGGCGTAGATCAATCCGAATACGGCATCCGCATCGGTCTTGCCATGGATGTGGGGAATGCCCCAGTCGTCGCGCACGATGCTCACATTGCGAGCGCTCTTGCCGGAATCGGCGCCTCGGTGGAGGTCCGTTCGTTTGGGAGTGCAGGCGGCGATGGCTGCCGCGAGGACGAGAACGAGGCGTCTCATGTGTCTCCTTGCGCTGCATCGACCGGCCGCGCCCGAAGCCCCATGACACGCCGGAGTCTCCGCGGTGCGACCGCGCGACCCTGACGGATCTGCGTCCTCCTACGGCGCAAAGCAGTAAATCGAGCCGCGGCCACCGCCCGAGGTGACGGTGCCAGCCGTGCGGTTCGTCGCCGAGGGCGCGCAACCCACGGTGTGCGTCGAATTCCAGGAAGGGGGCCGACCACCACCCGTGCGGTTGGAGTGGCCGACTTGCGCTTGAGCGGTGGAGGCCGCCGACGTCCAGTCCGCACAAGTCAAGTTGGCCATGACGCGACCCTCGGTGTCCGAGCCGGTGAGGACGTCGTGAACATCGCTGGGGAGCGCCGTTCCTTTTTCATCGAGCGTGATGGTCGTGCTGCCGACGGGCCAAGTGGTGTTGAGTCCGGCAGCGTCGGCGAGCTGATCGTGGAGATCGACCAGGTTGTTGGCGATGATTTGACCGGCTTGGTTGCGCCATGGCCCCGCTCCGATGCGGTCGCGAGCATTGACGGTGGCGGTGCTCAGATAGGCGCGCCACTGCTTCTGCCCGAGATCGGCGGACACCGCGGTGGCGAGGGCCTTGCAGAACGCGTCTGCACCGTCGAGGCCGCCGAACGCGCCCCCATTGTCGCCGCCCTTGCTCGTCACGAAGAAGTTCATCGTGGCCGGTCCGCCTCCCGAGTCCGCGGTTCCCCCCGCGCCGGAGCTTCCTCCGCTGCCTCCACCTCCCGTGCCTGCACTCGCTCCCGTGCCGCCCGTCCCGGAGCTTCCGCCGGAGCCCGCACCACCGCCGGAGCCCGCACCACCGCCGGAGCCCGCACCACCGCCGGAGCCCGCACCACCGCCGGAACCGGCGCCACCGCCGGAGCCCCCCGTCGATGCACCAGCCGATCCCCCGGTCGACGTACCCGCGCCGCCACCGGTCATGGTACTGCCGCCAGAGCCTGTATCCGTGCCACCAGCTCCGCCCGTCGAAGAGCCGCCGGTGCCGGTCGCACTTCCTCCCCCGCCGCCCGGCTTGTCCTCCGAGCAGTTGACGGCGAAAAGAGCTCCCAAGAACATCATGACGAAGGAATATCGGGGCATGGTGTGACCTCCCGTCGAGGAACTCGACTGCAAGTTCGGTCGGCCGGCATTCTATCCCGTCCTCTTCGCAATGACTGCCCCGAAATTCATCGGTCAATGCGCGCCCGGGAGGTCGCGGTATCGACGTGCCGAAGGGCGCGGAACTATTTCGGCGGCGGAGCGGGGAGGATGAACATCCAGCTCGTACCGAACTTGTCCGTGAGCGTGCCGAAGCGGCCAAAGAACTGGTTCGCGAGAGGCTCGCCTACCTTGCCGCCCGCAGCAAGCTTGTCCCATACGCGCTGCTGCTCGGTTTCGTTGTCGAAGCTGAGGCTCAGGTGCACCGCGTTGCCCGGGCTGCGCACCATGGTGGCTGGCGTGTCCGAGGCCATGATCGTCATCGCTTCTGTCTTCAAAAGAGCGTGCATCACGCGGTTTTTTTGATCGGGGGGGACAGGAACGGGACTATCTCCAAAGCGGAAAAGCTCGAGCTTTCCATTGAGCGCCTCCGCGTAGAATTTCATGGCCGCTTCGGTGTGGCCGTCGAAGTTCAGGTAAGGGTTCAGCGTCGTCGACATGGGATCTCCTTTTCGATTGGATTGTCGTTTACGTTCAGGCCTTTGACATGCGGGAAAGCACGCTGGTCATGACTTTCGCTCCGGTTCTAACCCAGCGTCGAACGACGTCGCGCGGGATCGACAGGGGACTCAGAAAAAAGTCGACGCCGCGCGGGATTTTGACAAATTGAAGTAATCGTGAAGAGTTGGGGCCTGAGTGTTCGAGTCGGCCCTCGTTCAGCAACTCGCGGATCTCGGCGTGCGGCGCGGCGGCGTCCTCTTGGTTCACGCTTCCTTCCGCGCCGTTCGACCCGTCGAGGGCGGTCCTCTGGGCGTCATCCGCGCGTTGCGAGCAGCGCTGGGGCCCGATGGCACGCTCGTGATGCCCACCATGACCGACGGCGCCAGCGTATTCGATCCGCGCGTCACGCCGAGCGACGGCATGGGGATCATGGCCGAGCTGTTTTGGCGACAGCCGGGCGTCCTGCGCAGTACGCATCCGGGCGGCTCGTTTGCCGCCGAAGGTCCCCACGCGGCGCGGATCTGTGCGCCGCAGCCGCTCTCGCCGCCGCATGGTCCGGACAGTCCCGTGGGCCGGGTGCACGACCTCGATGGACAGGTGCTGCTCCTCGGTGTGACGCATGGCGAGAACACCACCATGCACCTGGCGGAGGCGCTCGCGAAAGTTCCGTACGCCGTTTCGCACCCCTGTGTCGTCGAAGAGGACGGGATGGTGCGCACCGTCATGGTGCCGGAGACCGACCACTGCTGCCGCGGCTTTTGCGTGGCCGACGAATGGCTGCGCTTGCGCGATCTTCAGCGCGAAGGGAAGATCGGAAGCGCGCACGCTCGTCTCTTCGGCTCGCGCGATCTCGTCGCCATCGCCGTCGAACGGCTGAGCGCCAATCCGTTGATCCTGCTTTGCCCCCGGACCGAAGATTGCGAAGAGTGCGCCGCGGCGTACGCGAGCATCGCCTGACCGCCAGCTGATGCGCATCCTACGGTCAGCACCCTAGACTCACCGGAAGCGCGATGGAAAGTCCCAAGTTCGTCATCCACAAGAGCGCCAGCCACTTCTACTTTCAACTGATGGCCGCCGACGGCGAGATCCTTCTCAACAGCGAGCTCCACTCCTGGCGCGGGAGCGCCGAGGACGGGGTGACGGCAGTGAAAACGCTTGCGCTTCTCGACGAGCGGTACGAGCGGCGTTCCTCGGCGGAGAACCGGTGGTACTTCGTCCTGAAGGGCGCGAGTGGCCAGGTGATCGGTACGAGCGAGATGTACGCCTCGCCTTCCGCGAGGGACGAGGGCATCGCTGCGGTCAAGCGGAGCGCCCCGGCGGCGGGGTTCGAGGTCTCGCGCTACCGCTGAGGAAGCGGAGCGCTCCCAGGACCCATACCGCCGCCCACCACGCGGGAGCGCTCTGGCTCGACCGGAAAGGTCGTGCCATGCGGCAGCCGCCACCGCTTTCGGTAGAGAGGTTGGACGGGGTGGGGCCGGCATCGGCGCTCGCTTTGGCGTCCGAACCAGCGTCGCGCGCATCGCTGACGCGAATCTCGAGCCACTGACTCGCTTCTGTCATGAGAAACGGTGCTGCTTTGCCCGTCTCCTTCCAGAGGCGCATGAGCTCCGCACCGCGGGTGTCGGTCGTGTTCTCCGCGGCGATGGCTTCGATGTGGTGGGCCCCCACGGCCTGGTAGAAGAGACGCACGCGCACCGTCGCTGGCCCGGGTGTGGGCGGCAGCTTCAAGCGGAAGATCGCGTCGTCGTGCGCTACGAATCCGCCCTGTCCATCGGAAAACGAAATCGGTCCCACCGGCGCGGTGACAGGCGTTGCTTGGAAACCGCGCGGAGGAATCCTGCTGTCCTGAAGAATTTGCCGGTGCAAGACAATGTGATCCTCCGCCAGTCCGTCGCGCCCGTGGACCGCTTCGTACTTGCGGAGCTGCGGGTCGTCCTCGAGATGCGCGGTGACGGGGTCATAGGCGCCCGATTGCACCGAGACATTCCCCGCTCCATCGATCACCGCAATCTCGAGCCACACGCGACGTCCGTCGGCATAGCCGGTGGGTAGCTTGTGCCCGGCCAGGTTGGTGACGCGCACGGCGAGCTCCACCTCTCCGAGAGCTGCGGCTTGCTGCGGCAGCGACCGAATCTCGACCCGCGCCGCCGCGCGCAGGCTCGATTGCGCTGCGGTGCGCGATCGATCGTACGCGTCGTCGCGGAGGGCGGGAAATGCCGCCTTGAGCATGGCCACGCCCCATTCATTGGCACCGGCAAAATCGTGACGAGCGGGATCGGGACGATCGAGCGCGCCGGTGGCTACGGGGAGCATGCCCGACTCGCGCGGCATGTGGCAACTGGGGCAGCTTCGTGCTTCGGGACCGTTTGCGTACGCGGATTGCTTCCATTCCTCGTAGGTCGTGTCGAGCGGGAAGGGCCGCCCCGTGTCGCGACCGGCCGCGTCGTGAAGATTCTCGTAAGGATTTTCGACTTGATGGCATTGGCCGCAGAAACGACTCGGTGATTCGCCGAACGGATCGCGGAACGCGCCGTGGGCGGGTGTCCGCGAATCGTCGTAAGGCCCGTGGTACCTTACTTCCGTCGGCGTTCCGATTTCGAAGAAGAGCTGCGCATTGCCAACGTAGGGCGCCGCCAGATCGGAGATGGGGGCGAGACTCGCGTCGATCGACCGGTGACAGACGGAGCACTGCACGCCCTCTTGGTCGACATCCGACAAGAGCGACGCATCGCCATTCGTGGCTCTCGACTCGACGAATGCCGACGGCGTGTGACACCGAATGCAATACGCACCGGTCCCTTGGCGATCCTGTTCGGCGATGGTGAGCGTCGCGAGAAAGAAGGGATCGCGCGCCGCGTTGGCCATCATCGAGCCGGCCCACGTGTCCCATGGCAGATAAGACGCGCCGGCAGGTGTGACCGGACCCGAGTGGCACGATTTGCACTGGTCAGCCGATACGAAGCGCGCCCCGGAAGCCAGGCCGCCGGGTTGCGTTCCAGCGAGTTGCGCGCGTGCGTCTCGCGGCGCTGATGCAGCGATCGCGCATGTGAGCAGCCACCCGAGCGGCAGCCGATGTCTAAGGGCGGTAGCCAATCTTGTGAACCGTACCCGAAGCGTCGTCGGAGAACGTGAGAAGGCCCGCCGAATCGACGCGAATCGACACCGGGCGCACCGCCCAGCTCCCTTCGCGCAGGACGCCGCCCGCGAGCTCGCCCAGGAACTTGTCGGCCTGGGTGGGCAATCCGCCGGCGTCCATTCGCAGTCGAACGATCATGCGGCCCACGTGCCCGCGCGTCGTGTCACGATTCCAGGAGCCGTGCGCCGTAGCGAACAGATTGCCGCGGAACTCGGCCGGGTACGCGGTGCCGGTGTACTCCACGATGTCGAGCGGCGCGAGGTGGGCACCCATGACGAACGCCGGCGGCACCACCACATTGGGGTCCTGACAACGCGCTTCGGTGAAAGCGCCCGGCTGGTCGGGATCGAGGTGCTGGGTCCCCGGCCCTTTCGCCGTGGCGCCCGTCCAGATGCCTTCGCTCCAGCAAAACGGATAGCCGTAGTTACGGCCAGGGCGGGCTGGATCGAAGAGGTTCACTTCCTCGCCCGGATTCTCGTTGTACATCGTCGTATCGCCCGCCGCGCGCAGATCGTCGCGGCCGTTCTCGACGCCCCAGATCCTGCCCTGGGCGTCCAGTGTGAGTCCGACTTCGTTGCGCAATCCCGCAGCAAAGAGCTCACCGGCCGATGACATGTATCCGCCCGCAGGGATGCTCGCGAGGTCGAAACGCCGGATCTGCGCCCGCGTGGCGGGCGGCGTGTTGGGATCGGCGGGCGCGTCGACGTTGCTGGCGCTCCCGATGTTCACGTAGAGGCGGTTCAGGCCGTCGATGAGCAGCGTTCGAGAAACGTGGCCTCCGCCACCGGCCATCCCCCGCACGACAGTCTCCGGCATACCCATCGACGTGCGCTGCCCCGACGCGTAGGTCCATCGGTAAATCGTGGTGTCGGACGACGCATAGACGTGGGTCGGCGTCACGAAGATGCCATGGTTGCCGCCAGTGACCGAAGCGAACGTGGAACGTTCCGCCGCGTCGGAGACGCCGCTTCCATCGGTGTCGAACAGCACGACGATTTGCCCTCCCGCCGTGGCGACGAAAAGATCTCCATTGGGAGCGAACGCGATTTGCCGTGCTCGGGAGACGCTCTGCGCAAAGCGAATCAAACAAAAATGAGGGTCGGCCGTAAACGCGCTGACCAGCGCCGTCGCAGGAACTCTCGCGCAGGAATCCGCTGACGAACCTCCCCCATCTGCGCCCGCCGCGCCCCCGCCGCCGCTCGCGCCTGCGCTTCCGCTTGCACCCGCGCTCCCGCCCGCGCCGCCACTCCCGCTGACTCCCCCGCTTCCGCTTCTGCCCCCGTTCCCGCTTGCTCCCGTGCCGGCGACACCCCCGCTGCCGCTCGCCCCGCCTTGTCCAGCGGCGCCGCCTTTGCCGGGCGTCCCACTGTCAGTGGCGCCACCTCCGCCGGTCCCCGGAGCGCCCCCAGCTCCGGCCGAGCCACCGGTCATACCGCCGGTCGTCGATCCCGCGGCACCTCCCGCCGGCGGCTTGTCTCCGTTGCCATCGCACGCAAGCATGCTGGCCGTGGTGATCGCAGTCGCCATGGCAAAGGAAAATTTTCGCACGACTACCTCCTGGGCAGGGCCGTTTCGAGCAGGTCCGGGCCCCTACCATGCCATGCCCCTCCCGGCGTGTCCTCTTCACCCAAGGTTCCATGGCGCTGGGCCGGCGACGCGGTAGGCCCGGCCCGTGTCCGGGCACGTGCCCCGCATCGTCGCTGGTAAACGCCGCAAAAATCGCGATCAAGGCGCCCCCACGCGTTGGCTTGCTGATTGCAAATTGACCGCGCAAGCGTCCACTCGTCCTTCCGACGCGGAGATAGGGGCAATCATGAAAAAAATGTACGCGATGCTGCTGCCACTCTTTGCCGTGTTCGCCTTGGGCTGCTCGGATGGTGCCGAATCGCGCGCCACGCAGGACTCGGCCGAGCCTGCATCCGAATCTGCCGCACAAAACGAGGGCGATTCATCATCGCTGCTCGCCTGTGGTTACAAGAGTCCGCCGCGCTGCGGCCCGCGCAACTGCGTCGCCATGTGCGTGACCTGCCTCTACGACATCTGCCGGGCAACCGGCGGTTCATGCACGGACTGCAAGCGCGACATGGAGCTCTGTAAGGACGATTGCGGAGAGCAAGAATGCCCACCTTCGAATCCCTTCTGTGACTTCGAGGCTCGCTGACGAGCGGAGCGTAAGCAGAGCCTCCCTCCGCGCCGTGGGCCGCCTTTCTTCCCGCGGCTCCCCGATTCGGAACAACGCCCAACGGAATCGCGGAGGCTAGGACACTAACCTGGGCATGGAGGAACCTACCGTTTTCCTGAGGCGCCCGCGCGGATTGTCGATTCTTGCCGCTGTCGGAATGACGGTTTTGGCTTGCAATGACCTGGAGCCGGCCAACAGCGGCACGAGCGCCGGGTCGGCAGGCACCACGACGGGTAGTGGAGGTGCCGGCAACACGGGCGGTTCGAGCGGAGGCAGCGGAGGCACGGGGGGCACCGGTACCACCGGTGGCTCGGGCGGCTCGACCACCGCAGGGGCGGGCGGGTCCGGTACCACGGGTGGTTCGGGCGGTTCGACTGCCGGCGGGGCCAGTGGTGCCGGCGGGGCAACGGGAAACGACGGCAGCGTCACCGGCGGCGCAGGTGGATCGAGCGGAGGGTCGACGGGCGGCATGAGCGGATCGGCGGGCGCCGGAGGCACGGTCGATTCTGGCACAGGCGGGACAGCCGGAACTCCCGATGCAGGAAAGGGGGCGGACACCGATGGCGGAACCAGCTGCCAGGGCATCCTCGGGCATCCCACCCAGCCCTGCGACAAGATCCCGACCTATCCAGGCGTCAAGCTCCGGCTCGTCGAAGATTTCGATTCGCCGATCGATCTCGACACGGACGAGATCTGGACGTACTCCGACGGGTTCAGCGATCAGGCGCAAGCGCGGTTCATCAAGGGCGCCATCACGTTTGCCAACGGGTCGGCGCAGATCACGATGAACAAGCCGGCCGGCGGTGCACCGCCGGGGCCGACGTACGCCGAATGCACGGCAGCCGCCTTTCCCGCGCCGTTCAACACGGCCTCGGCCCAAACGAGCGGCGAGCTTCGCACCAAGTACAACAACTTCAAATACGGCTACTACGAGTTTCGCATCAAGCCGCCGGTGAACACGACCGGCAACTTCATCGCCGCGGCGTTCACGTTCCGCACGCCTAAGTGGCAAGACTGGCGCGAACTCGACATCGAGCTCCAGGCCGCCAACAAGTCGCGGGTCGTTCCCACCAACGTGATCGTCGGCGAGAACCAGGGCGGGTGGAGCCCGGGCATCTCCGATGCGCTGGACGCCATGGCGACCTTCGACACCCAGGCCGACTTTCACACCTACGGCTTCGACTGGGAGCCCAACGTCGTGAACTTCTACATCGATCGCGCGACCAACCCGACGCCGGTGCGCGTGTACGCCACGGGATCGAAGCTTCCCATTCCCAACAAGTCGGCCAAAATCATGATGAACTTTTGGCTCTTCAGCTCCAACGCCCTCGGCGGCGGCGATCCGGCGAACAACCAGTACCCGATGACGATGCAGGTCGACTACGTGCACTTTTACCAGTCGGATCAGGAGTCGTTTTACCCCTGCACGCCGACGCCGGCGTGCCTCAGCGATGCGACGCACCGAGAGGACCTCGACTTCAGCAAGAACAACGCGACCGACGGCCTTCCCAACACGACGTCGGGCCTCTAGCTCGGCACACTCCGTTCTATCGCTAGGAGATCGCCCATGAAGATGAGGTGCGTTTCTTCCCTTTTCTTCAGCGCTTCCTTCGGCGTCTCGATGCTGGCGGTGTCATGCGGCACCGGGGATGGGGATATCGGGCACCGGGATGGAGGAGGCGGCAGAGCTCCCGCGGCGGACAGCGGCGGATCGGGCGGATCGGGCGCAGCAGCAGGCGCGGCCGGGAGCTCCGATGCGGCGGGCGACGTCGGATCGAACGTGACCCGCGACGCGGCCGTCACCCCCGACGCGACTGGGAGCTCCGAGGCTGCGAGCGACGCCCGATCGAGCGGGACACCGGACGCGGACGCGAGCTTCGATGCGGCGATCCGCTCCGACGCGACCAGCAGCTCCGACGCGGCGGGCGACGGTGGATCGAGCGGGACACTTGACGCGGGCGCGCCCCGTTCCGATGCAGGCAGCGACGCGCCGAAGGGGCCGAGCACCGGTTGCGGCAAACCTCCGGCCGCCGGCGACATGCCCGGTCGTTTCGTCAGGCGCAACATCACCGTCACGGGCGTCGATCCCGCGGTCAAGCCCGCCACGGCGGGCGGCAGCTGGACCGACCGCGTCTACTACCTCGATCTTCCGATGGGCTACAATCCAGCTACCGCGTACCCGATTCTGTTCGGCGGTGGCGGCTGCGGCGGCATGCTGACGACGAACGGCGACAATGGCGGGTTCCCTGTCCTGCCCGCGAACAACCAGCAGGCCATCCAGATTGGCATGAGCTACGTGTGGCCGCAGAACGGCGGGGCTTGCTTCTACGACGACGGTGCCAACACGCCCGACCTGCCCTACTTCGACGCGATCCTCAGGGAAGTCGAGGCAAACTACTGCGTCGATCAGGGCAAGGTCTTCGTCGGCGGCTACAGCAGCGGCGGCTGGCTTGCGTACACGCTCGGTCTCGCACGCGGCGGCGTGATCCGCGGTATCTCCCCGGCCGCGGGCGGCCTGCGCCCGCAGGCGAATCGTCCGCCGGGCTCGAATCAGCCCCTCGCGGCCCTCTTGCTGACAGGTGCGGACGACACGTCGAACCCCGCCACCGGACCGACGGGCTCGGACGCGGCGCGCGATCTCATTCTCTCGATCAACGGATGCCAGGGGACGGCCACGACCGACTGGCCGACCTGCACGAACTGCGGCTGCGTGAAATACACGGGCTGCCCGGCCGCCTATCCCGTGGTCCGCTGTCGCCCCGCGGGGCAGGGGCACACCGATGGCGGCGGCGCTTTCAAGACGGCGATCTGGTCCGTGTGGAGCACGCTCCCGTAGCACGTTGCCGAAAAGGGCCTCCGAAGGGCTGTTGCTGCGGTTTCTCCCCCCAAGCCCCCTCTTACAAGAGCAGTCCCGGCAGCGGGCCCGCTCTGACTTGACCAAACGTCGTCGGGTGCCCCATCGCTTGTGCGATGGCGGAATACACGCCGGCATGAGGCGTGTCCGTGAATTGGAGCAGCTGGCCCGTGCGAATCGTTCCGCCGCCTCCACCTGCGAGGATGAAGGGCATGTTGTCGTGAAGATGGGTATTGCCGTCAGAAATCTCGGTGCAGAGGAAGACGAGCGAGTTGTCGAGCATCGTGCCACCCTCTTCGGGACGATTGGCGAGCGCTTGGACAAGATAGGCAAATTGATCGACCCACCACCTTACTTGCTGGTGAAAGGCATGAAAGAGCTGATCTTGTTCGTTATGCGTCGTTCCATAGTGCGACGCCTTGTGACTACCGAGATAGTAGTTGGGCACGGACATCGGTGTATTGGGAAACGCCGCCATGTTGAGCTCGCTGGTGTGCACGGAACATTGAAGCAAGCCGACGCGTGTCAGATTGCACGCCATGGCAGAAACCATGAGATCGATCTGCGTTTTCAAAATGGCCGGAAAGTTTGCGGGAGTATGGAGACCGTTGGGATCGTAGGATCCGAGCGTGGGCGTGGCGCAAGACGTCGGTGGCGTTCCGGCGTCCGCGTCGGGACTCGCCTTGACCTTCTTTTCGAGATCGCGCAGCGCGCTCAGGTGTAGATCGAGCTTGGTCTTCTCGGACGGCCCCCAGGCCGCGCTCATGTCGTTCAAATCGGCGAGCACGACATCGATGATGCTTGGACCGTTGGTGTCCTTTGCGCCTGGAGGAGGAGCGGTCGGCGGGAGCCCGCCAGGGAACAGGCGGTCGAAGGCTGCCCGCGGGCTGTTCTCCGGAGATGCAGGAGCGGTTCCCGCCGCTTGATAGGAAATGCCCTCGCTGGCCATGACGCCGAGGTAGAGCGACGGAACACCGATGGCCTCAGCCAACATCTGATCGATGGACTGGCCATTGCCGTGATCGACGGCGGTCAAGAGTTTCTGCGCACCGCCAGGATGGCTTCCCGAGTCGGTGGGGCCCATCGTCAGACCATTGAAGAAAACGCATTGATCCTTGAAAGGCAGAAGCGACGTGTGGATATCGGAGAGTTGAAAATTCTTCCCCGAGCCCGTGGCATGCCAGAGACTCGGTTCCCCCGCTTGGCTGACGCCCGGCACGCCGTCGGGGAAGTAGAAGAAGATGACGCGTCGGGCGGTAGCCAGTCGGCCAGATCGCGCCGCGCGGGCGGAGACGGGCGAAAATGCCGGTACCGCCGCACACGCGGTAAGGGCCTTGAGAAGAGCGCGTCGCCCGATGTTCGTTTGGCGCATGACCATTTCTCACCTGCGGAGGATGAAATCGGATGCCTGCGTGACGCCAATCATCAGCTCGCGCAGGTCGTAGCCGCTGCTGCGAAAACGCGACTGAATTTGACCGAGCGCACAGGCGCTTTGGTCGTTCTCGAAGGCGCCGCGCGAAAATCGGAAGTATTGGGTGGCCAGACAATTCTTGGCCGCTGTGCTGTTGGACAGCACACTGGCGAGCTCGGCGAGGGTCCCGAACGGAGCGGACGTATTCGTATGGAGGCCTTCGATGTCGTTCATATCGCCGGCCGCGTCGATGGGCTGTCCGTTGTCCAGCTGGCGAAATTTGCCGATCGCGTCGAAGTGTTCGAACCCGAATCCGATGCCGTCGATGAACTGGTGACACGACGCGCAGCCGGGCACCGAAGTGTGCTGGCGGAATCGCTCGCGCGTCGTTGCCGTGGGGTCCACGGCGGGAACCGGGGGAACGTTGGCCGGCGGCGGCGGCAAATCCTGGCAAAGGAGCCGGCGGCGCACGAAGAGGCCACGCTTGATCGGCGATGTTTGATCGGAGCGCGCGTAGACGCCGAGCATGGCGGCATGTCCGAGCAGACCCGAGCGAGACGAATCGACGTACTTCTGCAGCCGGAGCGCGCCCCCCGAAACCCCGGGAATGCCATAGAGCGAGGCGAGCGGCGCGTTGACGAACGTGTAGTCGGCGCGCAAGAGCTCATCGTATTGGTGGGACGAATCGAAGACGACGTTGGCGAAGAACCGCCGCGTCTCGTCGACCATCGCCGACCGCAAATCGCTCGTGAGCTCGGGAAAGAGCACCAAATCCTTGTCGGCGGTGATCACCTCCTCCGCGCCGAGCCACTGCGACGCGAAGTCCCCAACCGCCTCGCGACTGCGAGGGTCGGCGAGGAGCCGACGTGCCTCTGCGTCGATGCCGGAAGGGGTGTCCAGCTGTCCCGCCCCAGCCGCATCGAACAGCGCCTGGTCGGGCATGGACCCCCACAAGAGATAGGAGAGCGCGCTGGCTGTCTCGTACGGCGTCATTCGCCCGCTCGCGCCCTGCGCCACCTGAGCCCCTTCCGAGCGATAGAGGAAGTGGGGAGAGGACAGGAAGGCGCGGACCATCGCCGCGAGCCCTGCGCCATAGCTCGGCGCACCGGTGACGAGCTTTTTGTATCGTTCGGTCTCGACGCCGCTGAGCGGTCGCCGAAATGCATGCAGGCCGAACTTGCGCGCGAATGTCTCGGCGCAGCCCGCGGCGTTGGCGGCAAAATCGCAGGGGATGAGCAGCACCAGCTGACCGCCGATGCTGTCCACAATCCTCTTTCCGGCGTTCCAGTATTCTTCGATGTGCGTCGATGAAGCCACCTGCTTCTCCGAAGCGTCGTCGAAGGGAAACAGATCGGACAGGTTGTCTTGGCGCGGTCGGGACTCGGCGGGAAAGGTGGTCGTCAGATCGGACGGCAAGCTGACGCCCGCTCCGCCATCGCCCTGGCCGCCGCAGGCTATCGTCAGGAGGGAGTTCTTGCCTCCTTGGCCGTCATCGCCTTGCCGCGGATTCGACGGATCGGTCATCCATTCGCTCTCCTCCAGGACGAACTTGTAAGCATAGTCGCCGGGCGTCAGATCGTGCTGCAGCGTCCAGACTTTCCCCCCCGCGCCGAGCTGCATGGCCCAACCACCGCTCGCCACCGTTTTCGCCCAGTCGTTGAAGGTTCCCGATACGTGCACCTGGCCGGGCTTTCGCGTCCCGGCGTCATAGGAGAACGTGTGAGCCGTGCACGGGGGAGCGGTGCCCGCTGTTTGAAACAGGTCGCGCACGGTGTTGCGATACTCACGACGGGTCAAGAGCCGCAATTGACGAGGCGGAGGTGAACAGCTCGTCGGTGGCGTGCCGGCATCGGGAGGGGCGGCGTCCGGCCACGGCGGGGACACGGAATCGGTTTTCGCATCGGCCGCCGATCCCGTGACAGCGTCCCTGCCGGCGTCAGGACTTGATTGTCCCGTCCCCTGTCCGCGCGCATCGAGCGCTCCCCCGTCATGCGCTTTCGGCGCGCCCGCGGCGCCGCCCGATGCCGTGGGATCCTCACCGATTTCGCTGGAGCATGCGGGGAGACCAAGAACGAGTATCGCTCCCGCGATCAGCCCTCCCCAGGTGATGATGCGCGTCATATTCCCTCGGCAAATCGATGAGGCCGCGAGCCGGCGGTCGCGGAGGCAAGCGCGGCGGGCGTGCGAGAGGACGGTTCGATGCTGTGGCCCGAGACCGTAACTCAGAGATGAGTCACCTGTCAATGGTCGAGGAACGGAGTCGAATCCTTCTCGTAGCGCCAGACTTCCAGCGGAAATTAGTCGGGCACCACGGCGACCGCTTCGACCTCGACGACGAGTTCCCGCCGAAACAATCGGGCGACCTCCACCAAGCTGCTGGCGGGGGCGTGTGCTGGGTCGATATGGCGATCGCGCACTTCGCGCAGGATCGTCAGGTTCTCGGGCGTCAGCTCGGTGACGAAGAACGTGAGCTTCACCACGTTTCCGAAATTGGCATCCACAGCCTTGAGCGCTTCGTTCAGATTGGCGAAGACTTGTTCTGCTTGCGCCCGAAAATCGCCAGCCCCCACCACCTTGCCGTCGCGGTCGATACCGACTTGTCCCGAGATGTAAAGGGTGCGGCCCGCGCCGACCGCCACGACATGGCTATACCCATTCGGCTTGGGAAGCTGGGCAGGATTGACGCGCTGGCCGACGGGTGACGTGGGCGAGTACTGGGCGACGACGTCGGTGCTGCGCAATCCCGTCTGCCCCGCGATCGTGATGGCTCGCCGAGCAGACGCCGACTGCGGTGCGAGCGAAGGCGGCGATGACGAAGCACAACCCGTGGCGATGCAAAGAGCGATGGGTACGTTTGCGCGCATGAGCGACCTTATACCGATCTCGATTCGAGGCGTTAGTCGACACGCCACATCCTCATGATCGGATTCAGGGAGATAATCCGCCATGGTCACGCTAATTTTTTTCCGTAGGCATTCGCGACGCCGTCGATCGCGATCTGACGAGCGAAAAAGCATCTGCGGGCCGTTGCCTTGGAGTTTCTTCGCTGGTAGGTTGCCCGCGCCGTTTCGTTTCGATGGAGCGAGGAGGATGGTGCAATGACTTGCTATCGGCTTCATTGCCGACTGGTGTGCAACGCGCACGCCGTTCGACATTGGACTGGGGTGTGAACGTGCGGACTCCGTGGAGGTGCGCGAGGCATGCGGCTCGTCTGGGCTTCATGCTCGTGTGCGTCGGAGCACTGCTCTCGCTTGATGAAAGAGTCGTGTACGCGCAACAAGGGACTCCGAACCATCCCGCGACGCCCGCGCCAGCCACGAGTGGGGGCGTCCCCGATTCTTCGACTGCTCCGCCGGTGCAGGAAAGTCCGGAAGGCAAGGCAGCGTCGCCCATCGTGAGGACTGCTGCAGGCGTCATCGAAGGCGTCGTCGTGATGCAGGAAGGCGAGGCCCCGGTCGGCGGAGCGACGGTGGCGATCGTTGGAACGCAGCTTTCGGCGCAAACCGATGGCGAAGGCCGCTTCACGCTGGAGGTGCCGCCCGGCAAGTATTCGCTTCGAGTCGAGTCGACTGGATTTCGCCCGGAGCAGCGGACCGTCGACGTCGCCCTCAATTCAAAGTCCGCCCTCAGGATTCCCCTCGCATTCGACGCGATGCTCGCCGACGTCGTGGTGGTCGTGGGTGCGCGCACGCCGCGATCGGAGGCCGAGACGCCGGTGCCCGTGGACGTGGTGAGCGCCGAGCAGCTCAACCAAACTGGCGCCACGGAGACGGGTCGCATGCTCTCCACCATGGCCCCTTCCTACACTTCCACGCCGCAAACGATTGCCGACGGCAGCGATCACGTGGACCCTGCCAGTTTGCGCGGCCTGGGACCGGACCAGGTCCTGGTGCTCGTCAACGGCAAACGCCGCCACCACAGCGCCTTGCTCCACGTCAACGGCACGTTCGGTCGCGGCACAGTAGGGACCGATCTCAACGCGATCCCCGCCGCTTCGATCAAGCGCATCGAGGTCCTGCGCGACGGCGCCGCGTCCCAGTACGGATCCGACGCGATCGCCGGCGTGATCAACATCGTCACCAAAGACACGACCGACGTCGTCGATGTCAACGCTTCGACAGGCATTACGGGCAAGGGGGACGGTGCGCAGTTCAAGGCATCCGTGAATTCTGGTCTCAAGCTCGGAGAGAAGGGTTTCATCAATTTCACGTTCGGATTCCTGCAACGACAGCCGACCGATCGCTCCGGCGTCTACACGGGAACCGTGTACGACAACGACAGAACCATCGACGATCAAACGCTCGCCGCCCGCGGTCTGACGCGCGCCGACTTCAAGATGAAGATCGGCGAAGCTTCTGCCACCGTGGGCATGGCGTCGTACAACATGGAGCTCCCCGCCGGGGACAGCGCCACGTTTTATAGCTTTGGAGATCTCACTCACCGCTTCGGCAAGGCCAACGGTTTCTATCGTTTCCCGAAGGATACGGCGCAGGTCGTCCCCGAGTACTATCCCAACGGGTTTTTGCCGCAAATTCACACCACCATCGACGACGCGTCGGTCACGGCGGGTGTGCGCGGTCAGAAGTCAGGATGGAACTACGATGTGAGTCTCAAGCACGGCTTCAACTCCTTCCGATTCAACATCGAGAATTCCGTCAACGCCTCCCTCGGCACCGCCAGCCCGACGACGTTCAACGCGGGCCGCCTCCGGTCCTCCGAGACCGTCGGCGATCTCGACTTGCTCCGCAAGATCGACACGGACGCCTTCAAGTCGCTGTCCCTGGTGCTGGGCAGTGAATTTCGCGTCGAAAACTACCAGATCCAGGCTGGCGACGACGCGTCGTGGATCAACGGCGGCGCAACGTACGGCAGCCCACCCCGGCCGAAGATCCCCGGCTCCCAAGGGTTCCCCGGATTTCAGCCGAGCAATGAGGTCAACCGTTCGCGCAGCAACATCGGTGCGTACGCGGGGCTGGAGAGCGAGATCAACAAGGGATTCAATGTGGATGTCGGTGGCCGTTTCGAAAACTATAGTGACTTTGGAAGTTCGGTCATCGGAAAAGTCGCGGCGCGCAAGGAACTCTTCAGCGGTGTCGCGCTGCGCGGTGCCGGGAGCACGGGCTTTCGCGCTCCGTCGCTCGCGCAGCAGTGGTTCAGCAACGTGTCGACCCAGTTCGTGCCGGACGCCACCGGCGCGCTGCAGCCCACGCAGGTCCTCACCAGTAACAACGCGAGCCCGGTGACCAAGGCCTTCGGCATCCCGTCGCTCAAGGAAGAGAAATCGATCAACGTGAGCGGTGGCCTGGTGGTGCGCCCGTTGACCAACCTTTCCGTCACCGCCGACGCTTACTACGTGAGAATCAAGGATCGCATCGTTCTCACCAGCCAGTTCTCGAGCACTGCCAACGTCATGTCCGCTCCCGGCGCCAGCGCAGCCGTCGCCCAGCTGCTGGCGCCCTTTCCCTCCGTCAGCGCGGCCCAGTTTTTTGCGAACGCGATCGACACCGACACGCGGGGCGTCGACGTGGTTGCCGACTATGTCATGGCCCTCGGCGAAGGAACACTCTCGTTGATGGCGTCGGCCAACTTCACCGAGACCAAGGTCGCCAACGTCAATATTCCGGCATCGCTCACCGCTGCTTTCGCGGGCACCGAACCGGGCGCACTCGAAACCTTCTACTTCGGTCGCTTGGCGAAGAACCGCGTCGAGGACTCCGTACCCCACGTACGAGGCACGGCGGCGGCGCGCTATACCATCGGTCCCATCAGTGGACTGATACGCGCCACTTATTATGGCAGCGTACGTTACAAGCCCGACCTGCCCGCCAACGACGAGGTGTTCGGCGCCAAGACTCTTTTCGACGTGGAAGCCGGATACCAGTTGACGAAAAACCTCCGCCTCTCCGTGGGCGCCGACAACATCTTCAACACCTTTCCCGATCAGAACAAGAAGGACGCGAACATCAGCTTGGGTCGTTTCATCTACAACCGGAACGTCACGCAATTCGGGTGGAACGGCGGTTTTTACTACGCCAAGCTGCAGATGATCATTTTCTGACGCACGGGCAGGCGCGGAACGACATCCCGAGCACCCGCGCCATGCGTTGATCGGTGGGGCTTCGGCCAAGCAGGGTGCTGGCGCGAAGGTCGACGTGGTGGCGGTGCGCAAACGCCAGCAACATCGCGGGCAGGGGAGGGCGACACCAGCAGATCGGCGGGCCGGCCGGATGAGGACAAATGGCGATCTCGACCGAGCGCCCGGTGCCTCGGACCATCCCTGCGAGTGCGCTTTCGGCGGCGAGCGAAGCGGCATCGGCGCCTGGCTTCCACGCGTAGAGGAGGCAGGGTGCGCCGGGCGGCACATCGCCGAGCCAGCGAGCCATGTCGCCTTCGTGCTCGCCGTCCACGTTCTCCTCCAGCGCATCCATCGCGATCGCAATGCCGGGGTTGCCACCCGCTGCAACGACGCGAACGAAGGGCACGACCTCGATGTCCGCGAATCCCTCGTCCCCTGTCGGCAGCTCGAGATCCCGCACCATACGCGAAAGAGCATGAGGCGCGAGCGCAGCCGGATCGATGCGGGCAAGCTCGGTCATTTCCTCCGGGTCGATCACACGCCCGAATCGGTCGATCATGCGAAGGACGACGTTTACCTGCGCCTCGGGCAACGGCGTTTCGAAGAACACGCAGCGCACCCGCGCCCCGTGGGACGACGCGACGCGCACGACGTCGCTGCGGCTGGCTCGCGTCACGTAGGTGTTGTCGAGTACGAGGCGCTCCACCCCCGCCTCAAGACGCTGGTCGAGCGCCTGCGCGATCGCGCGGAGCGCGCCGCCCGTGAGGTCACGGTTCAAGCGTTCGTAACCGCGCGCGACGAAGGCCTCGGCTGTGCGCGACTTTCCCGCACCAGGCACCCCCATGAGAACGACGACCTCGGCGTCGCCAAGGGAGGCGCCCGCAGAAACGACACGCGGCCGTCGAAGCTCACCGAGCCGCGGAAAGCGGACGTCCAGCGCGACCAGATGCTCTTCGCCGAGCTCGAGCGCGGCAGCGGTGCGAAATCGCGCGATGGTTTCGGGTCGGCGCGCGCCCACGATGGGAACGATCCCCGGCTGTACCGCCAGCAGGTAAGCGAGAAACACGTCGGCAGCTCCCGCTCCAACGAACCGGCCCGCTACAGCGGCGAGCACCGGATCTTTGGCGAGCCTCGCCGCGCGCTCCGGTCCGCCGAGCGGCGCGTGGGCAAACACTTCGATGCCGTGCTCGAGGCAATAGGAGACCACACCGCTTCGAATCGCGAGGTCGTCGTACGCGCCGAGCGCCACCTCGACGACGGAGATGGGCGCGTGCGCGGCGAGCTCCTCGAGCTGTTTGCGCGACACGTTGGACACGCCGACCGCACGAACGATCCCCGCGTCATACGCGCGAGCAAGGGCGCGGCCCGCGGTGGCGAGCGGTACGCTAGGGTCGGGCGCGTGCAAAAGGAGAACGTCGATCGGTACACCGCCGAGCGCTTCGACGCTGGCGGCGACGTCTTCCGCAATGTGCTTCGCGCGGCCGTCGGGGATCCACGCTCCCCCGTCGCGCCGCATCCCGCACTTGGTGACGACGCGCGCGGTGGGAACCGCGGCGCGCGCTCGCCACGCCCGCGCGATGAGCCGTTCATTGTGCCCGACATCCGCCTCTGAAGGCGCGTAGGCGCGCGCGGTGTCGAAGAGCGCGACGCCCGCGTCGAGGGCCGCCGCCAGCGTGGCCAGCGCCGTCGCCTCGTCGCCCGCGAGCTCGGTCGACAGCCGCATGCATCCAAGAGCGATTCGCATTGCCCTAGGACTTGGTGTAGCAGCGTGCCCCGGAAACCGTCACTCGCCGCGGTTCCCCAGGCGGTCGCGGCGGGGCTGGCGGCGTAGGCCATCTCGCATTCGCGGCCAGGATTCATTTCGTGATCGAAATGCCACGCCAATCGCATCCTTGGTGCTGCGCAGGTGCGGCCCGTCCCTTGTCCCGTCGAAGTCAAAAAAATCCATGAAAACACGTCAGCTCATCGTGCGCTCGCCCATCGTCATGCTTTTCGCCGCACTGGCGCTGCTACGCTGCGGGACTTCAGACAGCTCTCCACCCGCAGGCACGGGTGGAAGCCAGACCTCCGGCATGGGTGGATCGACGAGTGGGGTTGGGGGCGATGGTGGTACGTCCGGCGCGGGCTCTGGCGGTGCCGGAGGCTCTTCGACGGGGGGCTCGCCCGCTGACGCCAACAACACGGGAGGTTCTCGCGGGGACGCGTCGGTGTCGAGCGGAGGGAGTAGTGGAAGCGGAGGATCGAGCGGAGCAGCTGGTGCGACGGGAGATGGGGGCAGTGGCCGCGCGGGATCGGGCGGAGCGGCCGGTGCGACGGGAGATGGGGGCAGTGGCCGTGGCGGATCGGGCGGAGCGGCTGGGGGCAGCGGAGGATCGCCGCCTTCGGATGGCGCCCCTGGAGCCGAGGCGGGAGTGGACGCCAGCACCGGAAGAGGAGGCGCAGGAGGCAGCGCCGGAAGCGCAGGCCAACCGGGCGACGGCGGAGTTCCGCCGAGCTGCGGCGGCTGGGCATCGGTCGATGCCGAAGGGGTCAATGGAACGACCGGCGGTCAAGGCGGTCCGGTCGTCGAGATCACGACAGCGGATCAGCTCGCGAGCTACCGCCGAGTGGCCGGTCCCTACGTACTTCGCATCATGAACGACCTGTCGGGCGAGTTCGAGCTCGGGTCGAACAAGACGGTGGAGGGTGCCACGAACAACATCACCATCCACGGCAGCTTGAGTTTCTCCGGCACGTTGACCATGACGTTGTCCAATCTCATCGTGCGCAATCTCAAGATCGACGCCGTCACATCCACGGAAGACGCGATGGACATTCGATTTGCCCATCACGTTTGCGTCGAACACTGTGAATTCATCGACGGCCCCGACGGCAATCTCGACGTCGTGAGCGAAGCGAACTACGTGACCATCGCTTACAACAAATTCTTCTACACCCCGGCTTGGCACCCTCTACCCGGCGAGACGGCGCTCAATCATCGCTTCTCCAATCTGGTGGGAAGCAGCGATACGACCATGGCTGACCGGGGCAAACTGAAGGTCACCTACCATCACAATTGGTGGGCCGACAAGATCGTCGAACGAATGCCGCGCGTTCGCTTCGGCGAGGTACACGTCTTCAATAATTACTACTCCTCGTCTGGAAACAGCTACGCCATCGCAGCCGGCACGGAAGCCAAACTGGTGATTGAGAACAACTACTTCGAAAACATCAACGATCCGCACATTTTCTACGACGGTGAGACCACGGCGCAAATCGTTGCCACTGGCAACGAATACGTCAACGTCACCGGCTTGCGCCACACCGGGCAGGGAACGGCATTCGTGCCCCCTTACCCCTACACGCTGCAGGCGGGTCCTTCGGTCAAAGCCAACGTGATGGCCAACGTCGGACCCCAATAGAAGAGTTCAACGCGCCGCGGCGGGTTCCTACCGCGCTCGTCGTCGCCGCAGCGTTGCCAAAAGCAGCCCCAACGCCCCCATGGCTGCCATGCCGTTCGCCCTCTCTCCGCCGGGGATCGAGCACGAGCATCCATCGTCGCTCGTCCCGCCACCACCGGCGCCTGCCGATCCCCCGGTGCCACCCGTGCCGCTCGCGTCACTCGCGCCACCGTCGGTCTTCGCGCCGGCGTCGCTGCTGCAATTCTGATCCGCCAGCGAGCCGAATGGCTTGTTGGTAATGCCGCCGAACGCGATATCGTCGATATCCCAACCCGGTGCGCCCGTCCCGTCGTCCGTTCCGATGCGGAAGCGAACCTTGACCGTCTTGCCGGCTACCTTCGTGCCGAGATCGAGGTTCACGTTGACGAAGGTATTCATGGCAAAGCCCGCCGAAACGCCGGCCCATGCCCGACGCATCGCGAGGACGTTGTTGTTCGGGGTCCCGAGGATGCTGCCCGAAATGGTGGTGGGGTACGCGTACGTGGCGTACTGCGTGATGTCTTGCCAGTCGGCCCCCTCGACGGAGATTTCGAGCACCCCGCCGTCGACGGGGAACGTTCCGGGTAGGCCCGGAATGAGGGACGCCATCTCGAACGAATAGCGGTGGCGGAAGGAGATCGTGAAGGGGTCGGTCCCGACGTTCAAGTCCGGCGAGAGCAGCGACTCGTCGCCGGTCAAACTCAGGTCGTCCGCGTGCCAGACGTGGTTCGTGGCTTCGCCGACGCGTGACCAAGCATCGACCGCCAGCTTGGGCGTGTGGGTCATCGTCCAGACCGTGAGATTGCCCTCCACGTCGTCGGTTGCCGACGTTGCTTTGAGCTCGTCGAAATTGAAGAGCGTCTGGAAAGCCGCTTCCGACGAAGGATTGACGGCGTCGCTATCGGTCATCGTAAGAGCGATGGGGACGATGTCCCGCTTGGTGGCGCCCGCTTTGACGGTGATGCCGATCGAAAGGGTGGCCGTACCGAAGGGATCGACCGAGACCACGTCGGTCGTGCCGCCGTTGGCAAAGGTGATGTCGGGGTGCGTGGTCGTCGCCTTGACCTGGGTGTTCGACAGTTTGAGCCATCCAGCATTACGCACCTGGATGGCGAGCTTGCCCGATTCGTCGGCGTCGAGGTTGCCGTCTTTGTCGCAGCTCATGCTCGAATCGTCGACCGTGGCGTTGACGAACGCGAGGCGTCCCTTGAAGTCGAAGTTCTCGACCGCTTCGTTGAGGTTGGTCGACGTCGTGGGGGGAGCCACCGCGGAAACGCCGAGACCGCGATCGGCGAAACCCTTGGCGAGGGCGCTGAAGTCGTCCATGCGCTTGGTGGCGTAAGCGGCGGCGAGAATGGAATCGCGCTGCTGGACGAAGGTCGGCTCCACCGGCGCCGACTTCATCCCGGCCACGACGTAGTCGGCCATTCGACGCTGCGTTTCGGTGAAGGGTACCGGCGGATTGGCGGCTCTGCCGGTTTTGATGAGATTCGTGTACGCCTCGAAAAGCGCCTGGGCCCAAATTTCGCCGACATTGTGCACTTCGCTCATGTCGGCGCCCGCTGAAGCGAGTGGCACGCCGCCCATGGGGAGCGCCGACATCTGCCGAATGTGCCCGAAGGTGAAGGGGTTCTTCATCTTGCTCTTGGAGTACGGCGCGCGGCGAATGCCGAAGTACGAGCCGTCGCGACCGAACCCCGCCGTCGCGTACTGCGAGAGCGCGTACGTCTTGCCGTCGTCGAAGGTGTCGTTCTCGCGCACGGACAGCATGAGAGCGACGAAGTCGCCCCATCCTTCGCTCATGCCGTTGCACGAAGCCGAGCTGCATTGCACCAAGCGATGGTGGAGGTAGTGCCCCCACTCGTGCGCCACGATGGTGTTGTCGATGGTGCCGTCACGCATCGTTTCAGCCCCGCGCTTCAGCGTCGCGGACACAGGGCCGGCCGCGAGCGCTGCTTTCAACTTCGCGCCGTCTTCCAGGCTGATTCCGAGAAGGGGGATCTTGATGCTGGGATCGGCTCCGCCGGGGCTCGGCGCCGTGCTGCCCGCGGCGTTGTTGAGGAGAATGATACCGACGGCACCGGCGGCCTGGGCGTTGACGGATTTGACGGTGAAGTTGCAACCACCGCGCTCGGCGACCACGATTTTCTCGGAGACGGCTGCCGGCAACGCCTGACAAGCGTCGGTGACGGTACCGACGCCCATCGTCCCGGCCATGACGACCGTGCTGCCGTCGTTGGCCAGGACGAGCGGGACGTTGGTGACCTCGAACGTCTGAGCTCCGTATCCGGACGCGCCAATTCCGTCGGTGAACGTGAGGGGAGGCGTGGTGACGAGCGAACGATTGCCGATACCCGTCCACACGTACATCTGCATGCGCGGGGAGGTGCCGTCGGCCAGCGGGCTCATGTTGGCGTTGTTCGACTGCCCCGAATCGGCGGCATCCTGAGCTTCGACCAGCAACGGATCGCGCTCGGCTCCCCCGCGGCCGTAGTTGGAGAGCTGCGCGTTGTTGGAAGCCTCGTTGAAACCGGAGTCATACCAAAAGTCGTGCAGCCAGTTGTTGGTATAGAAAATCTGTGTGATCGAAGCCTTGATCTGCTCCGAGCTGACATTGGGCGCTTGGTTGAGATCGTAGACACGATCGAACGTCCTCGGCCCGGTGACATCGGCGCGCAGATCGCTTCCGCCGTCCTGGTAACCGTTGTTGGGGTTGATGAGGCCACCGTCGCCGCCGCCGTTGCGATCGCTGTAAGCGAAGACGTTGTTGCCGAACGTAAAGGTGTCGTCGTCCTTGAGCCAAGGGTCGGCCTTGCCGTCGGGATTCTTGTTGAAACCCTCCATGGAGATGAGCACCGGAGCGACGAATTCTTGCTTGTGCTGATCGGCGAGGCCCGAGGGGTGCGGCGTGATGTCGACAATGGGTCCGTCGAGGGGGGTGTTGAGTCCCGTGGGCTCGGCCCACACGCGATAGTTGAAGGCTTCGTGCATGGTGAGTGATTGCTCATGCAGAATGCGGCCGTTGTCGGCCGCGATGACGTAGCCGCGCGCGTCGTTCTCTCTCGAGCCGGCCGTCCGACCGAGAATCTCGATGTAGTAGCCAGCTTCGAGTATCCCATCGACCGGGAAGAACACCTTCTTGGCCGTCGCCGAAATCACGCTGAGAGCTCCGGGGGGCGAAGTCACCGCGTAGCCGCGAGCCGAACCAAGCTCGCCCTGGTCGCGCACGGCGTGGGCCGAGAGGGGCACGCCGGCATGAGCCGTGTAAGCGGTGGCGAGAGCGTCCTCTGCGGACAGCGCGAAGGCATTGACCTTCGCCGACACGGGCGCGCCGCCTCCGACCATGCTGTTGCTGATCGAAACGAGCTGGTTCGCCGAGTCGACGAGGACACTCGCGCGCGCGCGGAACACTTCGACGCCGTTGACCCGCTGCTCGAACTGGGCGACGCCGGCTCCGCCGGTCATGGCGTGCCAATTCTTGAAAACCGCACCGCGCACGGCGGCTTCGCTCAAGCCGAGCATGCGCGCGTGACGCTCGAGATGCAGGCGCGTCGCCGATTCCGGTTGCAGGTTGAGACGGGCGGCGCGCGCCGCGGGACTGGCCACGACGTAACGCCCCGAACCGCGCTCGTCGCGCGCGACGACCTTGCCGAGCGGGGTCGAAGCAAGCGCCGCCCGCGCGGCGGCGAGCTCGGCTTCGCCGGTGCCGACGTTGCCGCTCGCCGCGGTTTTGACAGTGTCGTGCGCGGAGCAGGAAAATCCGGTCAGCAAGCCGCCGACGACTGCAAGAGATCCGAGACTCGTCAGATACGATCGCATGATGCGCTCCGTTGTTGGGATGTCGCGCCTGGTGCCGGTTTACCTGAAGGACGCGTCGAGAGAGGACGCGGACTTTACCGAACCTACCGCGAAGAGGGAAATCAGCACCTTCGCAGCGGCCCGGTGAACGTGTTCTAGCGAGCTGCCGCCTCGGCAGCACGTCCTTTTTCGGCAGCACGCGCCGGCCGCCCCTGGCGTCGTTTTCTCGCGAGAGCGCGCAGCGAGCGGTTGGCCAGTCGAGAAGGTTTCACCGATGTGACCTGGCCATTTCATCACTCGGTCGGCGCGGATACACTCGCGAACCCATGAAGAAGATCGACATCGAGAACGCCCCGACACGCATTGGCAGCCTGTATCCCGAGCCGTATGACGTGCCTTGCCGTCAGCGGATGCGCCGGCGACTCGGCGCCGCCGCCAACCTCACGGACTTTGGCGTGAACCTGTGTCGCCTTCCGCCGGGTACGTGGTCGAGTCAGCGCCACTGGCACAGCCGCGAGGATGAGTTCATCTGCGTGCTCGAAGGCGAGGTGGTGCTGGTGACCGACGCGGGCGAAGAGGTGCTAGGGCCGGGCGATTGCGCGGGATTCAAAGCGGGCGACGCCGACGGCCATCACCTGCAGAATCGCTCGGACCGCGAGGCGGTGATCCTCGAAGTCGGAACGAACGCCGTCGACGACGTCTGCGATTACCCGGACCTCGACCTCCGCGCCGATCAATCGGGCTTCGTCCACAAGGATGGGCGTAGCTACCCCGCGGCGCCGCGCAAGGGTTGAGAGCCGTCTCCGCTAGGTCGGGGTCCGAATCCGAGCACGCGCTCATCACCATCAAGGGCGCGTCTTGAACGTCTCCAGGGGGTTCGCACGATTCAGCCGGTCGAACGTCCGATCGGCGAATTGCGCTGGGCGCTTCTGCATGACGGCCATCACCGTTTCGATCTGATTGGGCGTCATCAAGAGGCGCGCTTGGAGCTTCTCTTCGATCTCGAGACCCCGCGGGGCATCGCCGTGCCAGGTGCTTTCGAAAAGCAATTTGCCGAGCGAAATGGCATCGGGGTTCTTCGCGGCGATGTCGCGCGCCATGCGCAACGCGGCTTCGCGAGGGTCATCGGCGATGCGCGTGACGAGGCCGATGCGCTCCGCTTCTTCCGCCTCCACCGTGCGCCCGGTGAACGTCAGCTCTTTGGCGACATCCAGTCGAACGAGGTCGCGCAACGTCTGCGTGCCGCTCATGTCCGGAATGAGGCCCCACTTGATCTCCATGACCGACATCTTGACGTTCGGTGCGGCGATGCGGATATCGGCGCCGAGCGCTATCTGCAATCCGCCGCCGAAGACCGCGCCATGCAGCGCCGCGATCACCGGTACCGGCACGTCTTTCCAGAGGTGGCCGGGTTTCTGGTAGTAGTTCGGCCAGAACCCGCCGCGCCCCGGACCGAAGGGCCCCTCAGCGCCACCGAGCGCGCTCGGATCGGTGAAGTTGGCGATGTCGAGCCCCGAGCAAAATGCCCCGCCTTCGCCGGACAACACCACGGCGCGTATCGTGCGGTCGTTCATGACGCGCTCGGCGGCGGCGATGATGGCGTCGAACATCGCCAGGTTGAGTGCATTCATTTTCTCGGGGCGGTTGAGGCGCACATCGGCGACACGGTCGGTGATGGCAACGGTGACGAGATCGGACATGGTGACCTTTTCCAAATGAGCGGCCGCGCCTATCCAGCAGGCTCGACGCAACGAATCCGGAACGGAGTCTACGTCAGGTCGGCGTGGGAATCACGGCGCCGGCGGAGGCAGCCGAGTGCGTTGGCTCTCGCATCGCGCCCCGCAGCAACGTCGCCGCGATGGGAACGACGATAGCGCGCATGACGATTTGCTGAACGCGACGAGTGCTGCTTTGCGAGGCGTGACCATGGGCAGCGAGGCCTCTCGCGGCATCACCAAGTCGAAATGGAACGAGTCCGCAGGGTCGTTGAGCTTGGGAAACTCAAGCCGGCAGGTTGTCACTCGTTGCTGCGGTCGCGGAACGGTCGATATCGTCGACGAGCATCGCCGTGGGTTCGCTACGTGGACGGCCTCGCCGGCGAACGGGCGCTATCGTCATCTCGAGCGCGCCGCTCAGCTTCGCGTCGGGCAGCGAGGACTCGGATTTGGCACTCCGCCGCGGAGAGCGAGGCAGCGCGATGTGGTCGAGACGCGAAGCCAACTCGGGCTGATTCTCCGCATAGACACGAGCATAGGCGAGCGCTCGCTGCGCCTTCTGCAGAAGAGCGTCCCTTTTTTCGCCGAGCACGGCCCGAGTGTTTTCGAGCGCAGCCTCCGCGCGGATCACATCGGCCGCGCTGGCCTTCACCTCTTCGCAGGCGGCGGCAAGGCTCGTCGGCTCGAGATCGCCGAACTTGAGCGAGGCGAGCTCGCTGACAAAAAGGTCGACGACTTCTTGGACGGCGCTCGGAATCGGGTCGTTCATGCGGCTTTCTCCTTCGTGAGCGTCCTATCTGATCATATGTTCAGTGATTGATCAAGTGCTGGTTTCGAACGGCCGTATCCAGCCCGTAGGTGCCCGCCTCGCCCCAACCCATCCGAGCTCGAGAAAAACCGAGCTCGAGAAAACCCCACCGAGCCAAGACTGCGGTGGTTCCTTCCGGCGCGCCTCGAGGGCGCAGTACCCAAGCGATGCTGGCGTGACGCGTCAGCGCGGAGGCATGACGGGGAGCGTGCGTTGCTGCGACGGCACGAAGGTCGTCACGGTGGGTGTCCGCCGGCTCGAGAGCTGCTCGGGATCGAGATAGAATTGGAGACGCGCGGTCGCGTAGGGGATGGCGACCCGCGAATCGGTATAGAGCTGGCCGTGGGCACCCGCCTCGATCCCCACGCCGAAGACGTGGTACGGGCGCCACTCGCCACCGACGCGAAGGCCAACGTCGCCTCCCGCTCGCAGACCGATGTCCTGGATAACGCCCAACCCCGCCGTGAGACCGATGTACGGCCCTTGCGATCCGAGGGGCAAGAAGTCCAAACGGGGCGCGATGGAGTGGACGTGCAACGTCTTTTGGACCTCGACGCCACCCTCACCATTGCCGGTGTGGGTAGGTTCGGGGGGATTGGCTTGCGCACGAACTCCCGCTGAATTGATCGGGTAATCCCCCTCCGCCCAGTCACCCGACGACGTGTGATGGATGGTCGTCTGAAAGCTGGTCAGCGCGAACGACAACCGGAAGCGATGATCGAGCTCGGTGCCCGCCGTCAGCTCCACGAACGAACCGGAGAGGCTGCGGCTCTCGAGATCCGGATGCTTGATCGCGGCGTACCCGTATCCGAGCCCCGCCGTCACGACAAGCGGGCTCAACTTCTCGCCGATGGGTGGGGTCACCTTTTCGCCCGGTGGAGGAAGAAAGCTCTCGAAACCATCGATGCGCATCGCATGGTCCGCGGCGTCGGGCGAGAGCGCCGGAGGGGCGCCCGGAATCGGAGCGACCTCCGGCGGCGGGCTCACGGGAGCGGTGTCCTGGGACGGGGGGAAAGCCGGTGGGGCTTGGTCCGATGGCGGAGGCGGCGTTTGAGGTACGTCCGACGTGACCGGCGTGTCCTGGCTCCCCGACGGGCCGGGTGAACGATCCGTCGGCACCTTCTCGCTTTCGGCCGGTTTGGGATCGGACGGCGGCCGCTGATCTTGAGCAAACGAAGGCGAAACGACAACAACCCCCCACAACGAAAAAGCAGTCGCGACAAACAGTTGCAGTCTCATGATGTCATTTCCTCGATGGGCGCACGCGTGGCCGACGCAATGAACTAGGACGCTACGACATCCATTTCTTGTACAAATGGCAATAGGCCTGACATCGCATGATGCCCGCCCGCTGGCAGCCATCCTAGGCACCGGCGACCCAATTCGAATTGACCTGAAGCAAGATCCGCCGTCTTGCATCATCTTACGAATAGCAATATTTCTTCGAAGGACGTGACTGCCGACCTCGACGTCAAAGGTCCGGATCCCGGTGAGTTCGACGCCCCGTGGCACGATGGTGGCTTGGCGAGCCGTCGCTGGGCGGCAGCTTCGTAGAGCGCGGAACTCGCGGGATGGCGTTCTCCTCGGCTCGTTCAGCGATGAGATAGCTCAGCAACATGTCGGTCACCTCCGCCACGAGCACATCATCGCTCACCCCAGGCGGGCTCTCGAGCAGGCGTGCGAGCATGGTCGCCCGAACCGATTGATACACGATGAAAGCCGCTGCATCCACGTTGCTGCGTCGGACGAGAGGACCCATCATGGCGAGGAACTGGCGGATGACGGCAATGACGCGGACGTCGAACGCGTGCACCCGGCCGGCCTTCACCACCCGCAACCCCTCGATCGCGAGAACGCGATGCAGTCCTGGGCCGGCCGCATAAAGCTCGAGCAGCCCCACGACGATCTTTCGCGCGGTCTCGTGCGGCGTTTGGCCGGCGCGCGGATCGGCGAGGACCCTTTCGACCAGAGCCATGGCCCTTTCGAACTCCCGATCTTGCAACGCGTCTAGGATGGCGTCGCGATGAGAGAAGTATTGATAGAGCGTGCCGATGCTGATTCCGGCGACCGCAGCGATGCGCGTGGTCGTGGCGGCATCACTCCCCTCCCGATCCAAAATCCGAACGGTGGCTTCCAGAATCGCGCTGACCGTGGCGCGAGAGCGAGACTGCCTTGGCTCTTTTCTAGCCGTTCGAGGGTCCAGACGTTTCACCATGACGAATCCGAGCAGAACGCGAATCGACGCAACGACCCGCCATCGATATCATTCACTGCACACAATACGCAAAGCAAAACGATGCTCTCTCGTCCGAAGAATTGGAGGGACACATGCGCCCGCGCTTCTCAGCAGACTACAGGACATTGTTGTGGGCATTCGTATTCTTTCCCCTGCTGCCGGCCGTGGGCTTCGTCGTGCCGGCGCTCGCAGCATGGCTTTTGCCGGTCCGACTCTATCTGGCTTATTGCGCCGGCATTTTTTCGCACAACCAGAACCACTGCCCTACGTTCCGTGACCCACGGATAAACCGTGCTTATGCGGTGTGGTTGTCGATCTTCTACGGCTACCCGATCTTCGCCTGGATCCCCACGCACAACGAGAACCATCATAGGTATCTGAACGGGCCGGGCGACGTCACGATGACGTCTCGACATTCGGACGCGAACACGTTCTTCTCGGCGATTACGTATTTCTTCACGTCCGTTTATTGGCAATCTGGTCCGACGCTTGGTTTCATTCGCGATGCAAGAAGGGCACGGCCGCGTGTTTTCAGGACGATCGTCGTGCAATTCGGGATGGTCATCGGTGCGCACGCCGCGCTCATCGCCCTCGCGACGTGGCTGCACGGCCCGGTCGCCGGTCTATCGGTCTACGCTCTCGCGTTCGGGCTCCCTTGCCTGTTTGCGCTCTGGTCGATGATGTTCACGAACTACGTCCAGCACGTGCATTGTGATCCGTCTTCTCCCGATGACCATTCGCGCAACTTCGTGTCCCGCTCATCGAACTGGCTGGTGTTCAACGGCGGCTATCACACCGTGCACCACGAGCACCCGGGTGTTCATTGGAGCCTGTATCCGGCTCTGCACGCCGCTCGGGCGTCTCGGATCGATCCGGCTCTGAACGAGCACTCGCTCTTGTCGTTTTGCCTGAAGAATTACGCACTCGGGATCGCCTTTCGCGGCCTTCGATCGACACCTCTCGGCTCGAGGCGTTCGGCGGTCGGATCCCATCGCCTTTTGTCAGACCGGGGATCGCGAAGGCACGCGCTCGGGACCGCGAACCGATCACGTGCTCGTCTGTCCCCTTAGCCCCGCCGAATCCGCGGCTCCGTCAGAATTTTCGGTCGCCACACGACAAAAACTTCGCCTCGCGCCCGCCCCAATCGCAGGCGGGCGTACTCCGGCGCAGATTGATCGTTGAAGAACCGGTGCTCGAACTCTCAGCTCCAGTTCTGCGGCGCCGGCTGCCGCGTCATCGCGTTGACCCGATTGAAAAGGTTGGTCGTCGCAATCCACAGCACCAGCCCGGCGAGCTGCTTTTCGTCGAAATGAGCGGCGACGGCGTTCCACACCGCATCCGGCACCGGGTCGGCGCGATCGGAGAGGCGTGTCGCCGCCTCCGCGAGCTCCAGCGCGGACCGCTCCGCCTCGCTGAAATAGGGCGTCTCGCGCCAAGCGGCGACGGCGAAGAGCCGCTCGTCGCTGACACCCGCCTTCCGCGCGGACCGAGCGCCTCCGTCGACGCAGGGGCTACAACCGTTCAGCTGGCTGACCCGCAGGTGGACCAGTTCGAGCACTTGCCTCGGCACTCCGGCAGAGTGCGCTGCCTTGATCAAGGTCTGAATGGCCGGGAGGGTATCGGGAAGGACAGCGGCTGGGTTCTTGATACGTGCAGTCATGGTCGTCTCCTTTGTCACATGGTTGGATTTTGCTTCGTCATACGGGTGACGGATCACGCGGAGAGAAGGTGACCGATGGATGAAAAAAACTGGCTCGCCGAGCAGTTCGAAGGGCAACGTGAAAAGCTGCGGTCGGTTGCTTACCGGATGCTGGGTTCCGCCCCTGAGGCGGACGACGCCGTCCAAGAGGCCTGGCTGAAGCTGTCGCGCGCCGATTCGGGCGAGGTCGAGAACATGGGAGGTTGGCTGACGACCGTCGTTGCCCGGGTGTGCCTCGACATGCTTCGATCACGCAAGTCTCGCCGCGAGGAGGCGCTCGATGCTGCGGGCCCCGTCTCGGCGCGGGGCGGTGAGGGGCCGGGCGATCCCGAGCACGAGGTGCTGCTCGCCGATGCGATGGGGCCGGCGCTCCTCCTGCTGCTCGATTCGCTCGTGCCGACGGAGCGCGTCACGTTCGTGCTTCACGACCTGTTCGGGATGTCATTCGAAGACATCGCACCGATCGTTGGGCGCTCGGTCGTCGCGGCGCGGCAATTGGCCAGCCGCGCGCGCCGCCGGATTCAAGGGGCCACCCTTCCCGAAGACGACGTCGAGCGGCAGCGCGAAGTCGTGAGCGCGTTCCTCCTGGCGTCTCGGGAAGGCAACTTCGACCGGCTGCTCGCGGTGCTCGACCCCGACGTCGTTCTGCGCGCCGACGCGACGGCGATCGCCACCGCCGAGGCCAACCGCGGACGGCAGGGTGCTCCCGCGCTCTCCGGCGTGGTGCGTGGCGCCGAAGCGGTCGCCAAAGTACTCGCCGGCAACGCGCGAGGAGCGCGGGCGGCGACCGTCGACGGTGCTGCGGGCGCCGCGTGGGCTCCCGGCGGTCAACCGCGGGCGGTGTTCGCCTTCACGATCGTGGCAGGGAGGGTGGCGGAGATCGAAATCTTCGCCCACCCAGACGCGCTCACGCGTTTCGAGGTCAAGCTCGACTGACGCACTCGTCCGCCCAGCATCCCCCGACGTTTCCGTTGCACACCACAATCCTGCCTAGAGCGTTTCGAGATAGGCGATGAGATCGGCGCGCTGTTCGGCGGTCAGCTGCGAGGTCTTGCCGTGCGCGTCGCCACCGCCGCAGGAACCGAAACGATCGGCCAATGTCGCGGCGCATCCCTGGTGCATGTACGGCGCGCGCCACACGAGGCCGATGAGCGAGGGGACCTGGAACGCGCCGTCGGTCCCTACGCTGACGCTGGCGTTGTTGGTGAGCTTTTCGCCGGAATGGCACGACGCGCACCCGACCTCGCCGTCGTTGAACAGCGCGCGCCCGCGCTCCACGGCGACAGGGTCGTCGGGGGGCGGGACTTCGAGCCGCGGAATCTTGTCGATCCAGCGGAAGAGCGCGCCCACGTGTGCATCGCTGAGAGAAGGTCCGGTCATGCGGCTATTGAAGACATCGTGGGCGAGCGTCCCGAAGTCGTTCATGTCGCCGTTCCAGTGGAACGGTTCGGTGCCGCTGATGCCGCCGTTGATCGCTTGGGTGCGTCGTGACCCGAAGCCGGCGAAGGTCCACACCTGACCGTCCTCGTGCCCCTCCGGGTGGCACGACGCGCACGCGATGCCGCCGATCGTGGCCAGGTGAAAGAGCTCGTAGCCTGTATGCTTGCGGGTAGGTCCGGGCAGCACCAGCACGCGCTGTCCGAAAACGATCGCGGCAGGCTCGCGCGTTTGCAAGATCAGCTCGGAGCTGGATCGGAATCCGAGTGCGACGACGCGCCCGGGAGGGGTTACGGTAAAAGGCGCCCCGTTGACGAGCGGAGGAACCACCCCGCCCTCGTTCGGAAGGACGCCGCCGTCGGGCGGCGGAGGGGGCAGCGGAGGGATGGGCGGCGCCCCCCTGCAAAATGACGCACGCGTCGGTGGTTTTGCCGGGAGAGGAGGAGGGGGTACGTAGACGAACGATTGTAGCCTGGAGTTGACGGACTTGGGCGACCATGCGCCCGATGCCACCGCAAACGCGCGCGAGCTCGTCGTCGAAAGATCCACGGGAAGCACCGCACCGACATCGTCAACGATGACACCGGAGCCGTCGACGCGCAGGTGAGCAACGGACGTGCTGATGATGCCGCCACACGTGCCGCTGCCGTAGCCGCCCGGCGTCGTCTGCACGTTGCCCGCCCTGAGCAGCTGGTAAACCATGAGCGCCCCACCGTCGGGTGACGCGACAGTGCGCCACGCCACGGCCGAGAGCGCTGGAATCGGCGGCACACCAGGAGCCGGACTGGCAGGTGGGGGGGCCGGCGGGCGCAACTTGGCCGATACGGTTCCGTTCGATTCGACGACGAGAAGCTCGGCGGCGCGGAATCGGCTGACGAGCAGCCGATCGCCATCGACGACGACGTCGCGAAGATCGCGTTCGAGGCGGAGCTTGCGCAGCAGTGCGCCGGACGAGGCTGCATAACTCACGAGCTCTCCTCCCGCGCAAGCGACGTGGATCGCGTCGCGCGCCGCGTCGTACGCAAGACCTCGCGGGTGATGGCAAACGGGCAGCCGCCCCAAGACGGTTCCGTTGTTGGGATCGACGACGGCCACCGCGCGGCCGCCGCGAAGCGCGACGTGCACGCGACCGCCAGCGTCTTCGACGAGACGCCCCGGTTCGTCGCCGCGTGCGAGCTCCGCGGTCGAAACGATCGACATCGCATCGAGATCGACGGCCACGACTTGATCGCGATCGGGATCGGACACAGCGGCGCGCGCACCGCCGCCGATGATGGCGAGCGTACCGCCCGCGAGCGGAGGCGGCGAATCCTCGGATTCCACCACGGCTTCCATGTACGTACCGGCGTCGATAGGGGGGCCGCTCACCCCTCCGCCGAACCCGCCGTCGCGAAACCCGCCCGCAAAACCACCACCGCCGGTCACCGGAGGGACCGAACCACCAAAACCGCCAAAGCCTCCGGTGCCCGTCGATGTCCCTGATCCGCCGCGACCACCCGCACCGGAAGTCGGGTCCCCCGAGGTCTCGGAAGAAGGTGATGCCCCGCACGCCGTTACCGACAAGCCCAGCAGCGCAAACCCGAACCAAACAGTTCTCGTCATGGACGTGTGCCTCGCCTCACCGCGATGTCACCGCGGCGCGTGTACCGTTTTCGGGCGCTCCTTCCCGAGAGCGCACGAGTGGCTGGAAATTTGAGTTCCCTTTGATCCGTCGCGTGAGCAGTCCTTCGGCAAGTGCTCCCGCTCTGTGCCTGCGAGAGCACCTCACCGATGGGAATAAAGCAACTTGGATGCCCGCTCGAAGCGCAGGCCCACTTGCGAGCCATCCATCGAGTTGTCCACGACATTTCGAGGCCGCGCCCGAATGGCGCTCCGCGGTGGGAACACGCGCTTCGTGACACAGTTGGCACATGTCCGTGCGGCATTTGCGCCACCGTGCGTCGGGCGCCTTCAGCGAGAAGCTGCCCCCTCGACGTTCTGAGTCTGCGCTCGCGTTCGAGCAGGGGAGGCGCGATCAGAAACAGCACCTGATCGTTGAAGAACCGGTGCTCGAAATTCTTTGGACGGCGCTTTGCCGACCTGCTTTTCGGTGTCACGAGTTAGCGGCCGCAGACCGTCCCAATGCTGCGCGAGATGGCCAGGAAGGTGAACCGATATGGCGCCACGGGTTAGGGCACTTTGATGCATGCTCCGGCCCGGAACAGCGTCTCCGAAGTACTGGAGTTCGCTGTATTGGAGGTCGCTATGGGTTTCCAGGTGCGCCGACTCTTGGGTGGTCTCCTTCTCTTGACCGCATGCGGCGGAATGTCGGAGGAGGATGGCGGTCCAGTCGGGGCGCGAGGCGGCGGTTCGGGCGCAGGCGCGACGGGCGGCTTCGATCCTGGCTCCGGCAAGGGCGGTGCGGGCGGCTTCAGCGGTAGCGGCTTCGGCGGGGTGGGTACGGCTGGCGCGGGCGGCTTTGCCGGCAGCGGCTTCGGTGGCGCGGGTAGCGCTGGCGCGGGCGGCGGCTTTGGCGGCTCGGGCCAGGCCGGCGCGGGCGGCATTGGGGTTGGCGGCGCCGGCGGCACCGGTCCGGCTGGTGCTGGTGGCGTTGGAGTTGGCGGTGCTGGCGGCGTGGCTCCGCCGGATGCCGGCGGTAGCGGAGGCATCGGCGGCGCGGCTGGAACCGGCGTTACGGACGCTGGCGGCGGTGGCGTTACGGACGCTGGCGGCGGTAAAGGGACCTGCTGTCCAAGTGGCGACTGTCTATGTCATGGACCAGCTCCGACGGGTTTGACGTCCAAGGCCGGACCGTTCAAGACCGCTACTTTCACGGTGGCGGCGGGAACGGTCCACTATCCGACCGATGCGGAGCCTCCGTTGGCGGGTGTTTCCATTTGCCCAGGCTTCACGAATTCAGGACCCGAGATGGCACCGTGGGGACCGTTCTACGCGTCGCACGGAATCGTGACGGTCGTCACGAATACACTCGGCACCGACGGGCCCGACATTCGCGCGACCAAATTGCTGACCGCCCTCACCCAGCTGAAAGCAGAGAATACGAAGAGCGGCAGCCCGCTCAATGGCAAGCTGGCCGGTCGGTATGGGACCTCCGGCTATTCCATGGGCGGCGGTGGCACAACCCTCGCCTCGAACACGGATTCGACGCTGAAAACCTCGATAGGCCTCGCCGCTTGGGGAGGAAATGGCGCCGGCGTCAAGGTGCCCACGCTCCTTTTGTGTGGTTCTTCCGATACGGTCGCACCATGCAGCATGTCCGAGAGCGTCTACCCTGCGATCACCGGGAACACACCGAAGATGATGGTGAGCATTGCAGGAGCAACTCATTTCAACTGGTTCAATCCTGCGGACGCGGGTGGCGGCAATTCGGGAGAAACGGCGCTGGCCTTTCAAAAGGTGTTTCTGGAAGGGGACGAACGGTGGAGGCCATTCTTGCTGCAAACGCGGGGCACGAAGACCACCAACATTCAATAGGGACCGCAAGGCGGCTCGAAGGCGGCTCGAAGGCGGCCGCTGAATGCGCGAGGCTCGGGAGAACGTGCCGCCCGTGGGAGGCCAAACGCGGGGAAATGCCGGCTTCATGCACGGACGAATCGAGCATGTTACGGTGACGAAGTGGAGCGACACGAGCGCCTCGGTCGAGAGTCTTCCCTTCGCGTCGTTGCAAGGGTCATCCCTGCGCTTGCGATCGTCCTTTCGACGTTGTTGCTCTCGGCGCCCTCACGCGCAGGGAAATCGTTCGACTTCGAATTCCACGACGAGGAGTATCTGCTCCCGCGCCAGCATGGAAGCGGCCGCGCTTACGTGCCAGCGCAGGTGACGGCCGACGATCCCGTGCCGCTCGTGGTGTTCCTGCACGGCGTGAACCGTCGCAACCGACTTCATATGTGGCTCGGGTCGGGGCCGGCTGACTTGAGAGCGAGGATGGACAAGTGGATCGCGCGAGGCGATCTGCCTCCCGCAGTGCTCGCGGCGCCGAGCCAAACGCGGGATGCCCTATGGCCAGCGATGTTGTGGACCGGCATCGATCTCGATGAATTCGTCGCGGCCGCGGAGCGGGCGGTCGCGGGACGAGCGCGGATTTCGCACGATCAGGTGATCGTGGCCGGGCACAGTGGTGCAGGATGCAACCTCACGGGTGGCCTTCTCAAGATCGCCGCCGACCGCGGCGCCATTCGACCGATCGGCATCGTCGCCCTCGATACCTGCCTCGACGGGGAGGTTGGCCAAGCGCTGGCCCGGGCCAGCGAATCGACCCGAATCGCCACGTATTGGCAATCGGTCATTTGGAATCGGAAGGTCGTCGACTTCGCTATTGGATTCGGGATCGTTCGACAGGAGTATCCACCCGGCAACGATTGGTTCGAGCACGTCAATCCCCCCGGTCGCTGGCCGCACGACGCCCTCGTTGCGCCGAGCCTTTTGCAGGCCATTTCCGTGCTCCTTGGCCCGTCCGCGACGCCCGACGCCGTCGCCGCAGAGGCCGCCGCCTCCGATGACGCGGACCTGACACAATAGCGCCTCCGCTCCGTCACCCGTCGTCACGTTGTGGAAGACGCCCCGCGCTCCGGCCACCTTGGCGGTTCGATGGCAAGCGCCATCGGCCCTTGCGCTCGCCGATTCAGCTGCTCGCGCTGGCTTCCGATGCGCTGGCGCTCTTGGTAGGGTGTAAGAGCGCGTCGACGGTCGTTCGGATGCCTTCGCGCGCGGGGGTGGGCCTGAATCCGAGTTCTTGCTTCGCTTTGCTGGCGTCGACATGGGCGTTCCACGTCAAGAACGAGAGCTCGCCGGGGGCGATGAGCGGCTTGATGCCCAACGCGCGCGCGATGGGCGCCGAGACGGCGGCGAGTGCACGCATGAGCCACAGCGGGCCCGTCCTGGGAGCAGTCCGGCCACGCCCTTCGGCGGACAACGCTTCGCGCGCGATCTCGGTCGTCGAAAGGTGCTCGTCGGCGACCAAATAGCGCTCGCCGCGGCGCCCGCGATCAGCGGCCGCGAGATGCACCGCGGCAACGCCCTCCAAGAACGCGATGGACATGCCACCGGGCGGAAGCAGCGGCACCTTTCCTGCCAAGAGCCGCTGAAGGAACGCGTTCAACGTACCGACGACGGGCGAGGGCCCATACACCGCGCCGGGATTCACGTGCACGACGTCGAGCCCGAGCGCTTCGATCTTGGAAGCTTCGCGCTCAGCGGCTTGCTTCGATCGTTCGTAGGCCGTCGGCTTGGGCTGGGCGTCGATGGCCGTTTCGACCAGCGTACCGCCGGGAGGCGCGGCGAAAACGTCCATCGTCGAGGTATAGACGACGCGAGTGACGTGCGCGCGAAGCGCCGCGTCGAGCACCTCTTTCGTGCCCACGCGATTGACGCGATCGAAGACCGATTCGTCGGATTGCCATTGCTCCGGCATCCCCGCGGCGTGAAAAACGAGCGACGCGCCGACGACTGCCGCGTCCAAGCTCTCGCGCACGAGAATGTCTCCGGGCACGAGCTCGACGCCGGCGGGAACGATGCCTCGCGCTCGTTCGGGATCGCGCACCAGCGCGCGAACGCGATCGCCGCGAGCGTGCAGCGCCCGCACGATGGCGTTGCCGACCAGCCCGGTAGCCCCCGTCACCAGCACGACGCGATCCGACATGCGAACCATCTTGTCTCGCTCGACCGCGAAGATCACGCGCTTTTCCCCCTGTCCAACCCTCGGTGGCGCCCTATAGTCCCGCCGTGCAACGTGCGAGGCGCTGGGCCGCGATGTTTCGCGAAGCAAAGACGGTGCTGGCCGAGCATCCGGGATGGCGCTGGTGTTGGCGATTGGCCGCCGTAGTCGCGGTGGTCCGACTCCTTCTTCTCGGTGCGTTCATGGTCGATGCTCGGCTCGACGTTGGCGCGCTTCCGGGGGACGCCTTTTACCGATCGCATTCTTGCCTCACGGCCTACTGGCGGGCGTCTGCGTTGGCGCGCGAAGGCGTCGTCAACCTCTATGACGCGGCTTTGTATGAGAAGCACACCATCGACGGGTTCGACATCGATGCGTTCCTCTATCCGCCGCCGTTCTTGCTCTGGCCGAGTGCCGCGGCCGCTCTATCGGATCGGTTCGCCGTGGTACGCGTCGGTTGGTATGTGGTGGAGCTCGGCCTGTTCGTTTGGACCTTCGCTTCGGTCTCCGTCTGGGTCGGGGGGCGGTCGGGGGCACGGTGTCTCCTATGGCTCCCGCTCGTCGTTACCGGTCTGCCGGTGCTGCTGGGGCTGCAGATGGGGAACTTCCACGTAGCGGCCGTCGTTCTCGCCGTGATCGGCATGGTGGCCGTCGAAGAGGATCACCCCGGCTGGGCGGGGTTTTGCTTGGCCGTGGCCACAGGCGCCAAGGTATTCCCGGGGATCTTGTTGGTCGTTCTCCTAGGTCGTCGAAAGCTGAAACCGGTCGTGTGGACATTGGGATGGCTCGTCGCCCAGACCGCGGCGACGGTGGTCCTCTTCGGCACGGCACCGTGGAAGAGCTTCTTGCGTTTTCAATTGCCGCAGCTGTTCGCCGTCGACGCTGCCCCGTGGGAAGCACCGGGTCTTTTCGGCACCGTGAACTCCGGCATCTTCGGCTTTGCACTGAAGCTTCGTGCCCTCGGCCTTCCCATGGGGCCCGTCGGCGCCTCGAGGGTGGCCTTGCTCTACACGGTCGCGCTGCTGGTCGGCGCGGTCGTCGCAGGCATGAGAACGGCGCGCCTTAAGAATGCGGAGGCGAGCGTCGCGGCCGATGATCGGAGGGGCGACGAAGACCGGCTCCGCGCAGCGCAGATGTGGCTCGCGTTTCTCGGGCTCGCCTCATTGCGAGCACCGTTCATCCCTGATGCGTATGCTGGTGCGGCCGCGCTTTGGTTGCTCGCGCTCGTGGCGTGCGACGGTCGCCGTACGCGCTCCCCGTGGATCGCGCTCGCCTTCTTGGCGCTCTGGATCGTGCTGCCCTCGCGCATTGCGATGCCGAGAATCGAGCCCCTCCGTTTGTCGTTCACTTTGATCGCGCAGCTCGTGTTCCTCGCGCTCGCGGGCGGCGTCGCGTGGCGTGCCGTCCGAGCGCGCCGCGAGGCGTTGCCCAGTTGGTAGGGCAGGTGTAGCGTTTTTCGATAGCTCCTCGAGACGACTTCGGAGACTTCGCCATGCTCTACATGATCATCGAGCACTTCAAGGGCGACCCTGCGCCCGTGTATCGTCGCTTTCGCGACAAGGGCCGGTTGGCGCCGGACGCGCTTCGTTACGTGAACAGCTGGGTCACGACCGATCTCACGCGCTGCTATCAACTGATGGAGTGCGAAGATCCCGCACTCCTGCATCAGTGGATGAGCCAGTGGAACGATCTCGTCGACTTCGAGGTCATCCCGGTCATGACGTCATCCGAGGCCGCTGCCATCGTCGCACCGCGACTGTGATGTCGCCTTGCCGACCGTCGCCTGATGAAGCGCTAGCCTCATGGCACGTCACCTGCACTGAGGCTGAGCCGCCTACGCGGTGTGCATCTTTCGCCCGACACGGAGTGAAGTCTCTCCGAGGAGAAATGACCTTGCGGCCTTTCGTTCGTTTCACGTTACCTGCTGTTATCTGTCCGGTGCTCTTTGCGCTTTCGATGCTCTTCGCCCGTTCGGCCCGCGCAGAGACGGCGCTTGCTGGCGATATCGACTTCGCGAGCCCCATCGACTCGAGCCTCGCAGCTGGCGCTGGTTTTGGATTGCGACTCGGTTATCACGCACATATCCCCCTCATCATCGTGACGCCCGAGCTAGGGTTTTCCTACTATGGCTTTGGGGGAGATTACCCGGCCAGCGTGTATCGCGGCGCCGCTGGGGTGCGTCTCGCGGTCGGAGAAATCGTACGCCCTGGCATTTTTGCTCACGTCGGCCTCGGGCGATTGAGCGCCGATGGACCACCGCCGGACCCGACCCACAGCGCGCTCAGTTACGACGCCGGAGCGTTCCTCGACTTTACGCTGCTGCCCCTCATCAACATCGGAGCCCACGCGGCTTACAATCGCTTGGACGCGAGCGACGGTGTTGGCGCCGTGGATTGGCTGGCATTGGGGGGTCACGCCGAACTGGTTTTCTGACACGCCTCCGCGCCCTCAATGCCCGGGGGGCAACGCGAGCAGCGCGGTCGCCATGCACATCTCGTTGGCGCTGCCCCAGCCCGGCAATATCGGTGCGACCGCCCCTTGCGTATCGTACGTGCACGTGAGCTGCAGCGATGCGCCCGGCTCGAGCATGGGCGGCGACTGATACCAATAGACTTTTTGCCAATGAATGTCCCAGTCGTCCACGCGGGCGATGCATTCGTCGCGAGTCCCCGAGCGAACGCGCAGCTCGTACGTGCGGCCGCGTCCATGCATGTGCGGCAAGATCCCCAAGACTTGCAGCGCCGGAAGCGACGGGTCCAATCCCATCTCCTCGCGCGTGTTGCTCCAGGTGTAGGGCGTTCGTCTCTCCCCCGGGGGCAACATGGCGGGCGCGTCCGCTCCAAACAGCGTACCGAGAAAGGGGTCGTGACCGAGCGACAAGGCGCGGCGAGCGACGGTATCCGCATAACGAAGTCGAATGAGCGTCGAATCGGCGGTGCTCGGACCAGGACGGCTATGCAGATTGTAATGGAGTTGCACGACGAACCGGTCGGTCGGTGCCACGGCGACGCCGGCGCCGTCGGGGTATTCGACGACCATCTGACCTGCGGCCCACGTGACGGGAAAAGATTCGAAGGTGATGCCGTCCCCCGCGGCGCCGAAGCAATCCCAGCCCGGCCGATCGGGCGAGGCAGCGTCATAAGCCGTCATCAAATCGTGATTGCTTTTTCCCTCCAGATACGAAGGAGCGGCGGGCTTGACGACGTAGAGGCTCACGTGGTGCACGATGGCCGGGGTGCCTGGCACGACCTGGTAGCCAGTGATGAAACGGTCCGAGGAGATGCCGGGGTCGAAGGGAAAACAACGGTACTCGTCTTCCGAACCGAGCGGATTGGTCGAATCGGCGACAGGTACGATGAGCGGCGTAGCGTACTCGGTGGCCGGCGCGAGCGTCGGCAGCGGGGGACGCGGGATGTCGACGTACGTGCCCTCGGCGTGCGTGCCTGCCGCCCATCGGTGAATCATCTCCAGCTCTTTCGACGTGAGGGCCTCCTCGTCGCGAAAATCGCCGCACGAACCGTCGTGAGCGACGAGAAATGGTGGCATGTGCCCGCCTTGCGTGGCGCGATCGATGGCACTCGCGCGGCTCGCGGCGACGCTGTAGTCGTCCAATCGAAAGGGGCCGATCCCGTTTTCTTGATGGCAAGGGACGCACTTCGCCGCCATGATCGGCGCGACGTCTTGCCAAAACGTCGGCTCCGACGACGGTGTCGCCTCACCCCCACAACCCCAAAGCGCAGCGCTCCCTACCGCCAGCGCGAGCGTGAGAAAATCCGTCGCCGTCGCGTGTCGCTTACGTGCCATGCTAGCCGCCTCATCATCCGACGGTCTGTCGGTGCTCGTCGAACGTCATCTACGTGCCCGCAGGCCGCGCGAACGTTCAATGTGAGACGCAAATGACGTCACCTTAACGTCACCGCGACTTTACGACGGCCGATCGTGCGCCTTGCTCGATGAGTTCGCACTGCATCGACGCTTCGGAAAGCGACAACGACGAAGCTCCGCGTCCAGGGCTAGGCTGGAAGGGACGAACACCGTCGGTTCCATCTTCGTATCCATGCGAGCCCGGTCAGCATCGCGAGGCCGATGGCGACCCTGGGGCGGTGCTTGCCCGGCAGACTCACGGCGCATCCGACTCCGTTCGAATGGGCCGGGTGCGGTTCGGTGCGGGGGCTCTCGTTGCCGGCCCAGTCAATCGCCGACACCGACACGAACGCGTCCGAGTCGACCCACGATTCGTCCAGCGGCACGTACAAAGTCGTCGCGTTGATTCCCCTCTCGCGCACGAGCGCGAAAGGAGTGCGCGTGGTGCGCGCGGCGTCGGCGGACCTTTCGAGATAGACGAGGTAGGCGACGCGCCCCGCCGGTGCATGATCGTCTTGCGCGGGCGCAGCGAGCGTGACACCGAGGTTCGTCATCCCCTCACAGATGATCGCACCACCCCCGCACCCCTCACCGCCGTCGTCGGGGCGCACGATGCTATCGACGATCTGGGGCGCGGCCGGCGGCGCTTCATCCAGATAGTCGCCAGTCGTCAACTGCGTGCCGCCGGACTGAATGGAAGATCGCGCTGTCGCCAGCCGTCAATCACGCCGTCCTCCAAGTTGGTCCGGACGTACTGACAGGCATGAGCCCGCAGCGTCAGCGCCGTCACGCTGACGACTCCCACTCCGACCAGCCACAATACTGGAGCGAGCTTCGTCCGCATCGACTTGTCTCGGAGCGTGAAGCAGGCCGGCGACGGCGTCAAGATACGGAGCCTCGTCGCTGTCGACGCGTTCTTACGCGGTGGCGCGCTGCCCTTTGAGGTCGGAGCTTCGAATCTGCGTGTAAACAGGCGCCGCTTCGAGATGCAAACGGCTTCGCACTTCCGAAAGCGGCAGCGGGAGCAGCGTTTCCCACGCTTGTTCCGGGAACCACGCGGCGGCGCGCCCGCGTCGATGGCCGTCGAGGATGACGGCTCGAGCCTCTGGCGCGCCGATCGTCTTCAAAAGGCCGATGCCGATGATGAACGCGATGGCGGGATTGCGCGTTTGCGCAAACGTAAAAGCGAGGAGCGCCGTTTCCCCGAGCACGTCACCGTGATAGCCGACGGCGGCGTGCCAGAGATCGTGCGTATCGCGCATGCGCGCGTGCACGTAGTCGTAAGGATCCGAGAGAGGGATCTCGTTGGTCATGCCCTTCCTTCCCGCTTCGCGGATACCTGCGGGTGAAATCTTCTCTCGTTCGACGAAGGCGAGATAGGCGCGCCCGAGGCTCCCTTCCGGAAGCCGGGCGAGCGCCGCACGATCGTCGAGCAGGGAGACGATGTCCGGCCGCTCTCGGAGAATGCGCTGCCCCTTCTCCGTCTTGTTCAGGCGCTTCCAGATGCGATGAAGGGTGTTCCCCGACAGGGACTCGATGATGGTGAAGACTTGGGGAAGGTCATCGGGGTCGGCGACCAGCGTACGCGCAGCGCGAAGCGCGCGGCGAGGTGCAAATTGAGCGTACGTCGAACCCACGAAAACCTCCCTTGCTTCGATCTTGAGCGTGGCCGCCCTCTACCAGGTTGTCAATAGTGGCTGACAGTCGCGACGTGCGAACCCCGCACCGCGGGCGAACGGGCCGTGTGCAACGTTGCGCGATGAATATTGACGCCGGAAGAGAACTCCCTTTCGTAAGGAAGCGTCATGCGCATCGCAAGCTGGAACGTCAACTCGCTCAAGGCACGTCTCGAAAAAGTAACGTGGTGGATCGAACGAGCCCTTCCCGATGTGCTCCTGCTCCAGGAGACCAAGTTGCCCGACGCGGAGGCTCCGCGTGAGGCCTTCGCCAAGCTCGGGTACGAGCTCGCGCACCACGGATCACCGGGCGGCAGAAACGGCGTCGCCATTGCCAGCCGGCTCCCGATTTCCCACTTCGAGGCAAACTTCGGCGAGCCTCTACAGAGGGAGACCACGCCCGATGTCGCCGATGACGAGCCGTTCGCCGAGCCCCGGTTCCTCGCCGTGACGGTCGGCGGAATGCGCGTCGTGAGCGTCTACGTTCCCAACGGCCGCGCAGTCGGCAGTCGCTTTTTCGCAGCCAAGCTCGTCTGGTTCGAACGCCTCGCGCGCTGGCTGGAAACGCGGCAGAAGGAAGAGCCTCTCGTCATCGGCGGGGACTTCAACGTCGCGCCGAACGACGCCGACGTGTGGGACCCGAAGGTGTGCCATGGCGGGACGCACGTCTCGCCCTCCGAGCGCGCAGCCTTCATGCGCCTCGTGGAGTGGGGGCTCGTCGATGTCTACCGACGACACCATCCGGAGCCGGACCGTTATACGTGGTGGGATTATCGGGCCGGAGATTTCCATCGCAACGTCGGGATGCGCATCGATCACATTCTCGCGAGCGCGCCCGTCGCCGCGCGTACGATCTGGGCCGAGATCGACCGAGAGGCACGAAAAGGCAAGCCGATTCCTTCTGACCACGCGCCCCTCGTTGTCGATATCGACGAGCCGGGCCGCGTTTTCGACGCAGGATGGGCAAGCGCCGACGAACGCGTCGCCGTGCGACGAGCAAAAGCGAAGAAGTGATTTCGACGAGAATGAAGCGTTTCCTCGCGCTCAAAAGCTCACGTAGGGACCCAAACCCGCCGACAAATACGAATCGAGAACGGAATCCGACTTGCCGTCCGGATCAAGCGATTTGAGGTGGAAAGCCACGATCGCGTATTCCACGGAGAGCCGAAGCTCGATCCAGCGCGCGAGCCTCACGCCAAGCGCGCCGCGAAATTCGCCACCCATACCGGGCGCATTGGCTAGATAACGAGAATTGAGAGACTCGAGCTCCCGGGTGTTCGGTGCGCCGATGGAAAACGCGTGCAGGTAGTACGCAGCGGCATAGAGCGTGACTCGTCGTCGAAGCTCCAGCCCACCGTCGAAGCCGAATCGCACCAGGCGATAGTTAGCGGTCGGCACTTCGAGATCGGGACCGAGCGGCAATTCCGGAGCGAAAGTGAAGCTCCATCTGCGCATGCTTGCCGAAGTGCTGAAAACGAAGGGCGTCTCGCTCTCGGGGTTCGTAAGAATGCGATAACGCAGGCCCGCCGCGTAACGCATGAAAGAGGTATCGGCGGGGGGCTCGTTCCGGTCTGCGAAAGTTGCGAGTCGCGCGGTGTCGGATTCAAAGCCGAACGCGCTCGCGAATTGAAGGGTGACACCAAACCCCCGCAAGAACTTCGACTTCACGTTGGCGAGCGGATGGAGCTCGGCCGTGAGCGCAACCGATGGATAACCCAACGCCCCATACCTGCGGCCGTCCGGCTGCGGCCCCGTCGATTGCCTAAAAACACGACCTTCCCATAGCGGCTCGACGCCCACGAGGACCAGCGGCAGGAGGCTGATCCGGGGGCGGTCCCCATCCGCTTCCGGCGGGCTATCTTCCGAGGCTGGCGCCGCAGTTTCGGGCGGCGCTAGGTTCGATTTCGAATCCGTGGGAGGCAGCGCGGACGCGTCGGGCGGAGACGGTGCCAGGAGTGATGATGGGGGTGCTACCGACATCATTGAAATAGAGGAAGAAGATTCCGCTCTCGTGGAATGCGCCCTGCTCCGGCTTCCCCCTTTTTTGCGGGGCTCAGCCTGCGCAGAGGAGGCCGCGAGCACCGCCACCAACGAAACGATGCCTATGAACTTCGGTGACATCACGAACGACTCTACTTTGCGCAGGCCCGGCGGGCGAGCCCTCTTTGAAAAAACCGGCGCGCGCGCCCGTGCAACGCCCGCCGCGCGGTTCCTCGAGGCGCGCTCGACGCAGGTCGACGTGTCGGGGCCGCGTCCATGAACCGGTGTGCTGCGTGGCGGTGTCGACTCGCTGCACCGGAAGCAGCGCCGCTTGATCTTTCGACGAGAATTTCTGGACGGCATTCGCCGCGGCGCAATCACGCTGGCGTTTCGGCGCTGGCGCCGGCCCACGGTTCGGGGCGGAGGGACGCTCGGAACTCTCCAGGCCGATCCGCGCGTCGCGCTACGCGAGTCTGCGCTCGCGGATGGCGATGCGGTCACTGATCTACGTGACCGGTTGCGGCGACTGGATGCGCGCGCGCCCGATGGCCCCTGGACGACGCGCACGCTCGAGGTGCTCCGCGCGCATCCCGGTGTTCGCGCCGGTGACCTTTGTCGCCTGATGGGGCAGGCAAGAGATGTCTTCAAAGGCAACGCAGAAAGCTCAAGGCGCTTGGGCTGACGGAGAGTCTGCCCGTCGGCTACCGCGTCTCGCCGCGTGGCGAGGCGCTGCTGAACGCGCTCCCCCGCTTTTCCGAGTAAGGTCGCCGCATGCAGTCTCGTCCTTTTCATGCGCCGCGCCGCGTGGGCTCCGCGACTATGTCGATGCGGAGGCTCATCACGTGAATTTTCCCAAGGACAGCGTCAGTACCAGCCAAACCAGCGTTTTTCGCCGCGCGCCCTCGACGCTCATCTTCTTTTTGTCGATGTGGGCCGGGAGCAATGGAACCGTTGCCTGCGCCCCTGGAGAAACCGGCGGACCCGATGGGAGCGCCGCTGGAGCCAGCGGAAGTTCTTCGGCCGGCAGTGGTGGGAGCGGGATGGCGGGAAGCGGCGGCCATGACGCCGGCTCTGCCGGCGGCGGGGGAGGTGGGATGGCGGGACGTGGCGGCAACGGCGCCGGAGGTACTGCAGGTTCGAGCGGTGGCACTGCGGGCACAGGTACTGCGGGATCTGGCAATACCGCGGGTGCCGACGGTGGTCCGGGAGGTTCGGGCGGCGCGGCTGGCCGCGCCGGGGACGCGAGCATCCAAGACTCGGGAGCAGCCGACGGTGGGCAGGACTCCGCAGGCGGAGCAGGCAGAGGCGGAGCCGGGGGTAACGACGGCGCCGCGGACGCGGGCGACGCAGATGCGACGGCAAGAGACGCCGGCACCGATGGGCCTTCTGTGCGCCCCAAGTTCGTCGGCAACATCACCACCAGTGGCGCGGTGCGGTCGGACTTCATCAGGTATTGGGACCAGATCACGCCGGAGAACGAAGGCAAGTGGGGCTCCGTCGAAGCAACGCGCGGCACGATGAACTGGGCGGGCCTCGATGCTGTCTACAATTACGCGCAGCAACAAGGCATCCCCTTCAAACAGCACACCCTCGTGTGGGGCAGCCAGCAGCCGAGCTGGATCAGCAGCTTGTCCCCCTCCGAGCAAGCGGCGGAGGTCGAAGAATGGATTCGGCTGTTTTGCGAGCGCTATCCCAATGTCGCGCTCATCGACGTCGTGAACGAGCCGCCTCCTCACACGACGCCTCCGTATATGAATGCGATCGGCGGTGCGGGCAGCACGGGATACGACTGGATCATCTGGTCCTTCCAAAAGGCGCGCCAGTACTGTCCCAGGGCCATCCTCATTCTGAACGACTACAACATCCTGCGTTGGGCCGACGCCGACAATTTCATCACGATTGCGAACGCCGTGAAGGGTTCTGGTTACATCGATGCGCTGGGCTCGCAGTCCCATGGCCAGGAGACCCAGACCCTCAGCGACTTACAGACCCGATTGAACAATCTGATCGCCGTCGGCCTGCCCATCTACATCTCCGAATATGACGTCAGCATTCAGGACGATGCGCAGCAGCAGATGATTATGGAGCAGCAGTTCACCCTCTTTTGGAATACACCCCAGATCAAGGGCATCACGCTTTGGGGCTATGTTTACGGATCGACCTGGTCGCAGGCGCCCTACAGTGGCCTCATCCGTAATGACACTCCTCGGCCGGCAATGACCTGGCTCATGAACTTCCTCGGCCGCTGACGTGTTCGGTTCCAAAACCGGAGTCAACCACATGACGATACGAGCATCGCCCGTCTGGGCGATGCTCGTGCTCGCGAGCTGCATCATGCCTCCCCGTCAGAGCTGGTCGGAACCGCCGTCGGGCAGCAGCGCTCCCGTCAAAGGCGGTCCTGGCGTAACCGCGTTGTGCGGAGCCGAGGCAGCTCACGTGGACGGGCCCTACAAGTACGAGAACAACCAGTGGGGCAAGCAGAAGGCCAAGGGCAAGTTCGAGCAGTGCTTGCTCAAACGCACGGTAGAAGGAAAGACCGAAGTCGGATGGACGTGGAACTGGCCCGGCCTCGATCCGAGCGTGTTTGCCTATCCCGAGATCATCTTTGGCTGGAAGCCTTGGTCGGGGGGACGACCGTCGGATCCGCGATTCCCCCTCCAGGTGGGAGACATCCAACATCTGGCTATGCACTACACGGTCGAAACCAAGGCCAGCGGCACCTACAATCTCGCGCCGGAGATCTGGTTGACGCGCAGCGGCCAGTGGTCGGAAGAGCCGAACCCCAGGCTCATTACGGCCGAGATCATGTTCTGGATGGACTACAAGGACGGCGCGCGGCCCGCCGGTGTCGTTATCGACGAGCCCATGATCGATGGCGTCAAGTACGAGTTGTGGAAAGCGGACAACATCGGCGACATGGGCGGCGGCAAAGGATGGGTGCTCTATTCGTTCAAGAGTCCGACCATCCAGCACGAAGGGTCCATCAGCATTCACACGCTCCTCCGCTACATGATCAAAAAACAGTTGGTGCGAACGGACGAGTACGTCGCCAGCGTCGAATTCGGTAACGAAGTGATGGGCGGGACCGGGACGACGTGGGTAAAGCGCTTCCAAATCGAAGTCCGACCCTGACAAGACTTCTCTTTCAGCCGACCCTCCAGAACTCGACGTGCAAGCGCACGGCACCGAGCGGCGTCACGTGGTGCGGAACCTCGGGCTCCACGATGCCGACGTCACCCGCACCGAGCACGTGCACGCGCCCCCGCGAGTGAAACTCCACCTGTCCCTCGGTAACCACGATCCGACCCCAGGTACCGGCCTTCGTGCGATGCTCTTTTCTCAGTGCGGCTGGCAAGGTCTCTTCCGTCAAGATCGCCGTACGCTTGTACTCTCGAGCATCGAGCGGCAGGCGAATTCCATCGCAGAGCGCGCACGCGATGCGCGCACCGATCTTTCCTTGGCGCCCTTCCTCGGTCGTCACCCACGGCCGCTCTTGCCAGGGCGGCTCGTGTCGCATGTGCTGGCCGTGTCCGCAGGCCAGCGTCGCGACCCAATCCCCCGCGTCATCCGGATGAAACCCGACAATCGTCGTGTCCATCGGCGCTTCTTACGATCAACCGCACTCGAGGGCCAGTCAGTCCGACCCCCGCCCGCGGTGGCACCGCGCGCTCGTGCGCGTTGCTCGTCTGCATGACGCGCTTGGACCAGCGAGCCGCCGTCCACCTTGGTTTGCCCGGCGCGTGCTTCGATTGGGTGGAGCGTGCGTCCGCGCTCAGAAGGTTCCCGACAAGGAGACGCCCATGTCGGTCGGACCTCGTCGTTGAACGGCAGTGGGCATTCGATCGACGGCCATCGGCGCGGCGCGGTTCGCGGCAGCGAGTGAAAAACCGCCGATCACGAGCCCCGCGCCGACACCGATACCGGCAAGCCCCGCGAAGAAAAACCCGTTGAGACCCGAGGGGAACTCTCCGTTGGTGCCGTCTCGGGCCGCGAGCGCGCCAATTGCAAGATAGCTGCCCATCGCCGCGGCGACGATGCCGCCTACCCCGAGGGCAGTGCCCAGCCGGTGGCGAGCGACATCGGGTTCGCCCATCGTGAGACGGGGTGGCGCACCGACGTCCATGCCTGGCATTTCCGGCCGCTCAACTTGGCTGGCGATCAACGTGTACGATCCGGCCGGCAATTTCAGCACGCAGTCCTCTTTGCAGGAAGTAGGCGTCGCGCCTCCAGGCGCGAGCCCTTCCTCTTTCGGCAGGACGCGTATCTGCAAACCATTGCGGACTCCCTCGATCTTCAAATCCACCGCCGGCGCCGCTGCCTCGGCCGTTTTCGCGTCTCGCGATTTGAGCGGAGGTTCGGGTGCTCGCTCCTGCGCGGCGGCCGAAAACGTCACCGTGACGGCGGCCAGCGTGGTGAGAATCTGACGAAGCCGAATCGATGATTGGAACTTCATGACTCGATTCGTAGTCCCAGCGGTTGCTCATCGCAAGAGTCGCGGGACGCCGAGTGGCTTGACGTTCGCCGTGCCCTGGCGAGACGGTCCGGGTGCAAAAATGCGGTAACGCGATATCGATAGCATCAATGGTTGTCGCGAATACGCGCGAGCTTACTGTGGAATGGCAGCGGCGCGCGCGCATCGGGGCAGTTCGCCGGAAATCCGGCTATGCCTGAAAATCCCACTTACGCCCTAAAATCCCACCAGCGACACGCGTCGACATTGGTGTGAGCGAGAGGAGATTTCTCTCCCTGTCTTCCGGGGAATCCCAAGATTCCGCTGCTACGTCAGCCAGACCACGACCGGCCAGCGGGCCCGTGCTGTCGCCTACCGTCGGCGTGCGTCGAGCTTTGGGCGCGGTAGCCGAGGCTCGAGTGCGACCGAACCTCGTTGTCGTGGCGGCCTTCAGGCCATCGACCCGTGTCCTTGTCACGGTCCGCGACGGAAGGGCTTTGCTCGGCCGATCCGAACGACGCGATGTACATTTCGATCCGTTCGTCCCCGCGTTGAAAGAGACGGCGCAGGGTGCGCGTGCGCCCCGGGAAGGGCTGCGCGACTCGTCCTGCCAACGACGCATCGACGGGCTGCGCTTTCCGCAAGTCGCTACGCTTTCGTCGCCACGTCGTGCGCCCGGCATGGAGCGAAGGCGCAATCTGATCGACGTCGTCCTCTTGCCAGCGCAAAAAAGCTCACCGCGCCGCGCGTGGTCGTGGGCAGAAACGAACTCGTCCACATCCACCTCTTCATCGACGAGAACGGCCGCCAATCGCGGCTGCTTTCGACGCTCTGCCTTTACCGCGCCGTCTACCCTTTCAAACGCCTCTTGACGGTCATGCGTCAAGGCGAGGCACACGATGGGTACCGACGCCGAGGATGACAAGCTGTGTCGAGCGCCCCCAAAACCTGGCACGGAAGCCCCACCTGCGACCCGGTGAGGGGGCCTCGGCGACTCGACGCGCCATGGCTCAAGTTTGCGTTGTCGCTAGATTATTGCGCACCGACGATTCGACGACCGCTTGCGGTTTGGGGGGGGCAGACGGGCGGGAGCACGATTGAGCGCGTTAGACTATGCGAATGAGCCCTGACGCCAAGCCAGTGCCGAGGTATTGTTGTATGAGCACCTGGGGCAATGCGCGCTGAGCAGAAGTGGAGCCGGCACGAAGCCGTCGCGAGAGCGGCGATCGTCGGATCCACCCTGGCCTTGCTCGCGGCCTGCTCCGTGTACGACACTGGCCTCGGCGAACCGCGTGGGGGTGCCGATGCGACCGTCGATAAGGCGGCGCCTTCCACGGGCGGCCATGGTGGCGGGCGCGTCGACAGCGGCACGGGCGCGGGTGGAAGCGCCGGCGACGGTGGTAACGCAGGAGACAGTGGCAGCGCGGGAGACGGTGGCAGCGCCGGAACGGGCGGTGGTACCGGGAGCGGCGGTGCTCGCGGCGGAGCGGGAGGGATGGCCGGCAGGGCCGGCGCTTCGCCCCCACCGGCCGACGCGGCCAACGAAACGCCCATCGTCGCCGATGCCAGCGTTCGCGATGTAGGCGCAGGCGGCGCGCCGCCGACGGTCGATGGCGCGAATCCACCTTCCGACGTCGTCAGTGGGCCGGATCGAAGACCGGATGTCGGCTACGACGGCGGACTTGGTTGCGGGCTCACGACGTTGCTGCCGGTTCCGGACGACCCGTTGGTGCGCGGGCCCTGGATGGTGGGCGTGCGCACGGCGAAGATCGGTCGGCTGACGACCGAAATCCTCTACCCTGCCGAACCCGGCGGCGAACAAGGCAAAGCCGAAGCTTTCTACGACATTCGCACCTGGATTCCCGAGCGTGAGCGGAGCAAGGTGCCCGACGCGAACTCGCCTGAAGTCAGGCCGATCGGCGGCAAGCTCTTTCGCGATCTGCCCATCGATGGCGGGCACGGTCCTTACCCTGTCGTCGTCTACATCCACGGCACGTCGTCCTTCCGCATGGCGTCGCTCAGCGCCATGACGCATTGGGCGAGCCGCGGCTTCGTCGTCGTGTCCGCGGACTACCCCGGCATGTACTTGCACGACATGCTGGCGGGGACGCTGGATTGCCTCTTGCCGACGACCGGCGCTCAAGACGTACCCGGCGACGTCGCGACCCAGTTCCAGGCGCTCGCGGCGCCGACCGGCGACATCGCTTTTCTCGCGGGGCGGATCGACATGAGTCGAGTCGGCTTGACGGGACACAGCCGGGGTGGCTGCATCACCGCCACGTTGAGCGCCAAACAGAATGTTCGGATCGTCATTCCCATGGCCGGCAGCGCGGCCGTCGATCCATCGCCCCCGCTCGAAAAGGTCATGTACATCGGCGGTATGGTGGACACGGTCATCGGCTATGACGGTCCCTCGATCGGCAACGTCGTCTGTGAGCTGTTCTCGTTCTCCGTTACCGAAGCCTTTCAACAATCCCCCGGGCCGCCCGAGGTCACCAAGCGGCTCGTCGGCGTCGCCGGCGGCGGCCACCTCGTCATGACGGATCTCTGCCAGAAGAACGCGGTCGGCCGCAACGCCATCGAAGAGGCCAAAGCCGACGGCGTGTGCGGCATCGACTCGGCGGTGATCATCGGGCTGCCGGCGCTTTTCGATTGCGGCACCATCGACATGGCGACCGGCATCAAAGCGGTCGACTACGCTACCACCGCCGCGCTCGAAGAAGCGCTCATGTGCAAGGACCGAAGCGCGCAGTTTGCCAGCCTGAGGGCGAACGTTCCGAGCGTCGGCGAATTCCGGGAAGTCAAGTAGGCCCTGCGAATCGGCCGATGTGACGGTGCTCGGACCGAACGTGACAGCGGCATTCGACTTCGCCCTTCGCTTGGCGTTCTTCTCGTTCGTCCCCTTTCTCATCGTGAGGGTGGCGGCCCTTTTTCCTGTCACCGGCGCTCTCGTGCAGATTGCGCTGGCGATGGTGGTGTTCTTCGCCGGGGAAGCGGTGCAAAGGCTCGCCGCGCGGACATCGCTCGCCAAGGTCCTTCTCTCCAGCCAGCTCGCGTTCGAGGAGTATTATCGAGCGCACCCTCCGCGCCCCTTTCTCTATTACGTGTTCTATCCCCTTCTTGCCCCGTATTGGATCGTCGTGCCCGAGGCACGAAGGGAGTTTTTGCTTTTCAAAGGCTACACGCTGGCAAGCTTTCTCCTCCTGCTCGTATCCCTCGCAATTCAGTACTTCGTGGCCTTCCCGCCCGAGCTCGCCTTTCGCGCTTTTTTTCCTATCGCGATGGGAACCTTGGCCGCCGAGGCGGTGGTGGTGCTCCTTTTTCTCATGCCGATCGTCACCAGCGTGGTGCATTTCCACAAGATGCGTGCGCCGGTGCGCCTCTCGCTTCTGCTCCTGGCCGGGGCCATCTCCGTATCGGCGGCGGTGGTGCGGCTTTCGCGCCGGCGCGATCCGGTGGTGTCTTACGAAACGCGCGTGCGCGCGCGTCTTCGCTCGGCGGCCAATCGCGGCGCGGCGCTGGCCGCTCTGGCGGGCGGTCTCTCCGAGGCGTGGAAAGCGCTGCCTCGAGCAAGAGCCGACGTCGACACCGATGGCAAGGTCGAGGGAGCCCCGCTCGAGAAAGCGCACCAGGCACTGGCGACCTTCTACAAGAATGACGAGGCGCATGCATTCGACCTTTGGTACACGCGCCGGCCCGCCGGCAGCTTGATGGTGGTGTACCTTCCGGCGCGGCGCGGACTCTTTCCCATCTGGCTGGCGATGGATCGCAAGGGGAGCGCGCTCGAGCAAGAAGATGAGCTTCCGCCCGGTGCCTTCGAGGCGATGCGGCAAGCCGCGCAGTAAGGCATATCTGCGCCCCCGAGGGGGCGCACCGCGACGCCCGCGGCGTGCGGGGAAAAGGAGGGGACCCTACTTCACGCGCCTTGCGACGACACCATTGGCGGTGACGGTTCGCTCATGAATGACGAACGAAGAGCGACCCGCGGACGTGCTCGTCGTCGATGCGGGTCCCAGCTGGCTTGGTTCTCGCGCTTTGGCTCAAGCGCTTGGCGACGTCCGCATCGTCGACAAGACCGCGGAGCGCGTGCACGACATCTCGCGCTCTCGTCGTGCACGCGCACCCTCGAGGTCTACCGACAAATGGGGCTTGCGGAAGAGGCTATCGATCGCGGGCCCGAGTTTGCGGCAGTCAACTTGTGGGTACGGGGCAAGCGCGCGGCGCGCGCGGCCTTCTGCAATATCGGCAACGGGCTCAGCCCATTTCCGTACATGAACATTCTTCCCAAGACGAGTCGGAAGAGCGCAGGCGAACCCTCGACTGGGACGACGTGAGCCCGCGCGCCATCGAGCGGCCACGGATGACCGTGGATCGGGTCAATTGGTTTTCAATCATAACATCGCGATGCGACCGCTCATTCGGCGGAGCTCTGGCGGAGCAGGCGGGCCCTCCGCCGTCATCTCCAGCATTCCCCCCCCACGCGCATCGATCGAGGTAGGGCCGAACCATAGCGCACGCTGCTCGGGCTCGACGATCGCCGACCAAACGACGGCGATCGGATGAGGCAGGAGCGCGCACCGCCCGCACCTCGACGTCCACCTAAGTTGAGGAGGCGGAAAAGTCGCGCGCATGAAAATACGAGCTGACCGTGGAGCAGCATATGAAGGTCGACCCGGACTCGAAGGAATACGCTGGCTATAATGTCTAGCCTATACGCTGACCATGTCCCGTGCTGCAATCACGTTGGCAACTCAGTAGCTCTGCTGTAAGAACAAGCGATCGCGAGACGGTGTTCGTCGAATGGACCCCTCCAGCTCCCGACGCGCTTCGGAGGGCGTTGCGGTCACCTTCACGAGGAACCCCCACCGCTGTGGCGTAAGCGGGCACCTCAAATTCGTATCAAGCTGAAGAGCGCAGCAACGCCTTCTCTCCGACTGCTGTCGCCGGCAAAACGTGCAAGCCGATCAGCTCACCATCCAAGCCGATCGCGCAACTTCAATGATGTCCAAGCGTCGCTCTTCTGCTTGCCGAGCTCGGGGTACAACGAACAACACCATCATGCCGAGCGGCCCGCCCACCGTGCTCTCGCCCTCCGCGCGGCCTTCCAGCTTCATCCCGAGCGCTTTCCAAACGGCAGGCCTTTCCTCCCCAACCGCGCGCCGAAGTCTGGATCAACGAGCCAGGTTCCTAGAGTAATCATTGCCTCAGGCTGTCTCATTGGCGTTGGCAGGTTCCGCCCTTCGCGTCGGGGTTCCTCTCGTCGATTGGCGATACCGTGCACAATCGGGCTTAAGCCTGATCCGTCACGTCACTATACGTAAGTCGCGTTCCACGCTCACCACCCTCCAGACACAGCCGACGGAACTGTAGCGATAGAAAATGGGCGTGCGGCAATTAGACCACATAACAGCGCAACGTTTGAGAACTCAAAGCGCTGATGCGCGGCGCGTAAAAACTTCACAAACGGATTTGCTCATTGCGGGCCGCCAGCGACGGTGCCATTGTCTCTTCGCGCGGTCGCTTGTTGAGCGCCGTCTGGTGGGCCAGTTCGTTTGCCCTGAGATTATGAAGCTCCTCGTCCAAACGCGTGCACCGGCGATACCCACCACGCCAGGCGATAGTCAGACACGGTCGCCGTCTGGCAACGTTGCCGCCAAGGCGCGGCGAGAAGCGTCGACCATTGAGGACGACGCGGTCGACCGACTCGTCTTCAAGATCAACGCCATTTGCAAGGGGGCAACGCTCGATTTTGCGCTTACAGTCGGTAGGGCCGTTGTCGACGGTATCTACTTTGGCGATCTGAACGCCTGGCGACGACGCGTACGAAAGAACCAGTCATTTCGAAAGCTCGCTCGACATCCGAACCTGCCGATGAGTCCGGCGGCGCTTTATCGCAGCGTGGCAATTTTTGAATTGTGCGAACGATTGGGTATTACGAGCTGGAAGCACGTGTCGACGACGCACATACGTAGCGTCCTCCGATTGCATGCCGACGACCAACGGCAGCTATTACAAGCCGCCGAAGTCAACATGTGGTCTGCTCGCCGGCTCGAAGAGGAGGTCGGTGGACTTACCAACCACGGCCCAGCGCGAGGCGGCCGGCATCGCGATCCTTTCAGCAAGACGATTCGTAGGCTCGAACAGTGCCTCGATGCTGACGACGGACTGATAGGCGTGCAAGACTACGCGTCGAGGGCGACGACGGAGAGCGTGCAATCCGTCCTTTACATTCTCCGGCGCTTCGCCTGCGCATGCGCTGCGGCCGAGGATCGCTTGCGTCGGGCTGCTCCCGCGACACCGACCAACCTCCCTCCGCCTTCGACCTCGTCTGAGTTCGTTGCGGCTGAATCAAGACAGACTGCGGCTCCTGCTCGCTGCATTGGCCGCTAGTCCGGAGTGTTGCCGCGCGGCAACATCGCGCAGCATCTGTCCCTTATCGAACGCTTATCGATCCACCGTGCGTTGATCCTTTCTCGAGTCAGTATGGTGGGCAGGTCTAAATCTATGCTCCGCTTATCAAGTTGCTAGCCCTTCAGGGTGTACGGGCAGCGAGTATCTTCGTAATCCGGCGGCAATACCCATGGAATTGAGTTGCGGGTACCGCCATACTCCTACGCATCATCCGAACCGGCAAACTTCACGAAGACGTCAATGCCGCAGCCCAGCAGAGCGTCCACCTTGCCCTCGAAGCTGAACTACATCTCAGACATTGCTGCTAATCCAGCCTCAAATCAAAATCGGTTTAGGAAGAGCGCATGCGTCGGGACGAAAGGTGGATCCGACAATCCGCCTTGCTCTGAACCATTGACCGTTAAATCAATACGCGGTACTCGCTGTGTTGAGAGGATGCGGTGAGAGAGACCATGCATCCTTGCACTTCGCAAAGGAGGGTAGAGGCATGAAACACGTCTACTTGATGCGTTTGCGGACCGGTTTCAAACTACTGACCGCCTTGTTCATAGCGTCGATTGTAGCTCTCAATCTGACGACGGGGGAAGCGGAGGCCTGTAACTTTAGAACGACGTACGATTCGACGGGTCTTTGGTGTGTCTGCGCACTAGGGCCGGTTTGGTGGTCGTGTCAGGAAGTAGATTATGGGACCTACGTCCAGTGTAATGTTAGCGGACTATGCGCCGAGGCAGCTCGGGCAGGAGGTGATGGCTCTGACGGCAGCTGCGCAGAAAACTGAAGCATGAGATTTCTCGGGTATTCCCGAAGGGGAATACCCGAGGGCGCGCCCGAGGGCGGCGCCCGACCCATCCCGCAGGTTACGAAAGGAGGGAACGATGCTCGGGAAATGGAAGCTGCCAGGTTTCGGCATACTCGTCTTGTTTCTGGGCGGCGCCGCGTGGCTGCTGGCAACGACGAAGCCAGCGGGCCACCCTAACAGCACCATGGGCACCGTCGAGTCCCCGGAAATTCATCCCGGCATTTTTCGCGTGTTTGCCGCTGGCGCTCGCGGCTCCCGGATTGCCGGTCGGGTTTTGGATCCGGAGGGCAAGCCGTTCGCAGATGCCGAATTGACGGCCATTCGTGACACCCAAGATCAGCGCCTCGGCGATCAAGCGGATATTCGACTCCGCGCGGTTGTGCGCAGCGATCCAAAGGGAGAATTCATCTTCGCGCTGCGCAGCCCGGGTGCTTACATCGTGACGGCGAGCGCGTCCGGCTTCGCCCCCGGCCGCGCGAATGTCGTCGTTGCCGATGCTTCCGAGCGGACCGTCACCATCACGCTGATACGAGGAGGAGTCGTCCTTCGTGGGCGTGTCGAAGACTCGAGTGGCGGGCCCATATCGGGCGCACAGGTATTCGCCGGATCTACGGCGTCGGGCTACGCCCTCGTTCGAACCGATGGTCGCGGAATGTACGAGCATCGACTAGCGCCGAGCAGGTACGCTGTGCACGCCGACGCCGATGGCTATGCTCCTCAACGTCAAACCGTAGACGTTTCGAGTGACGCCGAGCAAAACTTCCTTCTCCACCCCGCGGCGCGCGTGAGCGGCCGAGTCGTCGAAGGTGCTTCCAGCAAGGTGGTCAGTGAGGCCACGGTCCGAGCCGTTCTGCAAGGCGACGTCATCCCGCTAGAGATCACCTCCGACGCCGCGGGAGAGTTCCTCTTCTCCGATCTCAATCCCGGGCGCTACTTGATCTCTGCCGCGAAGGGGAACCTCGTCGGTTTCTCGTCGGGGCCAGTCGCGGTTGCATTGGCTGACCACGTTGCAGACGTGATCATCAACCTGGAACCGGGGTATTCCATTTCCGGCAGCGTTCTCGACACCCGCAATCAATCGTTGCCGTCGGCACAAATCAGAATGCGCGAGATACGCGAGGGAAGCCTGGTGTCCGGGAGCGATTCCGGAAGCGTCGTGGCGTTGACGGACGTCAGCGGCCGCTACCGGATTGACGGCGTGCTGCCTGGTCATTTCGCGCTGGCTGCAGACGCTGTACCCAATGCGCCGAGCGAATGGCGCGACGTTCTCATCAAAAAGGAGGACGCCACGCAGGTGAACTTCGTTATGATTGCAGGAGGAGAGCTCCTTGGAACCGTCCTCGGGCCCGACGGTAAACCGGTGCCTGACTGCAAGGTCATGACCGAAGTCCGGGCCGGAGACTCCGTGGATAGCGCCGTGCGCGCTTGGCGGCGCAGCCGAACGAGCTCGAACGGTCGGTTCGTGGCGAAAGGGCTCGCTGCTGGCCTTGTGAATGTGACCGCCGATCACCCTCAATTCGGAATGGCATCCTTGAGCCCCATGTCCCTTAGTGTCGCCGAGAAGAAGGAGGTTACAGTTCGATTTCAAAAGGGCGCATTCATCCGTGGGACGGTCCAGTACGGAGACGGTGTTGTCGCCGCTAGCGTGAACGTGCGCTGGGACGGAACGATTCTTCGCTCCACCTTCACCGACAATGACGGCAAATTCGAAATTGGGCCGCTGCCCTCCGGCCGCGGCACACTCAAGGCCGAAGTCACGAGGGCGCAGTGGACGTCACATGGCGGCCCCGACGAGCCTGACCGAAAAGGGCTGGTTGTGGTCTCCGGACAGGATTTGAACGGCATCGCGCTCGTTGTGACCCGTCAGAATGAGGCCATATCTGGCACCGTGCTGAGTCCTGATGGCCACCCCCTCGAGGGCGCTCTCATCGAAACCGAGCTGGAGCAGCCGGGGCTATCGGCGTTCAATCTGCCCACCGTGTCCTTTCAGACAACGGGAAGTGGCGTTTCCGGTCGTGAAGGTCATTTCGCCATTCGTGACTTACGAAAGAGCCGCTACTGGGTGCGGGCTGTTCAACCGCGATTTCCGGCGACCGAGCCGGTTTCGGTCGACGCCCCTGCCGCGGGGATTCAACTGCGCTTCGACGCCGGAGCGCGTTTGTCGGGTAAGGCGGTGAGCGAGAACGGCGCTCCGGTGACGAGCTTTGAAGTCGAAGTGGTTTCCGCGCAGGCGCCGGATTCCAATCGCTCAGGACCGAGTCGTAACGATGCAGCTCGCAGGAGCGTGAACCATCCCGCCGGCGTGTTCGAGGTAGACGCGCTCAAGGCCGGCCGTTACGAAGTGGTGGTCTCCACTGCCGCGGGCGGCGCCGGGCGGATCGCTGGAATTGACTTACGCGCTGGCGAGTCGCGAGAAAATCTGGTCGTCACAGTTGCTGGGCTGCTCCGTTTGAAGGGGCGCATCGTCGACGCTGATACCCGCAAGGGCATTGTCGATATGACCGTGACGGTCACCCCGGCACGAGAGCAGGTCCTGGCGCGAACAGACATGGACGGTGCATTCGTTCTGGAGCGACTCGTGCCGGGTCGTACCATCCGCATTCAGGCGCGCGGAGCAGAAAGAGGGTACGTTCCTGAAACCCGCGACGTCGCTTTACCCGAAAACCGAACGGAGTTCGATATCGATCCGATCCTGCTATTGCGCATACCGTCGAGTGATGCGCTACGCGGGGCAGACCTCAGTTCCGGGCTGCGGCTCTCGCAGGGCGAAAGCCTACCCCGCGTCCTGGATGTTCCGCCGAACTCCGCTGCGGCGCGCGCCGGGCTGGTATCGGGAGCGGTCATCCAAGCGATTGATGGGCGTGATATGACCGGATACGGCGAGAAGGCAACCCTGACGTTGCTGCGAGGTACCCCCGGTACCCAAGTCTCGGTCGAATTCCAATTGCCGAACGGGGCTCGGCAAACGGCGGTGCTTGCCCGTTAATCGGATGCGGAGGTCGACGTGGCGCACGTTGGTCTGACCATGCACGCCGGGCGTCGCGCGCTATCTGCGCAAATTTCTGCGTTGCTAGATTATTGCGCCGGCTTCGAGGGCCGTTTAAGGTTTGGAGGGAGCCGAGGGTCGGGGGCACGATTGAGCGCGGGAAACTACGCGAATGAGCGCTGCGCGACGCCAGCGCTGCGGTGTTTTTGGGGTTGTCCTAATGTCAGTCCTGCCCACTACGAGGCTCGAGAGCCGGGGCGACGGCGGGGACGTCGTCGCTCCGTGGGAGGGTATCGAGCGATCCCCAAAACACGAGCGCGGCGCCGATATAACAGGCGACGCCAAGGAGGAATGCCTTGGAAAGCCCGAAGTGAATGGCCACGTAAATCGCCACTGCGCTGCCCGCCACTCCGAACATGCCATTGACACCCCAACACCAGGCAACGAGATCGCGCCTCGATGCGATGCGCGAGATGCCGAGGGGCATCGGAAGCCCGAGGAGGACGCCGACGGGCGCAATGGCCAGCATGAGTCCCAACGTTCGGACGGGAAGAGAAAAGCCGGTCAGCCAGTCCGCGAGCCCGCCGCTGGTCGCCAGCGAGACGACGAGCGATGCGAGCAGGACGAGGAAGGCCAGGGCGGCCTTCGCGCCCTCGAGCTTGTGCCGCTGCGAGAGGAAGGCGCCCGCGCCCGTCGACAGGAGCAGAGCGGCGAGCACGGCGGCGAGCGATAGCGTCGGGTTTCCGATGATGAGCACACTCTGCTGAAGCAGCTTCATCTCGATGAGCATGAAGCCGAATCCGAGGAGCGAGAAATAGGCAGTCGAAGTGGCGATTGCGCGCAGCCCACCGATGTTGCGCCGCAGCAGCACCCCGAGCGGCAATAGCGCGAACACCCCGATCAGTACGAAGATCGTCGCGATCGATTGGCGCAGGATGCGTACCTCGCGTCCTCCTGGTTGGCCAGCGCTCTCGCGCAAGAAGAAGTAGAAGGGCCTGTCGTCCGTGTTCGGCTCCATGTCGAACCCGAAGGAAGCGTAGACCGCGGCGCGGTCCTTGCCCGTGATGAGCCGCGCGATGTCGGCATCGCCGTCGCTGCTGCCCGGCATGTAGAGTGGGTTGAAGTGCAGGCGGCTCTGCGCTTCACCGATGACGGCGAGCTCGCCGGGAGAAAAAGGCGTGCGTTTCACGAGGACCTGCGTGAGCTCGCGGCGCCCGAAATGAGGGCTCGCCACCGACGTCACCGTAATGTAACGGCCTGGGTCCGCGATTCCCATTTCCCGCAGCGCTTCGACGGCGACGCCGATGCCTTTGATCGCGTCGTACTCGGGCGAATACCTGGCGCGCATGAAAGCGAGAACGCCATCATCCTTCAGGCGATTGAGATAATCGCGGAATGCTTCGACCGTATAGAGATAGTTTTCCGTCAGCGCGAACGCACCCGCTCCCGTTGCGGCGCCCGAATCGACCCAGGTGACGGTGACGACGTCGTACCGAGTCCGATCTCGTTTCACGAAGGTGCGCGCATTCTCGAAGTGGACCGTTACGCCGGGCAGTTGATAGGGGCGGCCCGAATACGAACCAAACTGCTCGTTGACGATGTCGCCGACCAACGGATTGACCTCGACGCCGACGATAGGGTCTTTGCCGTGGTGCTTCGCCATCATGACGTCGAGCCCTGCGCCGACGCCGAGCGTCAGCGCGGACCCCGTCGGCCGGAGCAAATGGGGAAGGCTCGACACGTCGTAGCGCAAGAAGTCGAGCTTGGAGACGTCCCCGTCGGGACAGTGCTGGATCTGCGTACCCGCGACCCCCTCGATGAGCAAATCGTATTGCGGAGGATGCTCGGTGCGGTACGTCTCGCTCAATCCCCACGTGAAAAATGGCCCTCGTTTGACGAGGACACGTGAGAAGTCGTTCCATCGATCGACGATGACGTCGGCCATCCGTTGGTTCCGGATGACGAGCGGCGAAAGCACGGGTGATCCATGCACCGTCACGAAAAGGGTGGCGAACAAGGCGATCAAGGCGCCCGAGACACCGGTAGCCACTCGCCGCTCGCCGACGGCGAGAAGAAAGAGCGGCGCCGCGGCCCCGGCGCACGCAGCGATGACCAGCATCGCCTCGGGAGCCGCCACATGCTGGAGAAGAGGGACGGCCAGCACGCATCCAGCGGCAGCCGAGATGAGATCGATGGCATAGAGCAGCCCAAATTCTCCGGCGTACGCTTCGAAAATGGCGGCGACCACGATGCCACCGAAAAAGAACGGCACGAAGAGCGCACCGAAGAGCAAGACTTGGACGAGCTGATTCTGGAAACTCTCGTTTCCCATCGCTGGGTAAAATCGTAGGTAGAGAAGCGTCGCCGATGCGGCCGACAGGCTCAGCCCGAACGCGGCGAGCCCCGCGCGTCGTTCGGGCAGCCCCGCGCGCTTACCTCGCAGCGTGACCCACAGACTGCCGGTCCCGAGGCCCAGCATGGCGATGCTGATGCTCATGAAAGCGAAGTAGTAGCCAATCGTTCCCGAAAAGACGCGCGTGAGCGTGACTTCGACGAGGAGCAACGAAGCCGTGACGATGGCGAATGCCACCCGTGTTCCTATCGCCGATTTCCGCATGGCCGGCTTCCCGATCGCATGTCCTCGGGACGAGCGCAATCATTGCGCCGGCCGGGACGCGAGACTATCTGTTGCGCGAGACCATCATGTCGCTGAAAGTCGCCGTCGGACACCTCGCGAGTGGGGACTGGGAGAATGCGCATGCCATCGTCCAAGACGACGAGTCCGCGCTCGGGTGCTGGGCTCACGGCATCGTGCACCTTCTGGAGGGCGACATGGACAACGCTGCTTATTGGTACCTGCGAGCGGGCCGGCCTTTTCGGAAGAAGGTCGATGTGAAAAGCGAGGTGGCCGCGCTCGCGGCGGCCTGCGGTTCGTAACGTCGATGCTCTTCGACAAACGTTTGCACGAAGGCATCCGGCGCGAGAACATCTACTTCGTGACGTTGCACTACGTCGAATCGGTCCGTCGACGGCGCAAGCCCGGGACCGTTCTCGTCCGTCGGCGGCCCGATTGACATTTGGTTGGCCGCGCCGGGTAGGCGAGGTGCGCGCTTTGTTGCAGGGACAGGCGCTACGGACACTGCTGTCCGGGAGCGAGTCGACGCGGCGTGCAGCTCGCCACCGTGTAACCCCCGCTCAGTACGCCGTTGTTGCAGGTGCGTTGCTGGGAGTCGCACACCTCGCACACCGGCACGGTCGCGCTCGCGAACGCGGTGACGGAGCTGCCGTGCGCGATGGTGCGGCCGTTGAACGTGCAGTCGGAGGGAGGTGTCGGCAGGTAGATGTCCGCGCGCTCGCCCTGCGCCTGCACGATGGCAGCGAAATCTCTGCGGATCACGAACACGCGCTTGTCTTCACCGTCGAGCCTGAGCGCGCGGCGCAGGCCATTCATGAGCGTCGCCTGCAGGTCGTCACCGAACGCGAGCGCCCGCTCATCCACAGCGCGCACCGCGAAGCGGCTCGCCAGATCGAACGTAGCACTACCGAGCGGACCCGGATCGAGCAAGATGGGTAGCGCAAGGTCCGTCAGCACCGTGTTGATCCCGAACACCTCTTTCAATCTGTCGAAGTCGAGCAACACGGCAGCGTTCGCACCCTTCAGCAAGGTCGAGGGACCGGCCAGGAGTGCCGTTGCCACCCCACTCACGGGGCTGACGCCGCTCACCCGCAGATCGACGTCGGTGCGCTCGAGCTTCGTGGCGACGCGCACCATCGGCCGGATGGTCAGCACCAGGTCTCCTCCGGCATTGAAGCTCAGACTCGGCGCCAAGGTGAACATGATCGCGACGTTGGCGTCCGTGCTCAGCGAGCCGCTGGCCGAGTAGTGATCGCTGCCGAGGCCGTTGCAGCCGAACGGGTCCCGAACGCCGAACGACTGCTTCACGTTGAAGATCACGTCGAAGCTCACGGGCAGCTTGATGCCGATCGCCACGGGCTCGCTGATCGCGTTGCCACGGAAGTCGAAGGTCGCCCCCCGACCGAGGCGTGCACTCGCGCGCCGGCGCTCGATGCGGGCGGTGACCGTACAGCTGTGGCCGGTGTCGATCTTGATGTGCGTTGGATCGTCGTAGCCGAAGAGGATGCCGTTGGCGTCGATGCTGATATTCGACTGAGCGAGCTCGTCGTTGATCCGTGTGCGCACGACCCGGCATAACAGCTGCTCCTCCGCATTGCCTGTTCTGCACTCGAAGAATTCCAAGAACGGGTCGAGGATGTCGCCGAGCGTCGTCCCCAAAGCCTGCGCCTCGGCGGCGCGTGGGGCGAGCGTGAGCATGGTGGCCGTGATGGCCACCGCCACCGCGTGGCGTCGTTGATAGACCGGGTTTTGCCTGGTGACCATGGAATCGCCTTCTTTCGTTTGTGCGTTGGGCAGCAGTGATCGTTGGCGACAGGCCCGATACACGGCCCGCGCGTCGGAATGCACAGCCGGTACGCGTCAAGGGAGGCTTTGGGTTCCATGTCGCGAGCGCTTTTGCTGCGATGACGAAGCCGACGCGTCCGGCATCACCACGTGTACGAGCGTCGAGGCCGCGAAGGCCGCGAGATCGACCGTGCCGTTCGTCGGAGCGGGGCTGGGAGTGGGCGCCGCCACAGCCGGAGGCGCGACCCAGCCGTGCGGCCGCGTGAAACGGGAATCGTATCTGCCGTTACCGCGCACCGAGTGCGAGAAAGCAGATCTGCGACGCGATCGCGTCGTTCGTCGTCCAATTGAGCGTGAAACCGGTGGGGCCGAAGCTCGCGAGATCCGCTTCGGCGTCCAGCGGCGCGGTGTTCATCTTGATGAACACTTTACTCGCCTTGTCGATGCCTTCGACCGAGGCCGTGGCGACGTTGTCGTCCGCGACGACCGCGGAGCTCGCTTCGTTGGTTCCGTCGCTGGCGCCGAGTCCGAAGCTGCCAGTGGACACGCTCGTTCCCGACGTCTGCGCCGTGGTCTGGAAGCTCGCCAATAACAAAGCCCCAGGCTGAAATCCGCTCGTCACCGACTGGCTCGCGGGCGCCGTCCCCGTCGTCTTGTTGAACGCCCCGACGCTCGCCTTCAAACCGCCGAGCGCGAGCGAATAAATATGACTGGCGGCGCTGTTCGCCGTCGTGAAGTTGACGGTGAAGCCGTCAGCGTTCATCGAGACGAACTTGGCGTCCTTGGTGACGGCCGGGCCGGTGTCCGTGTAACTATAGAGCGCGCTGTCGGTGCGCTGCGCGCGGCTCGCGATGGTCGGGCTCTCGCTGTGAACGCTTCCAGCTTGGATCGCCCACTGGGCGCCCGTCTTGTCCATCGCGCCTAAGCCGATGACCGCATTCGTGACATTGCTCCCCGGTGCCTCATCGTATCCCCAACCGGGATAAAAGTGCAGGACCGCTTCCGGCGTAAATCCGATGCCGCTCACCGTCTTCGAGCCGGGTGCGATCGGTGCCAGCCAAGTGACGACTTTTGCCGTGACTTGCGGGCCGCCGATGACGACATAGTGAAGGACGCTGGGCTGCCCGTCATTCGTCGTCCAGTCGAGCGTGAAGTTGGTCGCGTTCCACCCGGGAAGATTGGCTTCGGCGGCAACGGTGGCACTGGTTCCGCTCGACGAAATCATCAACATCGCTTTGCTCGCAATGCGCCGAATGCCCCACGCAGGGGAGACGCCATCGCGCGCCGTCGTTGCGATCGCGTAGCTGGCCGACGAATCCGAGATCCCGATGCCGTAATAAAACCCGCTGCTCTGCGATTCGTTGGTCTTGCCGATGGTCCAGAGGATCAGCGCCTTCGGGATTTGTCCCAGCCCGTGAGCGATGTTCTGCGATCCCGTGCTACCGCTCTTGTTGAACGAGCCCACGGCAAAAACGGCCCCGGGTGGAGGCGGCGCTTCGGGCGCGGCGTCCATCGTGCCGCCCGCGCCGCCGGTCCCACCCGTGACCCCGCCGGTCCCAGAACCGCCGTCGGCTCCGGCCGTTGCGCCGCCCGCGCCGCCCTTCGCGCCAGCCGTTCCGCCTGTTGCGCCAGCCGCTCCGCCCGTTGCGCCAGCCGCTCCGCCCGTTGCGCCAGCCGTTCCGCCTGTTGTTCCTCCGGTTCCGGTCGCGCCTCCCGTGCCCGTGGCGCCGCCGGTGCCTGCGTCGATCGTCGTGCCGCCGGCGCCCGCAGTTCCGCTGGTCGTGCCGCCCGATCCGCCGGATGCGTCGCCTGGAGGGGACCCCCCGGTTCCGCCGGTCGCGCCGCCCGCTCCACCGCTGCCTCCCTTCGTTCCGCCGGTCACGCCGGTCCCGCCCGACCCGCCCGTGCTCCCGCCCGAACCATCGGTGGGAATGCCGCCCGCTCCACCGGTCGTGGAAGCGTCGGACACGATGCCGCCCGCTCCACCCAATCCGCCGATTCCTCCGGAGCCGCCGCTGCCACCCGTGCCGGGCCCGTTGTCGATCGGATTCTCGCCGTAGACCGAGCACGCGCCGGTGCTCAGGGCGATGGCGGAAATGATCGCAAAGTAAGGAAAGCGTTGACCCTCAAAGAGGAATTTGGATGTTTTCACCGCAATCAGCTCTACGGCGGACCGTGCCTTACCTTAACTTTCGTAGGAGCCCGCTTTCGCGAATGAATTCCCGTTTGGCGGGCTCCGATCGGCGAGGCGAGCCGAACTTCTTAGCTTTCCCGTGAGTCGGAGAGGCGGGCCTGAATCGAACGTGCCGAATCTGCGTGGCTGCCGCGCGATGCCGAAGGTGCGCCTTCTGCACCCTTCGGGGACACCGCCCCAATCGTCTTTCCTTTGCTCACATGCCGAACCGATCACGGTTGCCTCACCGATCTCGCACCTTCCCGCTCGCCGACTTCGGGCTCGAACGGATTGATCCCCAGCGGCATCCTGTTGCGCCGGAGTGGCGGGTTCGCGTGCGCTCGCCCGGCGCTTTAGAGTAGCTCGATGAACGTCCGGTTTAGGCGCAGCGGCGAACGACGCTATGCGGTCATCGTCACGCTTGCAGGCGAGCCGCCTCGTGCGATGGATCCAGCGCCAGGTTACGATGACGACATCCCACATGACCTCGTGCACTACGTCGTCGAGGCTGAACTGGGCCTTACGAAGGGGGTTTACGGACGCGCCGCACGAGGCGCCGGCACGTTCATCACGACCGCAGAGCGGGACGGCGGCCCGAGAGAGCGGGCGCGCAAACAGCGCAAACAAGAGAGACGCGAGCGAGGTCTGGGTGCTCAGGATGCGCGCCATGCGGCTGACATGGCACAGTCGGAGCGCCTCGCTGCGCTCTGCGACGTCGCTTGGCGACGGAGGCACGGTCAGCGTCCGGATCCCATGCGGTCTGCGCCCGTGCCGCGGAGCGAGAATGCCGCGAATGTCGAGCGCGTGGTTTCCCGCTTGGACGCGATCGCGCCACTGTGGCGAGCGCTGCCTGTAGGGGGCGAACTCGTTTTCGAGTGGCCCAATGTCGTGCCGACTCATCCGTACCAGCGGAGCGCCGGCCGGCGCTTTGAATCGATCATCCACGGCCGGATTTGAATCGATCATTGAGGAGCAGTGTCAATGCGATCGCAGCGCCGCCTGGTACGCCTTGGCCAACCGCGTCTGATTCTCTCCGGGCTGAACGAACCGCGCGAGTAGCGCAAGGTCCAAATCAGGAAGAGCCTCGCTGCGTCCGCTGCGCTCGTAGTTCCCGCCGACCAGACGATGTACGGCGATGGTTCCGCTTCCCGGGCGCCACTCCCAGACCTCGGGAACCCCGAGCCCCGCGTAGACGGCCATCTTGTCGACGAGCGCGCTCGACACGATCACCTCGATGGCGATGTCGGGCACGCCGTCTTCTTCGAGCTTTCCGAGCTTGTAACATTCGTCCGGTTCGAGCCCGCGCTCCTTCGCCTCGCGACGAAACGTCGTTCCGCCGAAGCCGCGGAGATCGACATCGGTCTCCATCGCCCACACCTCGATCAGGCGACCGATGATCGTCTTGGCATCCTCGTGAAGCAGCGAAGGGCTCATGAGCTCGAGCGTCCCTTCCAAGTAGGTCATCTTCACGCCGGCCCCCCCCTCGTCCAGCTCGTCACGTAGAGCGACGTAAGTCCGCCAAGGGACGCCATGGAGCACGAAGCGGCGCTCGGCGGATCCCGAGGCTCCAGGCGATTCGGGCTCAATGACGAAAGCCATGCGATTCCACCAGGCTAGCATGGGACGAAAGGGAAACCTCTCGCAGGGGATTCGGCCAGCGCGTGGTGTCGGTTGCGCGCTTTGCGTCCGCGCGACCCGCCCAGGCGAAAACGCGCACAAAAAACTGAAGCCCCGTCTTCTTTCGAAAACGGGGCTTCTAGGAGGGCATTAAGCCTTCAAAAAAATCCCGGCAGCGTCCTACTCTCCCACACGGCTTCCCGTGCAGTACCATCGGCTCCGAAGAGCTTAACTTCCGAGTTCGGGATGGGATCGGGTGTAGCCTCTTCGATATCACCACCGGAAACAATTGGATTGCGCGTCCTTGCTTGCGTCGAGAGCGCCGCGGTCCGCCGCCCCTTTTTGGTGGGGTAGGGGAGACCGCGATTCGCAATCCCAATCCCGGGTGCGAGCGCTTTACTTCGACTTACTGCTTCGATGCTGCCTTAGAAATATGGTCAAGCCTCACGACCGATTAGTACCAGTTAGCTCCACAGATTGCTCTGCTTCCACACCTGGCCTATCAACCACGTAGTCTACATGGGGTCTTTAGTGTCTTGCGACAGGGATACCTTGTCTT